>Ga0055540_1001411_pt1 | contig 14329 bp, 16 predicted proteins | sample AraplaCvi_mMS_r2_2_FD_55040 | JGI IMG/M metagenome (GOLD analysis project Ga0055540, IMG submission 55040) | Arabidopsis root microbial communities from North Carolina, USA - plate scrape MF_Cvi_mMS_r2 | ecosystem: Host-associated > Plants > Roots > Endosphere | place: USA: North Carolina
CAACCAGCACCACCTCGGCGAGCGCCGACGCCGACGGGGCGACGACACCCACGGACCACCCCAAGCAAGCCGGGGCGAACGGTTCGACACCGTCCGACAGCGCTCCCACGCCCGGACGCAGCGCGTCACATTCCGGGGGACGCGGCGACACCTCCCCCAGCGGATCCCAGTCGACCGGAGGTGGGGCGGCGTCCGGGACGGATGACGCGTCACCCGGATCCGCCCACCGGCCATCGGGAAAGGACGGGACCACTCGGACGACCGGCAGTGTCGGCAAGCCCCGCGAGGCCGGAGCGTCTGATGCCGGGCGCGGTGCCGACCATACGCCCGGCGAGCGCAGCTCGTCCCCGTCCACGAGCAACAGCGGCGAGAAGTAAGGTCGCGCCTCGCCGTTGAAAGCCCAGGGTCATCCGGCAGCGGGCGCTCCCGGGGCCCTCCAGGCTCGTGGCGCATGATCAAACCGCATGGTGATGATGGCCCCGTCGCGTGCCGACGCGACGGGGCCATCAAACCAAATGAGCTGCTGACTAATCGAATTGACATCCTGGGTTGGGCACACTGTCGGACGTGGGCGCACCCGCAGGGTCGAGATAGGTCACCTCGAGGATCACGGGCGTCGAGCCGAGGTTTCGCGCAATGTGCACGTGATCTGGTCCCGTTGGATCCGTGATCGGGTCCCCGGCGTGATACAGGCCGTCCTGCTGGCAGTCGGCGGAATAATGAGTCAGTTCACCAGCCTTCACGATCCCATAGATCACACCGCGGTGGGTGTGCCATCCGGTGCTTCCGCCAGGAGCGATGGTGATGTCGGTGACGATGTAGTCCACGCCACCGGTTGTCTGCTTCGAAAGTACCGACGCGGTGACTCCGGAGGGCGCAGTCGCTTCAGCTCCTGGCGCGACCGTCGTCGCCAGGACGGCCGCCACCGCCGCCGTCAACAGGCACGCCGCGACATTGGTGGGCCTCATCTGCAATGACATCAGATTTCGTCTCTTTGAGATCGTTCTCTCCGCTCCATTAGTGGGTTGTCGCGCCCATATTAAGAGGGATTGTGCGGTCGGCACGCTTGACCAGAGTGGATTCGTGCAATCGCGTCATCGACGAAATATGTTGACGCACAGTCTCCGAACACCCCGTTCCACACGCATCGCGCGATCAGCCCTTGAAGTACACGATCTGGTGGGTGGTGGCCAGCAGTTCCCCGCTGCGACTCCACATCATGGCGCTCTGGTCGAAGAAACCGCCCCCGAACCGGTTCCCACGTGCGCGACCCAAGACGAAATCGTCGCCCACGGCGTCCAATCGCCGCTGGTCGGCGTGGAAGTAGACGGTCAAGGAAATGGTTCCGGCCGGGACGAATCTGCCGCGTCGCAGGAAGATCCGCGGATAGAACACGTCGCACAGAGCGGCCAACGCCGCATGATCCAGTATGCGTCCGGGGGTGAGGCGCACCCAGAGCGTCGTCGTCGAGTCCTCGCTTGCCTGACTGACGTCCGACGGAGCGGCCCCGTCGGCGATGCGCATGTCGTAATTGCGCAGCCACGGGGCGAATTCCGACGATTTCTGCGGACCGACTCGCTCCGGTGTCGGCGCCGGCGGAGGGTCGGCCTCGGTGTCGGACCAGGAATCGCGCCGGGTGCCGAACAGGGCCGTCGCAGTCGTCCTGGTCTCACCATTCTGACGAAGCCGCGCGATCCAGTGCTGATTCGACCGGTTCGTCCGAGCTGGCTCCGCGGCAATTTCGAACGCGCCATCGTCGATCGGTGCTGCAAAATTGACCGTCAACGCCACTGGCTCGCCTGTGCGCTCGGGCTGTCGGTCGATCGCACCCAACATCGTCGCCGCTGTGATCCCCCCGAATGGTCCAACCATGTTGGCCCACTGCGCGTCGGTGCGACCACGCACGAGGCCCGCTGCTACCGGCTCCAACGTAGTCGCCGTGTCGAAGGGGTGCATCGCCCACATATCGGCCGTCGATCCTCTCAGGACAGTCCATTGTCAACAGGCAAGCGATGAGCCATTCCGACCGCCCGCGGAGCGTCGACGATCACATGTCTCCGGTGGCGCCGTGGCCGGCCGGGTCACGCGACCTCGACACTGTTGGTGAGCCGAGTTCAGGAGGCCATTGCGTTCGGTGAGGTGTCCTGAAGGTCGACGCAGGGGGCGGGCGAAATCGTCTCGCTTGCACCGTCCTCCAGCAGTGACACCAGGTGCCCAAGGTCGCGGCGCCGCGACGAGGCCGACCACGCTGCCCACGTGCGCAGGCGAAGCGGATCTCCCGTCAGCCGCCGCCACTTGACAGGCGGTGGAAGTGCGCTTTGCGAACTCGGCGGCGCCAACCCGAATGACCGCCCCAAGCTGACACTCGCGTAGGTCACGTCTGGAATCAGCTCCTCGGTGTACGACGCCGACGGCTCGACGTGCAGGCCATAACTCCGCAACGTCGACGTCAGGTCGTCGTACCACACCGGGCTACTCTCGCGGGGAAATCCGTGCCAGTCCAAACCCAGTCCCACCAGTGACTCCAGTCCAACCTCCTCCGATGGACCAAGCCGCTCGGCCAGACGCTCGCTGACGATCACCCCGAGAGGCTCGTCGGCGATGAGCACGGCATCCAAGTCCGCCTTGGAGGGCCGATGCCGAAGCAACGCGAGGTCCAACTCAGCCCGACCGAGAGCGTCGATTTGCCGCGCGGTGGATAGTTGGCGGATGGTGATGGCCGTCGACGGATAGTCCGCCGCCAGCGTCGCCAATGCGCTGCTGAGCAAACCCGGGGGAAGCCCGAAGGGCATGCCGATGGCGAGCGATGCTTCCTCGTCGCCGCTTTGCGACATGGCTGCGACCGCCTGCTCGTAGCGGGCGAGTACCGCGCGGGCCTCGACGACCAGCAGTTTGCCTGCCGGTGTGGTCACCACTCCCGAACTCGTGCGCTCGAGTAGAACGACCCCGCACTGCTTTTCGAGGCCACGAATGGTGTGCGATATCGCGGGCTGGCTGAGGTTCAACCGGTGCGCGGCTCCTGCAAAACGACCCTCTTCGACCACTGCGACGAAGGTCCTCAATTCACGGAGATCCATGATCACACCTCCTCATCCGTGCCGCGGCGTCCAGTGGCGATGCGATGACGAGAACGCATGAACTCGACGCCCTGCGGTGCGGGCGGTACGGCGGTCGGCGTATGTCGGCGTGTCATCGCCGCTTCGCCATCGGCGTGGCGACGGTATGCATCGGAAAGCGTCAGCGTCGTGCATATCTGGGCCATGCAACCCATTCTGCACCACCAAGGCGATACCTTGCCATACTCTCAGGACATTGACAGCAACGAAGGTGAGCGGAGATTTCGGTCGACCGTGTTCTCCGAGGCGCCTCTTGGCCAGTCGCAGGCGTCGCCGCACGGTCCCATGACGACACCGGAGGACCGCAGGCTCATTGGGGTATTAAACCCATTTTTGGGTATGGAGCGCATGCGGCGGCCTCGTGCTGACCAGCCACACCTGCACGATCCGGAAGCTGACTGGCCGACGTGGACTTGAACAGTAGCCAGTGCCGAACCGTTTCAGGCGCGGGAGGCTGTCCCCTAAGAGACCGTCCACCGTTACACCATCGACTTCCCTGCGCCAGGTGCCATCACCACGACCACTGGCGACAGGCGACGCCCGAGTCCGACCCGAGGCGGTCACAGAGCCGAGACGGCGTGCGGTGCGCTCTTCGGTGAGCGGAATCGAACCCACTGGCGTCGCCGTCGCGGTCTCGTGAGCCGGGACACCACGACACGACTCCGAAGGGCCGCACTTCGGACCCAACCAATCTCAAGTGAATACTGGTGCAGCACAGGTGAATGCGCACGATGGCCACCTGACCGACCTACGCTCGCATCGACGACATCGTCTACCGTCGGATGCGTGATCGATGACGACGTCGCCGATACAGCCACCGTCGACGACACGATCGCGCAGGCCCGCCAACTGCTCGAAGCCGCCTACGGCATCGACACGCCGGGCGCCTCGGACGTCCTTCGAGTCTGCGCTCGCGTCGTCGGCCTCGACGTCCGCGCTCTGGCCTACCGGATCGTCCACGCAGCAGAGAACCACCTGCCGTCTCCCCTTCAGATGGACGCCCTGCTGATGGACGTGGACGAGACTCTGCCCGATGCGGCCGGCGAACCCACCCTCGACGATTGATGAAGGCGATAAGCCGAGGTGGGGGTTCGTACCCACACCGCTCCCCTACGCTTTCGACTCTGGGACGACAGCCAACCTGATCGTGCCACGACGACCAGTCAGTGTGCTGCCAGGCCAAGGCGACACCTGACCGGTTGGCGGCTCGGCATCGCCGGGACGCGCGCGCCGCAACGGGAGACCGGTTCGTCGTCGTCCGCCACGCCGGACGGAGTTCAGTCCGCGTCGACCGCAGCTGACGAGGGGCAGCCGGCTGCTGACTGCTTCAGAAGGTTGTCCGAAACCGAGATGAAGGGATACATGACATGACACCAGATGTTCTGAGCCTGCTGACGATAACGGGCGCAATAGCCATCGGCGCGATCAGCCCGGGTCCCAGTTTCGTAATGGTCGCTCAGACCTCGCTCTCGACGGAACCTCGCCAAGGTCGCATAGCAGCGCTGGGCATCGGAGTGGGCGGTCTTCTGTTCGCGGTGGCGGCCACGGTGGGTCTGGGTGCCGCTCTCGCATACGCCGGACCGATGTTCTTGGCGGTCAAGATAGCCGGTGGCGCCTACCTCGTCTATCTAGGTGTCCGTCTGTGGCAGGCCAGCACACGGGAAAGTTCTGCCGTGGAGCGTCAAACCGTCCTGCCTGTGCGGACCTTTAGCACCGCGTTACTCACTCAGCTGAGCAATCCGAAGGCAATAGTGGTCTACGGGAGTGTCTTTGCCTCGGCGCTTCCGCTCCATCCCGCGCGTTGGCTGCTCCTCGCCCTGCCTGTCGCGGTGGCCGTAGTCGAGCTGTCCTGGTACATGGTCGTCGCAACGGTGATGTCACAGCCCGGCCCCCAACGGGTGTACTCACGAGCCACCAGGTTTCTGGATCGCGCCGCCGGGACCGTAATGGGAGGCCTCGGCGCCGCCTTCTTCGTCGAAGGTGCACGCGCCTCACTTCGTTGAGACAGTGCGAACAGTTCGCCGTGCGGTCGAGGCCGTCCGCCCGCGCGACCGTCGCCTAGGTGGACGCCGCCGACGGCCGGTTTCAGGGCCACCGATGGGCCACTCAGCCGACTGGAACACCCTCATTACCAAGGACTGTGGGTGTCCGAAGGATCCATTGATAGCGTGGTCAGACCCTGGTTGGCTAGGAGGAATGCTCGATGCGGAGCGCGCGATCGTCGTTACCCAAGAGTGGATTTCGGAGATCATGCGCTCCGTCAGGACCCGGCGACGGCTTCCTCCTGTTGACATCGGCCCTGGCCGATCGGCACCTGCTGGATGACATTCGGCACGTGGTCTCGGCCGTCACCGGCATTCTGGGAACTGTTCCCGTGGTGATGTTGGCGAGCCCCGCGGGTCCCTCAGGCCCCTTGGGCGGGGGGTTGGCCATTGCCGCCTCGACCTGTTGCCTGGCCATGGCCGTCTGCTGGCTACGTCCTCGCTGGCCGACACGGCAGCAGTCGGCGGCCTACGTCGTCGCCGGAACCTTCTGTGCCGCGGTGGCATGTCTGGTGCTGCAGGCACCGGACGCTGGATTCCTCGCGCTGATGGTCTTCGGCCTCTTGGGCGGGTACGCCGCGTGCTTTCACCCTCGTCGGATGACCGCCTTCATCTGGGCGGTGGCTGCCTGCACCTTCGCTGTTCTGGCCGTACGGCTGTTCGCCGTCGACGCCGCCCTGGCCGTCGGCGGCGCCGTCCTCGTCATCCCGACGAACGTCGTCGTCATCGTCGCAAGCCGCAAATTTGTCGAGCATCTGCTTGAATGCCCGGCGATCGCCAAGAATGACGTCGACCCGTTGACCGGTCTGCTCAATCGGCAAGGGCTGTACACGAAGGCGGCGACGCTGCTGGCGACCTGTCAACGCGATGCCGACCGATATCTGGTGTTGACGGTCTTGAACATCGACGGGTTCTCGTTGGTCACCAGCCTGGCCGGTAAGCGCGGAGCCGACGACGCTCAGCAGCAGATCGCGCGCCTACTGCGAGAGAACCTGCGGCACCAGGCCCTTCTGGCACACACGTCCGAGGCCGAGTTCGTAGTCGCCGACGTGTGCTCCACTCCCGGGCCGTTTCCCCTCGTCGAACGTGTGCGTTCGTCGTTGCTGAACTCCGCCACCGGACTGACCATGAGCATGGGCGTCGTCGGGACCCTCGTCGGGCCGCTGCGACAGTTGGCGGTTTCGGACGTACTCGACGCCGTGATTGCGGTCGCGTACGACGCGATGCACGACGTGCGGAGGGCCGGTGGCAACGCCGCGCGATACGAGATCAATCCACGACTGACGGTCCACGGTGACAGCGACACGGCCGCTTCGTGACGTTCGGCGATGCTGATCGCCGGTGGCCCCGCGGTCACCGTAGCCCAGAGTGGGGTTTTGGACTCAGCACGGCGACATGCCTCGGCGAGGGCGGTACAGCATGGCCGCCTGAAATCGTCGGCCCGCTCACGCTTGGATGCTGACAGCGGTCGTTCGTCGACGACGTCGAGCGCGATCCACGCTGCTGTCTGGCGCGTCACGGATGCGATTACACACACGCGTCACCCGTTCTGACGCAACGGTACCAACGATGGGCACGCCAAAACTAGTTCCAATCAACCGCTTTCGTCATTCTGATGGGCCCACCGGTAGCGTCATGGAGGCGTCGGCGCAGTACGAGACAACTACGGTCTCCGCGCCACCCGTTCCCATCACGAAGGCGGTCCATGAGTTCATCGACGACCACGATCCGAGCGCTACCCCCGACTGAAGACGTCGAGCGGAACCCGAAGCCGCTGAATGACCTCGTCCCTCCGGATGTTCTCGGTCTGAACGCAACGACGAGCCGACTTCGGGTGCACACCGGAATCAGGCTGCCGCAGTGACGGTCACAGACCTGGACGGCATGGCGCGGCAGCTCGCCGACCCCACGTGGTATGCCGACGACGCGAAGATGAACGCCACCTTGGCCGTTCTGCGAGACGAGGCGCCCGTCGTCTGGGTGGATCACCCACCGTACCGGCCGTTCTGGGCGATCACCAAGCACGCTGACATTCTCGACATCGAGCGCGACGGCGCGCTGTGGCTCAACGGCCCCCGTCCGCTGCTGCAGACAGCCGAGCTCGACGACTCGTATGAGTCTCGGCGCACAGCCGGCACCGGTCTGCGCAACCTCACCTTCGTGGACGGTCAGGAGCACCGGCGCCTGCGCGCGATAGGGGCCGAATGGTTTAGACCCAAGGTCATGCGCACGTTGAAGGAGCGCATCGACGATCTGGCAGCCCGGTACGTCGACCAGATGATGCGGGTGGGCCCGACATGCGAGTTCGTCGGCGAGATCGCCACCGCCTTTCCCGGGTACGTGATTCTTTCCCTTCTTGGTCTGCCAGAGGACGACTACGCGCTACTGCTCCGCTGGACCCAGGAGCTGTTCGGACTCGACGACGAACAGCGTCGCCGTGGCGCACGATCCGAAGATGCCTATGCCGTCGTCGACGAGTTCATCGACTACTTTCGTGGTGTCACCGCCGCCCGCCGTTCATTCCCCTCCGACGATTTGTCCTCTGCAATCGCCAATGCCCGCGTCGACGGGGAGTTGATCTCCGACATCGAAGCCATTTCCTACTATCAGCTCATCGCCTCGGCGGGACACGACACGACCAAGGCCGCGATCGCGGGTGGGATGCTGGCGTTCATCGAACATCCCGCGGAATTGCAGCGTTTGCGCGACGATCCCACTCTCATGCCGACAGCGGTCGACGAGGTGATCCGGTGGTCGACCCCGGTCAAATCCTTCATGCGCACCGCTGCCCGCGACACCAGCGTCAGAGGCATTCACGTCACCGCGGGTCAGGCGGTCTGTCTGATGTACTCATCAGCCAATCGAGACGCCGAGGCATTCGACGATCCGACGCGCTTCGACGTGGGCCGAAAGCACAACCGCCATCTCGGGTTCGGCGCCGGCGTCCACTACTGCCTGGGAGCGGGACTTGCGCGCATGGAGATCGACAGCTTCTTCCGGCAACTCATTCCCCGACTGCGTTCCCTGGAATTGGCTGGTCCTCCCCGATTCTCGCCGACGACATTCGTCGGCGGCCTCACGAATCTGCCCATTCGGTACCGAATGCAGTGATTGATCCACATCGGAAGACGAACGTCACCCGCTTGTCCGCAGCAGGGCGTGTGCATCCACACATCAGCCGGCGGATCCAGTCGGGCGCGCCTAACGAGAGGTGAGAGACCAGTGTTTCATGGACGACGTTGGCGAGCAGAGTCCTTCGGTGAGCCGCGAGACGTGCTGCGGCTTGCCGAGACGGTCTGGCCAGAACCGGAGGCCGGACGCGTGCTCGTCGAGGTGACCGCCTGCGGTGTCGGCTTGCCCGACCTGATGATCACGACTGGCGCCTACCCGCTACTGCCGAGTCCGCCGGTGGCGCCGGGGCAAGAAGTCGTCGGCAACGTCGTCGCGGTGCCTGAAGGCTCGACGTTCGTCACTGGCGATCGCGTAATGGGTGTCACCGCCTTTCTCGACGGATGGGGCGGCTGCGCCGACTACGCCTATCTCGGCGAAACCACGACTCAACGGGTGCCGGATACGATGAGCGACGAAGAAGCTGCCGGATTCTCGATCGCCTTTCGCACCGCCTACGCCGGATTGGCCCAACGGGTGAGGATCAAGCCCGGCGACGTGGTTCTGGTACTCGGCGCAGCTGGAAGCACGGGTGCGGCTGCCGTGTCGTTGGCCAAAGCACTTGGCGCCACCGTGATTGCGGTGGCCAGCAGCAGCGATCGGCTGTCCTTTTGCACCAGTCTGGGCGCCGACTACGTGGTGAATCGTCGGACCTCGGACGTGGTCGACGCCGTCCACGAAATCACCGGTGGCGACGGCGCCGACATCGTCTTCGATCCCGTCGGTGGCGATATTGCCACGCGGGCAACTGGAGCAGTGGCCCGGCTAGGCCACATCGCTGTCGTCGGTTACGCGAGCGGATCGTGGCTCACCCTGGACCCGGTCGACATGGTGCTGCGAAACTACTCTGCGGCAGGAGTTTTCGCAGCGGGTACGGTGGAGGAGGATGCACGGGCCTACGCCGCACTCGGCGACCTCGCCGCCCGAGGCACCATCAAGACCCCGGTCTCCTCGGTGGCCGCCTTCACCGACGTTCCGGAAGTCATCTCCGGCATTCGCACCGCACCGCCGGGCAAGACCGTGGTGCTGCGCGGCTGACCCGACCCCGCGGGCCCGGGCACCGCAACGGTGCCCGGACCCACCAGCCGCTCAGTCAGTTCTGTACCGCTGCACCCACATACGGAACATAGACGGTGCTAACTTGGGGCAAACAGATGCCCGGCGGGCTGACGGTGTCGACCGACACGTGGTGGACGAAATCCGCCTGCGCGGAACCGGCTAGACCAACGGCCCCGCCGGTCAAGGCACTTGCGAACAGCGACGCGACCACCAATCTCTTCATACCGGTACTCCTCTGGTAGCTGGTGCCTGACGTACCGCCTGGCAAAGCTTGGCCGACGTCACGCCGGCAATCGGCGCGATCAGTGATGGACGGTGGTGTCCACGTGCGGCACGTACACACTCGGCTGACCAGCCGTATTGGCCCAGTCGTGGTGACCGATGTCCGCCTGTGCCGGGCCGGCCAATCCGAGAACTCCGGCAGTCAGTGCGGCCGCGATCAACGAGGTGAAACCCAGCTTCTTCATGATGATGCTCCTCATAGTGCTAAGCGTTTGAGCAAAGGATCGGCGCGGACCACTTGGGTCAGAGCCGGATCGGCTGATCACTTGTCATCCGATCTACTAATGGTAACACGTCCCTATGAGCATTAATTTCACCGCCGAGGCCGACATCGTCAAGCCCCCACGCGGGCGGCGGGTGGGGGGCGGTCGGCATCACCACTGTGGTCGCCTGCGCCGAAAGTGCTTCGCGGGCAGGTCTCTTCGCAGCGGTGCGATGCGAACCGCTCCGAGAGTCTGTGGCTGCGCTTCGCGAACCCGCCGTCGCCGTGGCCTCTATCGCTCCGCTCTCGACGGCCTAGGACAACGGGAATGAGGCGGTTTCAGGCGCAACCGGACGGGGCGCCGCCGCTCGGCGTGCGAGCCCTTGGTTCCCCGACGCTCGCCGACGGCGCGCCGGTGACGCGACGCGCTTCGGCGGGCCGGCATCAACACCCAGGACGTCGGCGTCGCCGCCGACCACGACTGTCCAGGATCTGCTGGCGCTCTGATTCACTCAGACCACCCCATACACCCCATGGTTCTTCGTAGGTGAGCGCATAGTCACGGCACTCCCAAACGACCTCGCATCCCATACAACATGAAATCGCCTGTTGCTGGCGCTGACGAGCAGCGTCCGGCCGTTCGCCGTCCGCGGCGAAGAAGACGTCGGCGCTGGTCCCCCTGCAGCGTGCCTTCAACAACCACGACCAAGCCTCCGTGGTGGGGCTGGGGAGAACCTGCTCACTGATGGCAGGCATCCAGTGGCGTTTACGTGGACGAGCATCTCGTTCCACGTCCGGGCGAGGAACCGCACATTTGGTGCGTCGCGACGTCGTCGGCTGCTCACCAGGTCGAGTCATGTCCTTTGCCCCTCTCCAGTGATGGCATCGCTGGCGTTCGTCCGTGAAGAACCCTCGGCTCGACGCCGTCCAGACCCGCCCGAGCCGGATGACCCGTAGAACCGCCACTTATCGACAGCGTGGCGCTTCGGCTCCCAACGATCCCTCACGATTATTGGGTGGCGTGACCCATACTTGCAAGGGGCCCCAATGACGACGTCTGCAAACGAGACGTCATGTCGGCCCGCAGGCCACCTTCACGCCCTCAGTACCGCCGGATTACAACGCCTTTGGCGCGCCCCTCCATCTCCACGGCTTCCATCAGAGGTCGAGGCTGCCGTATGCCGCCGCGTCGCGACTGGCTCTCAAGACGGCGACAGAACAACGACGGCGACGGGTCGGCTGGTGCGCCGCTGCAAACGTTCGAACTCATCAGAGCTGTTGACATTGACGATTCTCCAGAGTCTCGCGTAATCCCCGTCGTCTGGAAGTACGGCTCGCGCCACGACGCGGATGCGATCGGCTCCGACGTTGATCTCCGCGTGCGGAGTGGACCGCACGTTGTGAAGCCACGCAGGGGCTTTGGGCGAGCCACCAAACGACGCGACCACGAGATAATCGTGTCCATCCCGAGCGTAGACAAGGGTGGTCGCGCGGGCCTTACCCGTCTTGGCGCCCCTGGTACGCAACAGCAGACATGGCGGCATTCCTGGCAGCAGACGGTGCCCAAGTCGACCCCTGGTCAGCAGATAGATGTGGTGATGCATGCGCAGCACCGGAAGGAGGAAGACCCGTTCGGCCCAACGGAGATGGTCGACGTTCACACTCACGACGTCAGAGCACTTCAAAGTCGTCGGAGCGAATGGGATCTGCAGTCGCGACCAGGGCTGCCGGTGGCGACTGGATTCGACGACTTTGCAGACCGATCCACGCCCCGTGGGTGATCACGGTCGCGGCCACCACGCCGTCTGGCCGAATGACCCGCACTCGGCTTCGCCATCGCGAACCATCTTCGCTGTATCCCGTCACGTTGTAGTGGACGATTACGAGTCCGCCAATCCCCACCTCCCGGTGATATTGAATCTCGTCGCTCAAGGCCACGACCCCCACGCCATGCTCCTTCATCCGACGTAGGTCCCATCCGGACTCCACGAGGTGGCTGTACCGAGTCCGANNCGACGAGTACTCAAGGTATTTGGTGTTGTGTAGATGCCCGTTGAAATCGATCTCGTCGAGTCGGACGGCAACGGTCTGCCGGTACCCAGGCAATACGGGTTGACTGGAGCCTTCAGCGCTCGAGCTGGCCGAGGCCTCCGCGCTCGAAACAGTTTCCATGATTCCGCTTCCTCCTTGAATGCTTGACTACGATTCGCGAGTGGACCGGCGCGTGCAGACGACGCGTTCGAACGTGGAGCACATCCACGGCAGCGAACTGGATCGCAGCGGTGTGCTTCGTCGCCCGTTCGGCCGGGAGAGCAGGGACGCCTCTCGATCGGACGACCCATCTTCCCGCCAGTTCACCCGACTGTCGGGACTGTGCGTTCGCATGTTTTGAGGGTGATCGAATCGACGTTATGGGTCGCGCCACCCATAATGGTAGCAGCGATACGTCGGCCGCTGGCACTCTTCCGCGGCCGGGCTGCCGACTGGCCCCGTGCCGTCGACGCGTCGATGGACGAGCGTCTGAAGGCAGGTCTGTGACGCCCACGCCGGCACAGGCTGCTTGCATAGGGCGGAGAACGCCTACATCGCGTCGCCTAACCACGCGGTCACGCCGCCTCACGGTTCTCGACCCGCTGCACCGACCGTCGTGACGGTCGGTGTATAGCCGACGAACCGCAGGCGACCGCCTTGCTATTAACGTCCAGCCGTGATACAGAATGGGTTATCTGCCCCAAAATGGTGTTTGGAGGGAGCTGCGTGACTTCAGCAAAGATTGACGGCGAATCGGCCGTCATGCCTGACGAGCTGCGTGAGCTGTTCCTGTTCGAAGAGCTGGCGAGCCCGCAGCTAGAGGCGATTGCCAGGAACAGCGTCCGCGTGCACTACGACGTCGGCATCATCGCAGCCGAGGGTGACCCAGCACTGTTCTTCTTCGTTCTCGAGCAAGGCGAGATCTCCCTCAGCAAGAGGGTGGGTGACCGGGAGGTGGAGACGACACGAACCGACCACCGGGGCGCATACTGTGGCGCGACGGCGTCGTTTCTGGATCATCCGCCGTCCGCCTACGGTTTCACAGTTCGCGCCGTCACGCCCACCCGGATCCTGCGCGTCGACGGTCCCTTCCTCGGCTCCTTCGTCCGAACCCACTATCCGATGGCCGTACATCTGTTGCAGGGCATGATGGTCGACCACGAGGGGGTTCACCAGGTCGTCGGGCAGCAACATCGAATCGAGGCGGCCACGACGCTGGCTGCCGGCCTGATGCACGGGCTCAACAATCCCGCCGGTGCCATCGCTCGAATCGCCTCCCAGCTCGGCCGCGGCCCGCATGCGGCCAGACGAGGGACCCATTTCAAGCGGCTGTCGCCGTCCGGGGTGACGGCGTACGAGCACATCGCATCGGAGGTGGAGGACCGCCTCCTGTCGGCCGAGGCCCCGGCAACGACAGCACTTCAACGCGTCCATCTGGAGGAGCAGATCGACGAATGGCTCCTCGACCGCGGGGTAGAACGGCCCTGGGAGGTCGCGCCGATCCTTGCTGCTGCCGGGTTGACGCCCTCATGGCTCGACATGGTCGTGACCACGCTCGACAACGTCGACGCCGTTTACGAATTCGACGTCGTGGTCGCGGCCGTGGCGGAGCACGTCGACCACTTGTTGCTTCTTGGTGAACTGGCCACGGCGAGTGCGGAAGTAAGCGCACTCGTCGGATCCGCGCAGCAATACTCACAGGTCGACGTGTCCCGCTTGACGGAGTGCGACGTCAACGAACTGCTGGAAAGCACGTTGACCATGGTGGCGGGGTCCCTGCCGGACGGTGTCGTCGTGCGCCGACACTACGCATCGGACCTGCCTCCCCTTCTTTGTTTTGCCAGCGAGCTCAACCAGGCGTGGTCCAACATCATCGTGAATGCCGCCGATGCCATTCGCGCCACCGACGACGGTCACGGCACGATCACCGTCTCCACCCACCTCGACGATCACGACGTCATCCGCGTCGAGATACACGACTCGGGCATCGGGGTCGACAAGACGATCGCGGACAAGATCTTCTTGCCCTTCTTCACGACCAAACCGGTGGGACAGGGAGTTGGCATGGGCCTCGACTTGGCGTGGCGCACGATCGTCGGTCAGCACCGCGGGGCGCTGCGCGTGACGTCAGAGCCCGCTGACACCCGGTTCACGATCTGCTTGCCAGCCAGGGGCCACCAGCCGGGGCGGTGAGCAAGGCACTCGCCCCCGGCCGTGCCGCCTCGTCCGCGTGTCGCTCTCCCTCATCATCTGTTCGCCGACAACCTCTCGGTGACGACCCCGTCGGCCGTCCATCCGTCCCCCGGGATTCACCGTCTCAGACCTCGACATCACGTTCGTGACGGCTTACGCCGACATGCGAGAATCCCGACGCAACGGCACCATGGACGACCCCTGGACTCCAGGCGTCGAGATGACCCAGCAGACTG
>Ga0055540_1001412_pt1 | contig 14326 bp, 13 predicted proteins | sample AraplaCvi_mMS_r2_2_FD_55040 | JGI IMG/M metagenome (GOLD analysis project Ga0055540, IMG submission 55040) | Arabidopsis root microbial communities from North Carolina, USA - plate scrape MF_Cvi_mMS_r2 | ecosystem: Host-associated > Plants > Roots > Endosphere | place: USA: North Carolina
CACATTACAATGATGATGCTCATTCCCGCGGTTATCGAGGACGATCCGAAAATCTTCGCACGGGGCATCAACGAACTGCAGAAATGCCGCTGGAAGTCTCACCAGATCGAGTGCCAGGCGGAGGTCGTCCCCGTCGTTATGGAAAAGCTGCGCGAAATGGGCGTCAGCGGCGTTGCGATGAGCAGCTGGGGCTCGTCAGTGCTGGCAATGGGGCCGGAGATGGATGACCCGGCTTTCCGGTCAGGGATCGCAGCGGCCATTCAGCAGGTGATGGATCAATACGAGGGTGGAACCGTGTCGGAGATACGGTGCGACAACGAGGGGCACAAGCTCAGAACCTTCAGGGTTCCGGCGCTTCAGGACTGAGACCCGCCATGCGGAGATTGATCGAAAACCTGGACGTGTTGTTTCAGCTCGATAAAGACGACACCATTCTTCGCAACGCAAGTATCGTGCTCGACGGCGACCGGATTGCCGATGTCGGCCCGGCTGCCGAAGTGGCGCGCCGTCATGATCGCTCATCGTTCGACGCGATCATGGATGGGCGGCAGCGGGCGCTTTGCCCAGGTTTCATCGACACGCATGTGCATCTCTCCGAGACGCTTTCGCGGGGGGTGTTTCCGGACAACCTCAATACCCGGGCCTGGGTCTTCAATTGGGCAAAACCCTTCTATGCCCATATCGATCCCGAGGATGAATATTGGGGGGCGCTGCTGGGCATTTGCGAGATGTTGCGCAGCGGAACGACATGTTTCCTCGATATGGGCTCGCAATTCGATCCGGCCCATGTGGTGGACGCGATCGAGCAATCAGGGATTCGCGGCATTACAGGACGGCACGCGGCCGACAACCGCCCCAAGGACATTCCCGAAGGCTGGTCGGAGGAAATGATGCGCCATCATTTCTTCGACGATGCCCAAACGGCCCTCGCCGCATTGGAGGATTGTGTACGCCGGTTCAATGGCCGGGCTGGCGGACGCATCCGCTGCTGGGTCAATATCGAAGGAAAAGAGCCCTGCTCGCTGGAACTGCATGTCGGCGCGCGTGCGCTGTCGGAACGTCTGGGGGTCGGCACGACATACCATCTCGCGACCTCGATCGAGGAAGCGCGCGTATGCGAGAAAAACCACGGCGTCTGGCCCGTCTCGAGAATTCATGCGGCCGGGGGATTGGGAAGCAACCTGGTGATCGCCCATTGCGTCGCGGTCAATGACGACGATTTGGAAGCCTTGTCCGCCCGCAACGTCAAGGTCGCTTTCTGCCCCTGCTCTTCGCTCAAACTGGGCAAGGGCGCCAGCGCCATAGGCCGTTACAAGGAGATGCTGGAAAGGGCGTAACGGTCGGCCTCGGTACCGACGGAGTTTCTGCAGCCGGCAACCTGAATCTGATGCGCCAGATGCATATCGTTTCAGGCTTGTTCAAGGACGCACATATTGACCCAGACGCTGTCGGCGCGCGCAAGGCACTGAGAATGGCGACCATCGAGGCGGCCGGCGCCTTGCTTTGGGACGATGAGATCGGTTCCATCGAGGTCGGCAAGCAAGCCGACTTCATTCTGTTCGATACCGATCACATCGAGTGGACGCCGTACCACGATCCGCTTCAAACGCTCGTTTATTCCGCATCGGTCAATTCCATTGCCGAGACCTGGGTCGCCGGGCGCGCGCTCTACAAGGCGGGCAGGATTACCTCGCTGGACGAAGCCGAAATCAAGCAAAAGGCAAGGGAACGCGCCGCCGCCGCCGTGAGAAGGGCTGGTCTCGTCGATCTCCAGACGACAGCCGCCGCGACAACCCAACTTTATGATGAAGGCAATTGATACCTCCTTTAACCCTCTGTCACATGTTGAAAGGAACCCCATGCGCACCCTGGAACTTGGCGTTTTCATGCCGGTCGGCACGAATGGCTTTCTGATGTCCACAACCGCGCCAAGGTATCATCCCACCTTCGCGCTCGAGAGGAACATCGCGGCGCTTGCGGAGGAGGCTGGTTTCGACTTTCTGTTCTCAATGGGAAAATGGATGGGGTTTGGCGGCAAGAGCGACTTTTGGGAGCAGACCATCGAACCCGTCGTCATGAGCGCGGCTCTGGCTGGCGTGACGAACAAAATCAAGCTGTTCGCGACGATCAACCCGTTGCTCTTTCACCCCGTCGTCGCCGCAAAGATGATCGCCACGATCGATGAAATCAGCGGCGGCCGCTTCGGTGTCAATATCGTCACCGGAAACACGTTGGAAGAACTCGAGCAGATGGGAGTCGTGCCCGAGGGATATGAGACCTTCCGCTATGAATATGCCGACGAATGGCTGACGGTGGTCAAACAATTGTGGACCCAGCCACGCCTCACGCATGACGGGCGCTTTTTCCGACTGACCAACTGCGTTTGCGATCCGAAGCCGATCCAAAAGCCTTGTCCCCCGATCATCTCCGCCGGACTGTCCGATGAGGGCCTCCGTTTCGGAGCCAAACATTCGGATTACCAGTTTGTTGGCGCCCGTCCCGAAAAAGTGGACCATGCAAAAGCCTTTGCTGCCGAATGGGGGCGCGACTTGAAGGTTTCCGCCAACATGCTGATCGTGACCGGCCATTCCGACCAGGCCGCCCACGATCGCTTCCAACGTCTGCTGGATGGGCGGGACAACGAAGCCTTCGACAACCTGATCGCATCATTCGAGAGGGACAATCGGGACTCGTCCGCGGATCGGACATCCTTCCTGCGCAATCCGCGGATGATCGGATTTGGCACCGGGGCACCGATCTTCGGGTCCTACGACACAATTGCCGAGCAACTCGCCGATGTCGCGATCAAATCGAAATTCGATGCGATCCAGCTCACATTTATCGATTTCATTGACGATCTGAAGGATTTCGGCAGGCAAATTTATCCAAGATTGAAGGCACGTCTGGCGCAGCACGACATCCGGCTCGGACAGGATACAACCGCTTCGGCGAGGGCCGCCGTCCATGCATGAGGTCCGGCGCGGCACCCATAAGGTCCGGATAGCCCATCTGGCCGGGCCGAACGCAACGATCCACAACACTCCTCCGCTGGTGACATCCAACAAGGCGCGGGCCCTCTACGCCCTCCCCTTGCTCACGGATGTCGACGGCNACCCATCACGCTACGACAGCTTGCGCCCGCAAAAGCTGGCATCACCCGTCAGTGTCTATGTCGAGCAGTTTTCCGCGCATCCGCTCGAGGCCGATGCTGCTCATCTTTACGCTCCGCCGGACGGTTACCTCGATAACCAGGGTAACTTCAGCGACACGGAGACGGCCACGGCCAACCGGCCTGTATTTCGCGTCGAGTTGAGACCGGAGGATGGNTANTATCCTCTGCCTTATATGGCCAGGCAGCGAGATGGAAGCGCATGGGAAACGGATGGGGTGTCGTCCTTCGCCTCGCGGGAAATGAGCCGCCAGCCCTTCATGCCGGATGGCAGCCGTACCTTCGATGAAGTGGACAGGCTCGGTGTGGATCCCCGGGGGCGCGCCAGCGCAATCCACGATATCGCGGATGTGGAGTTTTTCCGCGTCGCGCCATCCGGCGGCTACACCAATGGCGTGCCGGTCGACAAAAGTGGCAATCAGGGAAATGGCGCCGTTGCCTTCGAAGTTTCGGGGAAGGATTTTTTCCCCTACAGGCCGCCGCATTTGAGCAAATCGCCGCCGCGCGCGACTTTGGCCGGAATAGCCAACGCCGCGCAGAAAATCCTGCGCGATGGGCATTATGACGGTGCCATCTGGACACAGGGCAGCCCCCGTATCGAGGAAACGATTTACTGGCTAAACCTCGTTCTCGACGTCACGGTGCCGATCTGCGGAAATGCGTCCCAGCGCTATCACGGCGAAACGAGCAATGACGGGCCGCGTAACCTGATCGACTCCGTGCACTATATTTCCTCCCGCTGCTGGATCGATAGCGAAGGGCGCAACCGGGGCGGCGCTGTTCTGGTGCAGGACCAGCGCGTTTTTGCGGCAAGAGAGGTCGTGAAAGTCGATGCGCGACCCGGCGGTTTCGCCGCCAGCGGCGGGCACGGCGGCATTATCGGCACCGCATCAGAAGGGCGCTCTCGTCTCTGCTTCGTTCCCACTGCGAGACACACCTACCAGTCGGAGTTGAATATCGGCCGGCTGCCTGAAGCCGTCCGGGGGTTGATGCAAAGCGACGGCCGGATACAGCACGTCGAAATTCCGACCAAGACGCCCTCCGGTGAGCTGCGCGACGACGCCATTCCCTCTGTTTCCATCATCAAGGACTACAGCTATTCCGAGGATGATTACGGTATCCATCCGGAAAACGAAGTGGCTATCATCGCAATTCTGCGGAAATGCCTGATGTCGCATCCGCTTGCCGGCTTCGTTCTTGAAGGGCTCTCGCCTTATGGCAAACCGGCGTCTGCCTCAAAGCTCGCAGCGCTCGAACGCGCAGTCTATTGCGGTCTCCCGGTCGTATGTGTCGGGCGTGGCAATACCGAAGGTTTTGCCCGTCACAGCCGAGGCTTCATCGGTGGATCGAACCTGACCGCTACGAAAGCCCGAATGCTGCTGATGCTCTGCATCATGAGGTTCGGGATGTTACCCCCCGCCAACGATCCGGAAAACCCGTCCGAGGCGGAGAGAAGGGCGACAGAGCAGCATCTCGATCATTATCGGAAAATCTTTGACACCCATTAAGTCGCATCCTGCCAAGGCAGAGTGGATCGAATGGCCAAACAACGGTCATCTCTCGTCAACCCAGCAGAGAGAATCCGGGGCGTATAAACCCGCCTGCCTACAACGAGGTCGCGGAGGGATGACACGATGTGGGTCATGTTTGCCACGCTCGCCGGCGTAACACTTGGCTGTGGCGACCTGGCTCTGAAAATGGCATTGCGCGATCTTCAGCCGCGCATTGCCTGCTTCATGCTCTACTTCCTAGGGCTGATATTGTGGCTTCCCATATTTTTCATTCTCGGCCTCGCGCCGCACGCGGTCGAGGCACTGCACCTCTCGCCAGAAGGGCATTGGCTGGTTTTCGGCCGTTCCCTGCTGCAAATCGGTGCCTACGCGCCGATATTCATCGTCCTGCGCAATCTGCCCCTGGGAACCTACGCGGCCTTGCGGGCGATGTCGCCTGCGCTTTCGGTTGTTGCCGGTGTGATCTTCTACCAAGATCGGCCGAATACACCGGAATGTCTGGGGATCGGGGCAATATTGAGCGGCGTGGCACTGGTGGCCTGGAAGAGCAGGGCCGCGGCTCATTCCAGTGGCGGAACTCCGGCGGTCGACGGTCGGTGGCTGGCGAATATGGCGCTCACAGTCATTGCAGCGACCTGTTCCGGCCTGATGTCGATCTATGACAAACATCTGTTGTCGGCGGTGCCGGCCCATATGTTCGTCCTGCAAGCGCTTTCCGACACCTATCGCATGCTTCTTCTCGTTATTCTTCTGCCACTTTCCGCACTCTTGCCCCTCTCTCCGCCGCCGCGATGGAATTGGCGTCGTCAGCATGGCAGGTCTCTGCCGTTTTTCTATCTGGGCCTCGCGTCTTTACTCATCGCTGCTGGGGAGATCCTCTCATTCTATGCAGTATCCTTCCCGGAAAGCATGCCCTCGATAGTCGCAATATTGAGGCGCTCAAGCCTTCCGGTCTCGGTAATTCTGGCGGCTCTTTTTTTCAAAGAGAATCTGCAGATGCGGACAATGCTTGGCATGATTTCGATTGTGGCAGGCGTCGCCCTCATCAACGGCGGCTAAACGTATGCCCTTTCGGGCATCCAGCGCCTATTGCCGCCGATTATTCTCCATCAGATCCACCAGGAGGCCTGCCGCGTCATCTCCCTTTGCTGCTTTCTCCCACATCGACTGCGCTATATCCTCGTGCAGCCTGACGCCTTCGATGGACGTCGTGAAAGTACCCACGCCGACACGAACGTTGGGTTGCTCCCCCAGCCGGAAAGGGCTGATCGCCACAAAAGAACGATGGGACTGCCTGAAGATCTGGAAGTTTGTNGCCGGCACCAGGCCGGTGACGATGCCGATCTGGACACCGATCGGCGGTTTTCGAATAAGGCCCAGTATATGCTTGCCTTCCGCCCGCGCCAGAAGGCGCCTATTTGCCCGCTCTTCATCGGTGAGATCATCACGGCCGATCAGACCGTTCGACAAAAATCGCCTGAGTTCCGGCACGGCGATCAGATTGACCAGCAACGGACGCCTGCGCTGATAGTCCTCCCGGCGCTCGCGCAGGATTTCCAGAAGCTTNCTTATGGCGGATTTGGTCGTTTCGTCGGCATTGCGGGTATCGTTCAGCGCCAAAGCCAGCATGTCATCGTAGTTTTCCGATGTCAGAAGATAGGATAGCGGCCCAAAAAATCCGATGATCTGATCGCTATCGCTCTCGATCTGCCGCATTCGTTCAAAGAAGGCCACAGCCGTATCCACATATTCGACGCCCACGCCGAGCAAGTTCGGAAGCGAAGTCTCCAGCAAACGGCTGATGCGGATAAGTGTCACAATTTTGAGAATGCCTCCACGCTCGGCTCGATATAGGGCTGCGCGAGACATGCAGAGTTGTTTGGCCATGGCTTCGGGTGACAGGTTTCGCCCCAGGCGATAGGCATTCAGCCTCTGCCCGATGTCTCGAAGGGCGTCGGTTTCCACGATGCTCAATGTTTGTCTCCCAAGCTGGCGTTATTGCATATGGTATATAGACAGTGTCCAAATTTTGAGATACGCCTACATAAAGATCAAAATGGGGAACTTACAATGAGAAATTTCAAAGGATTTTTGACAGCCGTGGCCGCGTTTGCAGCCTTGGCGATGCCCGCGGCAGCACAGCAGCTTACAGCGGTCAAATTTTCACTCGATTGGACGCTTCAAGGAAATCATGCCATCTGGGGCCTTGCACTGAAGAACAAGGACTTCGAAACCAACGGCCTCAAGGTCACGATGGATCGCGGCTATGGTTCGGGCGACACGATCGTCAAGGTTGCGGCGGGCGCCTACGATATCGGCTTTACCGACATCAACTCCCTTATCAAGTTTAATGCTGAAAACCCGGATCGCGGCCTCATCGCGTTCTATCAGGTATTCGACAAGACCCCCAACTCGATCATCGCATTGGCGAAATCCGGCATAAAGACGCCGGCAGACCTGGCCGGCAAGAAGCTTGGCGCGCCCGAGGCCGACTCCAGCCGCCTGATGTTCAGCGCNTTTGCAAAAGCCAACAAGATTGATCCGGCTTCGATCGCTTGGACCTCAATGGCGCCGAACCTCCGCGAGACAATGCTCGTACAGGGCCAGGTCGATGCGATTTCCGGCTTCTCTTCGACATCGGTGTTCAACCTCATTTCCGCCGGCGTCCCGGAGAAGGACATCGTCGTTCTCGGTTATGCGGACAACGGGCTCGATCTTTACGGGAGCGCCCTGGTTGCCACGCCGGATTACATCGCCAAGCATCCGGACGTCATCAAGGCTTTCGTCAAGGCTTCGATCGCCGGCACAGTCGCCCTCCTGAAGGATCCTGCGGCAGGCATGCAGGCGCTGAAGGAGATCGAACCGCTTTACGACGTGAAACTGGAGAATGCGCGCCTCAAGTTCCTGATGGACAGAGGCGTTCTGAAGTCGCCGGCCTTCGAGAAGAATGGCCTGGGTTATGTCGATCCCGCTCGTATGGCGCTGACGATCCAGACNAATGCCGAGGCTTTCAAAGTTACCGCACCGGCAGCCAACAAGATTTATACGACAGAATACCTTCCCGCCGCCAGCGAGCGGATGCCTCCGAAGTGAATGGCAATCAGCATTCCTATCGATAGCCACGGAAGTTCGGATGAAAAATCTAGTTGAGTTGATTGACGTCAGCCTGTCCTATGGCAANACGCTGGCGGTTTCGGAATTGGTAATGAAGGTTCCGGAAGGTTCCTTTGCTGCTGTCGTTGGTCCTTCCGGCTGCGGAAAGTCGTCTTTGATGAAGCTTGTGACGGGCTTGACGCCCGCCACAAGCGGCGCGGTCGTCGTGGATGGTCACGAGATCTCGGCCCCCGTAGCCATCGTCGGAATGGCTTTTCAGAACCCGAATCTCCTCCCTTGGCGCACGACACTCGAAAATGTCATGCTGCCGCTCGAAGTTGTCCGGCCGGAGCGCCATCAGTTCCGGGCCAGGAAGCAGGAATTCAGGGACCGCGCCATGAACCTGCTACGGATAGTCGGGCTTGATGCCTTCGCCGACCATTATCCGTGGCAGTTGTCGGGCGGCATGCAACAGCGCGCGTCGCTATGCCGTTCGCTTATTCACCAGCCTCGCCTGCTGATGCTCGACGAGCCCTTTGGTGCCCTGGACGCATTCACGCGCGAGGAGCTTTGGGACGTCCTGCAGGCGATCTGGATGCAGCAGCGTTTCACCGCGATTCTCGTGACCCATGACCTCAGAGAGGCACTTTATCTCGCTGACGACGTGCATGTCATGTCCAACAGGCCCGGCCGTGTGGTCCGGACAGTCGGCACCGCCGAATTCAGCCGACCTCGTGGGGAAAAAACTTTCCTCGAGCCTGCCTTCAACGAAAGCGTCATGGACCTGCGCGCCGACATCCGCGCCCAGCGCATGCCGATCGACGTCAAATCCTCGACGTCAGGAGAAACGATATGAACAAGACCCTGGAACATGGCGGTCCGATCTTCCTGTCCATCGCCCTGTTGCTGGCATGGGAGCTGGCTTGCAAGGCTTTCGAGATCCCACCCTTTGTCCTGCCATCGCCGTCGCTTATCGTCGAGGCGTTGAACGAAAATCTCTACATCATCTGGTTCCATTCCAGTCAGACCCTGCTGACTACCGTCGTTGGCTTTGCATTTGCCGTTATATTCGGCGCGCTTCTCGGCATTGCGGTCGGGTCTTCGCGGCTTGCCTATTCAAGCCTTTACCCCCTGCTGGTCGGCTTCAACTCGCTTCCTAAAGTGGCAATCGTCCCGATCCTCGTCGTGTGGTTCGGCATCGGATCCGTCCCGGCGATAATAACGGCGTTCATGCTGAGTTTCTTTCCAATCGCGGTCAACGTCGCAACCGGCCTCGCTACGGTCGAACCAGAGCTCAGGGATGTTTTGCGATCTCTTGGAGCCAGCCAGCTGGATATTGTCCACAAGATCGGAATTCCCCGTTCGATGCCTTATCTCTTCGCGTCGTTGAAGATCTCGATAACCCTTGCTTTTGTCGGATCGGTCATTTCCGAGACGCTGGCATCGAACCGCGGCATCGGTACGCTCATGACCCAGGCATCGGCCAATTTCCGTATTCCGCTGGTATTTGCCGGCCTTGCGGTCATCGCTCTGATGGGTGTCGTGCTCTATGTGATCTTTGCCCTCATAGAGAAACGCATGACTGGCTGGGCGACCCGCGGTGCAACATTCGGGATAGGTGGCTGATCGTCATTCAGTCCTGCCATCGGGTTCGGGCGCAAAACCGTACCCGATGGTGTTTTCATCACTCCCGGCCAGTTCGTCACCGGCAGTTCAGATGCGAAGCGACTAACTGCGCGACAGCCGTAAATGGGATGATGCCCAGTGCGTGCGGTATAACTTCGGGTCCTGTTATGAGGACCGGTACACGTTCGCGCGTGTGATCCGTGCCAAACCAGGTCGGGTCGTTGCCGTGGTCGGCGGTAATGATCAGGAGATCGCCCTGGTGCAATCTGGCGGTCAACTCCGGCAGACGGGCATCGAATGTTTCGAGCGCCCGAGCATAGCCGGCCACGTTGCGACGATGACCCCATAAGCTGTCGAATTCGATGAAATTGGCGAAGACGAGATCGCCGGGATCGGCTTTGCCTGTCAAGGCGAGCACGTGGTCGAACAGCGCCATATCGTCACTGCCCTTTGAAACGTCCGATATGCCTTTCATGGCAAATATATCGCCGATCTTGCCGACCGCATGCACGCTGCCGCCCGCCGCAATCACCCTGTCGCAGATCGTCCCGTCCGGCGGTGCGATTGCGAAATCCTTGCGGTTGGCGGTCCGCATGAATGCGCCTGGCACGTCTCCGACAAAAGGCCTCGCGATGATACGGCCGACATTGAGCGGATGAAACAGATCGGCAGCGATCCCGCAGAGTTCGAGTAGCCTATCAAGCCCGAAATGGGTCTCGTGCGCGGCGATCTGTACGACGCTGTCGGCCGAAGTGTAGACGATCGGCTTGCCCGTCGCGATGTGCTCCCGCCCGAAGGCGTCGATGACCTCGGTGCCCGATGCGTGGCAGTTGGCGAGGGTCCCGGGTATTCCGGATCGGGACACCAGCTCCGCCATCAATTCCGCCGGGAAAGCCGGAACCGTTCGCGGAAAATAGTGCCAGTCCTGCGCGACCGGCAAGCCGGCAAGTTCCCAATGGCCGGACTGGGTGTCCTTTCCGGCGGAAATCTCCTGCGCCGCGCCCCAACGACCGGTCGGGATCGAGGCCAGACCCGGTGCGACCCGGCCGGAAGCCAGGGTGATCGCGGCACCCAGCCCCATGGCGTCGAGATTGGGAACCCGAAGCGGCCCGCTTCTGCCTTCCTCGGCAAGGCCTGCTGCACAGGCCTCGGCTATGTGCAGCAGCGTGTTGGCGCCCTCGTCGCCGTAGCGCGCCGCGTCGGGCGCGCCGCCACAGCCAACGGAATCGAGAACGCAGAGGAAAACGCGCGCCATCACCCGCCGCTCATGAAAGCTGGAAGCGGCCGAGCGAACGCCGGCGGATCAGTTCGATGATTTCGTAGAAGGCCCAGCCGATCAGAGACAGCAGCATAACCATGCCGATGACGACGGAAGTGTCGCTGTTTTCCTGCCCGGACGACAACAGATAGCCGAGCCCTTCATTGGCGCCGATCAGTTCGCCGATGACGGCGGCCGTCATCGCCAGCGTCGTCGCGACCGCCATGCCGGCAAGCACGGAGGGAAGAGCAGAGGGCAGTTCGACATGCCGGAACCGCTGCCAGGGGGTGAGCTTCAGCACCGCGGCGAGATCGCGGAAACTCCCCTCCCCGTAGCGCAGGCCGGTGACCATGCCCTGCATGACAGGGAAGAAGGTGACGATCGCGATCAGCACGATCTTGGGCGCCGGGCCGATGCCCAGCCAGAGAAGGAGCAGCGGCGCGATCGCGATCTTCGGAGCGGTTTGTAGAAGCAGCACGAGCGGCGTGGCAAAACGTTCGGCACGGGGGAAGCGTGCGAAAACGACACCGGCCAGGATGCCGGCGGCGGTTCCGGTCACGAAACCCGCGATGATCTCCGAAAGCGTTACCCAGATATGCCGAATGAGCTTGGCGTTCTCGAACAGGAATGCGACGCGATGAAACACCTCCAAAGGTCCCGGCAGGAGAAATGCCGGGACCCTGAAGATGAAGACGACGCCGTCCACAGGACGAGGGTCGCAATAAGACCCGCTATGCCACGCAGGAGCATTCTTATTTGCCGATCATCGACGGATCGACAACGAAGTCCGCCGCTTTCGGCGCGCTGTCGATCACCTTGTATTGCGCCAGGATATCGGCATTCTTCTGCCAACCGCTCGTGTTGGCGGCGCCGAGGCCTTTTTCCTTGGTCAGCGAACTCTGCCAGACGGACGGGACAAAGGTCTGCTCGAAGGCGGTCGTCAGGATACCCTTCTGGTCCTTCGGCCATGTCGGCGTATATTTGGTGAGCGCGATGTCGAGTGCCTCCGGAATGTGACCATCGATGACCCATTGATAGGACTGGGTGACGGCGGTGGTGAAGCGTTTCACCACGTCGGCATTCTGTGCGAGCTTCTTGTTGCTGGTCACGACGACATTGCCGAAGGAGGGCAGAAAGTCGTTCGACAGGATCATCGTGACTTTGGTGCCATCGGCTTCGAGATTGTATTTGCGCAGTTCCGAAAACACGATCGCATCGACCTGACCCGCCTGCAGCGACTGGACGATCGCGCCGGTAGCGACGACTTCGACGGAAACGTCCTCGATCGTCAGTCCCGCCTGCTTCAGACCGACCTGGAGCTGCAGATAGTTCGGGCTGGCGAGGCTGGTTACGGCGATCTTCTTGCCCTTCAGATCCTTATAGGACTTGATCCCGCTCGCTTCCTTGGCAAGCAGCGCGCCGATTCCGCGCTGGTAGGTGGTGTGAACGACCTTGACCGGCAAGCCGTTGGCGGCAGCGGCGACGACGGCGTCACCGTTCGGGAAACCGAAATCGACATTGCCCGCGGCAATGTTGGTGAGGATATCGGCGGCGGCGGCGTAGATGAACTCCACCTCTATGCCGTTCTTCTCGAATATCCCTTTCTCGACGCCGGCATAAAGCGGCGCGTAGAAAGGTGCTGCGGCGCCATCGATCTGCAGCACGACCTTGTCTGCGGCTTCGGCAGACATGGCGAACAGCGGCAAGGTGATAAGGGCACCAAGGCTTGCCGCGGTCGTCACACGAAACTGGATCATTGTTGTTATCTCCTGTGTTCCCATTCTGTGGAGGAAAATGCCCTTCCTGCGATGCGCAGTAGGTTTCGCTGTGTTGCCTCGTAGTCGTCGAGCCAGTCGTCGGTGGCGCGATTTCCATGGACACCAAGTAGGCAGCCGGTTTCGAGGCCGATGGCCCCGCCAACGGTCATTGTGATCTCGCTTTCCATCTCGACGCCGATCGCGCCTTCAGCCTGGAAGCCCTCGATGAAATTCCCGGACGAGGCCGTTCCATCATCGCCGGGACGGTAGCGGCGGTCCTGACCAAAATAATAGCTGTCCGTGGAGGCGACCATTCCGGGGCGGCAGGTCAGCTCGAGTTGCGACGCCGCATCAACGAGGCCTGCGACGATGCGAGGCGACGCTTTGGCCTCTCCGCCGGCCGCACGGTATGTACGGGCTGTGCCGGTATCGCCGATGGCGCGGTCCACCGCGACGAAGGAGCCGGTCGCATATTGGGCCACCAGGGACGACATTCCGCCAATGCGCACCACGCGTTTGGCGCCAAGCATTGCAAGCTCGACCAGCGCAATTTCGGTGGACGGGCCGCCTATCCCAGTCGAGCAGATCGTCAGCCGTTGGCCTTCNTACCGGCCGGTGATGACTGCGAACTCCCTTTTGCGACCAAAATCGGTCACGTCATCCAGCATATCGGCAAGCAACCGCACGCGGTCCGGATCACCCGGCGTCAGCACGTTCTCGGCGATGTCGCCGGGGCCGCAGGGCAGATGCGGCGGGCGGCCGTTCTTCCACGGAAAGGCGGCACTGGTCATCTTTGCACGCCTTTCCAGGAAAGCAGCCGGTTCTCCAGCACGGTCAGGACGACATGCATCAGCAACCCGAGCGCGACCGTCAGCAACACGGCCGCAAACAGCAGCGGCGTCTTGTAGGTGGCACCGGCATAGGTCATCAGGTAGCCTAGGCCGAACTTTCCCGACATCCATTCCGCGAGGACGGCACCGACCAGGGCCTGGACCGCGCCGATCTTCAAGCCGACGAAGATTTCCGGCATGGCCGATGGCAGCTCGATCTGGCGGAACCGTTGGATATTGCTGAGGCCGAGCAGGCTGGCGAGATCCTTCATCTTCGGGTCGAGCGCCCGGAAGCCGGCGGCAGCACCGATGAAGACCGGGAAGAACACCAGCGAAAAGATCAGAATGATCTTGGACAGGATGCCGAAGCCGAACCAGACGATGAACAGCGGCGCAAGCGCGATTTTGGGCGCGGTCTGGAGGATGACCAGCGGGCCGTCGAGCCAGATCGCCAGCTTGGGAAAACGGGTCATCAGAAAGGCCAGCGCAATCCCTGCGACGCAGCCAAGTATAAGGCCCAGCACGATATTCTGCAATGTGAAGCCGAGATGCAGCCAGAGTTCGCCGGTGACTGTGATGCCGACCAGCGCATTCCAGGTGCGCTGCGGCGACGGCAGCAGATAGCCCGGCATCGCCATCGGTCCGGTTGCAAACCACCACGCCGCGAGCAGCACGGCGAGTGCCAGCGCGTAATCAAACCACGCGGTAAGGCGCCTCGCCATCAATGCGCCTCCCCTACCCGGCTCTCGGATGTCCGGAGATCGCGGCGAAGCTGGGCGACAAGTGCGTGATAGGCAGGATCGAGCTTTGTGTCTTCGCCACGCGGGCGAGCGAGGTCGACATCGTGGACGCATTTCAGCTTGCCGGGGCGCGCGGTCATTACCATCACCCGGTCCGCCAGATAGGCGGCCTCGTCGACGCTGTGGGTGACGAGCAGGATGGTCTTGCCGGTCGATTGCCATATGCGCAGCAATTCGTCGTTCAGCGTGTCGCGGGTCAGAAGATCGACGGCCGAGAAGGGCTCGTCCATCAGCAGGATCGGCGGATCGTCGGAGAGCGAACGGGCAATCGCCGCGCGCTGT
>Ga0055540_1001414_pt1 | contig 14308 bp, 13 predicted proteins | sample AraplaCvi_mMS_r2_2_FD_55040 | JGI IMG/M metagenome (GOLD analysis project Ga0055540, IMG submission 55040) | Arabidopsis root microbial communities from North Carolina, USA - plate scrape MF_Cvi_mMS_r2 | ecosystem: Host-associated > Plants > Roots > Endosphere | place: USA: North Carolina
GCGGGCCAGGTTGCGGCTCATCCACTCGATCGAGTCGGCGTAGACGTTGGGGGTGGCCATCTCGACGGTGGCGGGCAGGTTGACGATCAGCGGGGCGTCGGGGGTGGGATCGATGATGGCGCTCACCGCATCGCACACCTCGACGGCGTACTCCAGTTCGGTGCCCGTGTAGGACTCGGGGGAGTACTCGAAACGCCATTGCGTGCCAGGGTGTTTCGCCGCCTCGGCGACGCACATCTTCGCGCCGTCGGTGGCGATCTTCTTGACGGCGTCACGATCGGCGCGGAACACCACGCGGCGCTGCAGGATCGACGTCGAGTTGTAGAAGTGCACGATGGCCTTGGGCGCTCCGGCGCAGGCCTCGAACGTCCGCTCGATCAGTTCGGCCCGGCACTGCGTCAGCACCTGAATGGTGACGTCGTCTGGAATGGCGCCCTGCTCGATGATCTCGCGGACGAAGTCGAAGTCGGTCTGGCTGGCCGACGGGAAGCCGACCTCGATCTCCTTATAGCCCATGCGAACCAGCAGGTCGAACATGCGTCGCTTGCGTTCCGGGCTCATCGGGTCGATCAGCGCCTGGTTGCCGTCACGCAGGTCGACGGCGCACCACATCGGCGCGACGTCGACGACCTTGTCCGGCCACGTGCGGTCGGGCAGCGTGATGGGTTCGACCTCGGCGGCGAAGGGCCGGTACCGGTTGACCGGCATGGACGTGCCGCGCTGGGTGTTCCACGCGGGCTGGCCGGGATTGGGGGCGCCGGCAGGGGTGTTGACGGTACGCGCCGAGGTGTAGGAATCGATCGAATGCGGGTGGGAAGTGGTCACGGTTCTCGCTCCGTTTGGGTGTCTGGAAGAAATTCAGACCGGCGCATCAAGACGACCCGCGACGGGAAGCCAGTCTGGATCAGACCCCGTCGCGGCGTCCGAGGAGGAGCGTCCGCTGCACGTGGCACACCCTACTCCGCGGGTGCGCATCTCCAAAACGGTGGCGTGAACCTGGGAGGCCGGCTCGGCAGCTCGACCAGGTCGAAGGAGGTCCCGACCGGCGCGGGGCGAATCGCGCCGGTCAGGACCAGTCCTCAGAGGGTTTGCAGCTCGTAGGCCGCGTCGCGGTGCAGCTTCGCGTCGATGCCGCTCTCCTCGTCCTCCGGCGAGATGCGGATGCCCATCGTTTTCTTGATCACATACGCGATGACGAAGGCGACCACGAAGGAGTAGGCCATGACCGCACCCGCGGCGATGACCTGCTTCCACAGCTGGCTAAGGCCGCCGCCGTAGAACAGACCGTTGGTGGCGTTGGGCATGCTGTCGCTGGCGAACAGGCCGATCAGCACGGTGCCGATGACACCGCCGACGAGGTGGACGCCGACCACGTCGAGCGAGTCGTCGTAGCCGAAGCGCTCCTTGAGGCCGACGGCGTAGACGCAGACGGCGCCGGCGATCGCGCCGACGGCGATGGCGCCGATGGGCGTGACCGCACCACAGGCGGGGGTGATGGCGACCAGGCCGGTGATGGCGCCGGATGCCGCGCCGACGCCGGTGACGTGTCCGTCCTTGATCTTCTCCACCGCGAGCCACGCCAGGGTGGCCGCGCAGGTGGCGACGAACGTGGTGACCATGACGATGGCGGCCGAGTTGCCCGCGGCCAATGCCGAACCGCCGTTGAACGCGTACCAGCCGGCCCACAGCAGGCCCGCGCCCAGCAGGGTCAGCGGCACGTTGTGCGGCTTGCGCAGCTGGCCGAACATGGCTGACTTGCCCAGCACGATCGCCACGGCCAGCGCTGCGGCGCCCGCGTTGATGTGCACGGCGGTGCCACCGGCGAAGTCGATTGCCTTGAGGCCGTTGGCGATCCAGCCACCGACGGAGTCCTTGGTGACCACCCCGTCGAAGGCGAANACCCAGTGCGCGACGGGGAAGTAGACCAGCACCGCCCAGAACACGGCGAACACCATCCAGGCGCCGAACTTCATCCGNTCGGCGACCGCACCGGAGATCAGGGCCACCGTGATGGCGGCGAAGAGCGCCTGGAACAACGCGAACAAGCTCACCTGCANCCCGGAGATGGTGGTCTGCGACTCCAGCAGGTCCTTCATCCCGGCGAACTCGGTGAAGCTGCCGACGAAACCGCCGTAGCTGGTGCCGAACACCATGGAGAAACCGAACAGCACCCACAGGACGCCCACGACGGCCACGGCGCCGAAGGTCATCATCATCATGTTGGTCGAGCTCTTGACCGAGACCATGCCGCCGTAGAACAGCGCCAGCCCGGGAATCATCAGCGTGAGGCCGATGATGCAACACAGCATGAATGCCGTGGTGCCGGTGTCAACTACATCCATCGGTACCGTCTCCATCAGTGGTGCGGCCCCCTCAGGGCCGATCACTGGCAGTGAACGANGTTTCTGTTACGTGGACTTACCTGTGAGGTTTCGCGCACGTTAAACGTCCCCGCCGATTCCTGTGCCAGCATCGAGACGTGAAACGCGTGAGACCGTTGACGACGGTCGTGGTGCTCGTGGCGATGCTCGTCGGCGGCGGCATCTGGTGGTTCTTCTTCCGTGGCCCGTCCTCCTCGGACTGCGCGCCCGTGCGAGAACTGCTGTCGTTCAACAAGACTCAGATCGAGCGGCTCAACGCCAAGACCCACGAGCCCGAACCTGGGTCCTACGGCTCCGAGACGCTGCCCACCGAACTGGACTACCGGGACTGGACCGACGGGCTGGCCGACCGCGCGTCCAAGGTCTCCGCGCCCGATCTGGCGGCGCCGGCGCGCGACATGGCGCAGACCGCGGATCGACTGGTCCGGGCCCGCCTGGACTACGACGCCCAGGCCGCCCGGACGGCGCCGGGGGCGGCCGCGCCCGCCTCGGCGATGGTGGTCAAGGCCTTCAACGACCAATTCGAAGGCGAGGTCAGGGGGCTGCTNCAGACGTGCCCGCTGTGAATGCGCTGCCCCACCGGCGCGCGAAGGCCACCTCCTCCAGCGGCAGCCGCCGTCGGGGGGACGAGTCCCGCNCGACGATCGCCGNGTCGGCCGTTGCGTAGTCGCCGAGGGTTCCGACCGCCAGCACCGCAATCGGTNTGACCTCGGCGGGGACGTTGAAGGCGGCACGGGCGGCGTCGGCGTCGAACCCGGCCATCGGATGGGCGACGAGTCCGCGGGAGACGGCCTCCACGCTGGCGTTGGCGATGGCGGCCCCCGCGTCGACTGCGGCGTACAGCGCGGTGTTCTCGTCGGGACCCTCGTCGACGCACACCAGCAGGAGCGCACTCGCTGCGACGGCGTAGGAGTTGCCCCGCTTCAGCGTCCCCGCCAACGACTCGAACGTCTGGTCGCCGCGCACACCCACCACACAGCGGACCGGTTGGCGACCTCCCCAGGTCGCCGCCCAGCGCGCGGCCTCGAGGATGGCCGTCAGCTGCTCCTCGTCGAGCGTCGCCTCGGGGTCGAAGGCCCGCGGACTCCAGCGCTCCGCGATCGGCTGGTGGATCGGGACGCGGGTGTCGGCCAGTCTGTCGGTCACGCGTCCGACCGTACCGCCGGGCGGTGGGTGGTGGTCCGTCGGGAAAACCGGGTGCGCAGACCCCTTATCATTCATGGGACTCACGCGTGAACGGAAGGGCGAACAGTGGCGCTCGTCGTACAGAAGTACGGCGGATCCTCGGTGTCGGACGCCGACCGGATTCGTCGGGTGGCCGAGCGGATCGTCGAGACCAAGAAGGCCGGCAACGACGTCGTCGTCGTGGTCTCCGCCATGGGTGACACCACCGACGACCTCCTCGATCTGGCCCGGCAGGTCAACCCCGCCCCACCGCCGCGCGAGATGGACATGCTGCTGACCTCGGGGGAGCGGATCTCCAACGCCCTGGTCGCAATGGCCATNTCCTCACTCGGCGCCGAGGCGCGGTCCTTCACCGGATCGCAGGCCGGCGTGATCACCACCGGCACACACGGCAACGCCAAGATCATCGACGTCACGCCCGGGCGGCTGCGAAGCGCGCTCGACGAGGGCCTCATCGTCCTGGTCGCCGGGTTCCAGGGCGTCAGCCAGGACAGCAAGGACGTGACCACGCTCGGCCGGGGCGGGTCCGACACCACCGCGGTGGCGCTGGCCGCCGCCCTGAACGCCGACGTCTGCGAGATCTACACCGACGTGGACGGCATCTTCACCGCCGACCCGCGGATCGTGCCCAACGCACGACACCTCGCGAGCGTCAGCTTCGAGGAGATGCTCGAGATGGCCGCCTGCGGAGCGAAGGTGCTCATGCTGCGGTGCGTGGAATACGCCCGACGCTACGACGTTCCGATACACGTCAGGTCGTCGTACTCAGACAAGGCGGGCACGCTCGTCAAAGGATCGATGGAGGACATCCCGATGGAAGACGCCATCCTCACCGGAGTCGCCCACGACCGTGGCGAGGCCAAGGTGACGGTCGTCGGCCTGCCCGACGTTCCCGGCTACGCCGCCAAGGTGTTTCGGGCCGTCGCCGACGCCGACGTCAACATCGACATGGTCTTGCAGAACATCAGCAAGATCGAAGACGGCAAGACCGACATCACGTTCACGTGCGCCAGGGACAACGGTCCGGCCGCAGTGGAGAAGCTGACCTCGCTGCAGGGCGAGATCGGCTTCACGTCGGTGTTGTACGACGACCACATCGGCAAGGTGTCGTTGATCGGCGCCGGTATGCGCAGCCATCCGGGCGTCACCGCGACGTTCTGCGAAGCGCTCGCCGCGGTGGGCGTGAACATCGACCTCATCTCGACCTCGGAGATCCGAATCTCGGTGTTGGTCAAGGACACCGAGCTCGACAAGGCCGTGATGGCGTTGCACGAGGCGTTCAACCTGGGCGGGGACGAAGAGGCCGTGGTGTACGCGGGAAGCGGGATCTAGCGGTGGGGCGAGCGAAGCGACGGGTGAGGTAGATGGTCAACGTTGGAGTCGTGGGCGCGACCGGTCAGGTCGGCCAGGTGATGCGAAAGCTGCTGGAGGAGCGGGACTTTCCGGCCAGCTCGGTCCGGTTCTTCGCCTCGGCACGCTCGCAGGGCAAGAAGCTGACCTTCCGCGGGCAGGAGATCGAGGTCGAGGACGCCGAGAGCGCCGATCCGTCCGGTCTGGACATCGCGTTGTTCTCCGCCGGTGCCACCATGTCTCGCGTCCAGGCGCCCAGGTTCGCCGCGGCTGGTGCGGTCGTGGTCGACAACTCCTCGGCGTGGCGCAAGGATCCCGACGTGCCGCTGGTGGTGTCGGAGGTCAACTTCGACAGGGACGCCTCTCGGCGCCCGAAGGGCATCATCGCCAACCCCAACTGCACNACCATGGCCGCGATGCCGGTGCTCAAGGTGCTGCACGACGAGGCGCAGCTGGTGCGGATGGTCACCTCGACATACCAGGCGGTGTCCGGTAGCGGACTGGCCGGCGTCGAGGAGCTGTTCGGTCAGGCCCGCGCCGTGGTCGACGACAGCGAGCAGCTGGTGCACGACGGCTCGGCGCTGACGTTCCCCGCCCCCAACAAGTACGTCGCGCCCATCGCCTTCAACGTGGTGCCGCTGGCCGGTTCCCTGGTCGACGACGGGTCGGGGGAGACCGACGAGGACCAGAAGCTGCGGTTCGAGAGTCGCAAGATCCTGGGCATCCCCGATCTGCTGGTCAGCGGAACGTGTGTGCGCGTGCCGGTGTACACCGGGCACTCGCTGTCGATCAACGCCGAGTTCGCCCGGCCGCTGTCACCGGACCGGGCCAGGGAGCTGCTGGCCTCCGCGCCGGGTGTGAAGTTGGTCGACGTGCCGACGCCCTTGGCGGCCGCCGGTGCCGACGACTCCCTGGTCGGGCGCATCCGACAAGATCCGGGTGCCCCCGACGGCCGCGGCCTGGCGTTGTTCGTNTCCGGGGACAACCTCCGAAAGGGCGCTGCGCTCAACACGATTCAGATCGCCGAGCTCCTCGCCGCCTCGCTGTGATCCGGGCGGTGGCCGCGGCGCTGCTGTGCGCCGCGCTGCTGCCGCCACCGCAGGTCGCCGCCGATCCGCCGGCACCGGCGCCGGGGCCGGTGTTGCCGCCGCTGGCGCCCGGCCAGGTGGTGCGCATCGGAGCGGTGGCCGGGACCGGTACGCCGACGAGGGATTACGGNATCGGCGCCACGGATCTCTGCGAGTTCATGGAGTTNCCCAGCGGAGTGCTGCAGGTGTGTGGGGACAGCTTCGCCGGCCAAGGCGTGGCGTTCGGGCGGCACTTCTCGCCGATCGCCCTGCACGTCGACCTCGATTCGGTCGACGATCCGACCGGCGTGCGCTACTACGGCGTCACCGGCACCGACGCCCCCTTGCTCGCCGACCCCACTCCGCCGGGATCCTCGCAACTGCCGGCGGGAGTCGTCGCGGTCAACCGGGAGAACTACCTCTTGGTCACCACCACGACCAACCTGGTGCCGTCGTCCTCGCGGCTGGTGAAGGCCACCCCCTTCCAAGGGAATTGGGCCACGGTGCCGGGCTCACGGCGGCCGGCGACCTACGCCGGTGGCAGGCAGTCTCAGATCAGTGGCTACTACGATCCGATTCCCACGCCGGACTCGCCGAGCGGGTGGGTGTACGTCGTGGCCAACGACTTCGACCGCAGCGAGCCCGTCGAGCTCTACCGGGCGCCACCGCAGTCCTTCGCCGACCGATCCAGCTGGCAGGCGTGGTCCGGTGGCGGGACGTGGGGCAAGGAGCCGGTGCCGTTGTGGGGCGACCGGGTGGGGGAGATGAGCATTCGCCAGGTGGACGGCAAGACGGTGCTGTCGTACTTCAACGCGAGCACCGGCAACATGGAGGTGCGCGTCGCCAACGATCCGACCGGGCTCGGAAGTGCCCCGGTCACGACGGTGGTTCAGGCCGGGGAATGGCCCGAGGACGCCGACGCGCTGCCTGCGCCGGAGGACAACCGGCTGGCCCAGCCGTACGGCGGCTATCTGTCACCCGGGTCGACGCTTGACGAGTTGCGGGTGTTCGTCAGCCAGTGGAACACGTTGCCGCAGGCCGACAATGCGCCGTATCGCGTGATCCAGTACGCGGTCAATCCACTCAAGCCCTAGGGCTACGTCTCGTCGGCCACCTGATGGCGATCCTGGTGACCGGCTGGCGCCTCCGGATCGCTCGTCTGGTCGTCGAGTAGGTCCTGCATCTCGCGCTGCTCCTCGGTGGCCTCGGTGGCGTCTACGGGGTTGGCCGACGCATCGGATCCTGGTTCCATGCAGTAGTTGGTAGCCCGATCGGCGGGACGCAAACCTGCTGCACAGAGGATTCACGAGGGAACACGGCCGGATATGGTGGCGCCGCCCCGCACGCGACGACGATCATTGAGCCATGAGCCAACCACTGGACTATCCCGGCGACGCCCGACCGGCCCGCACACCGCGGTGCTTCCCGACGGCCACTACCAGCAGGGGCCACCGGGGTACGCCTACCCGCCGCCCGGCCCAGGTCCTCAGCAGCAGGCGCCGACGGCAAAGCCCAGCCGGCTGAACAAGGTCGCGGCCTGGGTGGGCATCGCCGCCGGTTCGCTCGTCATCGTCGCCGTGCTGTTCGGATCGGGTTTCTACTTCGGCCGGGAGACGGCACCCAAGGTGCCCGACACCGCGGCCGGCGGATTCGACCAGGGCGGCCCGATGATCATGCCCATGCCGCGCGGGCAGTTCGAGCGGCCCGGACCGGGGCCGGGGATCGTCATCCCGAATGGGCCGACGTTCCAGCTGCCCAACATCTTCCCGCAGTTCCCGATGTCGCCGCAGTCGCCGACGACGCAGGTGCCCGGCCAGCCGCCCCGCTGACCCGGGTGGGCGTTCATAGCGTCCTCATACGCGTTTCATGAGTGGCGCATCACGATCGCGGTCACCATCGAGACATGAGTGAATCAACCCCGCCCACCGAACCGGTCACGGGCCCCGTCGAGACCTCGGCTCGGGCCACGTCGTCGCCGACGCACACCACACCCGTCGTCGTCGATCACCGCGACGTCGACGAACGGCCACGCCGTAGCAGGCTCACCACGGTGGCCGCCTGGGTCGGCATCGTCGCGGGCACCGTCTTCGTCGTCGCGGTCGTCTTCTTCTCCGGCTTCGTGATCGGGGCGAGTGTCGGCGGCGGCCATGGCCACGGTGGCCACCACGGCAGGCACGGCCATGGCCAGATGGACGACCGCGAGGGTGGCGGACCACGACACGGATGGCAGGGCGGGCCCGGCGGGTTCGGCCCAGGCTTTCAGGGTGGGCCGGGTTACCAAGGTGGCCCCGGCTTCCAGGGCGGCCCCGGTGGCGGGGGGCAGGGCCAAGGTCCGGGTTTCGTGCCGCCGACGCCGCCCGGTCGATAGCCTCGACATCGGGTGACGAGTGCGCCCGGCGCGTCGTGGGTATGCCACGGCGCGGTGCGTGCACAACGACGCGGCCCAGCCCCGAGTGGCCGCAGCGGCACCCAGAGATGGATGGGTACATGACTGAGAAGATTGCGACCACGGACGGTGGCGCCCCGATCCCGAGCGTCGAACATTCATTGACGGTCGGGCCCGACGGGCCAATCCTGCTCCAGGATCACTACCTGATCGAGCAGATGGCCAATTTCAACCGCGAGCGAATCCCGGAGCGGCAGCCACATGCCAAGGGCGGCGGCGCATTTGGTCACTTCGAGGTGACCAACGACGTCAGCCAGTACACCAAGGCCGCGGTGTTCCAACCCGGCGCGAAGACCGAGACGGTGATGCGGTTCTCCACCGTCGCCGGCGAGCGTGGCAGCCCAGACACCTGGCGTGATCCGCGCGGGTTCTCGTTGAAGCTGTACACGACCGAGGGCAACCTCGACATCGTCGGCAACAACACCCCGGTCTTCTTCATCCGTGACCCCATGAAGTTCCAGAACTTCATTCGCAGCCAGAAGCGGATGGCCGCCAACAACCTGCGCGACCACCACATGCAGTGGGACTTCTGGACGCTGTCCCCGGAGTCGGCGCACCAGGTGACGTGGCTGATGGGCGACCGGGGCATCCCGAAGACCTGGCGTCACATGAACGGCTACTCCAGCCACACCTACAGCTGGGTCAACGCGAACGACGAGCTGTTCTGGGTGAAGTACCACTTCAAGACCGATCAGGGCATCGAGTTCCTCACCCAGGAGGAGGGCGACCGGCTGGCCGGTGCGGACGGCGACTACCACCAGCGGGATCTNTTCAACTCGATCGAGTCCGGTGACCATCCGAGCTGGACGTTGAAGATGCAGATCATGCCGTTCGAGGACGCGAAGACCTATNGGTACAACCCGTTCGACCTGACCAAGGTGTGGCCGCACTCGGACTACCCCTTGATCGACGTCGGGAAGCTGACGCTGGATCGCAACGTCGTGGACTACCACGCCCAGATCGAGCAGGCGGCGTTCGAGCCGAACAACATCGTGCCGGGCACCGGATTGTCGCCGGACAAGATGCTGCTGGCCCGCGGGTTCTCCTATTCCGACGCGCACCGCGCGCGTCTCGGCGTGAACTACAAGCAGATCCCGGTCAACGAGCCCAAGACCGAGGTCAACGCGTACTCCAAGGACGGCGCGATGCGGATCAAGCTGGCGACCGATCCGGTGTACGCGCCGAACTCGATGGGCGGTCCCGTCGCCGACCCGAAGCGGGCGGCCGAGGTGCACTGGGCCTCCGACGGTGACATGGTCCGCACGGCGTACGCGCTGCGACCCGAGGACGACGACTGGGGTCAGGCCGGCACGCTGGTGCGGGAGGTGCTCGACGACGACGCGCGGGAACGCCTGGTGAGCAACATCGTCGGCCACGTGCTCGACGGCGTGAAGGAACCGGTGCTCTCGAGGGTGTTCGAATATTGGCGCAACGTCGACCCCGAGATCGGTAAGAAGGTCGAGGAGGGCGTGCGTTCCGGCGACGGCTAGGCACTTCCTCGATCGACTGTGAAACTGGCGGCACATCACGCAGGTGGTGTGCCGCCAGATTCACATTCGGCGCGCGACACGCCGGAGTGAATCCCAAAGCTGTCATTTCCTTGGGGTCTGTGAGACTATTGAGAACTTTGGGGAAGGTGTGGCGACAGCTCCCGTTTCGTGACAATGTCGCTATCCATGACACGCGGGCGAGTGGTGCTAGTCGCGGCGGTCGGTGCGGTGCTGGTGCTCCTGACGGGGGCCTGCTCGACGCCGGCCGGCCCTCCGCAACGCGGGTTGGCGAAGGTGTTCTCCGTCGGCGACTGCGTCGCCATCCCGTCGGACTCGCCGGATGCGCCCGCCACCCTGACCGCCGACAAGGCGTCGTGCGCCGCGGATCCGAGCTACACCGTCGGCGCCCTGGCCGACGAGTCCGGAGCCTGCCCTAGCGCCGAATATCAGCACGTCCCAACGCAATTTGCCGATCCGTCGACCACGCGCCTGTGCCTGGTGCCGAACTTGGTCGCCAACCACTGCTACGTGATGGACATGCCGATCGGCATGTTGCAGCTTGCCAACTGTGCCGAGCGGGGCCAGAGGGGTCTGCTGGTTCAGGTGACCCAGCGGCTCGACGTCCGCGACCAACAGGCCTGCCCGGCGGCCGTCGGACATTACGCCTGGCCGTACCCGTCACCGCCCCGCACGTACTGCACGCTGACGATCTTCTAGGGATTCTCGCCCGTCGCCGGGCCTGGCATGATCGATCCCATGAGCATCGACGTCGTGTACACCGCAGAGTCCACGTCCACGGGTGGTGGCCGCGACGGCCACGTCGCCTCGGCTGACGGCAAGATCGACCTCGACACCCGACCCCCGAAGGAGATGGGTGGCAGCGGCGAGGGCGTGAACCCCGAATTGCTCTTCTCGGCCGGGTACTCCGCCTGCTTCCTCGGCGCCCTCCGGTTGGTCGCGCGCAACGAGAAGATCGACATCGACGACGCCAGCGGCATCACGGCCCGGATCGGCTTCGGCAAGGACTCCGAGGGTGGCTTCGGTCTGACCGCACAGCTCATCGGGTACCTGCCCGGTCTCGAGCAGAGTGTGGCCGACGAGTTGATGGAGAAGGCCCACGGCGTCTGCCCGTACTCCAAGGCCACCCGCGGCAACATCGAGGTCACGCTGACGGCCAAGGTCGTCTAGCCGATGCGCAGGAGCGCCGGCGTCGCGATGGCCGTCGTCGCGGCGGCCGTCACCTTGGCCCCGGTCGCCGGCGCGCGACCGTCCGATCCCGGCGTGGTGTCCTACGCCGTCCTCGGGAAGGGCTCGGTGGGCAACGTCGTCGGCGCACCGATGGGGTGGGAGTCGACCTTCACGGCCCCCTTCCAGGGGTATTACGTCGACCTGCCCGTCTGCAACGACTGGGCCGACATCGGCCTGCCCGAGGTCTACGACGACCCCGACCTGGCGTCCTTCAACGGTGCCGTCGCCCAACGCGCACAGAACGACGACACCAACCTGGTCAAGCAGGCCGTCGGCGTCTTCGCCACCACCGACGCCGCCACCAGGGCGTTTCACCGCGTCACCGACAGGACCGTCGGTTGCGCCGGTCAGACGACCGCCATGCACCTCGAGGACTTCACCACCCAGGTCTGGTCGTTCACCGGCGGCCCGCCGACCGACCGGGACGCGGTGTGGGTCAAGCAGGAGGCGGGTACTGATCGACGGTGCTTCATTCAAACCAGGCTGCGCGAGAACGTTCTGCTACAAGCGAAAGTCTGCCAACCTGGCAACGGAGGCCCCGCGGTGAACGTGCTGGCTGGCGCGATGCAGAACACCCTGGGTCAGTAGCGGCCCGTCGACGCTCGCCCGGATGACCGGCCGAGGGGCGAATGGATCGACCGGATTTGTCGGTTCCTTCACAGAAGATGGTGCAGACGACCTTTGAGCCAAAGGGGTCGCGTTGACTGCCACGAACTGATCCGAAGGGGATGGTTGACGTGACCACCACCGAAGACATGTGTGGAGTCGTGCTCGCCGACTCCGAGGACGCGGCCCGCCGGATCGGCGCCGACTGCCTCCGCGACGGACCCGTCGGCCGGGTCGGACTCGAGATCGAGGCGCATTGCTACGACCTGGCAGATCCCCTGCGCCGCCCGGGATGGGACGAACTGTCCGAGGCCATCGCCCACGTGCCGCCCATGCCGGGCGGCAGTCCGATCACGGTCGAGCCAGGCGGGGCGGTGGAGCTCTCCGGGCCACCGGAGGACTCGGTGCTGGCGGCGATCTCCTCCATGCAGTCCGACCGCGCGGTCCTCAACGAGGCGTTCTCCCAGCACGGGCTTGGGCTGGTGTTGCTGGGTGCCGACCCGCTGCGGCCACCGCAACGGGTCAACCCCGGTGACCGCTACCGCGCCATGGAGCGGTTCTTCGCTGCCAGTGGCACGGTCGACGCCGGTGCCGCGATGATGACGTCGACGGCGTCAGTGCAGGTCAACCTCGACGCCGGGCCGCGCGACGGGTGGGCCGACCGCGTCCGGCTCGCGCACGCCCTCGGCCCGACGATGATCGCCATCTCCGCGAATTCGCCGCTGCTCGGCGGTCAGCCGTCCGGGTGGCGCAGCACCCGGCAGCGGGTGTGGAGCCGACTCGACTCCGCGCGCTGCGGCCCGGTGCTGGGCGCCAGCGGCGACGACCCTGCCGCGGACTGGGTCAGCTACGCCCTCAAGGCGCCGGTCATGCTCGTGCAGGGCGCCGACACCGTCGCGATGACCGAGGTCGTCCCCTTCGCCGACTGGGCCGACGGTCGCGCCCTGCTCGGGGGTCGTCGCCCCACCGCCGCCGACCTGGACTACCACCTCACGACCCTGTTCCCACCGGTCCGGCCGCGTGGATTCCTGGAGATCCGCTATCTCGACAGCACCCCGGACGACGTCTGGCCGGCGGTGGTGTTCACGTTGGCCACCCTGCTCGACGATCCCGGCGCGGCCGAGGTGGCCGCGGAGGCGACCGAGCCCGTNGCCACCGANTGGGATCTCGCCGCCCGGGTCGGGCTCGCCGACGAGCGTCTGCGCGCCTCGGCGCTGCGCTGCGTGCGTACCGTCGCCGAGCTGGCACCGCCGGAATTGCGCGCCNCGATGCAACGGCTGACCCGCCAGGTGGAANTGGGCCGCAGCTCGGCCGACGACTTCACCGATCTCGTCGCAGGNAGCGACGTGCCGNCGGCGGTCAGTCGACTGGCGGGCATGACGGCGTGAGCACCAAGGAGACGCTCGCCAAGCAACTCACCTCGGCCAGGGAACGCACGCTTGCACTCGTCGAGATCGACGACGCCGAGTTGCTGCGGCAGTACGACCCGCTGATGAGCCCGCTGGCGTGGGATCTGGCGCACATCGGCTGGCAAGAGGAGATGTGGCTGCTGCGCGGCAACGACCCCCGCCGCCCGGGCCTGCTGGAACCGGCGGTCGAGCGGCTATACGACGCGTTCGAGCATTCCCGCGCCAGCCGCGTCCACCTGCCGTTGCTGCCGCCCACCGACGCGCGGTCGTTCGTGCGCACCGTGCGGGCCATGTCGCTCGACGCGCTGGAGGCGCTGCCGGACCACGACGGCACCGGCGTCGACCCCGCCTTCGTGTTCGGTCTGGTGATCAGCCACGAGAACCAGCACGACGAAACGATGTTGCAGGCCTTGAGCATTCGCACCGGGCCCCCGATCCTCGGCCCGGGAACGCCCCTGCCCCAGGGACGTCAGGGTGTCGCGGGCACCTCGGTGCTCGTCGAGGGCGGACCGTTCGTCCTCGGCGTCACCGCCGCCGAGGAGCCGATGTCGCTGGACAACGAACGTGACGCGCACGTGGTCGACGTCGGGCCGTTCCGGATCGGACGGGTTCCGGTGACCAACGGCGAATGGCGCGAGTTCGTCGACGACGGTGGATATCGGGAACCGCGATGGTGGTCCGAGGCCGGCTGGGAGCATCGCCGGACTGCCGATCTGACGGCGCCGAAGTTCTGGAACCTTGCCGGGGCGACGGGAGGAAGGATCACGGGCACCCGCACTCGCTTCGGGCATGTCGAGGACATACCGCCGGACGAGCCCGTGCAGCACGTGACCTTCTACGAAGCCGAGGCCTATGCCGCGTGGGCCGGTGCGCGTTTGCCCACCGAGGTCGAATGGGAGAAGGCCTGCGCGTGGGATCCCGAACGCGGGGTCCGTCGCCGATTTCCCTGGGGCGCTTCCGAACCCAGTCCCGCACTGGTCAACATGGGCGGCGAGGCGCTGCGGCCGGCGCCCGTGGGTGCCTACCCGGCCGGGGCGTCCGCCTATGGTGCCGAGCAGATGCTCGGCGACGTGTGGGAGTGGACGACGTCCCCGCTGCGACCGTGGCCTGGCTTCACGCCGATGCT
>Ga0055540_1001435_pt1 | contig 14201 bp, 14 predicted proteins | sample AraplaCvi_mMS_r2_2_FD_55040 | JGI IMG/M metagenome (GOLD analysis project Ga0055540, IMG submission 55040) | Arabidopsis root microbial communities from North Carolina, USA - plate scrape MF_Cvi_mMS_r2 | ecosystem: Host-associated > Plants > Roots > Endosphere | place: USA: North Carolina
ATGAGCAGGTCGTTGGACAGCAGGAAGCCCGACGCCGCGGCCGCCCAGCCCGAGTAGCTGTTGAGCATCGACACCACCACGGGCATGTCGCCGCCGCCGATNGANGCGACCAGGTGCCAGCCAAGCAGCAGGGCCAGCACNGTGACGACGATGAGCAGCCACAGCTGTGGGGTGANGACGAACCACACCGTGAGCGCGAAGAAGACCACCAGCGCGCCGACGTTGAGGATGTTCTTGCCGGGCAGCATCAGCGNGGTGGACTTGATGCGGGCCGAGAGCTTGAGGTTGGCCACGATCGACCCGGTGAAGGTGACCGCACCGATGAACACGCCGATGAAGACCTCCGCGGAGTGGATGCCCAGCAGATTCTGGCCGTCCAGGACGGCGGCCTCGGCACCACCGAGATCACCCTCGACGTGCAGGTAGCCGTTCCAGCCGACCAGCACCGCGGCCAGGCCGACGAAGGAGTGCAGCAGCGCGATCAGTTCGGGCATGCCCGTCATCTCGACCACGCGGGCGCGCCACAGGCCGATCGCGGCGCCGATCGCCATCGCGCCGACCAACAGGCCGATGCCCAGCGGCTCGATGTGGCGGCTGATCGCCAGGGCGATGGTGGCGACCAATGCCACCGCCATGCCCGCCATGCCGAAGCTGTTGCCCGAGCGTGAGGTCTCGTGCTTGGACAGTCCGGCCAGCGCCATGATGAACAGCAGCGCGGCGACCACGTAGGCGGCCGTCGCCGCCGTTTCCAGGGTGAACATCGGTTAGCTCCTCGAGAACATGGCGAGCATGCGGCGAGTCACCGCGAAGCCACCGAAGACGTTGATGCTGGCCAACAGGATGGCGAGCGTGGCCAGGGAGGTGACGACGACGTCGCCGTGCCCGATCTGCAGCAGCGCGCCGACGACGATGATGCCGGAGATCGCGTTGGTCACCGACATCAGCGGCGTGTGCAGCGCGTGGTGCACGTGCCCGATGACGTAGTAGCCGATCACGATCGCCAGCGCGAACACGGTCAGGTGCACCTGCAGCGCCGCCGGGGACAGCGCGATGAGGACGAACAGCACCGCGGCCGCGGCGAAGGTCANGCCCAGCCGTCGCCCTGCCGTCATGGGGGCCTTCGGCTCCGCCTTGGCGACCGGTGCGGCCGCGGCTGCGGCGGCCGGGGCCGCGGACACCTGGACCGGTGGCGGCGGCCAGGTGATCTCACCGTCGCGCACCACGGTCACCGAGCGCTGCACCACGTCCTCGAAGTCCAGCGTCAGCTCGCCGTCCTTCTCCGGGGTGAGCAGCTTGAGCAGGTTGACCAGGTTGGTGCCGTAGAGCTGCGATGCGGTGGCGGGCAGCCGCCCGGCGAGGTCGGTGTAGCCGATGATCGTGACCCCGTTGTCGGTGAGGATCGCCTGATCCTTCACCGTGCCCTCGACGTTGCCGCCGTTGGCCGCGGCCATGTCCACGATGACGCTGCCCGGCTTCATCGAGGCGACCATCTCGGCGGTGATGATGCGCGGTGCGGGCCGGCCGGGGATGAGCGCGGTGGTGATGATGATGTCGACGTCGCCGGCCTGCTCGGCATAGAGGGCGGCCTCGCGGGCCTTGTAGTCCTCGCCCATCTCCTTGGCGTAGCCGGTGGCCGAGACCTCCGCGGCCTCCGGGTCGACGTAGAGGTACTCCCCGCCCAGGGACTTGACCTGGTCGGCGACCTCCGGCCGCGGGTCGGTGGCCCGCACGACGGCGCCCATGCTGCCCGCGGCGCCGATGGCGGCGAGCCCGGCCACACCGGCGCCGACGACGAGCACCTTCGCCGGGGGCACCTTGCCCGCCGCGGTCACCTGCCCGGTGAAGAACCGGCCGAAGGCGTGCGCGGCCTCGACCACGGCGCGGTAGCCCGCGATGTTGGCCATCGAGGACAGCACGTCGAGCGACTGCGCCCGGGAGATGCGGGGCACCGCGTCCATCGCCAGCACCGTGACGGGCCGGGCGGACAGCGCCTCGAGGAGTTCGGGCTTGAGCGCGGGGGAGATGAGGCTGACCAGCGTCGCACCGTCGGCCAGCGCGTTGATCTCGTCGTCGGACGGGGCGTTGACCTTCAGCACGATCTCGGTGGCCCAGGGGTCCCCGACCGTGGCGCCGGCCTCGACGTAGGCGGCGTCGGAGAAGCTCGACGCCTCGCCCGCGCCGGACTCTACGACGACGGAGTAGCCGAGTTTGAGGAGCTGGCCGACGGTCTGCGGTGTGGCGGCGACGCGCGTCTCACCCGCATGAGACTCGCGTGGGATCCCGATCTGCATCCGAAGAGTCTGCCATTGGCTCACCGTGAAGTTGCGCACACCTCGTCGGTGGCGATGCGGTCCAGGGCCCACCGCTGCTGGGCCGCGACTGCCTTCTTGGCCGTTCGACCGCCCGTGCGGCGGGCCTGACGACGCAGCGCCCGGCGTCGGCGGGCGGTCGGCAGCGAGTCCAGCACCGCCCCGTCGACCCCGGCCAGGGGCATGTCACCGCGGCACCTCGCGATGACGTCCACGACCCGCCGGCGCTCGTAGCGCAGCAGGAGGAGCACGGCGGTGACGAAGACGGCAATGTTCACCGCGAACTTCCACCACACGTTGGGCACGGGACCGTCCCAGACGAAGTGCATGAACGACGCGGCGAAGAACAGCAGCCCGGCGACCCCCACCCGGCGTAGCCGGCACCAGCCGACGTCGTTGCGGAACGACGGCAGCAACAGCAGCACGCCGACGGCCGCCAACCCGGTGTAGGCCCAGTGCGCAGGTACCGCGGTGATGGCACGCACCAGCAGGCTGCCGCCGGCGCCGCTGGTGTCGGAGTCCAGGCTGCCGATGGCCTCGTTGGTGGCGTAGGTGAGGTCCTCGGCGATGTCGAAACCGAAGCCGACGAACATTCCGACGAGTAGCGCGTGGGAGATGCGGGTGAAGGAGGACGCGCACAGCACGAGGACGACGGCGACGCACATCGCCTTGGCGGCTTCCTCGACGAACGGCGCCGTCAGCGCTGCCGACCAATCGGCGTAGACGTCCGGTGGCAGGTAGCGCGCCCAGATCTGGCCGAGTTGGTCGTTGCCCTGCATGGCCATCGCCAGCGCGGTGCTGGCGCCCAGCGCCGACCCGGCCACCAGGCCCTGCTGGTAGGGCCGGACGGTGCGGAACGGATCGCAGCGAAACATCAGCCACACCAGGAACGCCATCAGCGCCAACCACGCGGGGGCCAGGATCAGTTGCGCGTCGACCGTCTCGTGGAAGGCCAGACCGTAGCTGTTCAGCACCGACAGGATGCCGGCCAGCAGCGCCGCCGCGTACAGCCAGAAGACCCACGACTCGGGGCGGTAGACGACCGCGGGTCGCGACCTCGTGGTCACGGCCGGGTCGAGGAGTTCGGTCATGACGTCTCCCTGGCGAACGGCGCGACGACGTCGGCGATGGCGGGGGTGGAGTTGCTGCTGCCGCCGAGCGCGATCACCGAGAGCATGACGTCGTCGTCGGACAGGTAGGCGCAGGTTCCGGTGGCCTGGTCGGTGAGCGCCACGCAGGTGTCGCCCGACAGCGACCCGTCGGCGGTGGCGACCCGGCCGCCGTCCAGGGTGGTGTGCACGTCACCAACTCGGTTGGACCGAATCAGCCGTTGGGCGACGGCAGCGGGATCGCGTCCGTCGAGGTCGTAGACCTGGACGAACACGGCGCCGCCGTCACCGCGCAGGATGGCCTGATCCCCGAGATCCTGAACCTGCCAGCCGTCGGGCGCGACGATGCCGACTGCGGCCCCCTCGACGCTCGTCAGCGTCATCGCGTCGGTGGATTCAGCGCTCTCCCACGCCTTCTCCGGCAACCACGAATTGACCACGGTCGGCACCCCCGGTACCGCCAGCAAACCCAGGGCCAAGGCCAACGCCGGTCCCCGCTGCACGAGCTTCGTCCCCACGATCGGTCAATGTAGTGGCACGACGGCCGATCTGCGCGGCAATTGACGGGCTCGTCAGTGGCGTGTCACAGCCAATCCCGCCGTCGGAACATCACGTACAGGATCGCCACCAGCAGCACGATGACCGCCGAGCTGACGACGAAACCCGCCACCGTGTTGATCCCCGGGTACTCGACGTTCTGGCCGTAGAAGCCGGTGATCGCCGTCGGAACGGCGATGATCGCCGCCCACCCCGTGAGCTTCTTCATCACGGTGTTCAGCCGAGCGTCCTGCAGCGACAGATTGGTCTCGAACACCGTGGTGACCATGTCGCGCAGCGATTCCGTCCACTCCGAGGCCCGCAGCACGTGGTCGTAGAGGTCGTCGTAGAGCGGGTTGAGCTCCGGTGAGGTCTTCGAGTCCAGCCGCCGGGACTTGATGGCGCTGACCACTTCGCGCATCGGCAGCACCACCCGGCGCAGCTCGACGAGATCCTTGCGGTAGCGAAAGGTGCGGCGCTGCAATCCCCGGCGGGGACCGCCGTCGTCGAACAACTCGTCCTCGAGCGACTCGATGCCGTCGTCGAGGCGCTGCACGGCGTCGAAGTGGCCGTCGACGACGACGTCGAGCAAGCCGTGCACCAGCGCTCCCACGCCGTACTGCTGCCCGCCGAGCTCGTCGAAGCGCTGGGAGACCTCGTCCATGGCGAAGCCCGGATCGTCTCCGGCCAAGGGAGGCAGGCGCACGGTGATGAGACCGCGCGGCAGCACGAACGCCGAGATGCGGTGCTTGACCAGCGTCGACGTCGAGTCGTCGACGGGGTCGAGCATCTGAATCGCGTAGACGGTGAAGAACGTGTGAGTGCGGTACACCGTCGCCTTGGTGCGCTCGTTGGGCGCCGTCGCGTCCTCGACCGCCCACATGTTGAGCTTGAGCTCGTCGGCCAAGGCCGAGAGTGTCTCGTGGTCGGGGTCGTACACGTCGGCCCACACCAGGGTGTCCTCGGAGGACAAGCAGTCCGAGATGGCCGCGAACGTGAAACCCTCCGCCGCTTCTCCTCGAACCCACATCCGCCCGCGCACCTCGGTCATGGCGTCATCATCCCTTAGGAGGCTGGCATCTCGGTTGGGCACCGATCCCGTATCGAGAGGTACCAGCCCGATGCATTCGAACGAACTTGGCCCCACGATGGCTGCCATGAGCGTGGTCGTCGAACGTGGACTTGCGAGGTGTCCGCGCTGCGTGGCCGTGGCCGACTACACCTTCGTCGAGTCCGGCCCCAATACGCTGTGTTACGAAGTGCAGTGCGGAAAGTGCGGCGAGGCCTACCGGGAGGTGCACACCCCGACGGCACCGGCCTTTTCCTCCACCGCCGACGCGCTCGTGGTGCTGCCGCCGCCCGTGGGGCCGACGGCGCTGCAGCTGTTCCGGCGTCGCGTGGTGGCCTGGCTGTCGGGCGTGCGCGACGCGGTGGTGTCCCTGCGCAACGGGCGAGACCCCTCCCCGGCGAACCAGGAAGGGGTCTCATCGGAGCGGGTCTAGATCTGGTTGCGCAGCTCCCGCAGGGTCTTCTCGAGGATCCGGGACACGTGCATCTGGGACACCCCGATCCGTTCGGCGATCTGGCTCTGCGTCATCGATTCGAAGAANCGCAGATAGAGCACGGTGCGTTCGCGCTCGGGCAGCGCGGCCAGCAGCGGCCGAACCGTCTCCTGATCGGTGATGCGGTCGAACGAGAAGTCGACCTCGCCGACCGTGTCCGACACCATCCGTGGCGCCGAATCTCCACTGGAGACGGGCGCGTCGATGGAGTGCACTCGGTACGCCTCGGCGGCCAACAGACTGTCGACGATGTCCTCGCGTCGCATGTCCAACAGCTCCGCCAGTTGNCCGGCGGTCGGTGCCCTGCCCAGGGTNTGCGTCAATTCCATTGTGGCCCTTGTGATGTGGCCATGACGGTCCTTGAGTCGACGCGGTACGTGCATCGACCAACCGTGATCTCGGAAGTGCCTTCGCACTTCGCCCATCATGGTCGGTACCGCGAAGGCCACGAAGTGCGAACCCTTGGTGTGATCGAACCGGTTGACGGCCTTGACCAATCCCAACCGGGCGACCTGGACGAGGTCTTCGATGTCCTCACCACGCCCCCCGTAGTGGCGGGCGATGCGATCGGCCAGGGGCAGGCATCTGTTGAAGATGGCTTCGCGCCGGCGGCCGAGGTCCGCTGCGTCGCAGAGGGTTCGGAACATCTCCATGACGTCGGCGTATTCGTCGACCTCGGGCAGGTCGTGGACGTCGGTGACCGGACGTTCGAGTTGTGCGGTCACGAGGCCACCACCCTGGTATCGGCGGTGGTGAAAACAGGTGTGCAGCAATGATTTTCCACAGTGGACCCCCTAACAGGCGTCCATGGACCTAGCGCGCACGGAATCATCTACGGTGCAACGTCGAGCCCAATCCGTCTACGACGGAACCGGCAATTTGCCGTAGCCTCACGGGGCGAAATGGACGCCGTGTCTCGCAGGGTGTCTCTACGAGTTCAGCGCTGCCAAATGGTGTCGCGGGGCTTGAAGCCCGCTTTGCACTAAACGGGGGCGTCCTTACTGGACTGCTCTCACCCTACGCCCTCTCCGCGTCGACGGGTAGTTCGATGACTAAAACTCGCGGTGAGCGCAGAGATATGCCCGCAGCGCGACACCCGATACAACGGTTCCATGACGACGACCGAGGCCGCCTCCGACGACGCCTGCCGTCGCTGAACGCGTTTCGTCCAGCCCCAGCCTCTCTCGGAAAGTCGTAGGAATCGTGTCGGTCTTCGTAGACATCACCACCGACGAGTCACGCGTCGACTCCCCACGCAGTCGCCCACCGGGACGTCCATGGCGCGGCAGGCTGACCAGGGCCGCGCTGCCCGTGTCGTCGGTCGTCGTCTTCCTCGTCGTCTGGCAGTTGGTGGCGGCCGCCGGATGGTGGAACCAGACGTTCGTGCCCTACCCCAGTACCGTCTGGCGGGCGTTCGTCGACGTCTCGACCACGCACGACGGCACTCGCGGCTACGCCGGGTACCTGCTGTGGGAACACCTCTACATGACCCTGCGCCGCGTGCTGGTCGGCGTCGTGATCGGCGTCGGCCTCGGCGTCGCGCTCGGGCTGCTCATGGGGTCGATCGGCTGGGTGCGCAGCGTGCTCGAACCGTGGCTGACGTTCCTGCGGGCTCTGCCGCCGCTGGCCTACTTCTTCCTGCTGGTCATCTGGCTGGGCATCGACGAGGCACCGAAGATCACGCTGCTGGCGCTGGCTGCGCTGCCGCCGGCCGCCGTCGCCACCACGGCCGCCGTGGTCGCCGCTCCGGTTGGCTTGACCGAGGCCGCTAGAGCACTCGGGGCGACGCGGCTGCAGGTGATCCGCGACGTCGTGGTGCCCTCGGCTCTGCCGGAGACGTTCACCGGCATCCGGCTGGCGGTCGGCATGGCCTACTCCTCGGTGGTCGCCGCCGAGCTGTTCAACGGCATTCCCGGCATCGGGGGCCTGGTGAAGGACGCAAGCAATTACAACAACACTCCCGTGGTCCTGGTCGGCATCTTCGCGATCGGATTCTCGGGCTTGATCATCGACGGTCTCCTTCGCGCCGCAGAGCGGCGAGCCGTCCCGTGGAGAGGAAGAACATGAGATTCAGCGCGCTCGTCGCCGCGGCGGTCGCCGCCACCCTGGCATTGGCAGGCTGCTCGGTCGACCACTCCGGCNAAGACGCCAGCAAGCCGACCATTCGCATTGGCTACCAGTCGTTTCCGAGCGGCGACCTGATCGTCAAGAACAACGGGTGGCTCGAGCAGGCACTGCCCGACTACAACATCAAGTGGACGAAGTTCGACTCCGGCGCCGACGTGAACACCGCCTTCATCGCCAAGGAGCTCGANTTTGGCGCGCTGGGGTCNAGCCCCGTCGCACGCGGTCTGTCGGCGCCGCTGAACATCCCGTACAAGGTTGCCTTCGTCCTCGACGTCGCCGGCGACAACGAAGCGTTGGTGGCCCGCAACGGCAGTGGTGTCACCACCATCGCCGACCTGAAGGGCAAGCGGATCGGGACGCCGTTCGCCTCGACCGCGCACTACAGCCTCTTGGCGGCGCTGGCGCAGAACAACCTGTCTCCCAACGACGTTCAGCTGGTCGACCTGCAACCCCAGGCGATCCTGGCGGCGTGGGAGCGCGGTGACGTCGACGCCGCCTACACCTGGCTGCCCACGCTCGACGACCTGCGCAAGACCGGCAAGGATCTGATCACCAGCCGCCAGTTGGCCAAGGACGGCAAGCCGACGCTGGACCTCTCCGCGGTGGCCGACGACTTCGCCTCCGCGCACCCCGAGGTGGTCGACATCTGGCGCAAGCAGCAGGCCCGCGCCTTGACGACCATCAAGACCGACCCCGCCGCGGCGGCCAAGGCCATCGCCGCCGAGATCAGCCTGGACCCGACNGTCGTCGAGGGGCAACTCAAGCAGGGCGTCTACCTGACACCCGATCAGGTGTCCTCTCCCGAATGGCTTGGCTCCGAAGGNAAGCCGGGCAACGTCGCGGCGAACCTGGAGAGCGCGTCGCAGTTCCTGGCCGAGCAGAAGCAGATCCCGTCCGCGGCACCGCTCGAGACGTTCCAGAACGCCATCTACACCAAGGGATTGCCCGGTGCCCTCGCTCAGTGACGTCCGCGGCGGGGTGCGCATCGAGNACCTCGCGCACCGCTACGGCGACGTGACGGCGCTGGGGCCGGTNGACCTGGACGTCGAACCCGGGGCCTTCCTGGTTCTGGTGGGCGCCTCGGGTTGCGGCAAGAGCACGCTCCTGCGCCTCATCGCGGGATTCGAACAGCCGACCGACGGGCGGGTGCGGGTCTCCGGGGACGCCCCGACTCCGGGCGTCAGCGCGGGCGTGGTGTTTCAGCAGCCCAGGTTGTTCCCGTGGCGCACGGTCGGCGGCAACGTCGACCTCGCCCTGAAGTACGCCAAGGTGCCGCGGGAGGAGCGCGCCGAACGACGCGAACAGTTGCTGCTTCGCGTCGGTCTGGAGGGCACCGCCGACCGGCGCATCTGGGAGATCAGCGGTGGGCAGCAGCAGCGGGTGGCGATCGCGCGGGCGTTGGCGGCCGAGACGCCGCTGATCCTCCTCGACGAGCCCTTNGCGGCGCTCGACGCGCTGACCAGGGAGCGGTTGCAGGAAGACGTGCGGCAGGTCAGCGCAGACACGGGGCGGACGACGGTGTTCGTCACGCACAGCGCCGACGAGGCGGCGTTCCTGGGGTCTCGGATCGTGGTGCTGACCCGCAGGCCGGGTCAGATTGCGTTGGACCTGCCGGTGGACTTGCCGCGATCGGGTGTCGACCCCGACGAGTTGAGGCGCTCACCGGAGTACACCCGGTTGCGCGCGGAGGTGGGCCGCGCGGTCAAGGCCGCAGCGGCGTAGCCGCTAGATGGATCCAGCGGCGTAGCCGCTAGATGGATCCAGCGGCGTAGCTCTTTAGACCGGCGGGTAGGCCGGGGGCGGGTACACGCCGCGCAGGCCCCATGGGATGAAGTTGAAGAAGTATTCGGCTTCGTCGCTGATGTCGTAGTCAGGATTCGGGTCCATCAGTACCTCCATGCAGGCCGACTTTTGCTGAAGTCTAGCCCGTGGGACGCCGCGCCGACCAGTGGACGCGGGCGATTGCCTAGACTGGCCAACCAGTTGATTGGTACCCGGGGGAGGCCCCGGCCTACATATAGTGAGTCGCCATGTCCACCACCGAGCCAGACTCTCTTCGCGCCAGCGGCTCATCGGCCCCGCCCAACGGCCCGACCCGTCGTGAGGAGCTGCTCGCCGTCGCCACCAAGCTCTTCGCGGCGCGGGGCTACCACGGCACCCGGATGGACGACGTCGCCGACGCGGTCGGCCTGAACAAGGCGACGGTGTACCACTACTACGCCAGCAAATCGCTGATCCTCTTCGACATCTGCAAGAGCGCCGCCGACTTCACCGTCGACGCCCTGCACGACGATCCGTCGGCCTCGGCCCGGGAGATGCTCTACCACTTCACCCGTCGGCTGCTGGTGGGCATCGCGTCGGACATCGAGCGTGGGGCCGTCTACTTCCAAGAGGCGCCCTACATCACCGAGTGGTTCACCGAGGAGCAGGTGGCCTACATCCGCAAGGCCGAGACCTCGGTGTACGAGCACGTCCGCGACGTGATCGACCGCGGCATCGCCAGCGGCGAGTTCTACGACTGCGACTCCCACGTGTTGGCGCTGGGCTACATCGGCATGACGCTGGGCTCCTACCGCTGGCTGCGGCCGCAGGGCCGGCGCACCGCCCAGGAGATCGCCGTCGAGTTCAGCACCGCGCTGCTTCGCGGCCTCATCCGCGACGAGACGGTGCGCACCGAGGCGCCGCTCGGCATCGAGGTTGCCGGCGAGGCGTAGAAAAGACTGATGAAGTCCACCCTGCTGTCCCGGCGCGATATCGACTTCCTGCTCTATGAGTGGCTTCGCGTGGAGGAGCTCACCAAGCGGCAGCGTTTCGCCGAACACTCCCGGGACACGTTCGACGGCGTGCTCGACCTCAGCGAGGACCTCGCCGAGAAGTACTTCGCGCCGCACAACAAGACGAGCGACGCGCACGAGCCGACCTTCGACGGTCAGCGTGTCACCGTCATCGGCGAGGTGGGGGAGGCGCTGCAGGCNTTCGCCCAGGCCGACCTGATCGGCGCCAGCATGGACGAGGAACTCGGCGGTGCTCAACTGCCGGTGTGCGTCGCCCAGGCGGGTTTCGCCTACGTCTCGGCCGCCAACGTCAGCACCTCCGGATACCTCATGCTGACCGTCGCCAACGCCAATCTGATCAGCAAGTTCGGCGACGAACGGCAGATCGAATCGTTCGTCAAGCCGATGCTCGCCGGCCGCTTCACCGGCACGATGGCCCTCTCGGAGACCCAGGCGGGCTCCTCGCTGGCCGACATCGTCACCCGCGCGGAGCCGCGGCCCGACGGCAGCTACCGGCTGTTCGGCGCCAAGATGTGGATCTCGGGCGCCGAACACGAGCTCAACGACAACATCGTCAACCTGGTGCTGGCGAAGATCCCCGGCGGGCCGGCGGGCACCAAGGGCATCTCGCTGTTCATCGTGCCGAAGTACCTCGTCGCCGACGACGGCTCGATCGGGGAGCGCAACGACGTGACCGTGGCCGGGCTGAACCACAAGATGGGGCAACGAGGTTTGCCCAACACGGTGCTCAACTTCGGTGAGGGCATCCACCGACCGCACGGCGAAGCGGGGGCGGTGGGCTACCTGGTCGGTGAACCGCATCGCGGTCTGGTCTACATGTTCCACATGATGAACGAGGCGCGCCTCGCGGTCGGAATGGGCGCGGTGTCACTCGGTTACACCGGCTACCTGAAGTCCGTCGAGTACGCCCGCGAGCGGCCGCAGGGCAGGGTGGTCAAGGATCCGACCACCCCGCAGGTGCCCATCGTCGCGCACGCCGACGTCAAGCGAATGNTGTTGGCGCAGAAGGCCTACGTCGAAGGTGGGCTGGCCCTGGGGCTCTANTGCACAAAGCTGATCGACCTGCAGCGCACGGCGGAGTCGGCCGAGGAGGCCGAGCACGTCACCGACCTGCTCGACATCCTGGTGCCGGTGGCGAAGAGCTGGCCCTCGCAGTGGTGCCTTGAGGCCAACAGCCTGGCCATCCAGGTGCACGGCGGCTACGGCTACACCCACGAGTACGACGTCGAACAGCATTACCGCGACAACCGCCTCAACCCCATCCACGAGGGTACGCACGGCATTCAGAGCCTGGATCTGCTGGGCCGCAAGGTGACTCAGCGCGGTGGCGCGAGCCTGGCCGAATTGGGCCGCGTGGTGACGGCGACGGTCGAACAGGCGACCGCAACCGGCGGCGAGACCGCCGAACTCGCCGGTCAGTTGGCGGCGGCGTGGCAGCGGGTGCTCGAGGTGACCGCGGCCATGTACGCCACCTCGGACACCGAGGCGACACTGGCCAACAGCGCGGTCTACCTCGAGGCGTTCGGCCACGTCGTCATGGCGTGGATCTGGCTGGAGCAGTTCCTCGTCGCCGACGGTCAGTCCGGGGACTTCTATGACGGCAAGCGGCAGGCCGCCCGGTACTTCTTCCGCTACGAACTGCCCCGCACGGCACCGCAATTAGACCTGTTGGCGACGTTGGACCGCACCACGCTGGAGATGCGCGACGACTGGTTCTGAGCCGACGGCTCAGCCGAANTCGACGATCTGACGCACCGCCAGTCCGTCGGCCAGTTGATCCATGCCCTCGTTGATCTGGTCGAGGCCGATNGTGGACGACACCAGGGACTCGACGGGAAGACGGCCCTCGCGCCACAGCGCGACGAAGCGGGGGATGTCCCGCGCCGGCACCGCCGAGCCCAGATAGCTGCCGATCAGCGACCGGCCCTCGGCGACGAAACCCAGTGGCGCGACGCTGATCCTGGCGTCGGGGTGAGGGAGTCCAACGGTCACGGTGCGTCCGCCGGGGCCGGTCAGGGCGATCGCCGTCTCCAGCGCGGCGGGATGCCCGGCCGCCTCGATGACGATGCNGGCCTTGAGATCTCCGGCGTCNTCCGGGGTGACGACGGTGTGGGCACCCAGTTCCGCTGCGCGCGCCAACTTCTCGGGCACCTGGTCGACGGCGATGACCTCGACGTCGTCATGGGCGAGGGCGGTCAGCAGCGCCGCCATGCCGACCCCGCCCATGCCCACGATCGCGACCGTGTCGCCGGGCCGGGGCTGGCCCGCGTTGAGTACCGCGCCGCCGCCGGTGAGCACCGCACAGCCCAGCAGCGACGCCACCACCGGTGGGACGTCGTCGTCGACCGGTACCACCGAGCGGCGGTCGACGACGGCGTGCGTGGCGAAGGCGGAGACGCCGAGGTGGTGCAGCACCGGCTCCCCGTCGGCGGCCAGCCGGGTGCCGCCGGCGAGCAGGACGCCAGCCCCGTTCGCGGCGCTGCCGGGAATGCACGGGGCCAAGCCGTCGGTGTCGCACGCCGCGCACTCACCGCACCGCGGCAGGAACGTCATCACCACGCGCTGCCCGACTTCGACGTCGCCGACGCCGGAACCGACCGCCTCGACGACGCCGGCGGCCTCGTGGCCCAGCAGCATCGGCACCGGCCGCACCCGGGAGCCGTTGACCACCGATAGGTCGGAGTGGCACAACCCGGCGGCCTCGATCCGGACCAGGAGCTCGGTGTCGCCGGGTGGGTCGAGGTCGAGGTCCAGGACGGTCAACGGCGTCGACTCGGCGTAGCGCCGGGGCGCTCCGATGCGGTCGAGAACGGCTCCACGAATCTTCACACCCGACAGCTTGCCCGCACTGGCACACTCGTGCCGTGAGTACAGCCGAGCGGGATCTGACGTCGCGAGACTTTCCGGTGCACTGGCCGGTGACGACCAGGTGGGCCGACAACGACATGTTCGGCCATCTCAACAACGCCGTGTACTACCAACTCTTCGACACCGCGATCAACGCGTGGCTCGGCACCACCACCGGTCACGATCCGCTCACCGCGCCGGAACTGGGGGTCGTCGCCGAATCCGGCTGCCGCTTCTTCGCCGAACTGCAGTTCCCCGACCCCCTGGTCGTCGGGTTGGCCGTCGCCCGGCTCGGCACCAGCAGCGTGACCTACCGCCTGGCGGTGTTCGCCCCGACCGATACCGANGGCGACGCCAAAACCGTTGCTGCGGTGGGTCATTGGGTTCACGTCTACGTCGACCGGCACAGTCGTCGGCCGGTTCCGATTCCGNATGCGTTGCGCGCCCTGCTGGCCACCGCCGTCACCACCTGAGGAACCGCTGCCGATATGCTCGCCCGATGCCGCTCGTGAGCAAGACCGTCGAGGTCGAGGCCCCCGCCGACGCCATCATGGCGATCGTCGCGGACTTCGAGTCCTACCCCCAGTGGAACACCGAGATCAAGGGCTGCTGGATCCTGGCCCGCTACGAGGACGGGCGGCCCAGCCAGTTGCGCCTGGACACCTCGGTACAGGGCATGGACGGCACCTATATACAGGCGGTCTACTACCCCGGCGAGAATCAGATCCAGACGGTGATGCAGCAGGGCGACCTCTTCTCCAAGCAGGAGCAGATGTTCTCCGTGGTGGCGATGGGGCCGACCAGCCTGTTGACCGTCGACCTGGACGTCGAAGTCTCGATGCCCGTGCCGGCGATGATGGTCAAGAAGGTCGTCAACGACGCCCTCGAGCACCTGGCCGAGAACTTGAAGAAGCG
>Ga0055540_1001439_pt1 | contig 14187 bp, 11 predicted proteins | sample AraplaCvi_mMS_r2_2_FD_55040 | JGI IMG/M metagenome (GOLD analysis project Ga0055540, IMG submission 55040) | Arabidopsis root microbial communities from North Carolina, USA - plate scrape MF_Cvi_mMS_r2 | ecosystem: Host-associated > Plants > Roots > Endosphere | place: USA: North Carolina
CTCGTCTCAGCCTGCGAGGAGCAAATCCACAGTTCGGCGTGTCACCATCGCACCATGTTCACCACCGACGTGGCGCTTGCGGTCATCCCCCGCGGCGGGCCGGCCATCGCCGTATTCGTCGGCTCGATCTTCGTCGCCGTCATCGCGGCCATGGTCGCCATGGAGACCAAACGCCACGCGGTGGCGTGGGCGGTTGCGTCGTTCATCGTCGGCGCGGTGGTGCTGAGCGCCGGGGTCGACGTCTTCACGCACTGAGATCCGGTGAGATCGGTCACCCAGGGGTGGCCGCCGCATCGCAGACGTGGCCGATGAGAGGCTTGCTGCAGCCGGCGGTCAGGTCGCTGCCAGGGAACGTCCAGGAATATTTAGTTTCGCTAACGTAGTTTCCGGTCGTGGAGCCGGCGACGCATCACGCCGGCGATTCGACCACCTGGACGCCCGAGGAGACCCAATGCCAACTCCCACCGCCGACCGTCACGCGCGACTCACCAGCCGATTCGAGGAGTTGACCTCCCCTGACGGCCGAGGTGACGCGCAACTCGTTGCCGCGCAACCCGATCCGACCATCAGCGCCGCCATGAACGCACCCGGGGAGATGCTCACCGACGTCATGCGGATCGCGATGACCGGGTACGCCGATCGCCCCGCACTCGGGCAGCGGGCCGTGGAGTTCGTCTCCGACGACTCCGGGCGCACCGTCGCCTCGCTGCAACCCCGCTTCGACACCCTGACCTACCGCGAGACCTGGGAGCGCGTGCGTGCACTCGCCGACGGGTTGGCCGGCAACCACGTGCAACCGGGTGACCGCGTCGCGACGCTCGGATTCACCAGCGCCGACTATGCCGTCGTCGACATGGCCCTCTCGCTGGCGGGCGCGGTGTCGGTGCCGCTGCAAACCAGCGCGCCCGTGCCACAGCTGCAGCCGATCCTCGTCGAGACGACTCCGGTGGTGATCCTGTCGAGTGTCGACCACCTCGACGACGCGGTCGAGCTCGCGTCGACCGCCCATGCGCCGCAACGGCTGGTGGTGTTCGACTACCACCCCGAGGTCGACGACCACCGCGATGCGCTGCAGTCCGCCGCCGAGCGGCTCGCCGAATTCGAGGTCGACGTCACGTCTCTGCAAGACGTCGTCGACGGCGGTGCCAAGCACTCCGCGGCCGTGCAGTACCGCGCAGGTGACCCCGACGCGCTGCGCCTGCTGATCTACACCTCCGGCAGCACTGGCGCGCCGAAGGGCGCGATGTACACCGACCGCCTGGTGGCCAACTGCTGGCGTGGTTGGTTCAGCCCCGACTGGGACACCGAGAACAAGCTGCCCGCCATCACGTTGAGCTTCATGCCCATCAGCCACGTCATGGGCCGGGTCATCCTCTACTCGACGCTCGGCGCCGGCGGCACCGCCTACTTCGCCGCCACGAGCGATCTGTCGACGCTGCTCGAGGACCTCTCGCTGGTGCGCCCGACCAAGCTCGACTTCGTCCCCCGGATCTGGGAGATGCTGTTCCAGGAGGTCCAGAGCGAGACCGACCGGCGCGCCGGCGCCCTCGACGGAGCCGACCGGGCCGCCGTCGAACGCGAGGTGATGGCCGAACAGCGGACCAGTCTCGTTGGTGGACGGCAGTTCTCGGCGATCACGGGGTCCGCCCCGATCTCTCCCGAGCTGCACGCGTGGATCGAGGACTTCGTCGACCTCCACGTCCAAGACGGGTACGGCTCCACCGAGGCGGGCGTCGTCCTGGTCGACGGCGAGATCCGACGTCCGCCGGTCGTCGACTACAAGCTGGTCGACGTGCCGGACCTCGGCTACTTCGCCACCGACCGCCCGCATCCCCGCGGCGAGCTCTGGGTCAAGACCGCCGACGTCATCCCCGGTTACTTCAAACGGCCCGACGTGACCGCCGAATTGTTCGACGCCGACGGGTGGTACCACACCGGCGACGTGTTCGCCGAGACCGCACCCGAGCACCTGGCCTACGTCGACCGCCGCAACAACGTGCTCAAGCTGTCCCAGGGCGAATTCGTCACCGTCTCCAAACTCGAAGCGGCCTACGGCGGCCACCCGTCGATTCGGCAGATCTTCGTCTACGGCAACAGCGCTCGCTCGTACCTGCTGGCCGTGGTGGTACCCACCGACGACGCCCTCGCAAGTGTCGGCGGTGACGTGACCGCCGTGAAGGCGGTGCTGGCCACGGCCCTGCAGAACGTCGCACGGGAGTCCGGCCTGCAGGGTTTCGAGGTTCCCCGGGACTTCCTCGTGGAGACCACGCCCTTCACCCTCGAGAACGGGCTGCTGACCGGCATCCGCAAACTCGCCCGCCCGAAGCTCAAGGAGTTCTACGGCGAACGTCTCGAGCAGCTGTACGTCGACCTCGCCGACGGGCAGGCCGACGTGCTCCGGGCGCTGCGACGCAACGGCGCCCAGCGCCCGGTGGCCGAGACCGTCGTCCGCGCCGCGGGCGCACTTCTCGGAGCGGCCGCCGCCGACGTCGCAACGGACTCCGCGTTCACCGACCTTGGTGGAGATTCGTTGTCGGCGTTGACCTTCGCCAATTTGCTCCACGAGATCTTCGACGTCGACGTGCCCGTGGGCGTGATCGTCAGCCCCGCCAGCGACCTGGCGTCGATCGCCGCGTACGTCGAGGCGCAGCGCGCCGGGGGCACCAAGCGTCCCACCTACGACGCGGTGCACGGCCGCGACGCCACGGAGGTGCATGCTCGCGACCTGACGTTGGAGAAGTTCCTCGACGCCGCCACCCTGGCTGCCGCGCCGTCGCTGTCCGCGCCCGCCGGCGAGGTCCGCACCGTGCTGTTGACCGGTGCGACCGGCTTCCTCGGCCGCTATCTCGCGCTGGACTGGCTGGAGCGGATGGACCTCGTCGGCGGCACGGTGATCTGCCTGGTGCGGGCCAAGGACGACGCGGCCGCCCGCGCCCGATTGGACGCCACCTTCGACAGCGGAGATCCGAAGCTCCTGGCGCACTACCGCTCACTGGTCGATCACCTGGAGGTGATTGCCGGCGACAAGGGCGACGCGAATCTTGGCCTGTCCGACGCGACGTGGCAGCGCCTGGCCGACACCGTCGACCTGATCGTCGATCCGGCCGCCTTGGTCAACCACGTGCTGCCCTACAGCCAGCTGTTCGGACCCAACGTCGTCGGGACCGCGGAATTGATCCGCATTGCCCTCACGACGCGCATCAAGCCGTTCGTCTACGTCTCCACGATCGGTGTCGGTGACGGGATCGAGCCCGGCCACTTCGTCGAGGACACCGACATCCGGACGATGAGCGCGACGCGAAAGGTCAACGGCGCCTACGCAAATGGGTACGGCAACAGCAAGTGGGCCGGTGAAGTACTGCTGCGCGAAGCACACGATCTGTGCGGGCTGCCGGTCTCGGTGTTCCGGTGCGACATGATCATGGCCGACACCAGCTACGCCGGTCAGCTCAACGTGCCCGACATGTTCACCAGGATGATGCTGAGCCTGGTGGCCACGGGCGTGGCTCCGGCCTCGTTCTACGAGCTGGACGGTGGCGGAAGCAGGCAGCGGGCCCACTTCGACGGTCTGCCGGTCGAATTCATCGCCGAGGCAGTCGACGCGATCAGCGGGCACGTGACGGGATTCGAGACGTTCCACGTGATGAATCCGCACGACGACGGCATCAGCATGGACACCTTCGTCGACTGGCTGATCGAGGCGGGGCACCCGATCATCCGCATCCCCGCATACGGCGACTGGCTGGCCAGGTTCGACACCGCTCTGCGGGCGCTGCCGGAGAAGCAGCGGCAGGCGTCGTTGCTGCCGCTGCTGCTGCACAACTACCAGTCACCCCAGCCGCCGATCAACGGTTCCATGGCGCCGGTGGACCGGTTCCGGACCGCCGTGCAGGAGGAGAAGTTGGGTCCCGACCCCACCGATCCCGACATTCCGCACCTCACCGCGCCGGTGATCCTGAAGTACGTCACCGACCTGCAGATGCTCGGCCTGCTCTGACCCGACGCACGAATAAGCCCACCTCTGAGCGCGTGGCTCAGAGGTGGGCATTCGTGTCGGTCACCGGGCGGTAGTCGCCCGGAAGCTAGCCGATCAGTAGTTGTTGCAGGAGGTCGCCACGGACATGATCAGCCCGTTGAACTGTGCCGCCTGCGGGAAGCTGCGCACGAAGTCGATCTTCTGCTGACGCTCGGGCGACCCGGGAGGCGAGGCAACCAGTCCCTGGAGGAACCCGTTGGCCGCGGGGTCGTTCTGCAGCGCTGCAGTCGCGGCAGGATCCTGCGCGTTCGCTGCGGCGATCACCTGGGGGTAGGTGCAGGTCGAGTTCAGGATCACGGCGTCACCGGGGGCCGCCGAGGCGATCCCACTCCCGGCCATGGCCGCGAGAGCCATTCCTCCCAGACCTGCAGCCAATTTCATTGTCAAAGCCATTTCGTCCACCTTCCGACACGTTTGAACGACGGCATCATCGAAGTGTCGTCATGAGCTTAACCGTCTGCCAGCCCCGCCGCGTTACATCTTCTCCGAGGGAGAAATCAGCGGGACCCGGCCGGACGGACGAGTTGATTAGCCACCATAGCCACTTTGCCGCACCCGACCGCACCGAAACCGGTCCCGACGGGCACGGAAGCGGTGGCGGGCCGCCGAAGCCAAGTTCGCTAATTCTCCGCACCGCCACCGAGTGACCCTGCCCACACCATGGTCGCACCGGAACCGAAGAATCCCGGCAATCCCCCGGAGTGCAGAAACACCGTCGGTTCGCCGGGGCGCACGTCGCCCTCGCGAACCGCCGCGACGAGTCCGGCAAGCGCCCGCCCGGTGTACACCGGATCCAAGATCAGTCCCTCGGTGCGCGCCGCCAACGCCAGCGCATCCGTGACCGAATCCGTCAGCGTCGAGTAGCCCGCGCCCACCTGGTCGGTGCGCAGCCGCAGCTCCACATCGGGCTCGGGGGCGCCCAGACCGGCGAGCAACCGGGAGATCCGCGCCTCGGGATCCGGCACGGCGCCGGTGTGCACGCCGAGTACACGCCGCGCCCCGAGGGCGTGGACGAGACCGGCCGCCGTGCCCCCCGAGCCGACGGCGACCACCACCTGAGCCAACCCGGGTACCTGCTCGAGCAGCTCGTGTCCGGCGTCGACGTAGCCCTGGCGCCAACGGCGCTCGAACCCCCGAAGGGGATCTGCGTGGCAGGGTGCCCGTCGGCGATCAGCTCCTCGACGATGCGAGTGGCCAGCCGTTCGGTGTCCTTCTCACCGGCCCAGACGATCCTGGCGCCGAGCAGTGCGTCCAGCGCGAGGTTCCCGATCACTTCGCCGCCGGTGCCGGCGAGTACCAGCACGACGTCGAGGCCCAGCCGAGCCCCCGCGGCGGCGGTGAGCCGTGCGTGATTGCTCTGCGCCGCCCCCGTGGTGACCAGAGTGGTGGCCCCGCCTGCCAGTGCGGCGGCCACCGTGTACTGCAGCTTGCGGACCTTGTTGCCGCCGCCGCCGAGCCCGATGAGGTCGTCGCGCTTGATCCACAGATCCTCGGGGGCTAGGCCCAAGGCCGTCGCCAACCGCGGGGCAGGTTCCACCGGTGTCGGAAACTGCCCCAGCACAACGCGTTTGGGCATCGTCACGGCCTGAGCATGACCTTCACCGCAGCGTCCTCCTTCTTCTGGAAGATGTCATAGGCGTGCGGGGCGTCGTCGAGCGGCAGCACGTGACTGGCGAACTCGTCGACGCCGAGGGGGTCGTCGTCGGTCAACAGCGGCATGATGTCGTCGACCCACCGCTTGACGTTGGCCTGACCCATCCTGAGCTGAATCTGCTTGTCGAACAACGTCAGCATGGGCAGCGGATCCGCCATCCCGCCGTACACGCCGATCAGTGAGATGGTGCCCCCGCGGCGCACGACGTCGATCGCGGAGTACAGCGCACCCAGCCGGTCCACCCCGGCCTTCTGCATCATCGGCTTGGCCAGGGCGTCGGGCAGCAGACCGGTAATCTGCTGGGCGAGCTTCGTCACCGGCGAACCGTGCGCCTCCATTCCCACTGCGTCGATCACCGAGTCGGTGCCCCGGCCGTCGGTCATGGACCGGATCGCGTCGCCGACGGCGAAGTCGATCTCGCCGAGGTCGACCGTCCGGATTCCGCGGGCGGCCGTGCGCGCCAACCGCTCCGGAACGAGGTCGACGCCGATGACGTCGTACCCGAGGTGGTGCGCGATGCGCGCAGCCATGTCACCGATGGGCCCGAGTCCGAGGACCGTGACGGTGCCACCGTCGGGAATCCCCGCGTACGCCACCGCCTGCCACGCGGTGGGCAGGACGTCGGAGAGGTAGACGAACCGCGAATCCGGCGGTCCGTCGGGCACCTTGATGTGGGTGAACTGGGCCTGCGGCACCCGCAACAGCTCCGCCTGCCCGCCGGGTACGGACCCGTAGAGCTCGGAGTAGCCGAACAACGCGGCCCCCATGCCCTGATCGCGGACCTGCGTGGTCTCGCACTGGGTGAACAGGTGGGCGTCGCACATGTAGCAGTGCCCGCAGGAGATCTGGAACGGGATCACCACCCGGTCCCCCACCGCCAGATTGGTCACGTCCTTGCCCACTTCGCGCACGATGCCCATGGGCTCGTGCCCGAGGATGTCGCCGGGCGTCATGAACGCACCCAGGACCTCGTAGAGGTGCAGATCCGAGCCGCAGATGTTGGTCGAGGTCACCTCGATGATCGCGTCGTTCGGCTGCTCGATCTTCGGGTCGGGGACCTGCTCCACCCTCACGTCACGCTTGCCATGCCAGGTGACTGCCTTCACGTCTACTCCGTTCGCCGTCTCTTGGGTCCGTGGCAGGTACCCGGGTACGGGACGGCAAAACGCGCCGGCGGTCAGGCGATGTCGCGGGGCGAGCTCATTCCGGCTCGATGTCTTCGCTGTCGACGAAGACGAGGTTGTCGTCGTCGAGCATGACCGCCCAGCGACGCGCGGGCCCGGCAATGCGATTGCCGCCGATCTCGACCGGAATGCCAATGGATTCGCCGAAGTCGTCGACGATCACGCCGTGGACCTCGCGATCGGAGCTGGGGTACACGCGAACGCGCGTGGTGATGCCGACACCGGCAGATGAGTCACCCTCACCGCTGGTCGTGTCGTCACTCATGGTCTGTCCCCCGTCTGTCAAAGTTGCCCCGACGGTTCACATTCTGAACCAACGCACGACCGTGACACAACGATTCACCGGATATGTCGCTCGACTCACGTGCGAGGACGTCGACCACCGCGGCCCGGCGCGCCGCCGTCGACGCCTGCCACCCGTTAGCTGGCGCCGGGGTCGACTCCCAGCTCGCGCAGTCGCTCCCGGTACACCTCGATGTTGGCGAGCTTGACTCCCTCGTAGCCGCGCACCAGATCCGGCAGCGCCGCCACCTCGACCGCGTGCTCGTAGGAAGAATCGGTCAACTCGGCGGCCAGTCCGGTGACGAGACGTTCGTAGTCGTCGCGCAGCCGGCGCTCCACCCGGCGCACGTGAGCGTAGCCGAACGGGTCGAATACCGTGCCCCGCAACCGCTTTCCATGGCGAGGACCCGCAGCGCCACGTGCGTCCTCGGGCCGAGGCCGATCTTCTTGGATCGGCCGAGGGCGCGCAGCACCGGTGGGTGCAATCGATAGGTCAGCTTCTCGCCGGTCGGAAACTCTGCCCGAACCTGCTCCGCGAACCCGGGATCGGTCAGCAACCGGGCCACCTCGTACTCGTCCTTGTAGGCGGTGAACTTGAAGAGCCCGCGCGCGACGGCTTCGCTGAAGTCGGTGCGCGCTGACACGGAACGCTCGGCTGACCACACCTCGTCGAGCACCGCGACGTAACGGCGCGCCACCCGTTCACCCTGAAAGGCCACCAGATCGGCGGCCCGCCGCGCCACCAGATCGGCCACCCGACCGGTGAACGCGGTGCCGTCCAGGAGGTGCGCCGGCGGCGGTGCGGCGCGCGGGGTCCGCGGTGGCGTGACCAGGTCGACGAATCTCGACGGGTCGGCGACGGCGACGCGACCCCACCGGAACGCCGCCAGGTTGGCCTCGACGGCCACCCCGTTGATCCGGATCGCCTCCTCCACGCACGCTGCGGGCAACCTCAACGCACCGGCCTGATGGGCGGCCCCGACGAGCAGGAAGTTCGCCGCTGCCGTGCTGCCGAACAGGGACTGGGCCGCGGCGAGCGCGTCGAAGGAGTGCAGCTCTCGAGACACCAGGGCCAGCCGATTGAGCAGGTACGGCGTCTCGGGGTAGCCGACCGACGCGTCGTAGACCATCGATCCCGTCGGCGTCTTGCTGGTGGACGCCACCGCGACGGTCCGAGCGGTGTCGCCGTAGTCGAGATTCTTGCCGTCGGCCGCGACGAGGAGGTCGAAGGCGACGATGCAGTCCGCCGCGCCGGGGGTGAGCCGGTTGGACGGCTCGAGCCCGGCCGGGGCGAACCGCAGATGCGACACGACGGGTCCGGCCTTCTGGCTCAGCCCGATCTGATCCAGACTCTCCACCTCGAGACCCGCGCGCAACGCGGCCGTCGCCAACACCTGGTTCACCGTGACGATGCCAGTGCCGCCGATGCCCGCGAGGAAGACGTTGTGGGTCGCGGTGAGGGGTGCGACGTCGACCTCGGGCAGCGCGGGCGGCTGCGGTGCCTGGTGCTTCTCGGGGCGGCGCCCGGGTGCCACCTCGACGGTGACGAAGGACGGGCAGTCGCCGTCCAGGCAGCTGTAGTCGGTGTTGCACGACGTCTGGTCGATGCGCGTCTTGCGACCGAGGTCGGTCTCGACGGGCTGCACCGACAGGCAGTTGGACTTCACGCCGCAGTCGCCGCACCCTTCGCACACCGCCTCGTTGATCAGGACGCGGGTGGTGCGCACCGGCAGGGTGCCGCGCTTGCGCTGGCGACGCGCGTCGGCCGCGCAATGCTGGTCGTAGATCAAGACGGTGACGCCCTTGATCTCCCGCAGGCGGCGCTGAGCCTCGTCGAGGCGGTCCCTGTGCCACACGATGGTGCCCTTGGCCAACCGTTCGCGGGTGAATCTGCGGTGATGGCGCTGCGGCTCGTCGGCGCACACGATGATCTGCGTGACGCCCTCGGCGGTCAGCTTGTGGGTCAGCCTCGCCACCGACAGCGCGCCCTCGGCATCCTGCGCGCCGGTCATGGCGACGACCTCGTTGTAGAGCAACTTGTAGGTGATGTCGACCCCTGCCGCGACACAGGCCTGCACCGCGAGTTGGCCGGAGTGGAAGAAGGTGCCGTCGCCGATGTTCTGGAAGAGGTGCCCGACGTCGACGAAGGGCGCCTGGCCGATCCATTGGCTGCCCTCGCCGCCCATCTGCGTCAGTCCGGTGACGGCACTGTCGGTGCGCGCCGACATCGTCACCATCGTGTGGCAGCCGATTCCGCCACCGGCCAGCGAGCCCTCCGGCACCGCGGTGGACCGGTTGTGCGGGCAGCCGCTGCAGAAATAGGGCGCCCGCGTCACCGGCAGCACGTCGAGCGACAGCGCAGGCGGGGGCGGCTTCCTCAGCTCGAGGCGGCCGGCCACACGCGGCGCAGCGGAGCCGCCAGCCGGCCTGCGGTGAGTTCACCGCCGGCAGGGATCAACAACCGTCCGCCCGCGTCCTTCTTGCCGAGGATTCGGGGTGCGCCCGCAGTGCCGTAGAGGATCTCGCGTACCTGGGTCTCGACGAACGCCGTCTTGTCCTCGACGACGAGGATCTCCTCGAGGCCCGCGGCGAACGCGGTCACGGCGNCCGGACCCAGCGGGGTGGGCATGCCGATGCGCAGCAGCCGGATCCCCGCCCGGTGTAGCGCGACGTCGTCGGCGCCGAGGTCGCGCAGCGCCTGCCGCATCGCGTCGAATGCCGGTCCCGCGGCGGCGATTCCGAGGGTCGCGCCGGGTGGGTCGAGTTCGACGACGTCGAGACCGTTGGCGGCGCCGTAGGCGCGCACCACCTCGGCGCGAGGNCCGTAGAGATCCGCCTCCGCGTCCAGGCTGCTCGACGGTGCGGCCATCGGCCTCTGCCGATAGGTGAAGGGGCTGCCGTTCCACCGCACGTCGGGAACCACGACGTCGAGGTCGGCCAGGTGGCCGTCCACCGACCAGGCGCCGTCGGCGACGTCGGCGACGATCTTCAGCGCCACCACGCAGCCCGACGCCCGTGACATCGCCACTCCGTGCATGGCCATCGTGACGATCTCGCGGGCGTTGCGCGGAAACAGCACGGGGATGCCGAGGGCGGCCAGCGACCGTTCGCTGACCGCGGGCACCGTGGAGGACTTCGAAGCCGGGTCGTCACCGACCAGCAGCAGCATTCCGCCGGTGGGGTTGACGCCGTACATGTTGGCGTGGCGCAACGCGTCGGTGGCGCGGTCGAGCCCAGGCCCCTTGCCGTACCAGACGCCGACGACGCCGTCGTACTTCGGCGAGGTCCCCGTGGCCGCGGCGAACGCGGTCAGATCGGCCTGGCTGCCCCACACCGCGGTGGCGGCGAGCTCCTCGTTCAGGCCGGGTGTGAACGTGACGTGGTTGGCCTCGAGCACGTCGGGCATGCCCGCGAGCATCCGGTCGACGCCCCCGAGTGGGCTGCCCTGGTAGCCGGAGACGAACGTCGCCACTCTGCGTCCCGCACGAAGATCACGCTGATGCTGCTCGACCAGAGCGCGGGCGATGGCCTGCACCCCGGTCAGCACCACGGCTCCCGAACCGGACCGATAGCGGTCGCCCAAGTCGTAGGGCTGGCGATCGGTTGGGCGGGTGTCGAGATCCGTCATCGAGGGTCACCACCTTCTGAACAGTGGGCTTATTGCTGCCTCCAGGGAACCATCGGTACGCAGGGTGAGCAAGCAATGCGCAATGCACTGAGCATGTCGCCCAATATGGGGCGGGTGTGACGTGGAATACTGGGCGTCATGGCGAAGCTGGACCGAACCGACGCCCGGATGCTTCTGGCGCTGTGTGACTCACCTCGCGCCACCGGTGTCCAACTGGCGACCACCCTTGGCCTGGCGCGCAACACCGTCGCCGCCCGGCTGGCCCGCTGGGACGAGGAACGGGTGCTCGCACCCGTCGACCGGTGCGTGTCCCCTCGCGACCTCGGCTATCCACTCAAGGCCTTCATCACCGCCGTGGTCGACCAGCACCAACTCGACCAGGTGTTGGTCGANCTGGAGACCATCGCCCAGGTCACCCAGATCACNGGCCTCTCGGGAGCGGCGGACCTGCTGATCGGAGTGGTCGCGACCGACGCCGACGACCTCTATCGGGTCGCCGGCCTGATTCTCGCCGTGCCGGGCGTCGAGCGGACCACCATGTCGGTCGCCATGCACGAGGTGGTCGCCTACCGCACCAAGCCGTTGTTGGAGGAGTTGGCCAAGTCCTAGGCAGCCCTGGCCAACCCCTCGATTCGCTTGAGCGCCAACGCACACACCGGCAGATAGGCCGGCGCCCACAGCGGCACGCCAAACGACACGCGGCAACCCTGCGAGTGGCCGGTCACGACGTGCCGGGTCGCGGACACCCCGGCGACCTTCCACGCCCATGACGCACCGTCGTCGAACTCGGTGATCTCGAAGGGCAGCGGAACGCCAATGGGGGTCCACACCCGCCCGCGGGACCCGAGCCGCAGCGGCCCGGCCTCGTCGAGTTCGGCCCGCTGCACCGTCGGCCCCCATTCGGGCCACAGGGACAGGTCGGTCAAGATGCGCCACGCCGATTCCTCGGGCGCGGCGATGGTGCGAGCCGTGGTCAACATCGGTCGGCACCCGGTGAGATCATGGCCCTTGGCTTTCCCAGCCGGTGGGTGGTCTAACCGTCAGGCCGCTTGCTCGTCGGTCCAGGACTCCAGGAAGCGATGGACCCATTCCGAGGAGACGAACTCTCCAAAGCGGCGGGGGTGGTCGATGATCTCGTGATCACGGCGACCGTCGGTGTCGGTGCTGGTGACGACCACGGGGCCGACGAAGATGTTGCCCGTGAACGCGAGCTGGCGCGGGTCGCCATCGGTGGTCTGCACCTCGACGAAGTAGCTGACGTGACCAGCCTCCCCTGCGACCCGCCTAAAGTGGCGAACTGCCGGATGTCGTTCAGTCATCGGTCTTCACCCCCTTCGGCGCCTCAGACTGCGGTATCGAACCGGTGACGTCAACGGTGTTGACATAAGGAGCGCGCGGTCGTGGCGGAATCTGGAAGACAGCTGGCAGCGGGTCGTCGACGCCGGCGCACCTCGAGTGGCACCGAGCTGTCGCGCGAGGTATACGTCGACGCNGCAGTCAATCTGATCGAGAACCGGGGTGCGGCGGTGCTGAGCGCTCGGACGCTCGGCGCGGCGGTGGGCGCCGACCCCTCTGCGCTCTATCGGTACTTCACCGGCGTCGACGACGTGGTGCGGGCCGTCGCCGACCGGATGATCGGCCTCGGGCTGGACCGGTGGACACCCGGGGCGGACTGGCTGGAGTCACTGTCCTCCCTCGCCCGCGTGCTCTTCGAGGTCTACGCCCGCGACTTCCCCCGCACCGGTTTCGCGGTCGCNGCGCGGACGACGGGGCTGCCGAACGAGATTCGCGCGGTGGAACTCACCCTGGGCCTGTTGCGCACCGGCGGCTTCGACGACGANTCCGCCGCCAAGTGGTTCGTCACGCTGTCTGACTTCCTCCTCGGACAGGCGATGCTCGAAAGTGCGTCGTCGACCCTGCCGACGGAGGTCCGATCCGCCGACGATTCGGCATGGGAAGCCCTGCCCGAACGCCTGCCCGACGGAGACCACCCGTACACCGAGGCGGCAGCACCGCACTTGGCGTCCTACATGGTGCGGTGTTCGTTCGAGGCCACCCTGGAGTTGATCATGCGGGGACTTCGGACGTGCGCGCCCTGACTCAGACCGCCGTGGCGGCGCGCTGCTGGTAGTGCCGATCGCGCGCCTGGTCGAGGAAGTGGGCGATTGCCACCGCGCTGCGTCGGGCATGCGAGGAGTCGACGAGGTCGAAGGCGTGACCGGCGCGTGGAATCTCAAGATACTCGACCACGTTTCGCGACACCGCCCCGAGCGCATCGCGGAAGGCGCGAGCCTCCACGACCGGGATGATGGCGTCGTGCTCGCCGTGGATGAGCAGGAACGGCGGGGCGTCGGCGTGGATGCGACCCATCGGCGACGCGGCGGCGTAGATCTCGGGATGGCGAGCTTGGCTGCGCCGCACGACGACCCGTTCCAGGAAACCTTGGAAGTTGCGTCGGGTCGGGGTCGAGCGGTCCTCCCAGTCATAGCGGCCGTAGATCCCCACCACGGCGTCGACGGTCGTGTCGGCGTCCTCGGAGAGTTCGCCGCGGAATGCCGGTTCCCCTGGCGTGAGCGCGGCCAGCGACGCCAGGTGCCCCCCGGCCGAACAGCCTGCGACGGTGACGAATTCACGATCGCCGCCGTACTGGTCGACGTTCGCCCTTGCCCACGCAATCGCCGCGTTGACGTCCTGGACGTGCCGGGGCCAGCGATGCACCGGCGAGACGCGGTAGTCCATGGTCAGGCACACCCACCCCTGGCGCACCAGATGCGCCAGCAGCGTATGACCCTGCAGCACCCGGGTGCCCTGCACCCACGCCCCGCCCGGTACGAAGAGCAACACCGGCGCATTCGGGGGCAGGTCGGGTCGACGCCACACGTCGAGCAGTTGCGACGGGTGGTCGCCATAACGAACCGAGCTGGCGTAAAGGCACTTTCGCTTCTGGCCGCGGGCCAGAAGATAAGGCGGGATGCGGCCCGCGCTCGGGGTGCCCGGCTCCTCGGCCACGGGTGCCGCGGCGCCGGCGGTGCGACGACTGACGGCGGCACGCGCCGCGGCGGGGGCGTAGTGACCGCCCCACAGTGCCATGGCGGTCAAGCCGGCGAAGGGTTCGAGGTGCTTGCCCACCACGGGAAGAGAGGAATACGCCCGCGTGGTGGCGAGTACGACGTCGACCGGATGCAAGCGTGCGAGCCCCCGGGTGATCGAAGAAGTCATGACACGTGGCCTTTCGCTGACAATGAGTCCGACGCCGACGTGACTGCAGCGTGGCGCACAGTTACCCCGGGCCGATCGCACCCAAACACCTCCAGGGTTCGCTGCGTAAGGTCGAGCGATGAGCAACGGCCGGACGAAGGTCTTGATAATCGGTGGCGGATTCGGCGGACTGTTCTGCGCGCGC
>Ga0055540_1001452_pt1 | contig 14119 bp, 12 predicted proteins | sample AraplaCvi_mMS_r2_2_FD_55040 | JGI IMG/M metagenome (GOLD analysis project Ga0055540, IMG submission 55040) | Arabidopsis root microbial communities from North Carolina, USA - plate scrape MF_Cvi_mMS_r2 | ecosystem: Host-associated > Plants > Roots > Endosphere | place: USA: North Carolina
TCGACGCGGGACTTGGTGTCCGCGGTCAGCAGTGCCGTCCGCAACTCGTCGGTGAGTTTGCCCTGCTCCTCGATCGAGGCGATCACCGCGGCGCGGCGGGCGTCGAGCTCGCGCAGGTAACCGAGGCGTTCCTCCAGCAGACGCAGCTGCCCGTCGTCGAGGCTGCCGGTGATCTCCTTGCGGTAGCGGGCGATGAACGGCACCGTCGCGCCCTCGTCGAGCAACGTCACGGTCGCGGCCACCTGGGCCTCCCGAACGGCCAGTTCGTCAGCAAGGCGGGCGTTTACGGACTTGACGGTAGGGCTCTGAGTCACGCCGAGACCCTACCCAATGCCGCCGACGACTCCCTGGAGTCAGCCCCGTGTGGTCGAATCATCGGGCCATGACAGCTGAGCTCTCCCGGCAGGCCTTCGTGCGCGGCGCGCTCGGCGTGGCCGCGTCGGCCGTCCTCGGGTCGTGCGCCTCTCCCCCACGGCCCGGTGCGCCGGCCGCCCCGGCGCCCACCACGACGGCACCACCGCGCTGGGCCGACCTGGGCGACCTCGCGGTGCTGCCGTCGAACCCCGCCTATCCGACCGCCAAGACCGTGTTCAACACCCGCTTCGTGGACTCGACGCCGGTAGCGGTCGTCACCTGCGCCTCGGTCGCCGACGTGCGGCGGGCGCTCGCCTTCGCCGCCGCCAACGACATTCGGGTCACCGCGCGCAGCGGCGGACACTCCTACGTCGGCGCGTCCACCGCGAGCGGCACGATGGTGCTCGACCTGCGCGGGCTCCGCGGGCCGGTCACCGTCGGCGACGACGGCGTGGCGACCGTCCCGGCGGCCTCCGACATCGCGTCCGTACAAGCGGCGCTGGGCCCCCGGGGGCGGTCCATCCCGACTGGCAGTTGCCCGTCGGTCGGCCTTGCGGGCCTCGCGCTGGGCGGTGGACTGGGCGCCGACGCGCGCGGCCACGGCCTGACGTGTGACGCAATGACTTCGGCGACGGTGGTCCTGCCCGGCGGCGACGTGGTGACCGCCTCGGCCGACGACCACGCCGACCTGTTCTGGGCCCTGCGCGGCGGCGGGGCGAACGCGGGCGTCGTCACCTCGTTCGGCTTCACCACGTTCCCGACCGTCGACCGCGACGTCGTCACCCTCGTCTTCGACGCTGATGCGACGGCCGAGGTCCTNGTCGGCTGGCACGACTGGCTCACGGCGGCNGACCGCGACGTGTGGGGCATGGTCAACGTCACCGTCGGACCCGATCCCGCGCGCTGCTCGGTGGTGCTCGCCACCCCGTCGGGCGCCGGACCCGCCCTCGCCGACGCCGTCGTCGCCGCGATCGGCACACCGGAGAGCAACAGGACGGTGCGCACCTTCGACCACCCGGCGTTCGTCGCCTACTTCGGCGGCGGCTCCGACGCGGTGCGACCACGGGCCTTCGTCGCCGGCACCGACGTGGTGAGCCGGATGACGCCGGCGGCCGCGGCCGCGCTGGTGGCCGCCACCTCGGCGTGGCCGCGGGATCTGGTCCCCGCCACGATGGTGGTCGAATCGCTCAGCGGCGCAATCCAAGACGTCGCGCCGGATGCCAGTGCGTTCCCGTGGCGGCGCCACGCGGCGAGCGTGCAGTGGTACGTGGAGACCCCGACGGCGCCCCTCGTCGACGCCGCCGAGGGCTGGCTCACCGCCGCCCACGGTGCCCTTGGCGAGCAGTCGGCGGGTGGCTACGTCAACTACCTGGAACAGTCGGCCCCGCCGCAGCGCTACTTCGGGGACAACACCGCGCGGCTACGGGCCGTCAGGCAGCGCTACGACCCGATGGGACGGATGGCGACGAGTCCGCCTTGGTGACCGCGCAGACCCGTGCGACCGCCACCGCGACGAGGAAGCCGCCGAGCGCCGACCACCCCTGCACTCCGCTGAGCCCGTACTTCGCCATCAGCAGGACCGCCACTCCGGCCACGCAGACGAACGCACCCGCGGCCACCGACCTGGCGCCAGACGCCCGCGCCGGCGCGTCCCACCACGGCAACCGGCGGTGCTCCAGCGGGGACAGCAGCAGGAATATCAGCGTCATCACCACGGCGAACACGGCGGCCCGTAGCGCGAGGCGGCCCCAGAACCCGGGAGCGTGCACGTCGAAGGCGTCGACCCCGACGGCGTGCAGGGCGAAGGTGGCGACGGCGATTGCCGGAATGTGCCAGAGGTAGAGGGTCATCGCCCCGCCGTTGCCGAGCGCCACGGCGCGCCAGACCCGGGGTCGCGCCGCCCAGCGGCGGATCGGCCCGGCGACGAGGACGAACAGGCACGACATCCAGGTGCAGTGCAGCCCGAGCAGCAGCGTGGGCGGTGACACGTTGGACAGCCGCTCGGCACCGGTGACCACCAGGGACACCTCGTAGGGACCGACCGAGACCGCGAGGAGGGCACCGACGAACGCGACGACCCCCGCCGCGAGCGTCGCCCACGTGTTCAGCAGGTTGCGGGCGTAGGCCACCCCGATCGCCACCGGGATCAGCCACACGAAGACGAAGTTGGCCACCCCGGCCTCCGGCGTCCCGACGGCGAGGCGCACGGCGTCCGTCACGGCCGAGGCCGCCAGCAGGCCCACGACGACGAGTGCGGCCGCACCCCCCGTGCGCACCCGCGTCAGCATCGGCACGAAGGCCAGCACCACCAGGTAGACGCCGAGNAACCACAGCAACGCGACGGATTCGCGTCCCAGGTCCGCGGCCGATTGCTCCCCCAAGACCGCCCGCGTCACCAACAAGCCGAGGACCCACGCCGCCAGATACCAGAACGCCGGCCGGCACAACCGCTGCGCCCGGGTGAACAACCACGTGCCCCACGCCGTGCCGGGCCGCCAGCCGTATGCGCCAGCGGCACCGCCGGCCAGGAAGAACAGCGGCATGACCTGCACGATCCACGTGACCGGCTGGATTGCAGGCAGCGTGCCCAGCAGGTTGCCGATGCGCAGCCCACCGGTGTCGATGGTGGCCAGCAGTAGTGCGCAGTGGCCGAACATGACCACCACGAGGGCGGCGAGGCGGGCCACGTCGACGGCACGGTCGCGGACGGGTGCGGAGTCGTCGGCCACCGTGGGGGCCTGCGACGACGACCGGGTCAGTTCCATGACACCAGCATGACGTCCCGCCGGCCGGGACGGCTGAGTAGGACTACGCGACTTTGAGTCACCGGGCCGCAGTCGCCTAGATTGCTGGGTGATGCGCCCCGTACTGATCGTCCTGACCATTCTCGTCGGCGTCTTCGCCTCGCCCACCGCCCGTGCGCGAGCCGACGCGCCGGCGGCACCCGATCTCAGCGGCTTCACGACGGTGTCGACGTACCCGTACGTGATGGGCAACGAGCTGTACTTTCAGACCCCCGACGGGCTGCTGTGCTCGATTCAGCCCGCCCGCGGCGCCGCGGGGTGTGACGGACGTGTGCCGGGTGCGCCAGCCGAGGTCAACGAAATCGCGTTGAGCCCCGACGCCAGCACCCGAGGCCTCCTCGCGACCGCCAATCATCGCTTCGTGAAGTCCACCGGAAACGCCGCCCCGCTACTACGCGAGGGACAGAAGATCGTCTTCGGCGACTTCGAGTGCGCCGTCGGCGCGGACTCATTCACTGCGTGCACCAAGGGACAGCCCGTCGCGCAGTGGATGGTGGTGTCCCCCAAGGGCACCGCCGTCGGCCCGGCCACCCCCGGCCTGCCGCCGGGCTTCCCCGACCCCAACGAGTTCATCCTGGGTGACGAGACCTACATCGTCGGGCAGGGAGCCAAGAACCTGTTCCCGGTGTTCACCGTCGACGGTGGTCTCACCTGCTCGATCGTCGTGTTCAGTGGTGGCGAATTGGGTTGCGACGGACCACTTCCGTTCGTCTTCGGCGGCGAGAACGAGGTGTACGCGCAGTTGCCCGGCGCGTCCGGTATCCGCCGCACCGACGCCCCGAAGTTCGCGACGCCGCGGTATCCCGGCCCGGTGAAGAAGCTGCCCGTCGGGCACCGCGTCCACGGCAGCGACTCGATCTGCATGGCGATCTACGGCGGAGTGGCGTGCGTGGCCATGTTCGACGGCGCAACGCACGGCTTCGAGGTGACGCCCTCGGGAGTGTCGACGTTCGGCGGGTGACGCCTCAGGGCGTGGGACGCTGATGTTCCCACGTCTGCAGCACGTTGACGTACGGCGTCGGGCTCACCGACAGCGCGCCGACGAACGGGTGTTCCAGAGCGAAGATCAGGTAGATCACGAAGCCCACGAGCGCCGCGGTCAGGCCGACGGCACACGCGTGCAGCACCAGGTCGCGGGTGCCGAACAGGAACGTGAACGCCATGACCACGCCGCCGCCGCCGAGCAACAGCACCCACAGTTCGCCGGGCACCGCGGCGTCCCCCGCCGCCACGCGGAGCTTGCGGTTGGCGCTCAGGTCGTTGAGCTTGACGATGTCATGGTCGAAGAACGCAATCTCGTTGCGGCTCTGCGGTTGCACGCTCAGATACGCCGACCACACGGCGGTCATCGGGTCCGACTCCTCCTCGACGGTCTCCCCGCGCCGCATGCGGACGAGCTCGTCGTCGATGACGTCGCGGGTGTAGGCGATCAGACTCTGCTGCACCTCGGTCCGCGACGCCACGGGGATCGCCACCGAGTCCCGCAACAGTTCGGCGATGGCGCTGGCCTCGGCCTGGGTGGCGTCCTCCGCGTCGCCGAACTGCTCCCACACCACGACCACGATGAATGCGACCAACACGGCGTAGAGCACCCCCGCCAGTTGGAACACCTGCCCGGAGACGAGGTTGGCGTTCTCGAGCCTGGTGTGCGACACCAGCTTTCGGAAGATCAGCAGCCCGCCGACCGAAAGTCCCACGACGAACGNNATCGCCAGAAACCCCAGTAGCGCCGCAGGCATCTGCAGAAGCCAAATCACGAGCCGCGCCCCCCAGTCGCGCGGACGCGANCCGTCCGCGTCGCCATTATGACTGCTGCGTCAGATAATCGAGCGCAGTCCCAGCGAATTCGACACCTGCGCGGCGAACACGCACAAGCCGGTCGCGAATCGTCGCGCCACCGGCCCCGGCAGGTCGTCGACGTGACCGCACGCCGCACCCAGGACCCCGCCCGTTGGCAACACCGCCACCACGCCCGGCGTCAGCTGCAGCACCACCGCGTAACCGTCGTGGTCACCGGTCGTGAAAGTGCCGTCGTCGTAGGCGTTGCCCAGGGGTACGTAACCCACGACGGTCGCGGCGCCACTGGCGACGAGCCGACGGGTGAGTTCGTCACGGGCGACGGCCGAGGAGACGTACTCGTGGGTGAAGGGGTTGGCCGGGTTGAGCTGTTCGGNGCTGAAGGCCCCCGTGTAGACGTAGCCCGTGCCGGTGGTCGCGGGCGCGGGACCGAACACGCGACCGTGGTCGTTGGGGAACAGAAAGAAGTTGTCCGAGAACGCCTGCAGGAATCCGGCGGGCTGCTGGCCGTAGGTCGTTCCGTCGATGACGCCGAGAAAGCCGGTGGTGTGAATCGGCTGGGCCGGGAAGCCGGCGCGCGTCATGGCCTGATCGAGGCGGGCGACGGATTCGGCGGTACTCGTCGACGACGGGTCGAGGATGATGACGTTGACGGTCTCCAGGACGGTCTTGCCGTCGTGCGGGACCCCGCCGTAATTGGCGATCTGACCATTGGGTTGCAGCAGCCAGGGGCTGACGTCGCCGTACGGAGTGTGGGCGACGTCGGTCGGGCTGGGCACCGGGGCCACGGCGGGCAGCGGTGCGACCACCGCCGCGGTGGGCGTGACCTGAGCGGTGACCGCGGCGGCGGGCGTGACACGGCTGACCGTCTCGGTCTCGCGCCGGATCAGTTGCAGCGCACCGAGCGCGACGGGTCCCGGAGCTACCGGCACGTCACCGGTGTGGCTGGACGAGGAGCCCTTGGCGGCGGCGGATGAACCGGTGACGGTCGTGATGGCCGGAGCGGACCGGACGGGCGGGGTCGCGTCGTCCGCGTCGTCGTCGGACACGGTGCCACGCGGCGAGGTGGCCGTGGTCGACGCCCCGTCGGACGTGTTGGTGTGAGGCTCCTTGCCACCGCCGGTGATCGTGGTGGCGCCGACGACGGAGACGGGCGAGGAATGCGTGGTCGGCGTCGACCTCGTCGTTCCCCCGGTGGGGGTGTCGGAGCTGGCCGACGCCGATGCGCCGGCGCCGTCGCGACCACCTCGTGAGGAGGTGTCGCCCGAGGCGGCACTCGACGATGCCGGGCGACTCCCGGTCGCGGACCCATCGCCGCTGGTGGTGTCGGCGTGGGCGACCGCGGTGCCGCTGGCGACCGCGGCGCCGATGCCCAGCGCGACCGCCAGCGCACCGACCCGGCCGATGACCATCGCTGCGCTGATGCCGTCGTCGGCCGCGTGGCGAGGCGAGTAGGTGGACCTGCTGTGTCGCCCCATGGCGTCCCCTTGAATCCGCTCGTGGCGAGGGGCTCCGCGTGCTGCTCAGCGGTCCTCGACCGACGAAGCGTATACGTTCGCGGGCGCCGTCGGGCCGAGTGGCAAGGGGGAGCGGTGAGCCCGTCCTCCCCGTGCGGGCATGTCGGATTGCCTCACCCCATGCCTTGCGACACCAGCCGGTCGGACGCAATCTGCCCGAACCAACTTCGCAAGAGATGGGTAGACCAATTGACGTTTCAGCAAACCGCTCGGGAATGTGACATGGTCGTGCTCACCGTTGCTGGCGGCGAATCACGGGCGCGCAGGGCGCTGACCTGGCGAAGTTTGGGGGCGGGGCCGCAGGCAACGTCACCGCAGCCCCGCGAAACGGAACTTACCTCGCCGTCACCGGTTCGGCATCTCGAGGCCTCGGGCCGCCGTCGTGTAGGCCGTAGGGCACGGCACCAAGCACCGTGACGCCGAGCTCGGCGCCGTTGGGCAGCGGGTAGGCGCGCCGCTCCCCCTGGCGCGCGCCGACGATCGCCGCGCCAAGCGGCGACTGGACCGAGTAGACCTCCAGCTCGCCGTGCTCGGCACCACGCACTCCGAGGAGGAACGTCTCGGTGTCGCCGGTGTCCTCGTAGCGGACCGTCACGACCATCCCCGCCTCGGCGACCCCGTCGTCGGGTGGGTCCTCGCCGACGACCGCGTTCAGCAGCAGGTCGTGGATGCGTTGGATGCGGGCCTGTCTCGCACGCCTCACGGCGACCGCGTTCTCGTCGGCGTCACCCGGCGTAGTCGCACACAGGTCACGCAAAGGAAAGTGCCATGACGACAACCACTGAGTGGGTGTCGAACTCGCGGCGCAGACGCTCGTAGGCGCCCGCCGAGATCCACACCCGCTCAGTGGTTGTCGTCATGGCACTTTCCTTTCGTGGGTTGCCGTCAGGGGCGGGCGGTGAACGGTGGCGCCGCCCCTGACGACTCGCAGCGCCCTGGCGGGCGGGATCGGGAGGGTCAGGCGACGGCCCGTCGCCGTGGGTCGAAGGGCCGAAGCACGTCGGGTTGCTTGCCGGTGGTGATCTGTTCGGCGAGAAGGCGTCCGGTCACCGGGCCGTGGGCCAATCCCCACATACCGTGTCCCCCGGCGACGAAGACGTGGGGCGAGGTCTCACCGATCACGGGCAGACCGTCGGGGGTGACCGGACGCGGACCCACCCAGACGTCACTGCGCTCGTCCCACCGGACGCCGTCGAGCAGCGGACTCGCGGCGGCGACGATGGCTCGGACCCGGTCCGCGACGACCGGATGGTCCGGGCGGCGAAACTCCATGGTGCCGGCCACGCGGAGGCCGCCGCGGTACGGGGTGCACGCCACCCGGACATCGGGCAGGTAGACGGGACCCGGTACGGGCCGGTCGACGGGAACGGTGAACGAGTAGCCCCGGCCCGACCCGACCGGCACGCGCAGCCGTCGGCCCATCAGTCGGGACGTCCAGGAACCGGTGGCGAGCACCGCGGTGTCGGCGCTCAGACGCGCACCGCCCGCCGCCCGAACCACCACGCCGTCGCCCGAATCGTCGACGCCCGTGACGTCCTCGGTGCGCAGGGTGGCGCCGCGGTCGACGACCGAACGACCGAGTGCCGTCACGAAGCGTCCCGGGTCGACGAACCGCTGCCCGTTCACGTTGACCCCCGCGGTGACCGCCCTCGACGCGAGCGGAACCTGGGCGCGGAGCGCGTCGCCGGACAGTTCGGTGACCGACAGGCTCTGCCCNGCGTCGGCCAGGCTCCTGAGCTCTCGAATCAGATCGTCGGCGTCGCGCGCGCGGCTGAACAGCGCGGTGATCGGCGCGTCGGTCATGGGGGCGTCGACCCCGTTGGCGACGAGGACGTCGAAGGCTTCGAGGCATTCCTCGTTGAGCGGCACGTTGGCCCGCATTGCCCGGTCCCACGCCGACTGGCGGCAATTGACGGCGAAACGGAGGAGGAAGCGCCACAGCGCTCCGTCGGCGCTCATCGGAATGTGCAGGGGTGCCGAGCGGTCCCGCAGCGATCGCAGACCGTAACGCAGCACTGCGGGTGAGTTGAGGGGCAACGTCAACGCCGGTGCGATCCAGCCGGCGTTACCCCAGGACGCCCCGCTCGCGACTCCGCAGCCGTCGACGACGGTGACCTCGACGCCGCGCTCCTGGAGGAACCATGCCGTCGACAGACCGACGATGCCCGCACCGACCACGATCGCCGACCGTGGTCCCCCGTCGATCCGCTCGCCGCCGCCCATGTCGCTGTCTCCATCCTCGAAGTCGTGTGTCGATGACTCCATGGTGGGCCCGCTGCGGCGCCGCGACTTGGCCTGACGGGCCAATGCTCAGCGGCTTGGTTGTCGATGTTCGACAACGGGAGCCTCGGCGGTGCGGCTCAGGGCTCGACGGCGGCGAGTTCGACCATCATGGCCAGGCGCTTGCGGGCGTCGGCCAGGGGCAGGTCGGTGACGTCACCCATCTTGCGCAGGCGATACCGCACGGTGTTCTCGTGGACGCCGAGCGCCTCGCCTGCCGCCGCCGGATCGCCAAGCGCCTCCAGCCAGGCCTTCAGCGTCGACGCGTACTCCGTGGCATGGGCGAGGTCGTGACGTCGCAGCTCGGCGATCGGGCCTCGATCGGGGGTCCGGCCGGACCGTGCCGCGGTACGCAGCCGCTGCAGCAAGATCTCGTCCCAGGATTCGTCGTAGGCCGGAGGTTCGGTGTGGGCGCCCTTGCTCTCGTGCAGCGCGAGGCATTCGTCGGCCTCCTGCCGGGCCGCCGGAAGGTCCGTCGCCGTCGCGGACTTGCTGATGCCGGCGGTCATCGTCGTCCGGTCGGGCAGGGCGGCACGCAGGCCGGCCACCCACGTGCGCGCCGCGGTCGCAGACTCACCGGGCAGCAGCGTGTAGACGGTGTTGCCCGCCAACGCACTCCGGCCCGGACGCGACCAGCCGAAGCCGGCGGTGGCGCGCTCGAAGGTCAACAGCAGAGCCGCATCCCGTTCCGCGCCGATCGACGCCTGCACGGCGATCACCCGCATCGACGTGTGCGGCAACCCGAGCCGGCTCGCCGATGCCGCGGCGTCGGCGCCGCCGTCCAACAAGCGGATCACCAGGTCGGACTCGACCTGGCGCTCGAGGTCGGCGCTGGCGCGTGACCTCAGCAGGTGCAACGCCACGGTGCGTGCGCCGTCGGCCAGCGCCGTGAGTTCGGGGTCGACCAGCGGTTGGTCGCAGGAGACCCAGACCGATCCCATCAATTCCCGCCCGGACCGGACGGCGACGACCATGCGGCCGGACAGGCCGTTGGCGTCGTCGGGACCGACGAACAGAGGCGCGTCGGACGCGGCCAGATGCGCGAATACCCCCTTGTCCGTGAAGAATTGGTGCAGTTGCTGGGACACGTGGCGGCCCATGATCGTCGCAACTCGGGCGGGGTCGGCGCCGGCCTGACTGCTGGAATAGGCGAGCACCCGCGCCAACGCATCCTCGATGGTGACCGCACCGCCCGTCGATTCGGCGAGGCTGTCGGCGAGTGCGAACAAGTCGGTCGGGCCGCGGCCGGATTCCGTTTCGCGGCCTTCGAGCACCAGCCCGTAGACCACCGCGGCGAGCACACTCCACCGCACCGTCGGCTCGACGAACAGCACCGCGACTCCCGCCGCCTCCACCGAAACCATCGTGTCGTCGCCACGCACGAGCACCGCCGTCGCGCGTGCCGACGCCGCCCACCGCATCGCCTCGTCGACCGACGGGGCGTCGACGGCCAGCAGGACGTCACCGGTCACCGGTGCGCCGTCCACGACCTCGGGCAGGACGACGCTGCCCAGTTCGGTGGTGCGCGGGACGGCGCCGGGCCGCATCCGAACGCCGTAGCCGCCCAACACGTTGACCAGCCTGTCCAGCGTGATCACGCGCGCCCTCCCGACCGATGTGGAATCTCCAGTCAATAGCCCACGGCACGCGAACTCAAGCGCCGTTGGCCGCCGGTGCGTCGAGGTGCTTCGACCAGCCCGACGCGCATCGCACCGCACATGCCGTCGCGACCACCGCGACGGCGGTCAGCATCACCGGGTAGCTGACGTAGCGCGAGAGCGCCGCGAGCGCGGCCGGCAGCAGGAAGCCGACGTAGGCCACCGAGTAGTACACCCCGGTGATGCCTGCGAGCTCGTCGGGCTCGGCCATCCGCTGAATCTCGAGAAGTCCTGACACGATGGCGATTCCGTAAGCACTGCCGAGCAGCATCGCGACGAGCACGGCCAGCTCGGGCGACCGGGTCAGCGCGGTGACCACCGCGGCGAGAATGCCCGCGATCATCAGCATCATCGACACGACCACCGCGCGAGCACTCGACACGTCGTCGAGGCGCCGGGCGAGCGGCTGCACGAGCACGCCGCATGCCAGCGTCAGGACGGTGAGCCCGGCGGTGTACAGCAGCGCCCAATGCCCGAGCTCATCGGCGACGAGCGCCGGCACGATGGCGTAGGCGATGGCCGCGGAGCCAAAGATCCACGGCGCCATGGGAATCACGACGTGGGTGAAGCGACGGTGCGTCGCGGCGGGCACGCGCAGACCTTGCAAGAGGCTCCGCGTCGAACCCTCCGTGCGGGTCTCGACGGATCGGGTCAGCACCACCCACAGCGCGGGCACGCACAGCATGACGTGGACGACGTAGGTGAGCACCAGCGGCAGCGGCGCGAAGGCGGCGAGCAGACCCGCGCACAACGGGCCCGCACCGAGCCCCGCCGACAGACAGATCGAGGCACGGCGCGCGCCGGCACCCGGAGCGGCGTCGTCGAACGGCGGTCTCGACAGCTCGGTGATCCAGGCCGACCCGACCGCCATCGCAATCCCGACGGCCAAACCGCTGAGCAGGCGTCCGCCGAACAGCGCCGAGAATCCGGCGACGTCACCGACGGCAAGGGTCAGGCTGCCGATCGCCGAGGCAACCACGCCGACGGCCATGACGGGTCGGCGGCCGTGTCGGTCCGACAGCGTGGACGCGAGCAGCAGGCCGGGCACCAACCCCAGCACGTAGGCGCCGAGAAGCACGTCGACGTCGACGCGGGAGTATCCCGCCTGCTGGGCGTAGGCGATCAGCAACGGCGTGAATTCGTTTCCGCCCCAACCGATGCTGAAGGCGGCGACGGCGACGGCGAGCCAGGCGCGCGGCGCGGTGGCGGTCGCGGGGGCGGACGGCAGCGTGCTGGTCATCCGATCGTCACCCGGTAGGTCGCCTCCAGGTGCAGGACGAGGGCGGCCTCGAAGCGGGCCAGGTCGCGTGCACCGATCGCGGCGGCGAGCTCGTCGTGCTCGTCGACCAGGGCGGCCAGGCGCGAGGACTCGGAGCGGGCGGCGTCGGCCATCATGCGGCGCTGCCGCTCGCTGATCGAGCAGTAGAAACGGTGGGCGATGGCATTTCCCGCCACCTCGACGATGCGGCGGTGGAAGGCGTCGTCGGCCGCCGCGAACTGGTGCACGTCACCGGCGGAGGCGGTCTCGCGCTGCTGGGCGATCAGGGCGGTGAGGTCGGCGAAGAGTGCGTCGACGGCGTCGGCGGATCGGCACAGGCGGCGCACGGCCGCGGTTTCCAGCGCCAGGCGCATCTCCAGCACGTCGGTCGCGTCGTGGGCCGAGATCGGGACGACGACGGCGCCGCGGCGGGGCAGCAGTTCGAGCAGATCTTCGGCGGCCAGGCGCAGGAAGGCCTCGTGCACGGGGGTACGGCTGATGCCCAGCTGCGCGGCCATCTCCACCTCGCTGAGCAGCTGACCGCCGCGAACACCGCCGGAGAGGATCTGGTCCTTGGCGATGTCATAGGCCCGCTGGGCGCTCGACGTCTCGGTCACGACGCCACGCTAACACCTTGCATGCAAGCTTGCATGCAAGGTGCGGTCGACCTCACAGTCCGCGGGTATACGGTGGTCGGGAACGGAGGAGGCCGTCGTGACCCGATCGAGACGCGCCCTGGTCGTGGCGACAGTGATGGTGCTTCTGGCACTCGTTGGTCCGACAGCCGCGCAGGCCACACCGCCGGCACGCTGTGGGGTCGACCTGGCCGCGCCACGAATCGCCGCCGCCGTGCACACGCTCCCGCCGTACCCGGGTACGGATTGGGCCTGGTCGGTCACTCCGGCGACGGTGGCGGGCAACTTCGACCCGTGCGCCACGCTGTCGACGGCACTGGTGACGGTCACCGGGGCGACCGCCAGTTCGCCGGTCACCGCTCTGATGTTCCACGACGGTGACTACCTCGGCACCGCGACGTCGAAGGCCTACGGCTTCACCACCTTCGACCGCGACCGCACCACCGACGACACCGTGGTCCTGGACTACGAGGTACCCGGCGCCTGCAACGCGTGCGCGCCCGCGTCGGTCAGCAGCGTGCGCTACCGGTGGCAGGGCGATCACGTCGAGATGCTGGATCCCGCACCGCCGCCGGCATGAGCCTGCCGTCGCCTACCTCGGCGCGTCCGCGATGGCTCGTTGCGCCGCGCGCTGAAGATCGAGCCGTGAGTAGACCCCGAAGGAACTCCCGTCGTCGAGGAAACCGCCGGCCGGACCCAGGGTCTGCGTGAGGATGGCGTTGGCCTGGTCGAGCGAGAGGTAGGGATAGGCCGCGGTGAGCAGGTATCCGGCTTCCGGCGCAACCGTGCCGACGTCCACCGTTCTTTGCTCGAATACCGTTGGCAGACCGTAGGTCTGGGTGGTGTCGACGAAGAGGGTATTGGCCTCGGGCTGCGAGAATCGGCTCCGGTCGTCCCTCGCACATTCGGCGACGGCGTTCCCGCACGCCGTGGCGAGCGCCTCGGACAGATCGCTGCGCGCCGCGGCCAACGCCTGTCGGTAGTCGTCGATCCGCACCCCACCCCGGTCGACGCCCACGTACTGCGGCGAATTCGCCAGGAGATGCGCCATGTCGTAGGTGGCCAGCGTTCGACCGCCCAGCACGTCCATGGCGTAGTGCGCGCCGATGACGATGCGATCGTTGCCGTATTCGGCTGCGCGCGCCATCATCTGCGGGTAGCGGTCGGGCACCAGCAGGGCCAACACCAACGATTCGGTGTAGCCGTGGGTGGTGTGGCCGCTGGGGAACGACGGGCTGTCCACCAAGTCTTGGGCCGGCCCGCGCAGCCAGGATGAACTGTCGGACGGAGCGCCGAAGAAGTCCGGCCCGTCGTATGTCACCAGGTGCGGCTCGGTTTGGAATGGCCGGGAGTTGCCGTAGACGTCGGCGCCCTCACTTCCCGCGGGTCGCGCGTAGGCCTTGCCGAAGACGTCGGTCACACCGCCTGTCTGCTGCAGGATCGCCGCCGCCTCGGCCGACACCGGCTCCTTACCGTCGGTGGTGGCGTTGGCGAAGAAGTACTTGCCCGCATTGGAGTCGGCCTTGGTCGTATTCGACGCGAAGGCGATGACCTTCGCGACGGCCGGAGAGACGTTGGTGAAGTCGACCTGGCCGTCGGCGTCACGAGTGACCGAAGTCAACCGTTGATAGGCGTCGCCCAGCGACGTTCCGAGACCGTCGGCGAGTTGAAAGGCGTTGCCGTCGGTGATGAACGCGTCACGCAACGCCTGCTGTTGCTGCTCCGGGAACGGCAGCATCGTCGGCTGATTGGCCGTGCCGTCCTGGATCGCCCCGGTGACGGTCAGATTGGCTGCGAGCGCCGCCCGACCCGCATC
>Ga0055540_1001456_pt1 | contig 14108 bp, 16 predicted proteins | sample AraplaCvi_mMS_r2_2_FD_55040 | JGI IMG/M metagenome (GOLD analysis project Ga0055540, IMG submission 55040) | Arabidopsis root microbial communities from North Carolina, USA - plate scrape MF_Cvi_mMS_r2 | ecosystem: Host-associated > Plants > Roots > Endosphere | place: USA: North Carolina
CACCACAGCGTCGAGAATCAGCATGCCGGCCGGCGTGCAGCGCAGCCGCGAATTGCCAAGCCGTTCGATGAAGCCGTGCTCGAGCAGCCGCTCTTCGCGGATCGGGTCCGGATCGCGGCCGGAAAGCTGCTGCCAGCGGGCGAGATCCACGCCTTCTCGCAGACGCAGGCCCATCAGCAGCAATTCGTCGGCCTGTTCCTCGTAGCCGAGGATTTCCTCGTCCAGCATGCCGTGGCCGATGCGTTCCACCTGGTCCAGCCAGGTTTCCGGGCGCCGCTCGGTAGAGGTCGCAATCTTGGTTCTACCGCGCGTCAGGCGGCCATGGGCGCCAGGGCCAATGCCCGCATAGTCGCCGTAACGCCAATAGGTCAGGTTGTGGCGGCTTTCGGCACCCGGCCGCGCATGGTTGGAAACCTCGTAGGCCGGCATGCCGAACCGCTCGGTAATCTCCTGCGTCGCCTCGTAGAGCGCCGCTGACTGGTCGTCGTCCGGCACGATCAGCTTGCCGGCCTTGTGCAGGCCATAGAAGGGCGTGCCTTCCTCGATGGTCAGCTGGTAGAGCGACAGATGATCGACGGCATAGGAGACCGCTTCCGTCAGCTCCGCTTCCCAGGCCTCGACCGTCTGTTTGGGCCGGGCATAGATGAGGTCGAAGGACATGCGCGGAAAGATCTCCCGCGCCAGCCTGATCGCCTTCAGCGCATCGGCGACATCATGCAGCCGACCGAGGAATTTGAGGTCCGCGTCGTTGAGCGCCTGTACGCCGAGCGAAACGCGGTTGACGCCAGCGTCACGATAACCGCGGAAGCGTGTCGCCTCGACGCTGGACGGATTGGCCTCCATGGTGATCTCGATACCATCGGGCACATGCCAGTGCCTGGCGATGCCGTCGAGGATCGCCGAAACCGTCGCGGGGTCCATGAGCGAAGGCGTGCCGCCGCCGAGGAAGATGCTGGTGACGGTCTTCGGCCCGCTCATGCGCCGCATCACCTCCATTTCCTTGAGGAAAGCGGCGGTGAAGCGCGGCTGATCCACCGGCTGGTGGCGCACATGGCTGTTGAAGTCGCAATAGGGGCACTTGGCCGCGCAGAACGGCCAATGCACATAGACGCCGAAGCCCGGCTCGCCTGTATCGGGCAGAAGGGTATCGCGCAAAAGAGGAGCGGCTGAATTCAAGGCGCCTCAAGCCTCCAGGCAGGTTTCGACGAAACGCTTGAAGGCACGGGCGCGATGCGACAGCGCCTCGGGCTCGCCGGGTTTCCAGCCATGTTTCTGATCGCTGCTCATTTCCCCGAATGTAATATCATAGCCCGCCGGCTGGAAGACCGGATCATAACCAAAACCCTCGCTGCCGCGCGGCGGCCATGCCACCGTCCCTTCCACCTCGCCGCGGAACATTTCCGTGTGCCCATCCGGCCATGCGAGGCACAGTACGCTCACGAAACGACAGGTCCGTTGCTCCGGCCTCGTAGCACCGCGCTCCTGCAGCGCCTTCTCGACCTTTTCCATCGCCATCTGGAAGTCGCGGCTGCCGTCCTCGCGCTCAGCCCAGTTGGCGGTATAAACGCCCGGAGCCCCGTCGAGAGCATCGATAATGATACCGGAATCGTCCGACAGCGCCGGCAGGCCGGAGGCCCTGGCGGATGCAAGCGCCTTGATCGCGGCATTTTCCGCGAATGTGGTGCCCGTCTCCTCGGGCTCTTCGAATTTCAGTTCGGCCGCGGATTTCGCCGAGAAGCCGAAGGGGCCGATCAGTTCGGCGATCTCGCGGATCTTGCCGGCATTGTGGCTGGCCACGACGATCGTCTTGGTATCGAGCTTGCGCATGACATTTCCTATTCGATATCCCAGAGCCTCGGCTCTGCGCATTCCAGGCTGTTGCCGGCCGGATCGCGAAAATAGATTGAGCGGGCACCGTTCGGCCAGCGGAAATCGCTTTCGATCGCAATACCTGCCTTGTTGAGCTTTTCCTTGATCAAGTCAATCGCTTCGCCGGTCATGCGAAAGCAGATATGTCCCGGTCCGGTCGTTCCGTGGGGCGGGACGGGCAAACCTCCGGGCGGATGCGGCTTTACCGTCTCCGCCGGATTGAAGATCAGAAGGATGCCCGGACCGCAGCGGAAGAACACATGCCGGTTAGCTGCGCGAAGAACCTTTTCCAGGCCGAGAATGCCGCCGTAGAACGCCTCGGCGGCATCGAGATCGTCGGTATAGAGCGCAGTTTCGAGAATGCCTTCGATCAAGCCGCACTCCCTTCGGCCTCAGCCGATCGCCTGCTTCTGCATCGCCACCAGTTCCTGCGTACCGTCTTGAGCGAGAGCCAGCAGCTTCAGGAATTCTTCCTGGCTGAAGGGCTTGCCCTCAGCGGTTCCCTGCACCTCGACGATGCCGCCGGAGCCGGTCATCACGAAATTGGCGTCCGTTTCGGCGGCGGAGTCCTCGATATAATCGAGGTCGATCACCGGCTGGTTGGCAAAGATACCACAGGAGATCGCTGCGACGTGATCCTTCAGCACCTTCTCGACTTTGATCATCGAGCGGGCTTCCATCCATTTCAGGCAGTCGTAGAGCGCGATCCAGCCGCCGGTGATCGAGGCCGTGCGCGTGCCGCCGTCTGCCTGGATGACGTCGCAGTCGACGGTGATCTGTTTTTCGCCGAGCGCTTCGAGATCGACGACGGCGCGGAGCGAGCGGCCGATCAGGCGCTGGATCTCCTGGGTGCGGCCGCCCTGCTTGCCGGCAGCGGCTTCGCGCTTCATGCGGTCGCCGGTGGCGCGTGGCAGCATGCCGTATTCGGCGGTCACCCAGCCCTTGCCGCTGTTGCGCAGCCACGGCGGCGTCTTTTCTTCCAGGCTCGCGGTGCAGAGCACATGCGTATCGCCGAACTTCACGAGGCAGGAGCCTTCCGCATGTTTGGAGAAATTGCGCTCGAACGAGACCTTGCGCATCTGGTTCAACTGTCTGCCTGAAGGCCGCATGCTTCACTCCCTGGATTTCTGTTTCCGCCTTCTACGGCCCCGGCCAAGCTTTTGCAAAGAAAAAGGCCGGTAAGAGCTTGCGGGGCGACTGACTGTGGCGGCGGCGATTTTCCCTTTGGCTAAGGCGCGGGGAATGACTATATTTTCCGGAAGGATCAATGGAAAGGTGAAGGTTTAGATGGGATTTTCGGCATCGACGGGTAGGGACAGCGGCTCTGTGCTCGACGATCGTTCGCGCGAAATTTTCCGTCGCATCGTGGAAAGCTATCTGGAAACGGGAGAGCCGCTCGGCTCCCGCAATCTTTCCCGCCTGCTACCCATATCGCTGTCGCCGGCTTCCGTGCGCAACGTGATGAGCGACCTCGAGGAACTCGGTCTCATCTACTCCCCGCATATCAGCGCCGGTCGCCTTCCGACCCAGTCGGGGCTTCGCTTTTTCGTCGATGCCTTCATGCAGGTCGGGGACCTGTCCGCTGAAGAGCGCGCCAGTATCGATCGGCAGATCCGGCCCGCGGATCGCGATCAGCCGATCGAGAGCCTGATGGCCGAAGCAACCCGGATGCTCTCAGGCGTCTCGCGCGGCGCCGGCATCGTCATCACCACCAAGAGCGACCCGGTCCTCAAGCATGTCGAATTCATTCGCCTGGAGCCGACCAAGGCGCTCGCAGTGCTGGTCGGCGATCATAACCAGGTGGAAAACAGGATCATCGAACTGCCGGCNGGCGTGACGTCGTCGCAATTGACCGAAGCGGCCAATTTCCTCAATGCCCATCTGAGCGGCCAGACGCTGCCGGAGCTGCGCGGCCAGTTGAAGACCCTCAAGGACCAGGTTCAGGGCGANCTTCATGCGCTCTCCCAGGAGCTGGTGGAACGCGGTCTTGCNGTCTGGTCGGGCGACAGCGAGGAGGGCAAGCCGACCCAGCTTATCGTGCGCGGCCGCGCCAATCTGCTCGAAGGCCTGGCGGACGTTGCCGATCTGGATCGCTTGCGGCTGCTTTTCGACGACCTCGAAAAGAAGGACAGCCTGATCGAGATTCTCGACCTTGCCGAAAAGGGGCCGGGCGTCCGGATTTTCATCGGCTCGGAAAACAAGCTGTTTTCCCTCTCCGGCTCGTCGCTGATAGTCGCGCCCTATCGCGACGGCGAGGATCGGATCGTCGGTGCCGTCGGTGTTATCGGCCCGACGCGGCTCAACTATTCGCGCATCGTGCCCATGGTGGACTATACCGCCCAGCTCCTTGCAAGGCTGTCGCGCTGAATTCGCGACGAGCAGGCCCCAAGTTTCCCCGCAAGCCTTGATTTTTTCACCTTTAACCTCGATATCGGGCACAAATCGAAGCCCTTAAATCAAGCCAAGAATAACCGGAGACCGTCATGACCGACGAAACCAACAAGAACGGACCTGACGCAGCTGCCGCGGAGAATACGGCGGAAGCTGTTGCATCTGCTCTTGAGGACGCGGCCAGCCAGAAGAATGCCGAGGCGCCTGCCGCCGAACCGGATCCGCTGGAATTGCTGAAGGCCGAGAATAACGAACTGCGCGATCGTTTCCTGCGGCTGGCCGCCGAGATGGATAACCTGCGCCGCCGCACCGAACGCGAGATCAAGGACGCGAAGTCCTATGCNGCCGCCGGTTTTGCNCGNGACATGCTCGCAGTCTCGGATAACCTCCGCCGNGCGCTGGACGCCGTTCCGACCGAAATGCGCGCTGCCGCCGATGCCTCGCTGACGACGCTCCTCGAGGGTGTCGAGATGACCGAACGCTCCATGCTGTCGGCGCTGGAACGCCACGGCGTCAAGAAGATCGATGCGGAGGGCCAGAAGTTCGACCCGAACTTCCATCAGGCGATGTTCGAGATCCCGAACCCTGCCGTACCGAACAACACGGTCGTCCAGGTGGTCCAGGCAGGCTTCACGATCGGCGAACGCGTCCTGCGTCCGGCCATGGTGGGTGTTGCCAAGGGCGGGCCGAAGGCGGAAGCTCCGGCAGAAGCCGCCGGCGGCAACAACGCCTGAGACCTTTGAAAATCGGGTGTCGGCCCGCTTTTCGNCTACGCCCGATGCTCAACAACCGCTGAAAACAAAACCGCGCGGCGCTTTATCAGCGGCCGCGCGGTTCGTTTCGTCCCCACGAAATGNATGTGCCGTCAGGCGGCGTGGTTTGCCTGCTCCTCGTTGAGGAAGGCATAGATCGCCGAGGCGGAATCGGTCTTGCGCAGCTTGGCGACGAGGTCCTGGTCGCGCAGNACGCGGGCGATCCGCGACAGGGCNTTCAGGTGGTCGGCGCCTGCCCCCTCGGGAGCGAGCAGCAGGAATACCAGGTCGACCGGCTCGTCGTCGAGCGCTTCGAAATCGACCGGTGCTTCAAGACGCGCGAAAATGCCCTTGATGGAAGAGATGCTGCTCAACTTGCCGTGCGGGATGGCGATACCGTGGCCGACGCCGGTGGAGCCGAGCCTTTCGCGCTGCAGGATGATGTCGAAGATTTCTCGTTCGCCCACGCCCGTCAGCTTGGAAGCCTTGGCTGCCAGCTCCTGCAACAGCTGCTTTTTGGAATTTACCTTCAGGGCAGGAATAATCGCATCTTGCTGCAGCAAATCTGCCAATGCCATTTCTCATCATCCTTCGTGCCGCAAGAGCTTGTGCCCTAGGCGAAGGGGAGCGTCGTTTCCGACGCTCTCCCCAAGTTTTAGTTCTTGATATTGGTGGAATCGATCCAGCCAATATTGCCGTCAGTGCGGCGGTACACAATGTTCAGATGTTCCTTGCCGGGGCTGCGGAACAGGAGAACAGGCTCGTCTGTCATATCAAGTGCCATGACGGCGCTTGCGACCGTCATCGTCTTCAACTGTTTCGAGCTTTCCGCGACGATGGTCGGCGCGAAATCCTCCGGCACTTCCTCCCCTTCATCCGGTACGCTGTCCATAACAGTGTAGGCAACTTCCGCATAACCATTCATATGGTTTCCGGCATGATGATCCTTGAGCCGCCGCTTGTAGCGACGCAGACGTTTTTCGATCCGCTGTGCGGCGGCATCGAAACTGATCTGCGGATCGTTCGCCTCGCCGGCCGCATGCAGGACGATCCCGGTATCGAGATGCACCTTGCAGTCGGCAGAAAAGCGCGAACCAGCCTTTTCCACGATGACTTGGCCTGAATAGCCTCCGTCGAAGTATTTTGTAACCGCTTCTCCGATTTGGTCCTCGATCCTTTGACGGAACGAATCGCCAATTTCCATATGCTTACCGGATACACGCACACTCATGGAGTTCTTCCTTCTTGTCGTGACTTGCGTGTTCCAGTCTACGCCAAGCCGTCTCCTCATCCAAGCCGTTCGCGCACGACTGGGCTAAAATGCTGCAAGCGGTGCCTGTCTGGATGATGGGATACGTTTCGTGCCATGTCCCGTGCAGTTGCGGCGGGCTTCTAGCGCCCGGTGTTTTAAATGTCAACGGCGGCGAGCCTCGGGATTTCTACGTAGGCCTGTGGAAACCGGGCGTTCNAGTNGCGTATCAGAACGCCGCCACCCCGGCGATCGCCCGCTTTTCGCGCCGGCGCTGGACGGAGGAGGGGATGTTCATCGCCTCCCGGTATTTCGCAACCGTCCGGCGAGCAAGTTCCACTCCGCCGCGTTTCAGGCTGATGACGATATCGTCGTCCGACAGTACCGCGTCCGGCGTCTCCTGGGCGATCAGCAGCCGGATCCGGTGGCGTACGGACTCCGCCGAATGGCTGTCGCCGCCCTCTTCCGCCGAACCGATCGACACCGTGAAGAAATATTTGAGCTCGAACAGGCCGCGCGGCGTCAGCATGTATTTGTTGGAGGTGACGCGGCTGACCGTCGATTCGTGCATCTTGATCGCTTCCGCGACCGTCTTGAGATTGAGCGGCCGCAGATGATCGACGCCGTGCATCAGGAAGGCATCCTGCTGGCGCACGATTTCGGCAGCGACTTTCATGATCGTCTTGGCCCGCTGNTCGAGGCTGCGCGTCAGCCAGTTGGCGTTCTGCATGCATTCGGAAAGGAAGTTATGGTCGTCCCCGTTTTTCGGGCAGTGTTTGGATACCGTCTGGAAATAGGTGTGGTTCACCAGAACGCGCGGCAGGGTGTCTGGATTGAGTTCGACCAGCCAGCTGGCGTCGGGTGCCGCCCGCACGACGATGTCCGGTGAAATCGTCTCCGACATGCCATGCTCGAAACTGGCGCCCGGCTTGGGGTTGAGGCCGCGAATTTCCGCCAGCATGTCGATCAGGTCTTCGTCGTCCACGCCGCAGATTTTCCGGAGGGAAGCAAAGTCGCGCTTGCCGAGCAGNTCGAGATTGTTGAGGAGTGCATCCATGGCCGGGTCGAGCCGGTCCTTCTGNCGAAGCTGGATCGCCAGGCATTCGCTGAGCGAACGGGCAAACACGCCCGGTGGATCGAGCGNCTGCAGCGATCGCAGNATGGCTTCCACCTTTTCGAGGCTCGCCCCGAGGCGGGCTGCCAGTTCCTCTATGTCACCGAGCATGTAACCCGCCTCGTCGAGCTGATCGACGAGATGTTGCGCAATCAGGCGGNTGGCCGCGTCNGTCATCAGGAAGGGAATCTGCTGGTTCAGGTGNTCGCGCAGCGTCACCTGNCCGGCGACGAAATCATCGAGGTCGTAATCTTCTCCGGATTCTCCGCCCGGCATGGATTTCCATTGGCTGAGCAGCTCCGGCGCATCGGCGCGNCGCGCCGGACCATCGTCGGGAAACACGTTCTCGAAACCGGTGTCGAGCCCNTCGCCGAGCCTTTCCGCACTGATGGAAGAAGAGCCTTCGTACCAGCCGCTATCGACCTCGGTTGCTGCCGAAGCCTCGCGGTCTTCGGTCGGAGCAAAGTCGTCGCCGGCATCGAAGCCTGTTTCCGCGTCGTTTTCGCCCCCGCNTGACGCAATTTCGAGCAGCGGGTTCTTTTCGACTTCCTGGGCGATGAACTGGTTGAGTTCGAAATGCGTCATCTGGAGCAGCTGAATGGATTGCATCAGCTGCGGCGTCATCACCAGCGATTGGGTTTGGCGTAGGAAAAGATTAGCGGATAAACCCATGGCGGACGCGAAACTCCCCTGCAATCCCCTTGAACCACCCGGTCATGGAGTGGTGGAAGCCCGCTTTCGGCCGAGCCCCACGAGGCCAAATTTGCATCTGGCACAAGAATTGCTTTTTTGAGGGATTTGGTCAAGCGTTGCAGTGCGGGAAAGTAAATTTCCGTCCCGCAATGGCCGGGACAACGCCTAGAGGCTGAATTTGTCGCCGAGATAGAGGCGGCGAACATCCGGGTTGTTGACGATATCGTCCGCCCGACCATGGGTCAGCACTTCGCCCGCATGGATGATATAGGCCCGGTCGATCAGGCCCAGCGTCTCGCGGACGTTATGATCCGTTATCAGAACGCCGATGCCGCGCGCCGTCAAGTGGCGTACGAGGTTCTGGATATCGGAGACCGAAATAGGATCGACGCCGGCAAAAGGTTCGTCCAGCAGCATGAAGGCCGGGTCGGTCGCAAGCGCCCGGGCAATTTCAAGGCGCCGCCGCTCGCCGCCGGAAAGCGCCACGGCCGCGGATTTCCGCAACTGGCTGATGTGGAACTCTTCCAGCAGTTCGTCGAGCTTGCTTTCCCGCTTGTCCCGGTCGGGCTGGTGTAATTCCAGCACCGCGCGAATATTTTCCTCGACCGTCAGGCCGCGGAAGATCGAGGCTTCCTGCGGCAAATAGCCCACGCCCAGACGGGCGCGGCGATACATCGGCATGTGGGTGACTTCGTTGCCGTTGATCGCGATCATGCCTTCGTCCACCGGCACCAGGCCGGTGATCATGTAGAAACAGGTCGTCTTGCCCGCACCGTTCGGTCCGAGCAGCCCGACGGCCTCGCCACGGCGCACGACCAGCGACACGCCGTTGACGACACGGCGCGTATCGTAGGTCTTCGAAAGCCCGTGCGCGACCAGCGTACCCTCGTAGCGCGCTTTATCGCGTACGACGAAAGGTTCTGGGGCGGGCGGCTTGCTGGCCGACAGACTGGAGAGGAACGGTATTTTCACGTCAGATGTCTATTATTGCTTCGGCCGGGATTTCGGATCGAGCAGGATCTCGACACGGCCGCCGCAGGCATCGAGCTTGGCCTGGCCGGTTTCCATCAGCACGGTGAGCTTGCAACCCTTGAAGACGTTGGGGCCTTCGGAGAGCACGACCTGCTTGCCCGAAAGCACGAAGGTCTGGGAGGCCATGTCGAACTCGCCCTTTTCGGCGGTCGCCTGCTGCGTCCCGGAGGTCAGGAACACCGTGTCGTCGAGAAAGATCTTGTCGATATTGGCATTGCCCGAGGTAACCGACGAGCCTTCGCCGGTATAGAGGACCGTCATCTTGCCGGCCTTCACCGTGGTCGTGCCCTGCACGACCTGGACGTTGCCCGTGAAGAACGCCTTCTTTTCCTGCTCCTTGATCTCGAGCTGGTCGCTCTGGATCTGAATGGGCTGGTCGCCGGAAAGTTTCAGGCCTTCCATCTGGCTGGTGGTTGTCTGGGCTTGTGCGGTCGCTGCCAGACAGGAGACTACCCCTGCCGCGATCAGAACTGCGGTATTGCGTATAGGAAGGCGGCGATGGGTCATGACGGCCGGGCTCTACTTGCCTTGGTTGCGGATGGTGGCTGGGTCGAGATGGACGCGAACCTGGCCTTTGAAGGTGATGGTGTGTCCCTTATCCGTTATCTTTAAAGACTCTGCAACAATAGAGCCTTCTTTCATGGAGATATCGACGTGCTCGGGCGAATTCATCACACCGGCGTTGATATCGAGATGGGCGGACTTGAAACGGGCGGTGATGCCGTTGCTCAGATTGACGTCGAACGGCGAGTCGAGATCGAGCATGTCGGTGCCGCGATCGAAGTTGGCGACGGTCGCGGTGACCCGTGCGATCACGTCGTCATTGACCGGCACGGCGGCCTTGACGTCCTCGAGTGTGATCATGTTCGAGTTCTTGATATCCTGTAATGCGCGGTTGGCCGTCATCGAGTAGCTGATGCCGTCCTTGTTGCGGCCCGAGATCGCCGGCCGCTCCATGACGATCTTGCCGTTTTCGATGCGGGCGTTCTCGATCGAAAGGTTCTCCGGCAGGTAGGCGCGGATGATCGAGACGCCGATGAAGGCGGCCGAAATCACCCCGGCCAGGATCGGCAGCAATATCTTGAGTTTGCGCACGAGAGCGGAATGCGCAAGCGCCACCTGATAGGCATCCGCACGCGGTTCCAGGGCAGCCGCAAAGCCTGCCGTTTTTCGAATATGCTGCAGCATAGGTGCCGGATAGTTCCTTAATAGCCCGTCTCCGTCCTCGTCTCGTAATAGAGCCGAGACGGGTGGGAGCTTTGCTTTGTCCGCCAATATGGTTTTTATTCATCAACAAACAATAACGGACAACATAAAAACGTGATGTGAGCCGCTGCAAAACGCGCTAGAGAGCCTATTTAGCAACGGCTGCGCATCTCGAAGGGTGATTTCATGGATCAAATGGCAATTGCGGACCGGCGTTCGCTGCGCCGCAAGCTGAGTTTCTGGCGGGTCGTCGCCCTCGTTTTCCTGGTCGGCATCGGCTTTGCGCTCTACCGGGTCGTTGCCGGCGAGAGCGCCGGCTCCGCCGTGCCCCACGTCGCCCGCGTCGAAATTTCCGGGATGATCACCGACGACAAGGAATTGCTGGAACGCTTGGACAGGATCGCCAAAAGCAGCCAGGCCAAGGCGCTGATCGTCTCGATCTCCTCGCCCGGCGGCACGACCTATGGCGGAGAGCGCATCTTCAAGGCGATCCGTAAGGTCTCCGAAAAGAAGCCGGTCGTTTCCGATATCCGCACGCTGGCGGCATCCGCCGGATACATGATCGCAACCGCCGGCGACCAGATCGTCGCGGGAGAAAGTTCGATCACCGGTTCGATCGGGGTGATCTTCCAGTATCCGCAGATCGACGAGGTGATGAAGAAGATCGGCGTCTCGCTCGAAGAGATCAAGTCGGCGCCGCTGAAGGCGGAACCGTCGCCCTTCCATCCGGCGAGCGAGGAAGCCAAGACGATGATCCGCAACATGGTGATGGACAGCTATACCTGGTTCGTCGATCTGGTTGCCGACCGCCGCAAGATGCCGCGCGACGAGGTCCTGAAGCTTGCGGACGGCACCATCTTCACCGGCCGACAGGCGCTCAGCGTCAAGCTGGTCGACAAGCTCGGCGGCGAGGAGGACATTCGCGCCTATCTGGAATCGCGCGGCGTTTCGAAGGACCTGCCGGTCGTCGATTGGAAGGAGCGCAACACCTCGTCGTCCTTCTGGTTCGCGAGCGCCGTCAGCGAGTTCTTCAGGCTCTCCGGTTTCGGCCAGGCGATCACTCCGGACGCCCTTCGCACCTTCGGGGCAGACAAGTTGTTTCTTGACGGTCTTGTCTCCGTTTGGCAGGTTGGGCGCGGTTAAAAATCCAAATTTTTCAGGGGGCAACCGTGATCAAGTCAGAACTGGTGCAGATCGTTGCAGCTCGCAATCCGCATCTCTACCATCGCGACGTCGAGAACATCGTCAATGCCGTGCTCGACGAGATCACAGATGCCCTGGCAGGCGGAAATCGCGTCGAACTGCGAGGCTTCGGCGCGTTTTCGGTGAAGAATCGTCCCTCCCGGTCCGGCCGCAACCCGCGCACCGGCGAGAGCGTTTTCGTCGAGGAGAAATGGGTTCCTTTCTTCAAGACGGGCAAGGAACTGCGCGAGCGCCTGAACCCGGGCCTGGATGACGAAGACGATTGATCTCCTGGCGCGGCCTTCTGCCGCCCTTGAAACCCCATAAAGCGCGCCTATTCTGCAACAGACGCTGGTAAAACAGCACGCAGTCGGTTGCCGGAGCATTCACATGGATAAGTTCAAAAGGATCGTCTCGCTCGTGGTCTTCGTGCCGCTTGGCATCGTGCTGATCGTGCTCGCTGTNGCGAATCGTCAGGTGGTCACCCTGGCNCTCAATCCCTTCAGGCCGGAAGACGGCATGCTGGCGGTGAGCGCGCCCTTTTTCCTCTTCCTGTTCCTGGCCGTGCTGATCGGCATGTTCATNGGCTCGTTCGTGACNTGGTGGAGCCAAGGCAANCACCGCAAGCAGGCGCGCGTTGAGGCGCGCGAAGCGGTTCGCTGGCAGAACGAGCACAAGGCNGCCGTCGCCGGCCGGCCGGCTTCGGCNCAGCTTCCTTCGAAATAGATCCAGATCAGACCTGGGCGGCCTTGGCGACCACGGCCTTGTTGAAGTCCGCGAAGAACTGGCCGGCGAGCTTCTGCGAGGTGGAATCGATCAGCCGCGAGCCGAGCTGCGCGAGCTTGCCGCCGACCTGCGCTTTGGTGGAGTAGCGAAGCAGCGTGTCGCTGCCGTCTTCGACGAGCATGACCGTCGCCGAACCCTTGGCGAAGCCCGCAATGCCGCCCTTGCCTTCTCCCGAGATCGTATAGCTTTCCGGAGGATTGATGTCGGAGAGGGTCACTTCTCCGGAGAAGCTTGCGGAGACCGGGCCGACCTTCAGCTTGACGGTTGCGGCAAGCTCGGTCGGAGACTTCTGCTCGAGCGTCTGGCAACCGGGAATGCACTGGCGAAGGATTTCCGGGTCGTTCAGCGCAGCCCAGACGACTTCGCGAGGTGCCGCAATACGTTCTTCGCCGCCCATATCCATGTGATGATCCTCCCAAAATGTGGTTCCCAGGCGTTATTGCAAGGTACCGGTTGTTTGCCAAGTAGGACAAAGGGAGGGACAGCGGCTCGAGTAAGATCCGTCGAACAATGGTGATCGGCAGAATTCTTCGATAGTGGCCGCTTTGAAGAATGGTTGGCAGATGTTATCTGCTGCGAAGGACAAGAACCAGGCGGATGAACGCATTGAAGAACAAGGAAAGGCGGCCGGTCCAGAAGACCCGGAGCGGGGCGGACAGCCGACCCTCGCGGGGGCACGCCGCCACGAAATCAGAACCTGCCAGGCAAACGGGCCGTTCTCAGGAAAAGACGATAAAACAGGCGCCGGCCACAGCGCCCGCGGAAACCCGCGCGCTTTTGCCCCGCAGCGGCGAGCGCCCGCCGGAACGCGTGCCCGTCATTCTCGAATCGTCCGGCGCCGGTGATTTCCACCTGATCGACAGCGGCAATGCGCTGAAACTGGAGCAGTANGGCCCTTATCGCATCGTCCGGCCGGAAGCCCAGGCGCTCTGGCAGCCGTCGCTTGCCGCCCATGTCTGGGAAAAGGCCGATGCGGTCTTTACCGGCGACACGGACGAGGACGGCATGGGGCGCTGGAGATTTTCCGAGGCGCTCGGCGAAACCTGGCCGTTGTCGCTGCTCGGCATCGATTTCCTCGGCCGCTTCACCTCCTTNCGCCATGTCGGCGTTTTCCCNGAACAGATCGTCCACTGGGAGTGGATGAAGAACCGCATCGAGGAAGCGAAACGGCCGGTGAAGGTGCTGAACCTGTTCGGCTATACCGGCGTCGCATCGCTGGTGGCGGCNGCCGCCGGCGCGGAAGTGACCCATGTGGACGCTTCGAAGAAGGCCATCGGCTGGGCACGCGAGAACCAGGCGCTTGCCCGCCTCGACAAGGCGCCGATCCGCTGGATCTGCGAGGATGCCATGAAATTCATCCTGCGCGAGGAGCGGCGCGGCAACCGCTACGATATNATCCTCACCGACCCGCCGAAATTCGGCCGAGGCCCGAATGGCGAAGTCTGGCAGCTTTTCGATCACCTGCCGCTGATGCTCGACATCTGCCGGGAACTGCTGTCGCCGAAGGCGATCGGCCTGGTGCTGACCGCCTATTCGATCCGCGCCAGCTTTTATTCCATCCACGAGCTGATGCGCGAGACGATGCGCGGTGCGGGCGGCGCCGTGGAATCGGGCGANCTCGTCATCCGCGAGGCGGGGCTGGACGGCAAGACGCCGGGCCGCGCGCTTTCCACNTCNCTTTTCAGTCGCTGGGTGCCGGCATGACNGACGAATNTCAGAAATCCGGACCACGNCGGGTCGGCCAGGTGAAGGAAGTCACCTCGCTTTCCAACCCCATCATCAAGGACATCAAGGCGCTCACCAACAAGAAGGACCGCGAAGAGAGCGGCACCTT
>Ga0055540_1001465_pt1 | contig 14068 bp, 15 predicted proteins | sample AraplaCvi_mMS_r2_2_FD_55040 | JGI IMG/M metagenome (GOLD analysis project Ga0055540, IMG submission 55040) | Arabidopsis root microbial communities from North Carolina, USA - plate scrape MF_Cvi_mMS_r2 | ecosystem: Host-associated > Plants > Roots > Endosphere | place: USA: North Carolina
ACTTGAACCCCCACGCCCATTAATAGGGCACTAGCACCTCAAGCTAGCGCGTCTGCCATTCCGCCACTCGGACAAGAGCGCCTAAGGCTAACGGATTGCGGGGCCCGGACCAAAACGGGCCGCGGTGAGCAGTGGTACGAATGGTGACCGTGAGTGACATCCCGCAGCCGTCCGACGAGGTCGTCGAGCTCGTGAGCTCGTTGATCCGCTTCGACACCTCGAACACCGGTGAGCTCGAGACCACCAAGGGCGAGGCCGAGTGCGCGCGGTGGGTCGCCGCCCAGCTCGAGGAGGTGGGCTACGAGTGCGAGTACGTGGAGTCCGGCGCCCCGGGCCGCGGCAACGTGGTGACCAGGCTGGCGGGCNCCGACCCGAGCCGGGGCGCGCTCCTGGTCCACGGCCATCTCGACGTGGTGCCCGCCGAGGCCGCCGACTGGAGCGTGCACCCGTTCTCCGGTGCGGTGTCCGACGGGTACGTGTGGGGCCGCGGCGCCGTCGACATGAAGAACATGATCGGGATGATGCTCGCGGTCGCGCGTCACCTGAAGCGGTCGGGCACCGTGCCGCCGCGCGATCTGGTGTTCGCCTTCGTCGCCGACGAGGAGGCCGGCGGCAAGTACGGCTGCGGTTGGCTGGTCGAGAACCGGCCCGACCTCTTCACCGGCGTCACCGAGGCCATCGGCGAGGTCGGCGGCTTCTCGCTGACGGTGCCGCACCGCGACGGCGGCGACAAGCGGCTCTACCTGATCGAGACGGCCGAGAAGGGCATGCGCTGGATGCGGCTCACCGCCCGTGGCCGCGCGGGCCATGGCTCGTTCGTCCACGACGACAACGCCGTCACCACCCTGGCGGGGGCGGTCGACCGCCTGGGCCGCCACCAGTTCCCCGTGGTGCTCANCGACACCGTCGCCCAGTTCCTGACCGCCGTCGGNGAGGAGACCGGGCACGCCTTCGAGGCGGATTCGCCGGATCTGGANGGCGTGGTCGCCAAGCTGGGCCCGATCGGGCGCATCGTCGGTGCGACGCTGCGCGACTCGGCGAATCCGACGATGCTCGACGCCGGCTACAAGGCCAACGTGATTCCGGGGTCGGCGCAGGCGGTGGTCGACTGCCGCATCCTGCCCGGGCACGCGGCGGAATTCGAGGCCGCGGTCGACGAGTTGATCGGGCCGAACGTCACCCGCGAGTGGATCACCGACCTGCCCGCCTACGAGACCACCTTCGACGGCGAGCTGGTCGACGCCATGAACGCCGCGCTGCTGGCGGTCGATCCGGACGCGCGCATCGTGCCCTACATGCTCTCCGGCGGCACCGACGCCAAACACTTTGCTCGGCTGGGCATTCGATGCTTTGGCTTCATTCCGCTGCGGTTGCCGCCCGAACTGGACTTCGCGGCGTTGTTCCACGGCGTCGACGAGCGGGTACCCGTGGAGTCGCTGACGTTCGGCACCGAGGTTCTCCAGCGCTTCCTGTTGCACTGCTGATCGACCACCAACCGAGAGGAATCCATGAGCACCCCGTACGACGACCTGCCCCAACTGCCCGGCTTCACCCTGACCTCGACGTCGGTCACCGACGGGCAGCCGCTGTCCAACGATCAGGTCAGCGGCATCATGGGTGCCGGTGGATCGGACGTCTCCCCGCAGCTGAGCTGGTCGGGCTTCCCCGAGGCCACCCGCAGCTTCGCGGTGACGATGTACGACCCCGACGCCCCGACCGCCTCGGGCTTCTGGCACTGGGCGGTGGCCAACCTGCCCGCCACCGTCACCGACCTGCCCGAGGGCGTCGGGGACGGAAGCAACGCCGGCTTCCCCGGTGACGCGCTGACGCTGGCCAACGACGCCGGGCTCAAGCGCTTCATCGGCGCCGCGCCGCCGCCCGGGCACGGCCCGCACCGCTACTTCATCGCCGTGCACGCCGTCGACGTGGAGAAGCTCGACATCCCCGAGAACGCGACACCGGCGTACCTGGGCTTCAACCTGTTCAGCCACGCCATCGCCCGCGCGGTCATCATGGGCACCTACGAGGTGAAGGAAGGCTAGCGGGCCGCAGAGCCCACCGCGTCGGCGAGCGAGGCGAAGCCGCCGTCGTGCAGTCGCCGGGCCAGCCCGTCGTGAATGTGCTTGGCCCACAGGCCTCCGCCGTAGACGAATCCGGTGTAGCCCTGCAGCAGTGACGCGCCCGCGGTGATGCGCTCCCAGGCGTCNTCGGCGGTCTCGATGCCGCCGACGCTGATCAGCACCAGCCGGTCGCCGACGCGGCGGTACAGCCGGTGGAGCACCTCGACCGAGCGGCGGGCGACGGGCGGGCCGGAGACACCGCCGGCACCCAGCGCGTCGACGCCCGCGGTGGCGAGCCCGGCGCGGGAGATCGTGGTGTTGGTCGCGACGATCCCGGCCAGGCCCAATTCGACTGCCAGGTCGGCGATGTCGTCGACGTCGGAGTCGGACAGATCGGGCGCGATCTTCACCAGCACCGGGGTCGTGGTCTCGGCGCGGACGGCGGCCAGGATGGGCCGCAGCGTCTCCACGGCCTGCAGGTCGCGCAGGCCGGGAGTGTTGGGGGAGCTGACGTTGACCACCAGGAACGACGCCAGCGGGCCGACCAGTCGCGCGCTCTCGGCGTAGTCGGCGACGGCGTCCTCGGCGGGAGTCGCCTTGGTCTTGCCGATGTTGGCCCCGATCGGCACGCCGGCGTGGTGGCGGCTCAACCGCAGCGCCAGCGCACCCGCGCCGTGGTTGTTGAAGCCCATCCGGTTGAGCAGGGCGCGGTCCTCGGGCAGCCGGAACATGCGCGGGGCGGGGTTGCCCGGCTGCGGACGCGCGGTCACGGTGCCCACCTCGGCGTAGCCGAAACCCAGTGCCCCCCAAGTGTTCAGGCCCGTGCCGTCCTTGTCGAAGCCGGCCGCCAAACCCGCCGGGCCAGGAAACCGGACGCCGAACACCGTGCTGGCAAGCACAGGATCACGCGGCGCCAGCCACCCGGCCAGGCCCCGGCGCAGCGGCGCGGGGGCGGTGACCAGTCGCAGAAGCGCGAACACCAAGGTGTGAATCCGCTCGGGCGGAACCAGGAAGAAGAGTCGTCGCAGAGCCTGGTAGATCACGACGCCGGCTGACCGTCGACGTTCGCCCACGCCGCAGACTTCCTGCGCCGCAACAGCACTCGTCGACTGCCGTCGGTGTAGAGCCGCACCCTGGTCAACTCCCAACCCCGGTACTCCGCCTCGATCGACAGTCGGAGCGACGCCGAGACCCGGGTGACGTCGGGAGGCAGTCGCAGCGGCACCCACTCGTACTCGTCGGAGAGGTCGGCCTCCCACGCGGCGGGCATGCGCCCGCGCTGCACCGAGCTCACCGGCCCGCCCGGGGGATGACCTGCACGCCCGCGCCCGATCCGGACACCACGAAGAGTGTCCCGCTCTGGTCGTCGTATGTCATGGAGTTCGGTTGCTGCACGGTTCGATAACGCACCTTCTCGACGGGTATTCCGGTCGCCAGATCGTAACCAACGACGGTGTTGGTCGCAGTTTGCGACACCCAGGCCAGCCGTGAGGACCCGGCCAGGCCGTACGGCGCACCCTTGACCGGGTACTGCTGACGCAGCATCAACGGGTCGGAGCCGAACACCAGCAGTGCCTGCCCGCGGGTGTCGGCGACCAGGATGCGGCCCTCGGGATCGCCGACCATGGTGGTGGCGCCCTCACCGGCCCGCAGCGCATGCTGCTGCCTGGTGCCCGACGGGTCGACGGTCGTCACCGAGGTCTGACCCCTGTCCAGCACCGCAACCGTATCGCCCTCTGCGACAAGGGCGTCCACACGGGCGAAGATCTGCAGCCGAGCTCCGACCGCGGTATCGGAGCTCAGCGTGTACACCGCACCCGACGCGCTGCCCAGGACGATCTTGCCGTCGGATCGGCGGGTGACGGCGGTGAAGTCGGTGTTGGCTTCGCCGTCGACGGCACGCCGAACCACCGGACCACCGCGGAGATCCACCACGAAGTACCCGCCCCTGGTCGCCGCGTACACCGTGCCGCGGCCGTCTCCGGTGACGGCGGTCGCCGGGCTGGGCAGCGGCACGGTCCGCGACGGCCCGCTCACCGGGAACGTGACCAGCGCCGAGCCTCCGGCCGCGTCGGTGCTCAGCACCACCGACGACGACGTCGCGGCGTCGAACACCACGGCCTCGCCGCGCCCGGCCAGCGGCCGCACCACACCCGCCGGCGCCTCGGCGGNCGCCGGGGAGACCGCGGCGGTGGCCGGTGCGATGGTCGGCGGGGGCCCGTCGACGGACTTCGAACCGCACGCCGCGAGCGTCACCGCCGCCACGATCAGCACACCGCTGCGAATCAGGCGACGCCGCGGTGTCGAGGGCGTTGGCACGTGGAGACCTCTCCGATGGGATGGGATTGGGACGGAAAGGCCAGTTTAGGCACGCCGTCACGGCGCCCCGGCGGTATGGTTCGGACATGCCCGCGACCTCCGCCGACGACCTGTCCGGCAACGGATTCGGCGTCGAGATGGTGTCGACCGGCCTGCACGCCAGCGGATTCGGCAGGGTCGGGGACGGCCGCAGCTTCTCCTTCCACGTCGACCGGCGACACCTGACCGTCGAGGTGTACCGCCCCAGGCTGCGCGGCCCGGTCCCGGTGGAGGAGGACGTGGTGGCCGCGACCACCCGCAGCCTCGAGCACGTCGACGTCGGCGACGAACGCAGTCTCACCGCGGCCGTCCGCGACGCGGTCAACGACGCTCAGCCGGTGCCGCGCACGGCTCGCTGAGCTCGCGCCCGCGGTACGGTCTTCTNNCGTGATGGAGATGTCGTGGCTGCAGGTCGTCGTGCTCTCGGTGGTCCAGGGCCTGACGGAATTCCTGCCGGTGTCCTCCTCGGGACACCTCGCCATCGTCTCGCAGCTGTTCTTCGCCGACGACGCCGGCGCGTCGTTCACCGCGGTCAGCCAGCTCGGCACCGAGCTCGCCGTGCTGATCTACTTCGCCAGGGACATCGGCCGCATCGTCGCCGCCTGGTTCGCCGGCCTGCGCGACCCGTCGCGCCGCACGCCGGACTACTGGTTGGGCTGGTGGGTGATCCTCGGCACCATCCCCATCGGCGCGGCCGGCCTCATCTTCAAGCACTACATCCGCGACGACGTCCGCAACCTGTGGGTCATCGCGACGGCGCTGATCGTGTTCTCCGCCGTGATCGCCGCCGCGGAGTACGTCGGCAAGCAGACCCGTCCCATCGAGCAGTTCACCTGGAAGGACAGCATCGTCATCGGCGTCTCCCAGTGCCTAGCCCTGATCCCGGGGGTGTCGCGCTCCGGTGCGACCATCAGCGCCGGGCTCTTCCTCGGGCAGCAACGCGAGGCGGCCGCCCGCTTCGGCTTCCTGCTGGCCATCCCCGCCGTGTTGGCCTCGGGGCTGTATTCGCTGCCGGATGCCTTCCATCCCGACGGCCGCGGCATGAGTGCCTCCGGGCCTCAGCTGGTGGTCTCGGTCGCCATCGCCTTCGTCGTCGGCCTCGCGGCGGTGTCCTGGTTCCTCAAATTCCTGGTACGCCACGGCATGTACTGGTTCGTGGGATACCGCGTGATCCTCGGGGCGACGCTGCTCGTCCTGCTCGGCACCGGCGTGGTGGCGGCCCAGTGAGCGGCGCCACGAGATGACCGTCATCCTCCTGCGCCACGGGCGCTCCACCTCCAACACCGCCCACACCCTGGCCGGCCGTTCCGAGGGCGTCGACCTCGACGACAAGGGGCGCGAACAAGCCGATGCGCTCGTCGCCCGCGTCGCGGACCTCCCGATCAAGGCGATCGTGAGGTCTCCGCTTCTGCGCTGTGAGCGAACGGTCGCGCCGCTGGCCGCCGCCCTCGGGCTGGAGCCCGTCGTCGAGGACCGCCTCTCGGAAGTCGACTACGGCACCTGGACCGGCGCCAAGATCGGCGACCTGGTCAAGGAGCCGCTGTGGGCGGTGGTCCAGCAGCAGCCCAGCGCCGCGGTGTTCCCCGACGGGGAGGGCCTGGCCCAGGTTCAAGCCAGGGCGGTCGCGGCGATCCGCGAACATGACCGCACCCTCGCCGAGCAGCACGAAGGCGACGTCCTGTGGATTGCCTGTACGCACGGCGACGTCATCAAGTCGATCATCGCCGACGCGGTGGGCAGCCATCTGGACAGCTTCCAGCGCATCACCGCCGACCCCGCGTCGATGAGCGTCATCCGCTACACCGCGATGCGTCCGTTCGTGCTCCACGTCAACCACACCGGCCCCGCCCTGACCTCCGCGCTGCTGGCCAAGCCGGAGCCCTCCGGGGACGCGGTGGTGGGCGGTTCCACCGACTGAGGGGTCCGATCACACGCGCCACGTCGCCGTTCGAATTACGGATGGGGTGGCTATACCGGTATTTTGGGAGGTGCCATGACCCGCTCGATTCACGTCTTCCGCTCACCCGACCGCTTCGTGGCCGGGACGGTCGGGCAACCAGGGGACCGCACGTTCTACCTGCAGGCCGTGCACGACGAGCGCGTCGTGTCGGTCATCCTGGAGAAGCAACAGGTGGCCGTGCTGGCCGAACGGATCGACGCGCTGCTGCTGGAGATCAACCGCCGCTTCGGCACCCCCGTCCCGCCCGAGACCACCGAGGTCGAAGACCTCAGCCCGCTGATCACCCCGGTCGACGCGGAGTTCCGCGTCGGGACGATGGGCCTGGGCTGGGATTCCGAGGCCGAGACCGTGGTGGTCGAACTGCTCGCCGTCTCCGAGACCGAATTCGACGCGTCGGTGGTGCTCGACGACGCCGAGGACGGGCCCGACGCGGTGCGGGTGTTCCTGACCCCGGAGTCGGCCCGGGAGTTCGCGGCCCGCTCCAACCGCGTGATCTCCGCGGGTCGGCCGCCGTGCCCGCTGTGCGACGAGCCGCTGGATCCGGCGGGGCACATCTGCGTGCGGACCAACGGTTACCGACGAGGCATGCTGGCGGAATCCGACGATGACCCCGACTTCTGAGCGCCCCGGTGACGACGAAGTCCTTCGCTCCGGCGCGCTGACGGTCCTCGGGCGCATCCGCTCGGCGAGCAACGCAACCTTCCTCTGCGAGGCGAATCTCGACGAACGCATCGTGCACTGCGTCTACAAGCCCGTCGCCGGCGAGGCACCGCTGTGGGACTTTCCCGACGGCACGCTTGCCGGCCGTGAGGTGTCGGCGTACCTGGTGTCGGCCGCCCTCGGGTGGAACGTCGTGCCGCACACCGTCGTTCGTGACGGGCCCGCCGGGCGCGGCATGGTGCAGAGGTGGGTCGACCAACCCGGGGACGTGCTCGACGAGACCGAGACGCCGGATGACCCCGACGCGGGCCCCGACCTGGTCGACCTGCTGCCCGCCGGTGACATACCGCCCGGTTTCCTGCCCGTGCTTCAGGCCTACGACTACGCGGGCGACGAGGTCACCCTGGTGCACGCCGACGACGCGCGACTGCGGCGGATGGCGGTGTTCGACGTCCTCATCAACAACGCCGACCGCAAGGGCGGGCACATCCTGGCCGGGGTCGACGGCGGCGTCTACGGCGTCGACCACGGCGTGAGCTTCCACACCGAGGACAAACTGCGCACGGTGCTGTGGGGCTGGGCCGGAAAGCCCGTCGAGGACGACGCCTTGCGCGACATCGCCTGCCTGCGCGACGCGCTGCTCGGCGATCTGGACCAGACGCTGCGCCCGCACGTCACCAATCGGGAGATCGACGCGCTGTACGCCAGAACCGTTGGTCTGCTGGAGAACCCGGTCATGCCGTCACCGGATCGACGCAGGCCGATCCCGTGGCCCGCATTTTGACCATCGTGTTCTACGCTCGTCGTCATGACTGACCACGATCGCGCCGCCGCCCGCAGGGAGATCGCCGACGCCCTCTCCAAGGCGCTCGACCGCCGCCACGAGGTGCTCGACGCGATCGTCGAAGCGGGTGACCGCGCCGCGGCCGTCCAGGCCATCGCGGCGCTGCTCGACACCTCGCCCAAGGGCGGCGAGGCCGTGATGACCATCTCGTTCGACCAGCTCACCCGGGACTCCCGGCGCAAGATCGCCGACGAGCTCGAAGACCTCAACAAGCAGCTCACCTTCACCCTCGGTGAGCGGCCGGCCAGCCTGGGGGAGAGCCTGTCCCTGCGCACGTTCTCCGCCGACGCCGACCGCGACCTCTTCGCCGCCAGGACCTCCGACGTCGGCGCGACCGGCGACGGATCCGGCGCACCCGCGGGCAGCATCGACGACGAGCTCAACNCGGCACTGCGTCGCGTGTCCAACGAGGACGCGGTCTGGTTCGTCGCNGAGGAGGGCGGCGACAAGGTCGGCATGGTCTTCGGTGAGCTCGTCGGCGGCGAGGTCAACGTCCGGGTGTGGATCCACCCCGACCACCGGCACCGCGGCTTCGGCACCGCCGCCCTGCGCCGCTGCCGTTCGGAGATGGCGGCCTACTTCCCGGCGGTCCCGATGGTCGTGCGCGCCCCCGGCGCCACGCCCAAGTAGGACCCGATCAGTCCCCCCACCAGCGATGCGGCGCTCGCCGCGGAGGTGGCCGACGAAGCCGGCCGGATGCTGGTCGCGCTGCGCTCCGNCATCGGCTTCGACGACTACTACCACCTCGGCGACGCCGGGGACCGTCGCGCCAACACCCTGATCCTCGACCGGCTCCGCGAGCATCGCCCCGACGACGCCGTCCTGTCCGAGGAAGCGGCCGACGACCTGTCCCGGCTCGGCGCCGACCGGGTGTGGATCGTCGACCCCGTCGACGGCACCCGGGAGTTCTCCACNCCCCGGCGTACCGACTGGGCGGTGCACATCGCGCTGTGGCAGCGAACGGGTGGGCGCGACGGTGCGATCACCGACGCCGTGGTCGGGCTGCCCGCGCTGGGGCAGGTGTATCGCAGCGACACCGTCACGCCACCGCCACCGCGCCGCGAGGGACCCATCCGGATCGCGACCAGCCGCCACCACCCGCCCTCGGTCCTGTGGTGGCTCCGTGACCTGCTCGACGTGGAGCTGGTCGGCATCGGCTCGGCGGGGGCCAAGGCGATGGCCGTCGTCCGCGGCGACGTCGACGCCTACGTCCACGCCGGNGGGCAGTACGAGTGGGATTCCGCGGCNCCGGCGGGCGTGGTGACCGCCGCCGGTCTGCACGCTTCGCGGTTGGACGGCTCACCCCTGCGCTACAACCGCCCCGACCCGTATCTGCCCGACTTCGTGATGTGCCGCCCCGAGCTGGCAGACACCCTGCTCGAGGCCATCGGGTCGATCTTCTGACCGGCCGCGGGAATGGATCGGCGCCGTCAGTTGTCGCACCCTTGGAACCACGACCGTCGGAGGCCGAACTGAACGCAACCCCTAGAGTCGGTGCCATGCAATCGTGGCCTGCGCCGACCGTTCCGCAGCTCACCGGCGAGGGAACGCCGTTGCGCCTCTTCGACAGTGCCGACGGGCAGGTGCGCCCCGTGGCCGCCGGCGAGACCGCGACCATGTACGTCTGCGGCATCACGCCGTATGACGCCACCCACCTTGGGCACGCGGCGACGTATGTGACCTTCGACCTGGTGTACCGGTCCTGGCTGGACGCCGGTCACCGNGTGCACTACGTCCAGAACGTCACCGACGTCGACGACCCGCTCTTCGAACGGGCGGCACGCGACGGCATCGACTGGCGTGANCTCGGCGCCCGGGAGACCCAGCTGTTCCGCGAGGACATGGCGGCGCTGCGGGTGCTGCCGCCGCAGGACTACGTGGCCGCCACCGATGCGATCGCCGAGGTGATCGAACTGGTGGAGAAGCTGCTGGCCAGCGGGGCGGCCTACGTCGTCGAGGACGCCGAGTTTCCCGACGTCTACTTCCGCGCCGACGCGACCACGCAGTTCGGCTACGAGTCCGGGTACGACCGTGACACCATGCTGCGGCTGTTCGGCGAACGAGGCGGTGACCCCGACCGGATGGGCAAGGGCGACGCGCTCGACGCCCTCCTGTGGCGCGCGGAGCGCCCCGGTGAGCCGAGCTGGCCGTCGCCGTTCGGTCCGGGCCGGCCCGGTTGGCACGTCGAGTGCGCCGCGATCGCGCTGGACCGCATCGGCACCGGCCTCGACGTACAGGGTGGCGGCAGCGACCTGATCTTCCCGCACCACGAGTTCTCCGCCGCCCACGCCGAATCCGCAACGGGCGAAAGGCGTTTCGCCCGGCACTACGTGCACGCCGGCATGATCGGGCTCGACGGCCACAAGATGAGCAAGAGCCGCGGCAACCTGGTGCTGGTGTCGAAGCTGCGCGCCCAGGGCGTCGACCCCGCCGCGATCCGGCTCGGGTTGCTGGCCGGGCACTACCGTGCCGACCGGTCCTGGGACGCCGGCGTGCTCGCCGAGGCCCAGGAACGCCTGGCCCGCTGGCGCGCCGCCGCGGCGCTGCCCGCCGGTCCCGACGCCACCGACGTCGTCGACCGGATCCGCCGGTACCTGGCCGACGATCTCGACACCCCCAAGGCCTTGGCCGCCGTCGACGGGTGGGTCGCCGACGCCGCCGAGTACGGCGGGGACGACGCCGGGGCGCCCGGCNGGGTCGCCGCCGCCGTCGACGCGCTCCTCGGAGTCCNGCTCTAAGAACAGTCCAGCTCTAGCCACGAGGTACCTTTCCGCCCATGACAGCGGTGAGCGGCAAGGTCGTGTTCATCACCGGAGGGGCCGCCGGTGTCGGCGCCGAGGTCGCCCGGCGGCTGCACGCCAAGGGCGCCCGGCTCGTGCTCGCCGACGTCGACGCCGAGGCCCTGGACCGGTTCGCCGCCACGCTCGGGGGTGACCGGGTGCTCACCGTCACCGCCGACGTCCGTGACCTGGCCGCCATGCAGGCCGCCGCGCAACGGGCCGTCGAGCGCTTCGGCGGCGTCGACGTGGTGGTCGCCAACGCCGGCATCGTCAGCTACGGGTCGGTGCTGCAGGTCGACCCCCTGGCGTTCAAGCGGCTGCTCGAGATCAACGTCCTCGGGGTGTTCCACACCGTGCGTGCGACGTTGCCGTCGCTCGTCGAGCGCCGGGGCTACGTGCTGATCGTGTCGTCGCTGGCCGCGTTCACCGCCGCGCCGGGCCTCGCGCCGTACAACGCCAGCAAGGCCGCCGTCGAACAGTTCGCCAACGCGTTGCGCCTCGAGGTCGCCCACCACGGCGTCGACGTCGGTTCGGCGCACATGTCGTGGGTGGACACCGCGATGGTGCGCGACACCAAGACCGATCTGACGACGTTCGGCGAGATGCTCGCCAAACTGCCCTACCCGCTGAACGTCACCACCTCGGTCGAGAAGTGCGGCGCGGCGTTCGTCACGGGCATCGAGAAGCGCAAGACCCGGGTGTACTGCCCCGGCTGGGTGAGGGCGCTGGGATGGGTCAAGCCCATCTTCTCCACCCGCCTCGGCGAGGCCCCCATCCGCCGCATCGTGCCCGACCTGCTGCCGCGGATGGACGCCGAAGTGCAGGCGCTCGGCCGGTCGACGAGCGCCACGGCCGAGCGGACGCGCTAGCCGCGACTGTGCCCTTCTTCCGCTACCCGCGGAAGCCCGGCCCGCGGCGGCGCAGGTACCGCTCGAACTCCGCGGCCAGCGCGTCACCGTCGATCTTGCCGAGGGCGTCGGTCATGTCGACCTCGGCGTCGCCGCGTTCCTCGAGGGACTGCACGTACTCGGCGATCTCCTCGTCGTCGGTCGTCATCTCCGTGACGGCCTGCTCCCACTCCTCGGCCTGGATCGGCAGGTCGGCCAGCGGCACCTCGATGTCCAGGACGTCCTCGACCCGACGCAGCAAGGCCACCGTCGCCTTGGGGTTCGGCGGCTGCGACACGTAGTGCGGCACCGCGGCCCAGAACGTGACAGCCGGAATCCCGGCGGCCACGCAGGCGTCCTGGAAGACGCCTGCGATGCCGGTCGGGCCCTCGTACCGGGTCTCCTCCAAGCCGAAGAACTTGGCCGACTCGGGGGAGTAGGCGGCGCCGGAGACGGGCACCGGCCGGGTGTGCGGCGTGTCGGCCAGCAGGGCGCCCAGGATCACGACGGTCTCGACGTTGAGCTTCTCGGCGATGGCCAGCAACTCGGCGCAGAACGTGCGCCAGCGCATGTTGGGCTCCACGCCGTGCATCAGGACGATGTCGCGGTTGCTGCCGGGCGGCCGGCAGTGCGAGATGCGCATCGAGGGCCACACCAGCTCGCGGGTCACCCCGTCGATCTGACGGATTACCGGGCGATTGACCTGGTAGTCGTAATAGGACTCGTCGTCGATCTCGACGATGGTGTCGGCCTCCCAGATCACGTCGAGGTGTTCGAGGGCGTCACTGGCCGCGTCACCGGCGTCGTTCCAGCCTTCGAAGGCTGCCACGATGATGGTGTCCTGCAGGTTGGGCAGGTCTGTCACCACGCCAGCGTAAGCCCTGCCCGTCGCCCGCGAGCGCCATCACCGGCCGCGTCGTCGTCCGGATCGGCGTCATCCCACGCCTCGAAATACCCCNGGCGGGACTGTCGTTACCCTGGGTAACCAGGACCATCGAAAGTGGGCGTCCGGCCGTCGCGGACACGACGACGTAGACTTGTCCGGTCGAGAGGCGTTGCAACGGTTGCCGGGGGCGCGGGGTCTGACCTCGCCCCGCCCCGCATCCGCCACGCTCGGCAGAGTCAAGGACGCCTTCCGTAATGGAAGGAGCGCACGTGAACGCCGCCGAGAAGGCCCCTCACGAGGGATTGACGCCAGCCGTCCGACCCGACTGCACCACCGAACTCACCACCGCGCTGAACCAGCGCATCATGGTGATCGACGGCGCGATGGGCACGGCGATCCAGCGCGACCGGCCCGACGAGGCCGGCTACCGCGGCGACCGGTTCACCGAGTGGCCGACGGCCCTGCAGGGCAACAACGACCTNCTGACGCTGACCCAGCCGCAGATCATCTCCGGNATCCACCGCGAGTACCTCGAGGCCGGCGCCGACATCCTCGAGACCAACACGTTCAACGCGAACGCCGTCTCGCTGTCGGACTACGACATGGCCGACCTGGCCTATGAGCTGAACTACGCCGGTGCGGCGTTGGCGCGCCAGGCCGCCGACGAATTCAGCACGCCCGACAAGCCCCGCTACGTCGCCGGAGCCATCGGGCCGACCACCCGCACCGCGTCGATCTCGCCGGACGTCAACGACCCCGGGGCTCGCAACGTCTCCTACGACCAACTCGTCGCCGCCTATCTCGAGGCCGCCAACGGGCTGGTCGACGGTGGGTCGGATCTGCTCATCATCGAGACCATCTTCGATTCGCTNAATGCCAAGGCGGCGGTCTTCGCCGTCGAGACGCTGTTCGAGGAGCGGGGCCGCCGCTGGCCGCTGATCATCTCCGGGACCATCACCGACGCCTCCGGCCGCACGCTGTCCGGTCAAGTCACCGAGGCGTTCTGGAACGCGATCCGCCACGCGAAGCCGCTCGCGGTGGGGCTGAACTGCGCGCTCGGCGCACCGGAGATGAGGCCCTACATCGCCGAGGTCTCGCGCATCGCCGACACCTACGTGTCCTGCTACCCGAACGCGGGGCTGCCCAACGCCTTTGGCGAGTACGACGAATCCCCGCAGGCGCAGGCCTCCTACATCGCCGACTTCGCCGAGGCCGGCCTGGTCAACCTGGTCGGCGGGTGCTGCGGCACCACGCCCGAGCACATCGCCGAGATCGCGAAGGTCGTCGAGGGCAAGCCCCGTCGCGAGCTGCCGCAGATCCCGGTCGCCACCCGGCTCTCGGGCCTTGAGCCGCTGAACATCACCGACCACTCCCTGTTCGTGAACATCGGTGAGCGCACCAACATCACCGGCTCGGCGCGGTTCCGGAATCTGATCAAGGCCGAGGACTACGACACCGCCCTGTCGGTGGCCCTGCAACAGGTCGAGGTCGGTGCGCAGGTCATCGACGTCAACATGGACGAGGGCATGATCGACGGCGTCGCCGCGATGGACCGGTTCACCAAGCTGATCGCCGCCGAGCCCGACATCAGCCGCGTCCCGGTGATGATCGACTCCTCCAAGTGGGAGGTCAT
>Ga0055540_1001470_pt1 | contig 14040 bp, 14 predicted proteins | sample AraplaCvi_mMS_r2_2_FD_55040 | JGI IMG/M metagenome (GOLD analysis project Ga0055540, IMG submission 55040) | Arabidopsis root microbial communities from North Carolina, USA - plate scrape MF_Cvi_mMS_r2 | ecosystem: Host-associated > Plants > Roots > Endosphere | place: USA: North Carolina
ATGTCGGCGCCGAAATCCTTGAGCGTGCCGGCGGAGCCCATGATCGCGGCAAGCGGCGTCTTCAGGTCATGCGAGATCGAGGTCAGCAGCGCGGTGCGCAGACGATCGGTCTCGGCGGCGAGCTTGGCCTTATCGACATCGGATACTAGCTGGATGCGCTCGATCGCAAGTGCGGCCTGATCGGCCAGCGCGTCGAACAGCCTCTGCTGTTCGGGGGTCAGCAACGGGCCCTGCTTGTCGTTGTCGAGACCGATGACGCCGACCGCCTCGCGGCCGGTGCGCATCGGAAGATAGAGACGCTTGGCCCCCGGCAGCGTATCAGCGGCGCGGCCGGCCGGGCGGTTGTGCTCCCAGGCCCATTTGGCGGCGGCGATATCGGCATCCACCAGCGTGTCGTCCGGCGGGTAACCGGCCTTGACGGCGATCGAGCCGTTTTCCGGCAGCAGGATGACGACCCGGACCTTCAGCATCGACGCGATCTGGAAAGCGGTCGCCCAGAGCACGTCGTCGAGCGTGCCGGTGCCGGCGAGTTTCTTCGAGAAGAGATAGAGGTCCTCGGTGGTCCGGGCTCTCTGGCGGGCCGCCGCCGCCTGGCGCTGCACGGCCGCCGTGAGGTTGGAGGCNACGACCGCGACGCCGAGNTAAAAGAACAGCGCCACCAGGCTTTCCGGATCCTGGACGGTNAACGTGTAGCGCGGCTCAAGGAAAAAGAAGTTGAAGGAGAGCGCACCGGCAACCGATGCGAACAGGCCAGGTCCCAGACCGCCGCGCACCGCCGCCGCCAGCACCGCCATCAGGAAAACGAGGGCGAGGTTACGGACGTCGAGCGTCTGGTCGAGCGCCGCGCCGCGACGATCGCAAGGCCCACGAAAATCGTGGCTTTGACATAGGGCTTGAGGCTGAATGCCTTTGGCAGCTGGGCCGCCTTGACGCCGCGCTGCGGCTCGCCGTCCCGGGCGTCGCCGGAAATGACATGGACGCTGATATTGCCCGCGTAACGGATCAGGTCATGCGTGACCGACCCCTGCCAGAATTGCCGCCAGCGCGGCTTGCCGGGGCGCCCGACGACAATATGGGTGAAGTTGTTGGCGTTCGCATAGGCGATGATCTCGCGCGACGGCTGCAGCGCCGGGAGCGTCACGGTCTCCGCGCCCAGCTGATCGGCAAGCCGCATGTTGGCAGCCAGCCGGTCCTTGTCCTGTTCGGGCAGATTGACCGATTGCGGCGTTTCGAGATGCAGCGCCGCCCACGGCGCCCGCAGCCGATCGGCCTGCCGGCGGGCGTAGCGCACCAGGCTCGCACCGTTGCGGCCATGGTCGAGGCAGACGAGCACCCGGTCGCCGGCCGCCCATGGGCCGGAAATCGCATGCGCCTGCATGTGGTTGAGGAGCTGCTCGTCGACCCGCTGGGCGGTGCGCCGGAGCGCCAGTTCGCGCAGCGCCGTCAGGTTGCCGGGAGAAAAGTAGTTCTCGATGGCCCGGCGCGCCGTGGTCGGCACATAGACCTTGCCGTCGTTCAGCCGCTTGATGAGATCGTCCGGGGTGATGTCGATGATCTCGACGTCATCGGCCCGGTCGATAATGCTATCCGGCACCGTCTCGCGCACCCGGATGCGGGTTATCTGCGCGACGACGTCGTTGAGGCTTTCGACATGCTGGATGTTGAGCGTCGAATAGACGTCTATGCCCTGGAGCAGGATTTCCTGCACGTCCATGTAACGCTTCGGATGGCGGCTGCCGCTGGCATTGGTATGGGCGAGTTCGTCGACAAGGACGAGCGCCGGACGACGCGCCAGAATGGCGTCGAGATCCATTTCNTCGAGCTGCTGGCCTCGGTAGTCGATCAGCTTGCGCGGCACGACCTCGAAGCCCTCGACCAGCGCCTCCGTCTCCTTGCGGCCATGGGTCTCGACGACGCCGATCACCACGTCTACGCCGTCGGCCTTGCGGGCGCGGCCGGACATCAGCATCTCGTANGTCTTGCCNACGCCGGGGGCGGCGCCGAGGAAAATCTTCAGCCGCCCGCGCGCCTCGCGCTCGGCGTGCTCCAGAAGCGCGTCCGGCGAAGGCCTGCTCTCCATTTCGCGACTGTCGTCGGGCATCGATCATCCGTCTCCCGGTCGGGAAGGCTGCGTCCATCCGAAGGATAGCCGCAGCCATTTCAATTTAAGAACGGGCCTGGTCAAGCGCCATATTCAACGCCAGTACATTGACCACAGGTTCGCCGAGGAAACCGAGTTCGCGGCCGTCGACATGGGCCNGCACGAGCGCGCGGACCGCCGCCTCATCCATGTTCCGCGCCTTGGCGACGCGCGGCACCTGGAAGAGCGCCGCTTCCGGCGAGATATGCGGGTCGAGGCCGCTGCCGGAGGCGGTGACGAGGTCGATCGGCACTTCGGCATTCGGGTTGGTCGCCTTGGCGGCTTCGTAGTCCGTCTTCACCCGGTCGATCAGCTTGGCGCTGGTCGGGCCGAGGTTTGAGCCGGAGGACGAGGCGGCGTTGTAGCCGTCACCGGCGGCCGACGGGCGGCCGTGGAAATATTGGTCGCCGGTGAAGGCCTGGCCGATCAAGGTCGAGCCGACGACGGTGCCGTCCTTTTCGATCAGACTGCCGTTCGCCTGGGCGGGGAAGACCGCCTGAGCGATGCCGGTCATGGCGAAGGGGTAGATCAGGCCGGTAATGGCGGTGGTGGCGACGATCATGACGATCGCGGGACGAAGTTGTTTCAACATGGACTTTACTCCTTAGGCGAGACCGATCGCGGTAACGATCATGTCGATTGCCTTGATGCCGATGAAGGGGACGATGATGCCGCCGACGCCGTAGACCAGCAGGTTGCGGGACAGAAGCGCGCCGGCACCGATGGCACGGTATTTGACGCCCTTCAGCGACAGCGGGATCAGCACGATGATNATCAGCGCNTTGAAGATGATCGCCGACAGGATGGCGCTTTGCGGCGTGGCGAGCCCCATGATGTTGAGCACGCCGAGCTGCGGATAAAAGGTCAGGAACATCGCCGGGATGATCGCGAAATATTTGGCGATGTCGTTGGCGATCGAGAACGTGGTCAGCGCGCCGCGGGTCATCAGCAGCTGCTTGCCGATCTCGACGATCTCGATGAGCTTGGTCGGGTCCGAGTCGAGGTCCACCATGTTGCCGGCCTCGCGGGCGGCGACCGTGCCGGTGTTCATCGCGACGCCGACATCGGCCTGGGCGAGTGCCGGGGCGTCGTTGGTGCCGTCGCCGCACATGGCGACGAGCTTGCCCTTGGCCTGTTCCTCGCGGATCAGCGTCAGCTTGTTTTCCGGCGTCGCCTGGGCGAGGAAGTCGTCGACGCCGGCTTCGGCGGCGATCGCAGCGGCGGTCATCGGGTTGTCGCCGGTGATCATCACCGTGCGGATGCCCATGCGGCGCAGTTCGGCGAAACGCTCGCGGATGCCGCCCTTGACGATATCCTTCAGCTGCACGATGCCGAGCAGCTTGCCGTCGCGGGCAACGGCGAGAGGCGTGCCGCCGGCCTTGGCGATTTCGTCGGCGATCGCCTGCAGCTCACGCACGATATCGGATTGCGGGCTGGCCGCGATCGCCGCGTTGCCGGAGACCGGCAANGCACCGGCGCCGACATAGGCGAGTACCGCATCGACCGCGCCCTTGCGGATCTGCGAGCCTTCGAGATCGACGCCGCTCATGCGGGTCTGGGCAGTAAATGGCACGAAATTCGTCTTGAGGCTCGCCATGTCGCGGCCGCGGATCGCGTATTTTTCCTTGGCGAGCACGACGATGGAACGGCCTTCCGGCGTTTCGTCGGCAAGCGAAGCGAGCTGGGCGGCATCGGCGAGATCCTGTTCGGAGACACCACGGACCGGACGGAACGCGGTNGCCTGACGGTTGCCGAGCGTGATCGTGCCGGTCTTGTCGAGGAGCAGCGTNTCGACGTCGCCGGCTGCTTCCACCGCGCGGCCGGACATGGCGAGNACGTTGAATCGGACGAGACGGTCCATGCCGGCGATGCCGATCGCCGAGAGCAGCGCGCCGATCGTGGTCGGGATCAGCGTCACGAACAGGGCCACGAGGATGATGATCGGGATCGAGCCGCCGGCATAGATGGCGAAGCTCGGGATCGTCGCGGTGGCGAGCACGAAGATCAGCGTCATGCCGGCGAGCAGGATGTTNAGCGCGATCTCGTTCGGCGTCTTCTGGCGCTCGGCGCCTTCGACGAGCGAGATCATGCGGTCGAGGAAGGTCGAGCCGGCAGCCGCCGTGATGCGGACACGTATCCAGTCGGACAGCACCTGGGTGCCGCCGGTCACAGCCGAGCGGTCGCCGCCGGATTCGCGGATGACCGGGGCACTTTCGCCGGTGATCGCAGCTTCGTTGACCGAGGCGACGCCCTCGATGACTTCGCCATCGGAGGGAATGATGTCGCCCGGTTCGACGAGCACGACGTCGCCGACTTTCAGGCTGGTACCGGCAACCATCTTGTATTGGGTCCGGTCGCTGCCCGACAGAAGCTTCGCCTGGGTTTCGGTGCGGGCCTTGCGCAGCGAATCCGCCTGCGCCTTGCCGCGGCCTTCGGCGACGGCTTCGGCGAAGTTGGCGAACAGCACGGTGAACCAGAGCCAGAGGTTGACCTGGAAGGAGAAGCCGAGATTGCCGTTGCCGGCCGCGAGGTCGCGGAGGAAAAGCACGGTGGTGAGGACCGAGACCGTGGCCACGACGAACATGACCGGATTCTTGGCGAGGGTCCGGGGGTTGAGCTTCTTGAAAGCGGCGCCCACCGCCGGAATGAGGATGCGACTATCCATGATACTCGCGGATTTTGCCTGGCTCATAAGAGACTCCAGCGTTGTAGATGAATTGGCTTGTCTATCGAGGCGACGAAGGGTCGATCAGCCACGCAAGACTTCGATCACGAGGACAGCGGCAAGAATGACCGCCGTCATGATAAAAATTGCATAGGATCCGTAGGGGCCCTCTCCACCCTTGCCCCGCTTTTGCGAGGCAAGGGTGGACTGTCTGCGGAGGGCTTTACGGATGCTCATGGCATTCTCCCTTGATACCTCAGAAGGTCTGGCCGGCGATCATGACCAGGTGTTCGACGACGGGGCCGAGCGCCAGAGCGGGCATGAAGGTGAGGCCGCCGACGATCAGGATCGTGCCGACCAGCAGGCCGACGAACAGCGGACCATCGGTCGGGAAGGTGCCTGCCGATGCCGGAACGGTCTTCTTGGCGACCAGCGAGCCTGCGATCGCAAGGGCCGGGATGATGACCAGGAAGCGGCCCATCAGCATGCCGAGACCGAGCGTCACGTTGTACCAGGGCGTGTTGCCCGTCAGGCCGCCGAAAGCCGAGCCGTTGTTGGCCGCAGCCGACGTGTAGGCATAGAGGATTTCGGAGAAGCCGTGCGGGCCGGCGGTGCCGACCGAAGCGACGGCAGACGGCAGGACGCTGGCGATCGCCGTGAAGACCAGCATNGCGAGCGGCAGGCAGAGGATGGCGAGCACGGCCATCTTCATCTCCTTCGCCTCGATCTTCTTGCCGAGATATTCCGGCGTGCGGCCGACCATGAGGCCNGCGACGAAGACGGCGACGATGATGAAGAGGATGATGCCGTAGAAACCCGCGCCGACGCCGCCGACGATGACTTCGCCGAGCTGCATGTTGATGAGCGGGATGAGGCCGCCGAGTGCCGTGAACGAGCCGTGCATGGCATTGACCGCGCCGCAGGAAGCGGCCGTGGTGATCACCGCGAAAAGGGAGGACAGGGCCGTGCCGAAGCGCACTTCCTTGCCTTCCATGTTGCCGCCCGCAAGACCGAGCTGGTGCATCAGCGGATTGCCGGCCGCTTCCGCCCAGTAGGTGATGCCGACGCCGACGATGAACAGGATGCCCATCGAGGCGAGGATCGCCCAGCCCTGGCGCTGGTTGCCGACCATGCGGCCGAAGACATTGGTGAGGCCCGCGCCGATCGCGAAGATCGAGACCATCTGGATCATGTTGGAGATGCTGTCGGGGTTCTCGAACGGATGCGCGGAATTGGCGTTGAAGAAACCGCCGCCATTGGTGCCGAGCATCTTGATGGCNAGCTGCGAGGCGACCGGGCCGAGCGCGATGGTCTGCTTGGCGCCTTCCAGCGTCGTNGCCTCGACGTAAGGGCCGAGCGTCTGGGGCACGCCGAGCCAGACATAGACCAACGTCAGGACGATGCAGACCGGCAGCAGGATGTAGAGCGTGGCGCGGGTCATATCGACCCAGAAGTTGCCGATCGCCTTGCCCGATGCGCGGGTAAAGGCGCGGATCAGGCCGACGGCGATCGCCATGCCGGTCGCGGCGGACAGGAAATTCTGCACCGTGAAGCCCATCATCTGGGTGAGATAGGACATGGTGCTTTCGCCGCCGTAGTTCTGCCAGTTGGTGTTGCTGACAAAGCTGACGGCGGTATTGAACGAAAGTTCCGGCGGCACGGCNCCCATCCCGGCGGGATTAAAAGGCAGGCCCGCCTGCAGACGCATCAGGNCNTAAAGGACNAGCACGCCGAAGAGATTGAACAGCAGCAGCGAGACGGCATAGGCGGTCCAATGCTGGTCTTCGCGTTCGCTGGTGCCGGCCACGGCATAAAGTCCCCGTTCGATCGGAACGAGGACGGGTGACAGNAGAGTGCGCTCGCCTGAAAAGACACGCGTCATGTAACCGCCGAGCGGTTTGACGAGCGCGATGATGATCCCGCAATAAAGCAGGATCTGAAGCCATCCGTTGAGGGTCATTTGGGGTTAACTTTCAATACCCGGCTGCTTGTCTGGAAGCGCCAGTTCTTTTCAAAAGCGTTCTTNTCAGAAGCGTTCGGGGCGAATGAGAGCGTAGGTGAGGTAGACGGCGAGGAACACGGTCACGGCACCGCTCAAGGCATAATCGAGGATCATCGGTGCTTCTCCCTTCAAAGCCTGTCGCAGGCGCGGGTATAGGCAAGGCAGAGACCGAAGAAGACAACTGCGGTGCCGACTAGAATGACGTCCAACATTGATCTGGACTCCTGTTGTTAAGGCGCGGCCGAACAAGGCAAAGGGTGCCATCCTCAAAGAGGGGCACCGCGATGCTTTCCGGCTTGGAGACGATCCTTTGCGATCTCTCTGACCCTAATATGCGGCGCGACCGCATAGGGGTTCGAGACGGGGCGCAGANGAAAGAAATAAAAATCCTATAGGAATTTTGTTCTTTCCGGCGGCGGTCGCCCTCAGGAAGCGGCCGCGAAGGTGACGGCATAGGCNGCGACAAGCACGACCAGCATGACCGCGAGCATGCCCAGAATGATATTCGACGCATGCAGACGGTCCGGATTCCCGAAACGGCGGGAGCGCGGATAGACCTGTCCGCGCATATAATGAATGGCCCTGGACACCGGCATTCTCCTCACGCCCGTCCGACGATCTTCAGGCTGGAATTGATCGCCTTGGGGGCCTTGACCGGGGTTTCGAAAATCGGCCCGAGGCTCAAGGTCACATCATCCGGCACACAGCAGACGGCACCGGGCAGATGATCGCTTTCGAACATGGCGAAATGCACCGCCGACGCCCGGTCTGTGAACAGTCCGCCGACGAGGCCGTCGCGGTCGGAGACGATCCAGCGGCCGCCGGCATCGCGGCCGACCATGAAGCGTACGCCATGCGAGGCAGGTTCGCTTTTCGACATTGCCTTGTTCATCATGTTCTCCTCAAGCCACCATCACGGAAACGNGGCCCGCGGCGCAAAGNCCGAGACCGATGACCCCGAGAAGTCTCAGGAAGATCCCNAGATTTGCGTCGACCGGGCGATCCGGCTGCGACAGNCGACGATGCCGGGCCTTGGCTTCAGCAAGATGCAGGACGTAAACGTGCCCCAAACGACCAAACATTTCAGTCACTCCTTGTTGGGATTGGCCCGCGGCTTTGTTCGCGCGGAGCCGGCATCGAAACCGATGCGCGATCCAAAGGTAGCGGCGGCCCCGTAGGCTTTCGATTGGAGGGATGCCGCGAAGAAATAGGGATTCCGTATAGGCATCCGTGATTTTTCATTTGCGCCGCAGCATTCCGGGCGGCATGTTCAAAAGCCTCGAACTATAAAAGACTTGTGAAATGGAATTCAGATCATGACAGCAGATGCGATCGTGCTGGGAGCCGGCATTGTCGGTGTTTCGACGGCTTTGCAGCTCGCCCGGCGNGGCAAGTCGGTGGTGCTCGTCGACCGGAAAGAACCCGGCATGGAGACATCCTACGGCAATGCCGGCCTTATCCAGCGCGAGGGTGTCGTCCCCTANGGTTTTCCGCAGCAGTTCGGCCTGATCCTGCGTTANGCGCTCAACAACCGCATCGATGCGCATTATCACTGGAAAGCCATTCCCTCGGTCACCTCGTTCCTGGCGAAATACTGGTGGCATTCGAACCTGACCCGCCACCAGCTGATCGCCCGCGCCTATGCGCCGCTGATCGAGCACTCGATCGCGACCCATAACGAGCTGATCGANGAAGCCGGAGCCCAGNATCTGATCGCCAAGAACGGCTGGACGGAGGTGTTCCGCACCCGCGCCAAGCATGATGGCGAGATCGGCGAGGCCGAGCACCTTCGCAGGGAATATGGCGTTGCGTTCAAGGAGCTTTCACCTGCCGACATCGCCGCGCAGGAGCCCAACCTCTCCACTGATTTCGTCGGCGGACTGCGCTGGGAAGATCCGTGGTCGGTCAAGGATCCGCTGGCCCTGACCCGTGCCTATGTGGCGCTGTTCGAAAAGCTCGGCGGCCGGGTGCTGAAGGGAGATGCCAAGAGCCTGTCGCAGACCAAGACCGGCTGGCGGATCGTCGCCGGCGACGGCACGGTCGAAGCCAAGGATGTGGTCGTGGCGCTNGGCCCCTGGTCCGACACGGTCACCAAGCCGCTCGGCTACAATTTCCTGGTCGGCGTCAAGCGCGGGTACCACATGCACTATGCGGCCAAGGGCAATGCGAAGCTCAACGGCTGGACCATGGATGCGGAGCGCGGCTATTTCCTGGCGCCCATGAACCAGGGCATCCGGCTNACGACCGGAGCGGAATTCGCCCGTCGCGATGCGCCGAAAACACCCGTTCAGCTGGATCGCGCCGAGACCGTCGCACGGAGCATCTTCCCGCTTGCAGAACGGCTCGACAGCGAACCATGGATGGGTGCCCGCCCCTGCACGCCGGACATGATGCCCGTGATCGGCAAGGCTCCGCGGCACGACGGCCTGTGGTTCGCCTTCGGCCACGCGCATCACGGNCTGACGCTCGGGCCGGTGACCGGACAGGTGATCGCCGAGGCCATCGCGGGGAGCAAGACGCTGATCGACATCTCGGCCTACAGGCCGGAACGTTTCAACGCCTAGCTCTCTCGAGTGAGTGGGCCGGGCTGCAAGCCGAACGAACTGCAGGANCCTGGCCCGCGCGTGACCGGCGTCGAATGCGGCATCTTTGCTGGGACAGTGTGACATGGCCTTCAGACCCGCAGACAATCCCCGCCACACGGATTCCTGGTATGCGGCATCCGCCNCGGACAAGCGCGTGCGGCCGGCCCTCGATGGCGAGACGGCAGCGGATGTCTGCGTGATCGGCGCCGGCTTCACCGGCATTTCCGCGGCGCTGGAGCTTGCCGAGCGCGGCTATTCCGTCGTGGTGCTGGAGGCGGAGCGCATCGGGTTCGGTGCCTCGGGCCGCAATGGCGGCCAGATCGTCAACGGCTACAGCCGCGATCTCGAAACCATCGCCGGGCGCTACGGCCGCGACAAGGCCGTGAAACTCGGGGCGATGTCGCTCGAAGGCGGCGAGATCATCCGCGGCCGGGTCGCGAAATACGGGATCGANTGCGACCTGGTGCATGGCGGTTTCTTCGCGGCCTTCACCGACAAGCAGATCCGCGAAATGGAGCATCACAAGGCCGACTGGGAAAAACATGGCCATGGCGGGCTGGAGATGATCTCGAAGGCCGAGGTCGGACGATATGTGAAGACCGACCGTTATGCCGGCGGCATGATCGACAGGCTCGGCGGCCATATCCACCCGCTCAATCTGGTGCTCGGCGAGGCGGCGGCGTTCGAAAGCCTCGGCGGGCGGATCTTCGAAGGCTCGCGCGCGACCGGCATCGAGACAGGCGAAAGATCGGTGGTGCAGACAGAAAAGGGCTCGGTGAAGGCTTCCTATGTGCTTGTCTGCGGCAATGCCTACCTGTCTCCGCAATTTCCGGAGATCAGCGGCCGGATGATGCCGGTTTCCAGCCAGGTGATGGCGACGGAACCGCTCGATGCGACGCTGATNGAAAGCCTGCTGCCGGCGAATTACTGCGTCGAGGACGCCAACTATATCCTCGACTACTACAGGCGCACCGCGGACAACCGGCTGCTCTATGGCGGCGGCATCGGTTATGGCGGGCTCGATCCGAGCGATCTTACGGGCGTCATCCGTCCCAATATGCTGAAGACGTTTCCGCAGTTGAAGGACGTGAGGATCGACTNTGCCTGGAGCGGCAATTTTGCCCTTACCCTGACGCGCATCCCGCATATGGGNAAGCTGTCGGACAAGGTCTATTTCTCGCACGGCGACAGCGGCCACGGGGTGACAACCACGCATCTGCTGGGAAAGATCCTCGGCGAGACGGTCGCGGGCCATGCGGAACGCTTCGACATCTGGTCGTCGCTGCCCAACCTGCCCTTCCCGGGCGGGCAGACGTTCCGGGTGCCGCTCACCGTGCTCGGGGCCTGGTGGTATGGCCTGCGCGACCGGCTCGGCGTCTGACCGGGATCAGAGAGAGGCGGGAAAACTGCCGGTGAAATAATAGGTCGCCTGCGCGCGAATGATCGACTTGAACTGCGCCACGGCCCCGGCGGCTTCGTCTTCGGGGACCATGAGAGCCAGCCGCATGGTCGCGCCCGAGAGGTGGAACATCACCAGGAGCGTCCGCGCGTAATTTTCGCGCAGCGACTCTTCCACGAAAGGCTCGGTCGCCTTGTAGAAGACATCGGCCTGAAAGCGGGTCTCGGCAATGTCCAGATCCGCGAGCGCCTTGTCGGCCTGAATGGCGTTCAGGAGATCCTGAAGCGATGGCCTTTCCCGCATGTTATAGTAGTACATGTCGAACAGTGCGGCCGGCGCCTGCAGCGCGTCTTCGGGCGTGACGATCTTTTCAATCTGCTCCGTCACGAAAGACCGGACCTCTTCGACGTAACGTTCGTAGAGCGTCGCGATGATNGCGGACTTGTTCGGGAAATACTGATAGACCGATGCGATGGGNCCGCCGGAAAGAGCGGCGATCTCCTTCATGGTCACTGCATCGATGCCTTTCTGGCCGATCAGTTCCATGGATACTTTCAGGATCTCATCGATACGCTCGCGGCTTCGTTCTTGTTTCGGCACCCGGCGAAGGGAACCCCGCCCCGGTCCTTGCGTCGAATCTGGCATCCGCAAACCGTCTCCTCAAACACTGTCAACCGTTGCCTTTCTTTGCCGGTGAAATCTCCGGTAAGTCAGGCGGAATTGCTTGAACGCAAAACTGTTGTTTATACGGCGCCCGAAGAGGATCGGATCACGAAGCACGCTAAATTTTAGAATACTTTCCACACCGATGCACATGACAGCACATCGGACAAAACGAGAGCCTAGATCCTATTATCTATGCTCAGGGGAGCTTAGCAATACCATCAAAAGCCTTATCGACGATGGCATTAAGACTTGCGTCGATGTCAACGGTTACCACACCCGGCTCAAGTTCCGGGCTTTCCAGGGTGGCCAGCTGGCTCTGAAGCAGCGATGCTGGCATGAAATGGCCGGTGCGGGCACCCATCCTCTGCTCGAGCACCTTCGGGTCGCCGGTGAGGAAAACGAAATAAAGCATGCCGCCACTCTCCCGCCGCAGCCGGTCGCGGTAGATCTGCTTGAGCGCAGAGCACGAGACGACCACGCTCTCGCCGCGCCCCCTCGCCTTGGCCAATTCGCCGCCAACGAGATCGAGCCAGGGCCAGCGGTCGTCATCGGTCAGCGGAATGCCCTTCGCCATCTTGGCAACATTGGCCTCGGGATGAAGGCGGTCACCCTCGATGAATGCGCAGCCGAGGCGGGCGGCGAGATGTTCGCCGACCGATGTCTTCCCCGATCCGCTGACACCCATGACGACGATTGCAAGAGGAGACGAGAGTTCGATTGGGGGCATGAATGACTTCCATTGAGAGCACGTTCAGGAGGCGGAAAAGACCAAAGTATAGAATCCGAATTAACCTCAGATTTTCCAATTCTCTTACGGGAACCTTAGAGGGAGTGGGATAGAAAGGTCCACCTCAAAGCGCATTCCAAGCGCATCAAATTTAACCTGGGACCCCCGATCATGCGGCGACTCATCGATAATATTGCACTTCGCCTCTATGATATCCTGCATGATACCGGCGGCAATTTTGCGATAGCGACCGCCCTGGCACTCCCGGTCCTCGTGGCGACCGCCGGCGGCGCGATCGATTTTGCCCAGGCTTCGTTCGAGCGCAACAAATTGCAGGGAACGCTCGATGCGGCCTTGCTGAGCGCTGCCGCAAAACCCGATATCGCCAGTCAGCGCCGGGAAGCGCTGCGCTTTCTGACCGATGCGGTTCCGGAGGACACGGACCTCGACACCGCGCTTGTCGTTGCGGGAAACAGCGACGGCAGCCTGACGGGGACCTATGCCCAGGGCGTGCCCACNAATTTCCTTGGCATCCTCGGNATCCACACCATCGAGGTAAANGTNCAATCCACCGCCATCGCAAACAGGGGCGCGAAGCCATCCGGCGCATGCATCTACGTGNTGGGCAACGCGTCGCAGGCGGTGTTGATCAATTCGGGCGCCAACGTGCATTCCGAAAAATGCGGCGTCGAGGTCAGTTCGACGCAGAACCCTGCCTTCATCATGAATAGCGGTGCGACGATCGATACGGCGAGCTTCTGCGTGGCCGGCACCCAGTATATCAAGAATGGCGGGACGCTCAGCAACCTGAAGCCCGGCTGCAAGGTTTCCGGAGATCCCTATGCCGGCAGCATTGCCGAACCGGCGGTCTCCGCGACCTGCACCACCAGCGGCACGAAGGACGGGGCGGTTCAGGAACTTGCCCCCGGCGTCCATTGCGGCACCACCTTCAACGGATCGCCGAAGATCACGTTCAAGCCCGGCCTGCATATCATCAAGGGCCGGATGATCATCAATTCCGGTTCGACGGTCGTCGCGGAGGGCGTGACCTTCTACTTCCCGGACACCGACAGCGAAATCCGCGCCAACGGCGCCTTGAGCTTCACGGCCTCGGCGCCGACCAGNGGCACCTACAAGGGCATCCTGATGTTCGAAAAGACCAGCGATGCCGCCAACAATGCCCGCAAGCAGCAATACATCTTCAACGGTTCCAATGGCGAAACTCTCAAGGGAGTAATCCATCTTCCGAACCGCGACGTCACCTACAATTCGACCACGAACCAGACGAACCTCATCACGCTGGTGGTCAATACCATGATCATGAACTCGTCCAACTGGGAGATCGAACCCTATACGGGAGCTGCCGGCGGCGCCGGCGAAATCACCTCGGTTCGCCTCGTCAACTGACGATCACTTCTGCCGGGCATCCTTGCCGAGCACGATCGGCATCAGCACCGACAGGAACATCAGCCGCAGCACGTGATGGGCGCCGACATAGGTGGGGTCGGCATGCAGCATCACCGCCATCGCCGACATGGTTTCGAGCCCGCCCGGCGCGAAGGCGATCAGCGCCGCATCCAGCGGCACGCCGGTCAGGTAGGAAACGCCTCCGGCGATCGCCGCCGCAAGCACGATCACGACCACGGTCACCACGCTGCCGGCGATAAAGGCGGTGCGCAATTCGCTGATCGACACGCCGCAGAAGCGCGTGCCGATGACCGAGCCGAGGATCACATAGGTCGGGACCAGCAGCCAGTTCGGAACGCCGCCGCTGATAAAGCCGGTCACATGCGTGGCGATCGACACCACGACGCCGCCGAGCAGCAGCGCCGCCGGAAATTTCCAGCGCATGAACA
>Ga0055540_1001475_pt1 | contig 13997 bp, 15 predicted proteins | sample AraplaCvi_mMS_r2_2_FD_55040 | JGI IMG/M metagenome (GOLD analysis project Ga0055540, IMG submission 55040) | Arabidopsis root microbial communities from North Carolina, USA - plate scrape MF_Cvi_mMS_r2 | ecosystem: Host-associated > Plants > Roots > Endosphere | place: USA: North Carolina
AGGGCTGTCGTTCTCCGCTGAGCATCTTGCGGTAGTGCAGGTCACCATGAAGCAGGACGGTCTGCTCATGGTGCGTGGCAAGGTCACGCCCCGCGGTGACGGCCTGTTCCACCAGCCGGTGCGGGACCGGCGCGCTGCGCGGCAGACGTTCGAACTCCTCGACCCAGCCTTCGACGTCTGTTGTCAGCGAACGCAATTGGGGCAGGGCCGGCACATGGAGGCACCGGTAGGCGTCAGCCACCACCTCGCAGGCTTCGACGTCCCACATCGTGTCGAGATTCTGCGAGCCCGCCCGCTCCAGCAGCAGGGCCCGTCGGTGCGGGTCGGCGCGCAGCAGTCGGACCGCACCCACTCCGTTCCAGCGCCTCAGCGCGAGGTGTTCGTGCTCGGACCCGTCGGCGCCCGCCATCTTCAGCACGGCGGGCGCGCCGTCGGACGTGCGCACGTCGGTCACCACCGAGGCCGATCCGTGGATGACCGGTCCGTCGACGGTGAGCTCCCAGTCCTCGAGTTGGCGGCGGACGCCGTGGGGGAAGTCGGTCACCGTCGAATGGTGGCACGTGCCCGATCGGATCGACGAAACGCCGGCCACGGGTTAGCCACGAGACGGCCCGTCGCTACGATCGGCGGACGAGAGGGTTCGTATTCGACAAGACGCGGTGACGATGGCCAAGGTTCTGCACGGGCGCGCGAGTGAGTGCGCGACCTTGCGGGAATCGTTGACCCGCGTCGGATCGGCCGAGAGCCAGACGCTGGTGCTGCGGGGTGAGGCCGGCGTCGGCAAGTCGGCGTTGCTCGACTTCGTCGTCGACCAGGCCAAGGACTTTGCGGTAGTTCAGGTTTCCGGCGTCGAGTCCGACATGGAGCTGGCCTACGCAGGCCTGCAGCAGCTGTGCGCCCCGCTGATGGACCGAGTAGAGGACGTCCCGGAGCCACAACGCGAGGCACTGTCGGTGGCGTTCGGACGTGGCGTCGGCCCCGCACCCGATCGGTTCCTGGTCGGGCTGGCCGTGCTCAGCCTGATGGCCGCCGCTGCGGCCGACCGGCCGCTGCTGTGCGTCGTCGACGACGCCCAGTGGCTCGATCAAGTGTCGGTGCAGACGCTCGGCTTCGTGGCCCGCCGGTTGATGGCCGAACCGATCGCGATGATCTTCGCGGTACGCGACGGCGTCGCGCCCGTCTTGGAGGGGTTGCCGGAGCTACGGATCGGCGGGCTGTCCGACGCCGAGGCCCGGGAGCTGCTCGATTCGGTGGTCGTCGGCAAGATCGACGCGCGGGTGCGCGATCGCATCGTCGCCGAGACGCGGGGCATTCCGCTGGCGTTGCTCGAGGTGCCCAGGAACGTGACACCGGCCGAGTTGGCCGGCGGATTCGCGTCGACGGACCGGCGCAGCTCGGCAACCCAGATCGAGGACGGCTTCCTTCGTCGGATCCAGACGTTGCCCGAGCCGACGCGGCGGCTGCTGCTCGTCGCGGCGGCCGAGCCGGTGGGAGACGCGGCGCTCTTCCTTCGCGCGGCGGCGCGGCTGGGCATCCCGGTCGACGCCCTCGCCCCGGCCGAGGCGGCGGGTGTCATCGAATTCGGCAAGCGAATGAGATTTCACCACCCGCTGATGCGCTCGGCGGCCTACCGCGCGGCCGATCTGACCGAGCGTCGCGAGATTCACCGAGCGCTGGCCGACGCGACCGACCCGGAGGCCGCCCCCGACCGGCGGGCGTGGCACGCGGCGAACGCCGCCTCGGGTCCCGACGACGCCGTGGCCGCCGACCTGGAGGCCTCGGCGGGGCGGGCGCAGAGTCGCGGTGGCGTGTCGGCGGCGGCCACGTTCCTCGAACGCGCCGCGGTGCTGACGTCGGATCCGGTTCTACGGGGCGCCAGGGCGATCGCCGCCGCGCAGGCCAAACGCGAAGCAGCCGCGCCGGAGGCCGCCTACGAGTTGCTTGCGATCGCCGAACTGGGGCCACTGTCGGATCTGCAGCGAGCCCAGATCGCCAGGATGCGCGCGCAGATGCAATTCGTCCGCAGTCGCGCCGGCGAGCCGGGTGCGCCCACAGCGGCGGAGTCTGCTTCCGACTTGCTCACGGCGGCAAGGGGTCTGGACGGAATCGACGACGACGCGGCGCGGGACACCTACTTCGAGGCGCTCACCGCGGCCATGTACGCGGGCCGCCTCGGCGACCCCGGCCTGTTGCCGGCGGTCGCCTTCGCCGGCCACCTCGCCGTCGAACGCGCCGGGCGGCTGGAGCGCCCCATCGACCTTCTGCTCAGCGGGATGTCGAGCCGCATCCTGAACGGTCCCGGCGCCGGCGCGGACCACATGCGGTCGGCTCTGGACCTGTGGAAGGTGCACGGCGAGAACGGCGATGCCCAGGCCGTGCAACCGCCGTTCCCGATCGCGCAGGAGTCCGCCGCCCACGAGGTGTGGGACGACGCGGTCTTGCGGCAGATTGCGACGGACACCGTGCGGCGCGCCCGCGACACCGGTTCACTGGCCGTGCTGGCACCGGCGCTGGCGTACCGCGCGGGGGTGCACGTGTACTCCGGCGAGTTCGCCATGGCCCACACCCTCATCGAGGAGGCCAACGCCATCACCGCGGCCACGGGGTACGCGCCGGTGCGGTACCACTCGCTGAACCTCGCGGCCTGGCGGGGCGACCCCGACGCCGTGGCCATTCTCTCGGCCGCCGCGGCCGACGGTGTCCAGCGAGGAGAGGGGCGGTTGGTGGGAGTCGCCCGGTACGGCTCGGCGGTTCTCTTCAACGGCCTCGGTCGGTATGAGGACGCGCTCGCGGCCGCCCGTGAGTGCTGCGACTACGAGGACCTGGGTTTCTTCTCGTGGTGTCTGTTCGAATTGATCGAAGCGGCAGCACATCTCGGNGATCACGCGGCGGGTGCGTCGGCCCTGGAGTCGNTGGAGCGTCGAGCCGCTGGCAGTGGAACGGACTGGGGGCTGGGGTTGACCGCCGCCGCCCGCGCCCTCCTGGTGTCCGGCGAGNCAGCCGGGCCGGTGTTCGACGAGGCCGTCGAGCGGTTGGATCGGGCTGGCGCCGCCTTACACGGTGCGCGGGCGCGGTTGTCCTACGGCGAATGGCTGCGTCGGGTGAATCGTCGCGTCGACGCCCGCAGGCAGCTCAACGCAGCACACGACGCCTTCACCAGGATGGGGGCGGCGGCCTTTGCCGAACGTGCCCGACGCGAGCTGGTCGCCACCGGGGAGAAGGTGCGCAAACGCACTCCCGGTGCCGACGCCGGCGGCACCGGCGAGCTGACGGCGCAGGAGAGGCAAATCGCGCAGATGGCCGGCGACGGACTGACCAACCAGGAGATCGGCGCCCAGCTGTTCATCAGCACCCACACCGTGGAGTGGCATCTGCGCAAGGTCTTCGTGAAGCTTGGCATCACCTCACGGCGGCAGCTGCGCACCATCTCGTGGGCCAGCTAGGCCCTTGTAGTCCGCACGCGTAGTCCGTCGTCGACTACGAAGTTCCAAGGGCTCGCATTCGGTGTTCGGCCTCGATTCTGAAGGGGCACGTTCCGCGAGACCGAAGAGGGGCCCTCCGTGATGACCACAGCCATCGTCGAATCCGACGTCGACCTGGCCGCGCGCTTCGCCCGTGACGTGGCTCCGCTTCTCGACGTCCTGGGTCGGCGCGCACGTCGGTTGGCCCTTAGCGACGCCGACGCCGAGGACTTGCTGCAGGACACCCTTCTGCATGCTTACCGGGGTTTTCGCTCGTTCGAGCCGGGATCGAACTTCACGGCGTGGCTGTTCCGGATTCAATATCACCGCTGGATCAGCGCGCATCGCCAGCGGCAGCGTCGGCCGGCGGAGGTCGCCGCGGACGACGTTGGCGACCACGAGCTGGCCGGGGGCGTGGCCCGGCTGTCGTCGGGCCGGCCGACGGTCGAGGACGAGGTGCTGGATTCGTTGTCCGACAACGATGTTCGCATGGCGCTGGCCGACTTGCCGGAAGGCATGCGGATGGTGATGTACTACGCCGGCGTGGCGGGGTACACCTACGCGCAGACCGCCGAGCTGTTGAACGTCCCCATCGGCACCGTGATGTCGCGGGTGTCACGCGGCAGGCAGCGCCTGCGCGTGGCACTGGCCCACCTCGACCGTCCTGGATCGGCCGTCGCCGAACCCCTCGAATGCAGTGCCTGACGTCACATAGTTAGTGCCCTAACTATTGGCGTACGATCCAATCATGACCGCTTCGGCTTTCGCCGACACCGACCCCCTGGCTCTCGAACGTCAGGTGTGCTTTGCGTTGGCCGTGACCAACCGGGCCGTTCTCGCCGTATACCGGCCGCTGCTGGAACCGCTTGGCCTGACCCATCCGCAGTACCTCGTCATGCTGGCACTGTGGGACCACCAAAAGGCGGCCACTCCCGACTCCCGCGCGCTCTCGGTCAAGCAGATCGCCACTGCCCTGCAACTGGACTCGGCCACGTTGTCGCCGATGCTCAAGCGCCTCGAGGCGCTCGGTCTGTTGAGCCGCACCAAGAGTGCCACCGACGAGCGGGCCACCGACGTCGAACTNACACNCGCCGGCTCCGCGCTGAGGGCAAAGGCCTTGGANATCCCACCTGCCGTCGTCGCCCGCCTCGGGGTCGACCTCCCCGAACTCGAAGAACTCCACCGCGTCCTCACGCGAATNAACGTTGCCGCATTGGCGGCCGGCGCGCTCGACGCTCGAACCCAACGATGGGAGTCATCATGACCGCCGCACGACCCACGCCGTGGCAGTACGTCACCTACGCCTACGGGCGGCGACTGCCCGCGACGATGCGCAACTGGGTCGCCGAGGATCTCGCGGGCGAGGGAGCGGTTCGCCGGCACATGATCCGCATGGCGATCCCGCCGCTGCTGGTGCTCGCCCCACTGTGGCTGCTGCCCGCCTCGCTCTACGTCCACCTCGAGATGACGGCGCCGATCTACATCTGGGCCGTGCTGATGTCGTTGGCGCTGAACAAGGTCTGGCGCCGTCACCGTCTCGCCCAGCACGATCTGGATCCGACGCTGGTCGACGCGATCAGGCGCCGCAAGGACGCCCGTCTGCACGACGATTACGCCGCGCGTTTCGGCCCGCGGCCGGAGTCGGCGAAGTGGCAGTCCAACAGCAGCCCCTTCTAGCCGCGGTTGAACGCTCGCCGGCCGGGGCATCTGGCCCTCATGGGCGATGAACGCGAGCAGACCACCGACGACCACGTCGAGGCGGCCGAGCCGCCGCCCGGCCCGGCCGATCATGGCCGCACCGGTGGCATGGCCACCCGCGAGGTGGCACCCGACGTGGTCAAGCGATCTGGCGACGCGACGGACTGATGGCCGAGGTGCCAAGCGGTCACGAAGTGTTGCGCGAGCTCCTGCTCGCGTACGGCCCGTGCGGCCAGGAGAAGGCCGTCCGGGAGATCTGCCGACGTGAGCTGGAGCCCGTCGTCGACGAGGTGTGGGAAGACGAGGCGCACAATCTCATCGGCCTCGTCGAGGGCCGTGGAGGCCGGGGCGCCAGCGGAACGGCCGTGAGGGTGATGGCCCACCTCGACGAGTTGTCGATGCTCGTCAAGCGCGTCGAGCCGGACGGCACCCTGCACGTCACCGAGCTCGGGACGATGTACCCCGGCAACTTCGGCCTCGGTCCCGTCGCCGTACTCGGTGACGTCGACGTCGTGAAGGGAGTGCTGGCGGTCGGCTCGGAACACACCACCCAGGAGAGCCAGCGCATCTGGGAGACCAAGCCCGACGGGGGCGATCGGTCGTTGGATTGGCGGCACGTGTACGTCTTCACTGGCCGCACGCCCGCTGAGCTCGACGCCGCAGGCGTCCGACCCGGCACCCGGGTCTGCGTCGACCGGAGCAAGCGTGTGCTGACCGAGATCGGTGACTACATCGGCTGTTACTTCCTCGATGACCGCGCGCCGGTCACTGCGTTGCTGATGGCGGCGCGATCGATGCAGGAGAGTGGTCGGCGTCCCGTCGACGACGTGTACTTCGTGTTCACCACCAGTGAGGAGTTGGGCGGCGTGGGCGGCTCGTATGCGTCCCGCCAGCTTCCCGACGGGCTCACGGTGGCGCTCGAGGTAGGGCCGACCGAGGAGGAATACCGCACCACCGTCAGCGGCGGCCCGATCGTCGCCTACAGCGACGCACTGTGCGTCTACGACAAGGACGTCGCCGACCGGCTGATGCAGGTCGCGACCTCGCTNGGCTTCGAGCCGCAGGCCGCGGTGCTGGGGGCGTTCGAATCCGATGCCTCCCACGCCAAGGCGAACGGTCTCACGGCACGTGCGGCGCTGCTCTGCATTCCCACGTTGAGCACCCACGGGTACGAGGTGATCGTCGCCAACGCCATCTCGCGGATGACGGCGACGCTGGTCGAATTCCTGCTCGCGGCCGATAGAACTTCGTCCAGCGGGTAAGCGGGTCGCATGAACGCATCTGCCAGCGCGGCGCCAGACGAATGGCTCGTCGTCGTGGTCCGGGCGACGCTCGGTGGCGACGAGGGCCAAGGCTTACGCGAGACCGTCGTCGTCCACGGCTCCGAGGATGAAGCGCGCCGCGTGTACGCCGATCAGGTCGCCTCGGCTGCCGAGAACGACTACCGACAGGTACGCCTCGCCCACGCCGGCGTCGACGTCGACCTGTGGCCGCCCGCCACCGGCTGGACCTCCTGAGTCGGTGCGTTGGAGACGATCGCCGACACCCGCTGGGGCACGGCGGCGCTTGCGGCCGTGGCGTGCGGACTGGTGGCCATGGCTCTATGGATGACGCGCTACGCGCGCATGTAATCCTCAGGTCCAGTACAGCTTTCGAGCCATGGGCAAAATCTCGGGGAGTGCGGAGTCGAACCACGACCGCAGGTCGCCCATGGTGTCCTTGGGATAGACGTACTTCGCGGCGCCGTACTTGCCGAACTTGCGCGTGCGCTGACCGTCGTCCATCTCCAACTTGGTACGCGGGTACCAGCCCAGCAACACCTCCCGGCTGGACTCGGTGAAGCGATGCGTGATGCATTCGACCGTGAGGTCGAGGTCGGGCACGTCGGCCACGGCGGCGGCGACGTCGGCCAGCAGCGTGGAGTACTCCTCTCGCCACCCGGGCACCGGCATGATGGGGGCGACGGTGAGGCCCACCCGGTAGCCGTGCTCGGCGAGCTGCCGCAGGGCGGAAATGCGTTGGGGGAGCGACGCCGTGCCGCCCTCGAACCGCTCGGCGACCGCCGCGGCGTTGACCGAGACCCGGACCCGGGTGCGCCCACCGTGCGGAAGGTCCAGCAGTGGCGCCACGTCGTCGTACTTGGTGGTGAACCGCAGCCCCACCGGGCCTGGCCAGTCGTGGGTGCCGACGTGGGCGATCGTCGTCGACAACGACCCCGTGAGGTGTTCCAGTGCCAGGGGATCGGTGTAGCACGACGCCTCGAACGTCGTGCCCTCCGACGCCCGGTCGGTCGAGGCGGACGTGACGCTCCCATGGCCCACGTGCTCGTCCATCCCCGCCAGTATCTCGGGCAGATTGGCGTACACCCGCGTGATCGGTGGACCGGACAGCGACCCGGCCAGATAGCAATACTGACAGTGTCCGGGGCAGCCCTCCGCCAGGTCGACGCGCCAGTCCGCGCTCGGCGGGATGGGCTGCAGACGGCGCTTGCTGGGTGGTGCGACGACCACGGCAAGCGTGCGCTTGGCCAACGCGTAGGTCGCCCGCTCGTTCTCGGCGCGCAGGGGCGGTAGCCGGTCGCCGGAGAGGACCTCGACGTGCTCCACGCCGGCGGCCTCGCATCGCGCGACGATGTTCGCCCCGTGCGGCAGTTCGGCCGCCGACCGGGTCACCAACACCCGGGCGGGCGTCCACAGGGTCGGTCGCGTGGTGTGGGTGCGGGCCATCCAATCCACGGTAGACCCGTGCCGATCCGCACCGGTCGAACGTGCTTGAGCCGTCCGGGACGGGGTAAGACGCCGGACATGACCGAACGCATCACCGAGACCCGCACGAGCGAGGACGACCTGGACGGGCCGCTCAAGCGGGGTATCACCGGCCCGTTGCTGTTCTTGTTCATCCTCGGCGACGTGCTCGGCGCGGGCATCTACGCGCTGATGGGAGTGCTGTCCAAGGATGTCGGCGGCGCGCTGTGGGCACCGTTGCTGGTGGCGTTGCTGCTGGCGCTGCTGACTGCCGGCTCGTACGCCGAGCTGGTCACCAAATACCCCAAGGCTGGCGGTGCAGCGGTCTTCGCCGAGCGCGCGTTCAAGAAGCCCTTGGTGTCCTTCCTCGTCGGTTTCAGCATGCTGGCCGCCGGCGTCACCAGTGCCGCCGGTCTCTCCCTGGCCTTCGCCGGGGACTACCTGCGCACGTTCCTCGACGTGCCGGCCGTCCCCGCGGCGATGGTCTTCTTGCTGCTGGTCGCAGCGCTGAACGCCCGTGGCATCAGCGAAAGCGTCAAGAGCAACGTGGTCATGACGGTCGTCGAACTGTCCGGCCTGTTGATCGTCATCGTCGTCGTGGCGGTCATGGTCTCCGGCGGCCGCGGCGACGTCGGACGCGTGACGGAGTTCCCCGCCGGCACGACACCTGCGTTGGCGGTGCTGAGCGGGGCGATCGTCGCGTATTACTCCTTCGTCGGATTCGAAACCTCGGCCAACGTCATCGAAGAGGTCCGCAATCCCCGAAAGGTCTACCCGACAGCGCTCTTCGGCTCGCTGATCACCGCCGGCGTGGTTTACGTCCTCGTCGGCATCGCCAGTGCGACCGCGCTTTCGCCCGACGAACTGGCGCAATCCTCAGGCCCGCTCCTGGCCGTCGTCGGCGCGTCGGGCGTCGGCATCCCGGACTGGGTGTTCAGCGCCATCGCCCTCGTCGCCGTCGCCAACGGCGCGCTGCTCACGATGATCATGTCCAGCCGGTTGTCCTACGGCATGGCCGAGCAGGGGTTGTTGCCCGCGGTGCTGACCAGGGTGCTGCCCAACCGCAGAACCCCCTGGGTCGCGATCGTCGCGACGACCGTGGTTGCGATGGCCCTCACTCTCGTCGGTGATCTGTCCACTCTCGCCGAGACGGTGGTGCTGCTGTTGTTGTTCGTGTTCATCTCGACCAACGTGGCGGTGCTGGTGTTGCGGCGAGACACCGTGCAACACGACCACTTTCGGGTGTGGACGGCTGTTCCGGTCCTCGGTGTCGGGTCGTGCATCCTGTTGCTGACCCAGCAGGACGCCAAGGTGTGGTTGTTCGGTGCCATCTTGTTGGCGGTGGGTGCGGTGCTCTACGCGGTGGCGCGGGTGGCCACCCGCGCGTCGTCGGCGCGGGTGTGAGGGGTCAGCGACCCGCCGCGACCGCGATGCGTTCGGCGACGGCGCGCGCGATCTCGACGGTCCGCGGGTCGTCCGAGGGCACGTACCGGTCACCCGCGGCGTCGTAGGCGGCACCGGCTATCGAGCCGTGGTCGGCGTCGAGCTCCACCACCTCCGCCGGCCAGCCGTGCTCGCCGAGCTGGTTGGCGAATGCGGCGGAGACCCCGATGGGCACGACGTCGTCATGCAGCCCGTGCAGCAGCGTGAACGCGCCGGTTGGTGCCGCGCCCAGCAGATCGACGAGGCGACCACCCGAGATCGGATCGGTGGCGGTGAACGCCCCGGCCAGGCAGATGGTGCGGGCGAAGCGCATGCCTGCGACGTCGGGGTTGATCGTCAACCCGGCAGCGGCAAGCCCACCCATCGACCATCCGACGGCGACCAGATCGCCTGCGTCGACGGCGTTGTCGCGCGCGAACGCCGCCGAGGCGAGGAGGTCGGCGCGACCGCCGTCGGCAGCGTGGGAATTCCAGTTCGGGACGACGACCGCGAGACGGTGGGCGGCGATCGACTCGGCCAGCGGTGTCAGTGCCGCCTTGGAATCGGTCTGCATCCCATGCCACAGCAGCACGGTCGGGTCCTCCGGCGAGCCGAACAGATCGGCAGCCCGCCCTGGGGCATAGTCGACGGTCTCCATCGAGGGGGTGTTCCCCACTCAGCGCGAACCAAGCAGCGAGAAGAAGTGGTGGGACGGATCGGTGGCGTCGGGGGTGCCGCGCGGGGTACCCCGGGTCAGCGGGTGGTCGAACCGCACGGGTGACGGATCGTCGACGCGCGCCCAGTCGGTCACGATCGATCGCTCGACGAAACCCCAGGTGTCGCTTCGCTTCTCGTACTTGTCGAGGTAGCGGCCGCCGACGGTGACGTCGACGTCGCCGGCGCCCGAGATCAGCGTGTGAGTGGCGATCATGTAGACCTCGCCTTCGGCCACGGCGCCGCGAACGGCGAAGTTCACCGTGGTGACGTGGTGCTGCATGGACCGCACATGGGGCCGTGCCGCGGCGAGCCGTTCGACGAACTCGTCGACCGAACCGCCCGAGAACGCGCCGTGGGAGTCCACGGCGTCACGGTGGTAGAGGCTGCGTACGAGCTCGAGATCACCCCGGTCGACGGCGCGACAGTATCGGTCGACGAGCCGTCTGAGCTGGTGTTCGTCGAGCATCTCCTGCACTTGCGGATCCATCTCGGCGTCTCAGGCCTGCTTGGCGGATCGTTCGGCCTCGTGGTCGGAGATCGCCTTGCCGATCGCGTGTGCAGCGCGGTCCATGAACTCCGTTCCGCTGGCGAGCACCCAGTCCCGCGAGGCCGCCGGCGCGGCGAGCTGACCGGTGAAGCGCGGCATCACGTACTGGGCGAACAATTCGTAGCTCTTGAGCTTCGCCGCAGGGGGTGCCCAGTCATGGTCGAAGAGCAGGAACGCTCCGAAGCCACCCTGGCTCGCCTCGACGAGTTCGTCGATCTTGGCCACCGCATCCTCGGGGGTGCCGATCACCGCGAAGCCGGACTGCCGGTTGTTGGCCAGGATCTCGGCGACCGTGTCGCCCTGCACCGGGCCCGCGGGCAGCAGGTGCTTGAAGTACTGGGAGAACTCGACGATGCCGTGCTCGACGTCGCGCTCGGCCTGCTCGCGGGTCTCGGCCAAGTGCATCGGCCCGACCAGACGCCACTTGGACCGGTCGGCGACGTGACCGTGTTGCAGCGCGACGTCCTCCCACGTCTTCCAGTGCTGGGCAAGCAGATCCATGCCCTGGCGCGCGGTGGCGGCGATGGAGAGCATGCCCACGCCATGCTTGCCGGCCCCGCGCGGGCCGGTGGGGGAGAAGGACGCGGCGACCGCGATGTCGAAACACGGCTCGGTGTAGGGCCGCAACTGCAGGCGCGCGTCTTGGAGGGTGAAGCCGTCGGTGTGCATGGTGACCGTCTCGCCGCGGAGCAACCGGGTGATCGCCTCCAGGCTCTCCTCCATCCGGGGGCGTTGCGCGTCGGCCGGGATGCCGAGCATGTGAGCGTCGGAGGTGAGTTGCCCCGGCCCGCACCCGAGCATCACCCGCCCGCGGGTGAGGTGGTCGAGCAGCACCATGCGGTCGGCCAGCATCAGGGGGTGGTGATAGGGCAGCGAGCTGACACCGGTGCCCAACTTGATGTGCTTGGTGCGTTCGGCGGCGACGCCGATGAACACCTCGGGGGACGAGATGATCTCGAACCCGGCGGAGTGATGTTCGCCGATCCACGCCTCGGCGAACCCGAGGCGGTCCATCGCCACGATCAGGTCGAGGTCCCGTTCGATGGCCAGGGTCGGGTTCTGCCCGACCGGGTGAAAGGGAGCCATGAAGTTTCCGAAGCGCATCGCGCCATTCTCGCCTGCCGTGGGACGCCTTACGCGGGGTTTCGGGTGGGCAGGGTGCCACCCGGGCGTTTCGGTCGACGACGGTCGCGGTACAGGGAACACGTGACCACACCCGGCCAACCTCCCGAAGTTCACCCGGCGTCCAGCTTTGCCGTCGACACTGACCGCATGCACGCCTCGACCCGGTCCCCGCTCGTCCGCTTGACCGCGCTGGTGACGGTCCTGGGTTGCGCCCTCCTGGGCCTGGCCGCCACCGCGGCCGCGTTTCCCGGCGGGGACGTCCGCGGTGAACTGTCCTTCGGCGGCCTGCAACGGACCTACCTCGTTCATGCCCCCGCCGGCGTCGACCAACCCGCAGGCCTGGTCATCAACCTGCACGGTGCCGGCATGGACGGGGCGGCACAGGCGGCCAGCACGAACTACGGTGCGGCCGCCGATGCGCTGGGCTTCGTGGTGGCCTATCCCGACGGAATCGACCAGAGCTGGGCCGACGGTCGTGGGGCGTCCACACCGGACCGCCAGGGCGTCGACGACGTCGGCTTCCTGACCGCGCTGACCGACCGGCTGGTCCGGGATTACGGCATTCCGCCGGGCCGCGTCTTCGCGACCGGCATGTCGGCGGGCGGTTTCATGGCCAACCGGCTGGCGTGCGACCGGGCCGACGTCATCGCCGCGATCGCCCCGGTGTCGGGCACCTTGGGATCCGGCGTCGCGTGCAACCCGTCCCGGCCGGTGTCGGTGCTGGCCTTCCACGGCACCGCGGACCCCGTCGTGCCGTTCAACGGTGGCGGGATGGTGGGCCGCGGCGGGCCCAGCGACATCGTGGCCGCACCCGCCCTCTCGGCGCGCTGGCGCGGAATCGACCGGTGCTCGCCCGACCCGGTCGAGGACCTGTTGCCCAACTCGGGTGACGGCACCTCGGTCCGCCGGTTGAGCGCCGTCGGGTGCGCCGACGGAACCGACGTCGTGCTCCTTCAGATCGACGGGGGCGGGCACACCTGGCCGACGGGAACCTTCACCCTGCCCGGCGCGGGGTTGACCACGACGGCCACCAACGCGTCATTGGCCAGCGCGCAGTTCTTCGCCGCCCACGGCCGCTAGATCCACGCCGGTCCTAACCGGCGGTGACCGACTCGGCCATCGCCGCCAGTTTCTCGTCGAGGGCGAGGGCGGCCTCGAGCAGGGGCGGATTGGGTTCGACGACCATCAGCGAGGACGGGCGCACGTAGGTGAGCGCGCTGCGGCCGCCGTCCTCCTGGGTCAGCAGCAGTTCCACGGGGGCGAACAGTCCGGCGGTGACGTCGTGGCGAATCATCGTGATGGCGATCAGCGGGTTGCCGACGATGACGCGCAGCACCCGACGGTCGATGCCCGCCTTGCCGATCCAAGCGCCGTGGTCGAACGTCGCGAAGAGCATGAAGCCGTGGGGGCCGACGTACTGCTCGACGTCGCGCTCATACGATGCCCAGTCGGCGTGCTTGGCGGAGATGTCGTTGATCGGCACGGGCTGGGTGCCGACGTCGGCGAGCAGTGCGTCGTACAGCGCGGGGACGTCCTTGGCGCTCTCGAAGCGCATGCGCACTCCCTCGAAGGGAAGCTCCACTGCGGGCATGTCGGGTACCTCTCGCTCGTGTGATCTCGGTCTAAGTATAGTAGACAATATTCAGCTGTGAGGCCGGTGTGTGGCCCCATACTGGCGACGTGAAGATCTGCGTGTTCCTCTCCGCCGCCGACCTCGACGAGCGATACACCACCGCGGCCGCGGAGTTCGCCACCCTGTTGGGCGCGGGCGGCCACACGCTGGTCTGGGGTGGCTCCGACACCGGACTGATGAAGGTGGTGGCCGACGGTGTTCGGGCCGCGGGGGGCCGGTTGGTCGGTGTCTCGGTGGAGTTCCTTCGCGCCAAGGCCAGGGTCGACGCCGACGAGATGCTGTTCGCCGCCGACCTCGCCGAGCGAAAGGCGCTGCTGCTGGCCGGATGTGACGCGATCGTCGTCATGGTCGGCGGACTGGGCACCCTCGACGAGGCCACCGAGATCCTCGAGCTGCGCAAGCACGGATTCCACCGCAAGCCGGTGGTGCTGCTGAACACGGCCGGCTTCTACGACGGTCTGGCGCGGCAACTCGAGAGGATGGACGCCGACGGGTTTCTGCCGGTCCCGTCCGCCGAGCTGATTCACGTCGCCCCCGACGGGGCGAGCACGCTGGCCTACCTGGAGGACGCGGTGGCCGGTCGGTGAGGGCCCGACTCGCTATGGTCGGGCGGTGCGCCTCGAGGAGCTGCAGTGGTTCGTCACCCTCGC
>Ga0055540_1001481_pt1 | contig 13973 bp, 14 predicted proteins | sample AraplaCvi_mMS_r2_2_FD_55040 | JGI IMG/M metagenome (GOLD analysis project Ga0055540, IMG submission 55040) | Arabidopsis root microbial communities from North Carolina, USA - plate scrape MF_Cvi_mMS_r2 | ecosystem: Host-associated > Plants > Roots > Endosphere | place: USA: North Carolina
ATCTCGTCGCGGGTCGCCTTGCCGTCCAACGTCATCGCTGCCACGCGATCATTCTGTCATCACCGTTCGTTGACATCTCGCCGCGCGGCATGGTCAGCTTCGAAAATGGACACTCCGGCAAATGTGTTCACCGACGTGTTTGGTGAGGCCAAGCTCGGACCGGTGACCTTGCGCAACCGCATCATCAAGGCCGCAACGTTCGAGGCGTCCACCCCCGACGCACTGGTCACCGACGACCTCATCCGCTATCACCGGCTACCCGCGGCAGGCGGAATCGGCATGACGACCGTCGCGTACTGCGCGGTGACGCCCGGTGGCAGGACAGACGGCTGGCAGCTGTGGATGCGGCCCGAAGCCGTGCCCGGACTCCGTCGCCTGACCGACGCGATCCACGCCGAGGGCGCGGCCATCAGTGCTCAGATCGGCCACGCCGGCCCCGTCGCCAACGCGCGCACCAACGGCGCCCCGGCCTACGCCCCCGTGCGCTTCTTCAACCCCCTGTCGATGCGGTTCGCCAAGAAGGCCACCGCCGACGACATCGACGACATCACCGCCGCTCACGCCAACGCCGCACGGCTGGCGGTGGAATCCGGTTTCGACGCCGTCGAGGTGCACCTCGGNCACAATTACCTGGCCAGCTCGTTCCTCAGCCCGCTGATCAACCGCCGGACCGACGANTTCGGTGGATCGCTGGCCAACCGNGCCAAGGTGGCGCGCCGCCTCGTCCGCGCCGTCCGGGAAGCCGTCGGCGANCAGATCGCGGTCACGGCCAAGCTCAACATGTCCGACGGCGTGCGCGGTGGTATCNCGGTCGAGGANTCCCTGCAGACCGCGAAGTGGCTCGAGGAGGACGGCGGGCTCGACGCCCTGGAACTCACCGCGGGCAGCTCGNTGCTCAACCCGCTGTACCTCTTTCGTGGCGACGCCCCCATCAAGGAGTTCGCCAACGCGTTCAAGCCTCCGCTGCGGTGGGGCATTCGCATGTCGGGCACGAAGTTCCTCCGCGAATACCCCTACCGCGAGGCCTATCTGATGGACCAGGCCAAGCAGTTCCGGGCCGAGCTGACCATGCCGCTGATCCTGTTGGGCGGGATCACCAACCGCGAGACCATGGACGAGGCGATGGCCGCCGGCTTCGACTTCGTGGCGATGGGCCGCGCGGTCCTCGCCGAACCCGACCTGGTGAACCGCATCAAGGCCGACGGCGCCGCGCGCTCCGTGCGGTCACTGTGCACGCACTGCAACAAGTGCATGGCGACCATCTACAGCCAAACCCACTGCGTCGTGACCGGCGCGCCGACCACGGTGGTCTAGCGAGCGCCGACCTCCGCGGGCAACGGAGGCGGTAGCGGGGTCGACGGCGTCGTGGTCTCGGGGATGGCACTCGACTGCGCCCGGGTGGTCGTCGGGGTCGCCGACGACGTCGCGGTCGAGGGGGATCCCGACGAACTCGGGGCCGACCCGTGGAAGTCGACCATCGCCTCGCCGCGAATCTCCCGGCCGCCGCTGCTGATGATCAGCGCGTTCGACGTCACGGTGTAGGTGATGCCGTCGTTCTCGGCGACGTACCCGCGGTCGGTGGAGGTGGCCTCGAGGATGAGACGCGCTCCGTCGGCGACCCGCACGCCGCGGTACTGGAGCTGTCCGGAGGATTCGTCCTTGCAGATCGCGACCCGCGACATCGCGGTGTAGCCGTAGGCGACCGCGGTGCTCGGCGCCTCGCACCGCGCGGTCGAGTCGACGAAACCCCGGGGGTCCGACGGCGGCGGCGCCGCGTCACTGATCGCCGTGGTGCCGACCACCCCGAGTGCGACCGCGCCCAGCGCGACGCCCAGCGCCGCCCGAGCCAGCCCTTGCCGAGGTCTCCGGTGCCGGGTCACTAGCTCGTCCTGTCGCTGCGTTCGCCTCACCCGTCCCATCGTCGCACCGATGTCGGTCGTCGTGGCGGCACGGCGGGAGCGCGTCGCCAGATCACCCCGCGCGGCCGTCGCCTGCCTGCCGGATCACCGGCGCCGGAGCGCGGTAGTCCACGAAGTCGGTCATCGGCTCGTCGCGGAGCACCCGAAGTCCGGCCGTCAGAAGGAGTTTGCGGGCCGAGACCGTGTAGTCGACGTCCTGCGACCGCGCGCCGAAGCAGCCGTTGGCCATCGGCCTGGCGGGCAGGACGAGCACGGCCCGGTCGCTGAGCCGCATGCCCCGGTACTCGTAGAGTCCGCGGCCATCGGTGCAGATCGCGACGGTGGACAGCGCGGTGCGGCCCGCCACGACGGCCGTCCGCCCCGGGCCGCAACGGCCCTGAGGATCGGGTTGCCCCTGACTGTCGACCGGCGCCGTCGGCGGCGCGGCGGCGGCGCTCGGCAACGTCATCCCCGTAGCTGCCGCCAGCACCATGGTCGCCACGACACCACGCGCGGCAACGATCGCTGCCCTCGAGGCCGCCACCCGCTCCGAGGCACCACCATTCGCCGACATGCCTCCACGACACCACGGGACGTGGTCTGATCCCAGAGCTTGGNACGATCCTCCGCCGAACCGTCATCCGTCCGAGACCTNGAGGGGCAACCAATGCCGCGCCGCGCCGGTCGACGCGTGCGCATTNGCCACGCAACGGCGGCGCGCGGAGCGGCCGGGACCAACCTCGCGTGTGACGTCGATACCGATACAGTTGGTCTCGATGACGCGATCTGCCCCACCCGCGCTGACCGTTCGGTACGACGGGTCACCCCGCACCTTCTCCCCCGGCAACGACGTCGTCGTCGGGCGTGATCTGCGCGCCGACGTCCGCATCGCCCACCCCCTGATTTCGCGCGCGCACCTGCTGCTGCGCTTCGAGCAGGGCCGGTGGATCGCCGTGGACAACGGCAGCCTCAACGGGTTGTACGTCAACGGCCACCGGGTCCCGATGGTCGACATCGTCGACGGCATGGGCGTCAACGTGGGCAACCCGGACGGTCCGCGCCTGACCTTCGAGGTCGGCCGCCACCAGGGGTCGGCGGGCACCCCGCCACAGACCACGCAGGTCCCGGTGGCGGCGCGCCCAAGCGGGTCGTGGCCGAGTCAGCCCTCGACGGGCTATCCCCGCACGCAGCCTCCACCGCCGCGGACACCCTCGGCGCACTCGCAGACGCAGTCGCGATCGCAGCCGATGTACCCCGCGGGACCGCCGCCCGCCAGCGGACCCCAGGCCTACCGCCCGCCGAGTGCTCCGCACCCGGTGCAGCGACCGCTGTCCAGTCCGACCCTCGACCCGAGCGCCACCCAGATGGGGCCTGCCGCGGCGCCACGCGCACCCGAGGGCAACCTCGCGACGAGCATGCTGAAGATCCTGCGGCCGGGCAAGGCACCCGACGTGCCGCCCGGCGGCATCAAGATCGGCCGCGCCACCGACAACGACATCGTCATCCCCGACGTGCTCGCCTCGCGGCACCACGCCACCCTGGTCACCGGTCCCGGTGGCACCCAGATCCTCGACAACCGCAGCATCAACGGCACGTTCGTCAACGGCCAGCGCGTCGACTCCGAGGTGCTGCACGACGGCGACGTCGTCACCATCGGCAACATCGACCTCGTCTTCGGCGGCGGCACCCTGGCNCGCCGCAACGAGACCGACGTCGCCACCCGCACCGGCGGCCTGGACGTGCACGGCGTCACCTGGACCATCGAGGGCAACAAGACCCTGCTCGACAACATCTCGCTGGCCGCCCGCCCGGGCACCCTGACCGCGCTGATCGGTCCGTCGGGCGCCGGCAAGTCGACCTTCGCCCGGCTCATCGCCGGCTACACCCATCCGACGTCGGGCACGGTGACCTTCGAAGGTCACGACGTGCACGCCGAGTACGCCTCGCTGCGCTCCCGCATCGGGATGGTGCCCCAGGACGACGTCGTCCACGGGCAGCTGACCGTCCGGCAGGCGTTGATGTACGCCGCCGAGCTCCGATTGCCGCCCGACACCGACAAGGACGACCGCGAGCGCGTCGTCATGGAGGTGCTCGAGGAGCTGGAGATGACCAAGCACCTCGACACCCGCGTCGACAAGCTCTCCGGCGGTCAGCGCAAGCGCGCGTCGGTGGCGCTGGAACTGCTGACCGGCCCGTCGCTGCTGATCCTCGACGAGCCCACCTCCGGGCTGGACCCGGCGCTGGACCGTCAGGTGATGACGATGCTGCGCCAGCTCGCCGACGCCGGCCGCGTCGTGCTGGTGGTGACGCACTCGCTGACCTACCTCGACGTGTGCGACCAGGTGCTGCTGCTGGCCCCCGGCGGCAAGACGGCCTTCCGCGGACCGCCGAGCCAGATCGGCCCGGAGCTCGGCACCACCAACTGGGCCGACATCTTCTCCTCGGTGGCCGGGGATCCCGAGGGCGCCAAGCGCAAGTACCTCGAGCGTCACGGCCCGCCGCCGCCGGCACCGCCGAAGCAGGAAGCCGCCGAGCTCGGCAAGCCCGTGCACACCAGCACGATCAAGCAGTTCTCGACGATCGCGCGTCGGCAGATGCGGCTCATCGTCTCCGACCGCGGATACTTCGCGTTCCTGGCGATCCTGCCGTTCATCATGGGCGTGCTGTCACTGTCGGTGCCCGGCTCGACCGGCTTCGGGCAGCCCAATCCCCTTGGTGACGCCCCCAACCAGCCCGGGCAGGTCTTGGTGCTGCTCAACGTCGGCGCCATCTTCATGGGCACCGCACTGACCGTGCGCGACCTGATCGGTGAACGCGCGATCTTCCTGCGGGAACAGGCGGTTGGGTTGTCCACCACCGCCTACCTGCTGGCCAAGGTGTGCATCTACTCGGTGTTCGCGATCGTGCAGTCCGGAATCGTCACGGCGATCACGCTGGTCGGCGTCGGGCTGCCCAAGAACGGCCCCCTGGTGCTCGGCGGGGGCGAGGCGTCCGCCGCGCTCGAGCTGTTCTTCGGCATGGCCGCCGCGACCATCTGCGCGGCCACCGTCGGCCTCGCGCTCTCGGCCATGGCGAAGACCAGCGACCAGATCATGCCCCTGCTCGTCGTGGCGGTCATGTCACAGCTGGTGTTCTCCGGCGGTCTGATCCCGGTCACCGACCGGGCCCCGCTGGATCAGCTGTCGTGGGTGACCCCGGCCCGCTGGGGGTTCGCGGCGACGGCGTCCACGGTGGGCGTCACCGAGATGGTGAAGCCGCCGATCATGCCGGCCGATGCGCATTGGAAGCACGACGCGGGCACCTGGATCTTCGACATGGCCATGCTCGGCGCGCTGTCGTTGTTCTATCTGTGCTTCGTGCGCTACAAGATTCGGCTGAAGGCGGGCTAGCCTCTCAGCCGCCGTGAACGTCGAGGCCGTGCGCCGCGGCGTACCCCAGGGCCTGGGCGACGTCGATCTTCGCGCCGCGCACCGACGCCGTCGTCCAGAACGTGGGATCGGTGAGCGCACCGCGCAGATCGGCTTCCTCCAGGCGGAGGTTCTGCGTGCGTGCCCCTCGCAGGTCGGCGCCGCGCAGGATCGCCTTGCGCAGGTCGGTGCCCACCAGATTGGCTTCCCGCAGCCGGCAGTCGGTCAGGTCGATGCTGCGCAGATCGCACCCGCCCAGCACGGCGAGGGTCAGATCCACCTCGACCATCGTCACCGGCCGCAGCCGACATTCGGTGAAGACCGAACCCAGCAGCGTGCACTGACGGAACACGGTGTGCATCAACGACGTGCGCCGGAAGGTGCAGTTGCGGAAGGCCGATCCCTGATGCTCGGATTCGGTGAGGTCGACGCCGCTGAAGTCGCACTCGGTGAACACGACGCGTTCGGTGCGCAACCGGCTCAGGTCCTCGTCACGGAAGTCCGTGCCGGTGAATTCCCGGTCCTCCCACTGCGGGTCGAGGCCACCCACCGTCAGCGGGGAACCGAGCCGAGGTTCATCAGGGCGTACTCGGTGAGGGCGATCAGCGCCGCCTTCGCCGAGTTGCGGTCCCGCGCGTCGACGTCGAGCACGGGGATCGACTCGCGCAGCGCCAGGGCCTGCCGGACGGTCTCGGCCGGGTATCGCGGTCCGCCGTCGAAGACGTTCACCGCGATCAGGAACGGCAGTTGGCGGGCCTCGAAGAAGTCCACCGCGGCGAAGCTGTCCTCCAGGCGACGCAGGTCGACCAGGATGATCGCCCCGATCGCGCCGCGGACCAGGTCGTCCCACATGAACCAGAATCGGCGCTGCCCCGGGGTGCCGAAGAGGTAGAGCACCAGGTCCTCGGCCAGGGTGATGCGGCCGAAGTCCATGGCCACGGTGGTCGTGTTCTTGTCCGGGGTGGCACCCAGGAGGTCGACGCCCTGGGAGGCGTTGGTCACGATGGCCTCGGTGCGCAGCGGCATGATCTCCGAGACGGCACCGACGAAGGTGGTCTTGCCGGCGCCGAAGCCGCCGGAGATGACGATCTTGGTGGACGATGAGCGCTTGCGCGAAGAGCGTGAATCCGATGAGCGCCTGCGCGAAGAGCGTGAATCCGATGAACGCGAGCGCTCAGAGTGCCCGTAGGCCACGCAGTGTCCTCCCGATCAGCTCACGTCTTTCGTCGGTGGTCGCCGACTCGCCCAAGTAGGCGTCCACTCGAAGATAGTCCTGCGTGACCAGATCACCGATCAGCACACGCGCGACGCCGAGCGGTAATGCGAGACGAGCCGCGACCTCGGCCACCGACGGGCCGTCCTCCCCGACCTCGAGGATCTTGGCCCGCACGTCGCTGCTCGGCCAGGTGGGCGCCGGGCGGGGCGTCGACGTGCGAATCGGCGCCTCCAGGGGCAGGTCCACCGATGAGGCCGTGCGCCCACCGGTCAGCGTGTAGGGCCGCACCAGGCTGACCTCGATCAGCGGTTCACTGGGCTCCCGGGCCTCGCGGGGTGGCAGGGTCATCGTCACTCACGACCGACGGGCTGCGCGACGCGCCGATTGGATGACGGTGCCAACGCGCTCGACCAGGACCGCCATTTCGTAACCCACCTGACCGATGTCACAGGACCTGGTGGCCAGCGTCGCCAGGTTGGAGCCGTCGCCCACCCGCATCAGCAGCAGGTAGCCGTTCTCCATCTCGACGACCGACTGCAGCACGTGCCCACCGTCGAACAGCTGGGCCGCGCCGGTCGAGAGGCTGGCGAGCCCCGAGGTGACGGCCGCGAGCTGGTCGGCACGCTCGACGGGCATGTGCTCGCTGGAGGCCATCAGGAGGCCGTCGGCGGAGACCAGGATGGCGTGGGAGACGCCCGCCACGTCGTGGGCGAACCTGGACACCAGCCAGTCCAGGGAATCGCGCTGGGTCGGTCGGGTCATGCGCCGATCAGTCCTCGTCCGACGGTCGCGCCTCGCGGGCACGGGACCGGCCCGCTGCCACGCCACCGAAGTGACTGCCGATGCTGCTGCGCACGGCCTCGGGGTCGCGTGGGATGGCGATGGGTCCGGTGTCGGCTGCCGAATCGTCCGGCGGCTGGGGTGCGTCGACGCCGCGGTGGGTGCCGCCGTTGCGCCCCTGNGGNCGGTCGTCGGCAGCCGCACCCGGGATCAGCCGCGCACCGGGTTGGCGCACCGGCAAGCCCTCCGAGGTGCGTTCNTCGACCGGAGCCTCCTCNGCCGCGGCGGCGGCCGACCATCCCTTGTCCCAGACGGTCTGCCAGTCCAGGTCCGNGCTCTGGGCCAGGGTGAACGGGTCGTCGATGAGCCATTCCGAGAGCATGCTGTCGAAGATGGAGCCGCCGGTNGCGGGGTGCGGGTCCGCGGCCGGTCGGCTGGCGGGTTCGGCCGGGGGCGCGTCGACTGGCACGGCCCGCACGGGCCAGGATTCGTGCTGCCATTCCCGTTCGGCCCAGCGGTCCTCGGCCTCGGCCGGCGGCGATTCGATCGGCGGGGACGGGATTCCGGCGATACCGCTGGCACCTGGATTGCGTTGCGGCAGAAGCGAAATGGGGACCTCGACATGACCGTTGCGACGTTCGGGAGCCGGGGCGTCCTCGTACTCGGGGCGGTCCGGGACGTCCTCGTGGTGCNCGTACTCGGCGTGGTCCTCCTCGTCGACGGCGTACGGAGGCGCCATCGCCAGGTGCGGTTCGGCGNNGACGACGTCGTCGTCGGTGGCCCAGGGCTCCCCGGCGCCGTGCAGCAGCGATTCGGCGGGGATGAAGACTCCGGCCGTCGTCCCCGATCCAGGTTGGGCGGCGACGGTGGTGCGCAGGCGGACCGCCAGGCCATGCTGGGCCGCCAGCTTGCCGACGACGAACAGGCCCATGTGACGGGCGGTGTACGGGTTGACCTCGCCGCCCGATTGCAGACGGGTGTTGGCCACGCGGAGGTCACCGTCGGCCATCCCCAGGCCCTCGTCCTCGATCTCGACTACCAGACCGCCGTTGCCGGTGCGCGTCGCGGACACCCGGACGTNCGACACCGGCGGGGAGTACCGCAGCGCGTTGTCGAGCAGCTCGGCCAGCAGGTGGACGAGGTCACCGGCGACGGCGCCNACGATCTCGATCTCGGGCAAATCCTCGGCGACGATCCTCGCGTAATCCTCGACCTCGGAGGCCGCGGCGTTGACGACCGTGGCCAGCGGCACGGGCTCGGCCGCCTCGCGCTGGACCGGGGAACCGGCCAGCACCAGCAGGTTGGCACCGTTGCGCCGCATCCTCGCCGCGAGGTGGTCGAGCTGGAACAGGCTGTCCAGCCGCTCGGGGTCTTCCTCGTCGCGTTCGAGGCGGTCGATGATGCCGAGCTGCTGATCCACCAGCGACCGGCTGCGCCGCGACAGGGTCTCGAACATGTCGCCGATCTGGAGCTGGAGGCGCGCTTGCTCACCGGCCAGGAGCACCGCCTGCTCGTGCAGTTCGTCGACGGCGTGGGCCACCTGGCCGACCTCTTCGGTCGTGTTCACCGGCAGTGGTGTGACCGGTCCCGGCTCGCCGCCGGCCCGAACCCGCTCGATCTCCCGGGCGAGGTCGTCGTGCGCGACGCGTAGCGCACCGTCGCGCAGCCGCCGCAGCGGCCGCACCAGNGAGCGCGCCACGACGAGGACGATCAGCAGCGTCACCAGGATGGCCGCCCCGACGATCGCCGAGTCTCGGATCGCTTCGCGACGCTGGGCGTCGGCCTGGTCGTCGACGGCGGAGGTGACGGCGGCCGTGGCCGTGTCGACGACCCCGTTGGCGATGTCGTCGGTGCTCTGCAGGGACTGGCTCAGGTCGGGGTTGCCGACCAGGTTGACGGCCGGATCCGACATCAGGGCCATCCGCCGGACCATTTCCTGCTGCAGCTTCTGCGCCTCNGGTGAGCCGACGCCGAGCACCTGGGACATCCCGGACAGCGTCGACGGNTCGGTGCCCGCCAAGGTGATCATCGAGGTGCGNAGCTCGGGTTCGGGCAGTTCACCCCCGAGGTTGACCAGGAGCTGCTCCATCGCCATTTGNCCGCGTGCGCCGACGGCGCGGCTCAGGCCCTGCGCCTCGGCGCGGATCCGTTCGTCGTCGACCCGGACCGACCCGTTGATCGCGTCCTCCGCGGAGAGCAGGATGGGTGCGTAGTCGGTGATGCGGCCGCGAAGGTCGATGCCGTTGGCGGTCACCTTGTCGATCAAAGCCTGGCCGTCGTCCAGCAGACCGGTGACCCCGGTGCGCACGTCGGGGGCGACGTCGGTCTCGGCGAGCTGGTTCCGCAGCTTCTGCTTGCTGGTGTCGAACTCGTTCAACGCGGCCTGGGCGTCGCCGCCGGCGGAGTTGGCCAGCAGCGCGCCTTCCAGGGCCGCCGTGTAACCCTCGATGGCGGGCACCATCGCGGCGCGGTCGGCTGCGCGTCGGAGTTCACCCGCGCTCGACCACCCCGACTGCACCCTCAGTCCGCCCAGCACGCCCACCAGAAGCAGCGGCACGACGACGATCGCGAAGACCTTCCAGCCCACGGGCCAGTTGCTCAACGCCCACCGCGACGGGCGGGTGGCCCCCTCCGTCGGCTGCGGCGGCTCGACGAACGCGCTCATCGCGCGCCCAGAAAACCGGGCGACCGTCGAATGTTTCGTGTTTGCGCGTCGTTCATAAGGCTTCCTGCAGAAGTACGCCCACGTATCGGCAGGCACCGGAAGTACCAGTCCGACCGGCAATTCCCCGAGTATGACAGCGATGACACGGCGTTTCCAGAGTTCTTACTGAACAGACAGAGTTCGTGACCAGGGCGTTGCGTAGTCGTATGCCATGCGAGCAAATGTCGTTGCGCTTCCGAGACGACTCCGAAATGTCTTTCCGTGGGCGCGCATTACGACGTCGCATTCACCGAAAGTGGGTAAAGGGGATTCATGACCGAACCCCACGGAGACGACGATCGACGCAGCGAGAGCGACCAGACGGAATCCGTCAGCGCCCCGGGAGGGGAAAGCCCCGACCCCGAATTCGGCGACGACGCGACCATCCCCGACCAGGAGACGTGACCGCGAGCGGACGTAGGCTTCCTGCTACTCGCGTACCGGGAGGCTCAGTTCCGCTTTGTTCAGAGTCATGTTCAATTCGCCACGCATTGCCCCGAACACCGGCAATGCGATCCGAATGGTCGCCGCGACGGGGTGCGAATTACACCTCGTCGAGCCGCTTGGCTTCGACCTGTCCGAACCCAAATTGCGACGCGCGGGGTTGGATTACCACGACCTCGCGTCGGTGACGGTGCACCCCGATTTGGCGGCGGCATGGACGGCGGTGATGCCGGCGCGGGTCTTCGCCTTTACTGCGCACGCCGACACCTCGCTCGGCGACGTCGAATTCGACCCGGGTGACGTGTTGTTGTTCGGCCCGGAACCCACCGGTCTGGACGCCGAGACGCTGGCCGACCCACACGTCACCGCGCGGGTGCGCATTCCGATGCTGGCCGGCCGCCGGTCACTGAATCTGTCCAACGCCGCCGCCGTGGTCGTCTACGAGGCGTGGCGGCAACAGGGGTTCACCGGCGCGGTGTGACCCCCGGGCCGCATCGCGTGTGCCGTGAGATCGCGACATCCTCGCGAAGGAGGATCTCCCAGCACACGCGATGGGCGGTGGGACGTGCGTTACCAGCTGTTCCAGTGGCTGAGTTGCTCGGCGGGCAGCCGCTTGGCCTTCTTGAAGTCGGTTCCCTTGGTGTAGGCGATCGGGAACAGCCCACCCTGGGCGTACTTCTCGAACGGGATCCCGAGGATGTCGGCCACCTGCTTCTCGCCGTCACCCATGAGGTGCAGGGTCGTCCACGCCGAGCCCAGCCCGCGCGACCGCAGCGCGAGCATCATGCTCCACGCGGCGGGCAGGATCGACCCCCAGAAGCCGGCGCTCGCACCCGCGGGCGCCCCGTCGGGACGGCCCTCCAGGCACGGAATCAGCATGACCGGAACCTCGTGCAGATGGTCGTTGAGGTACTTCGCCGAGTCGATCACCAACGGGGTGCGCTCGTCGCGGCTGTCGCCGTAGGTCGGCTTCTCGGCGTCGAGATACGGGGTGGCCGCGATGCGGTAGACCTCGGCGATCGCCTTCTTCTTCTCGTCGTCGTCGACGAAGACGAACTGCCAGCCCTGGGAGTTGGACCCGGTCGGGGCCTGCAGCGCCAGGTCGAGGCATTCCATGACGACCTCGCGGGGGACGGGCTTCTCCAGATCGAGGCGTTTGCGGACCGAACGCGTGGTCGTCAGCAGTTCGTCGAGGGACAAGTCGAGGGTTTCAGAGGCCATGTTCGGAGACTACATTCGCCACCATGACTGCCACCCTGACGCCAGAGGTCGTCGAACGCCTGAACCGTGATCACTATGGCTGGCTCACCACGGTGGCGACGTCCGGCCAGCCGGTCCCCAAGCTCGTCTGGTTCTACTTCGACGGCGAGGCGCTGTTCGTCTACAGCAGTCCCGCCGCGGCGAAGGTCGCCCACATCGGGCGCCACCCGCAGGTGAGTCTGAACCTGGACTCCGACGGCAACGGCGGCGGCATCGTCGTCGTCGGCGGCGAGGCGACCGTCGATGCCGAGGGCGTGGATTGTCGCCAGGACCAACCATATTGGGCCAAGTACGGTGCCATCTCCGATCAGTTCGGCCTGACCGATTCGATGGGCGACTACAGCACGCGGTTGCGGATCGCCGTCGAGAAGGTGTGGACCACGCCGACGGCGTGACGACGTACATCAGGCCCTCCCCCGGGGATTGGTTGGGGAGGGCCTGATGGGTTCTTGGGGTGGAGCGGCCGGGCTACTTGCCGGTGAGGTGGGCGATGTAGGCCGGACCGTGGTTGCCGTACCAGCCGCCGCCGACGGTGGGGGCCGGGGTGGCGTAGGTGCTGGGGCTGTGGAAGTTGCCCGTGCTCTGGGGTGACGTGGCGGTCGGTGCGGCGGCGGCGGTGCCGGCCAGCCCGAGGGCTGCGGCGCCCAGGACGGTGGCGGTGATCAGGCTGCGGGTGATGGTGTTCATGTCGACTCCCTTTGTCGTTGTCTTCGTGCCGTTTTGGCGTTGAGACAACTATTGCCCGGTGGCGCCGCCGCGTCTGTCGGGCGAGCGGTGGACGGACCGGATGAACCCGATGTCCACCGATCGGGGGAACGGAGCGCCTACTGGAAGTCCCGCGACTTGGACGCCACCCGCAGGTCGACGGGCCCCAGACGGTCGGCGGCCACGGTCACCGCCCCCGTCGCGTTCTGCACGATGCCGCGGATCACCAGGGCCGACGCCGTCTGCGCCAGCTTGCGGTGCCGCGCCCACACACCCTTGGAGCACATCACGTTGACCATGCCGGTCTCGTCCTCGAGGTTCATGAACGTCACCCCCTGAGCCGTCGCGGGCCGCTGCCGGTGGGTCACGGCACCGGCGACGAGAACGCGGCTGCCGTCCGGTACCGACAGCAGCCGGTTGGCCGGCACCACGCCGAGCTCGTCGAGACGATGCCGAAGGAACTGAACGGGGTGACTGTCCGGGGAGACGCCGGTGGCCCAGACGTCGGCGGCGGTCAGTTCCCATTCGGACATCCCCGGCAGGGCAGGGACGTGTGAGGAGGACCCGACGCCGGGAAGCCGGTCGGGGCGTTCGGAGGCCGCCGCCCCCGCCGCCCACAGCGCCTCGCGGCGGGTCACGCCGAAACACCCGAGCGCTCCCGCGGTGGCCAGCGCCTCGGTCTGCGGCACCGACAGCTGTACCCGCCCCGCCAGGTCGACCAGTGAGACGAACGGGCCGTTGGCATTTCGGTCGTCGACGATGCGCTCGGCCAGCTCGTCGCCGACATGCCGCACCGCACCGAGACCGAGCCGCACCTCCTGGCCGTGGTTCTCCAACGTGGCGTGCGCCAGGCTGGCGTTGACGTCGGGGCCGTGCACCAGCACGCCGTGGCGGCGGGCGTCGGCGACCAACGACTGCGGGGAGTAGAAGCCCATCGGTTGCGCACGCAGCAGCGCGGCACAGAACGCCGCGGGATGGTGCAGCTTGAACCACGACGAGTAGAACACCAGGGAGGCGAATGACAGCGAATGACTCTCCGGGAAGCCGAAGTTCGCGAACGCCTCCAACTTCTCGTAGATGCGGTCGGCGACCTCGCCGGTGATGCCGTGCCGCGCCCGCATGCCGTCGTAGAACCGGCTGCGGAGCCGCTTCATCTTCTCGGTGGAGCGTTTGGACCCCATGGCCCGGCGCAACTGATCGGCCTCGGCGGCCGAGAACCCCGCGCAGTCGACGGCCAGCTGCATCAACTGCTCTTGAAACAGCGGAATCCCCAACGTCTTCCGCAGCGCCTGCTCCATCGACGGGTGGTCGTAGGTGACCTCCTCCTCGCCGTTGCGGCGCCGGATGTACGGATGCACCGAGCCGCCCTGGATGGGGCCAGGGCGGATCAGCGCGACCTCGACCACCAGGTCGTAGAACACCCGCGGCTTGAGCCGGGGCAACGTGGCCATCTGAGCGCGGGACTCCACCTGGAACACCCCGACCGAGTCGGCGCGCTGCAGCATCTCGTAGACGGCCGCCTCGGACAGGTCGAGCTTGGAGAGGTCGACCTCGAGGCC
>Ga0055540_1001487_pt1 | contig 13915 bp, 19 predicted proteins | sample AraplaCvi_mMS_r2_2_FD_55040 | JGI IMG/M metagenome (GOLD analysis project Ga0055540, IMG submission 55040) | Arabidopsis root microbial communities from North Carolina, USA - plate scrape MF_Cvi_mMS_r2 | ecosystem: Host-associated > Plants > Roots > Endosphere | place: USA: North Carolina
AACCCATGGGTGATGAGCAAGGCCGAGGCCGCGGCTCTCGTCCTACCGCGTGCCCGTCTGCTCTACCGAGCCCTTCCCTATGACGAGGCAGCTGTCGTGCTGACGAGCGCAGGCTTGGTGGGCTGACCCCCCAACCAAGCACGGTCGGCTCATCCCGTCCGCTCGCACTGCTTCCAGAAGCTCGTGAACGACGCATACGACTTCTCCGGCACCCTGGGGAACATCCGCGGCATCTGATCGGCGGTGCCTCGCCAGTGCGGCACCGAGGGGTGCCCCATGAAGGTCACGTCGTCCCCGAGGTCGAGGTCGTCGAATTCGGCGACCACCACCTGGGCGCCCGGAATCTCTCGCGCGCAGCGCAGCAGGTAGTCGGTGACCATCGGCGACACGGGGAACCGGGCGAACCAGCTGGGCTCCAGCAGGACGANGCGGTTGGCGTCGACGTCCTCGCGCCACGCCGCGTTCAGCCAGAACGAGTGGTAGAGCAGCGTCGGCTTGGCCGAATCCACGACCACCTCGTCGCTTGGCGNCGGTGACCACGACAGGTCGAGGTCGGCGCGCTCGGTGAGGATGTCGGGCACCGCCATGTCGGCGAGTACNCCGTAGCCGTGGTCGATGATGGTGCCCTGCTGCCGCAGCGGTGAGTACTTGTTGACGTTCTGCTGGGCNGGNACGTACTTCTTGGGGCTGTTGGTGCCCGCCACCCACTGCCAGGACAGGCTGTTGCTGGCGGGATCACCGTCGAGCAGGTGGTAGTACAACCACTGCGCGGGCTCCCACCAGTGGGTGCGTCCGATGTTGCACGTCAAGCCCGCCAACCACATTCGTTCGTGGTTGTGCATGTAGCCGGTGTCGTAGAGCCCACGCACGGCGGCGTCGAGCGCGTCGACCCCGATCTCGGCGTCGAGCACGGCCCGCGGCATGCGTCGCGAGCTCACGGGGTGCTGCGGGCGTTTCACGTCGTCGAAGATGCGGTCACCGAGGAACGTCCACTCCCGCTGCCAGTACTCACGCCACGCCAGTTCGAACACGAACTTGTAGGCCTGGCTCGGCGTGTACTGCTCGAGCACCACGTCGCGCACCTCGGGCAACGTCACCAACCCGCGGGTGAGATACGGCGAGATCTGCGTGCCGCCGTCGGTGAAGTTGCGCGTCCTGGCATACCGCCCGGCATCGATCGCCGACACCCGGTCCAGCACGTCCTGGCGTGACACCGCAAACGACTCCACCTCCTCGAGGGTAGCCACGGGGTCGGACACGCCCCGGTCACGCGGCGAGTGCAAGGATGTTCACCCATGACCACACGCGAACCGGACCTGGTCGACGGCGTGCCCCGCGGGCGGATCGTCGTGGCCTCGATGGTCGGCACCACCATCGAGTTCTACGACTTCTACGCCTACGCCACCGCCGCCGTCGTGGTCTTCCCACACCTCTTCTTCCCCAAGGGCGACCCGACGACGGCGCTGCTCGCATCGCTGGCGACCTTCGGCCTCGCGTTCGTGGCGCGTCCCCTCGGGTCGATCTTGTTCGGACACTTCGGTGATCGGATTGGGCGCAAGACGACGCTGGTGGCCTCCCTGCTGGTGATGGGCATCGCGACGTTCCTGATCGGCGTGCTGCCCACCTACCATCAGGTGGGGCTGCTCGCTCCCGCGTTGCTCGCGATCATGCGATTCAGCCAGGGCCTGGCGCTAGGTGGTGAATGGAGCGGCGCGGCCCTGCTGGCGACCGAGACCGCCAAACCCGGCAAGCGCGCGTGGGCGGCGATGTGGCCGCAGCTCGGTGCCCCGTTCGGCTTCCTGCTGGCCAACGGCGTCTTCCTGATTCTGGTGCTGTGGCTGGGCTTCAACACCGCCAGCCCCGACCTGGACGGCGCATTCCTCACCTGGGGTTGGCGCATCCCCTTCCTGCTCAGCGCGGTGATGGTGGCCATCGGGCTCTACGTGCGCCTGAGACTGACCGAGACCCCCGTCTTCGCCCGCGCGATCGCCCGCGGCGAGCGAGTGCGCGCACCGCTGGCCGAGGTGTTCCGCAACCACTGGCGTCAACTGATCATCGGCACGTTCGTCATGTTGGCCACCTACACGCTGTTCTACGTCGTCACGACGTGGGCGTTGAGCTTCGGCACCGGCAAGAAGACCCCCACCGGTGGGGGATTGGGCATTCCGTACCTCGAATTCCTGCAGCTGCAGCTGATCTCGGTGCTCTTCTTCGCGGCGATGCTCCCGGTCACCGGGNTGCTCGCCGACAAGTTCGGCCGCCGGGTGACGCTGCTGGTGATCACGGTGGCGATCATGATCTACGGCACCACCTTTGGNCTGTTGCTCAACCCGGCGTCGGCGACGACCACCTCGACCCTGGTGTTCCTGATCGTCGGCATGACGCTGATGGGACTCACCTTCGGGCCGATGAGTGCCGTTCTGCCCGAACTCTTTCCGACCAACGTGCGGTACACCGGATCTGGCGTCGCCTACAACGTCGCCAGCATCCTGGGCGCGGCGATCGCACCGTTCGTCGCGACGTGGCTGGCCACCTCATACGGCGTGGCGTGGGTCGGCGTCTACCTGATGTGCGCCGCCGTGCTGACCGGTGTCGCCCTGTTGGTGATGCGCGAGACGCGTGACGCCTCACTCGACGACATCGAGGAACTCGTTCCCTGACGAGCGCTGCCACGACNGCCNNGGTCGTGCGAGTATGTCGNCATGCTGCGGTGGGGGAGCGTTGCGNGTGTCGTCGTGTCCGGGGTCGTCTGCGTGGTGACGCTCGCGCTCACCACTACCGTGCCGCCCGCTGCCGCGGTGCCCGACGCCGCGCCGACGCTGCAGTGGCACGGTTGCGGTGACTGGGTCGACACCGCCAAGGTGCCCACCGCCCGATGCACCTCCGTCGCGGTGCCCGTCGACTGGAGTGACGCGGCGAATCCTCAAGCGCCGCAAGCCCAGCTGGCGGTGATGCGGATACCGGCCACTGGCAAGAAGCTGGGCACGATCATCTCCAACCCGGGTGGACCAGGCGTCTCGGCAGTCGAGGTCATGTCCCGGTTTGCGCCGAAGCTCGAGAACACCGAGATCGGACGCCGATTCGATCTGGTGGCGTTCGATCCGCGCGGCGTCGGACTGTCCACNCCCGAGATNCGGTGCGAGACCGACGCCGAGCTCGACGANTACCGCGCCGATCCACAGGTCGACTACAGCCCGGCCGGCGTCGCCCACATAGAGGACCTCGATCGGGAGCGCGCGCAAAGGTGCGCCGACAGGGTCGGGTTGGCGTTCCTCGCCGGGATGAGCACCGAGAACTCCGCGCGGGACATGGACGCGGTACGGGCGGCCCTCGGCGAGGAGCAGCTCAACTTCTTCGGCTACTCCTATGGCACCCGGCTGGGAACTGCCTATGCCGAACAGTTTCCCGACCGGGTGCGCGCGATGATGCTCGACGGCGTGGTGGATCAGTTCACCGATCCACTCGCCGGTGCCGTCGAGCAGGCCGCAGGATTCCAACAGGCATTCGACGCCTATGCCGCGGACTGCGCATCCCGGCCCGACTGCCCCCTCGGTACCGACTCCGCTGCGTTCGTCGACCGCCTGCACCAGCTGGTGGACCCCTTGACGGACAAGCCCGCTCGCACGGCGGATCCGCGGGGGCTCAGTTACTCAGACGCCTTCACCGGCATCGACGATGCGCTGTACAGCGACGAGGACTGGCCCCGGCTGACCGAGGGTCTGACGGCACTGGCTCGCGGAACCGACGCCGACGATCTGCTGGAGCTCGCCGACGAATACCTGGAGCGCGACGAGGACGGGCACTACACCAACTCCGAGGACGCGTTCAACGCCGTCCACTGCGCCGACGACGTCTACCCTAGCGACCCCGCGGTCTACGCCGACGTCGACCGTCGCACGCGAGAAGTGTCCCCCTTCAACAACTATGGCGAGTTCACCGGTTACGCGCCCCGCCCACTGTGCGTCTTCTGGCCGGCGCGGCCGGCGACCGAGCCGCATCCGCTGACCTCGCCGGGCCCGGGGAAGGTGGTCGTCGTGTCGAGCACCGGCGATCCCGCGACGCCCTATCAGGTCGGCGTCGACGTGGCCCGCCAACTCGACGCACCCCTGATCACGTTCGACGGCAACCAGCACACGGTCGCCTTCAGCGGCAACCGCTGCGTCGACGCGCCGTTGGAGGCGTTCTTCGTCGACCTCGCGCAACCGCCGGCCGACCTGCGCTGCTGAGCGACGTCAGTGACCGGGTCCGTCGTTCAACGGGTCACGGATCAACCGGGAACTGTTGGCCACGACCGCCACCGACGACGCGTTGTGCATGATGGCGGCGAGAACGGGAGACAGGGCGCCGCCGGCTCCCACCAGCAACCCAATCGCGTTGACCGCGATCGACATTGCGTAGTTCTGGCGGATCACCGTCACCGCCCGGTTGCCGAGCATCCGGACGTCGAGCAGACGCCTCAGGTCGTCACTGGCCAACGCGACGTCGGCGGTCTCCACCGCGACGTCCGTGCCGCCCAACCCCATCGCGATGCCGATGTCGGCGGCGGCCAGGGCCGGGGCGTCGTTGACCCCGTCGCCGACCATGGCCACCACGTGCCCGTCGGCGCGTAGCGCCCGGACCACCTCCAGCTTGTCCTCCGGCAATACTTCGGCGCGCCACTCCTCGATGCCCAACTCCGTCGCGACCGCGCGAGCGGTCTCGGGGTGGTCACCGGTCAGCATGACGACGCGCCGAACACCGCTGGCGCGCAACGCCGTCAGTACCGACAGCGCCTCGGGTCGCACCTCGTCGCGCAGGCTGATCAACCCGATCAGGATGCCGTCCACGGCCAGTAGCAGTGGCGTCTCCGCCCGCTGCTGCAGCAACGTCACCCACTCGGCAGCCTTCTCCGTCACTCGCACCTTCTCCTGGTGCAGCAGCGACGGACTGCCCAGCAGCAGTGTGCGTCCGTCGGACTTGGTGCGCATGCCCAGCCCGACGAGCACCTCGCACTCCTCGTGCGGCGGGATCGCGATGTGGCGTTCCTCGGTCGAGCGAATCACCGCCTCGGCCAACGGATGTCGTGAGTGAATCTCCGAACTCGCCGCGTACGCCAGCACCTGCTCGGGCTCCCAGCCCGCGTCGAAGGCCACGACGTTGGTCACCACGGGCCGGCCGCCGGTGAGTGTGCCGGTCTTGTCGAACACCACCGCGTCGACGCGGCCGGCTTCCTCGAGGTGCGATCCGCCCTTGATGAGGATGCCGCGACGCGCTCCGTTGCCGATCGCCGCGCTGATCGCCGTGGGCGTGGCCAGGCCGACCGCGCACGGGCAGGCCACCAGCAGCACGGTCATCGCCCGGCGCACGTCACCGGTCACGACCAGACTCATGGCGGACACCAGGAACGATGCCGGCACGAAACGCCGCGAGAAGTTCTCGCCCACGGTCTGTATGGGGGCTCGGTCCCGCTGAGCCTCCTCCACGCGCTGGATGATCCGCCCGATGGCGGTCTGGCTGCCCACGGCGTCGGCACGCACGACGATCCGGCCCCGCACGACCACCGATCCGGCATGCACGCGCGTGCCGTCGGACACCGTGACGGGCAGCGTCTCGCCGGTGATGGCGGATTGGTCGACCACGGCCTGCCCGTCGACCACGTCGCCGTCGACCGGGATCGCGACCTGATCGTGGACGACCACCAGATCGCCGATCGTCAGCNAGCCGATCTCGACCTCGACCTCGGTGCCGTCGGCTACCCGCACCCACGCGGTGTCTTGNTTGCCCTGCAANAGATTCGAGATCAAGCGGCGTGTTCGCCGCAGCGTCAGATCCTGTAGGTACTCGCCGATGTTGAGCAGCCACAGCACCGTCAGGGCGACGACGTTCTCCCGCAACACCAGGCTCGCCACCGTCGCGGCCGAGACCAGGAGGTCGGTGCCCGCGGATTCACCGCCGCGCACTGCCCGCAACGCCCCGCGCAGGAACGGATACCCGGTGACGATGGTCGCGCCGGTGGCGACGACGCGACTGGTCGGCCCCAACAGAGCTGGCCTGCCAAACACGTATCGCCGAGAACCCAGCAGCAGCAAGGCAATTCCGCCGAGGACCATCCGGGCCACGTCGGCGTTGCCCACGTCGGCCGAATGTGGTGCGCGGTAGGGCGCCACGGCAGTCGCGGGGCGGTCGCGGCGGGCGGCGACGACCTCCAGAACCGTCGCGGAGTCGCACCGCTTGGGGGAGTACCACACCACGACCGAGGCAGTTCGCGGGTACGCGTGCACGGCGCGGACACCGGGAATCTTGGCGATCTCGTCTTCCAATGACACGGCCAGCGCCGTGCTGCCGCGAAACCACGGGGCGTGAACCCGCAGTCGCCCCGCAGCGTCGGACAGGACCGTCGGCGCCGTCACGGCTTAGTGCACGTGACCGTCGGAGGCCTCGTGCACTGCCGGTGGCGGCGCCTCCTCGCCGACGCGTTCGCGGGCCTCGGCGACCACGTCGGCCACCCTGAGCCTGGCGCGTTCGGCGGCCTCCTCGGCCCTGCGGGTACCTCGCAACCCCCACGCGGTGGCTGCCACCGACGCCTCGTGCACCGGCGCCTTGGCGACGGCCCTGCGGACTAGCTCGTAGGCGGCAACGCCGACGGCTCCGGTGACCACCGTCGTCGCCGCCTTGGCAATCATTCCGTGCACGACCACACATCCTCCGACCACGCTTAGTGACAATGACAATCATTAAACATAGTCGAGAGCGTGCAGTGACGCGCGGCAGGTTCCAGGTGAGAGAGGGGGACGCCCTTGGTGGCTCTGGTCGGAACCACCAAGGGCTTGAGACGATCACACCCCGGGATGCGACCCCTCCGCATGTGTTGCTACCCAACTGGCTGGGCAGCTACGCATCCGGCCGGGTTTCGGGGTTCGAGGACGGCACCCGCAGGTGGGCGGTGAGCAACAGCCGGTCGTGTTCGATCCGATCGGGAACGGGGTTGCGCCTCCCGAGCTCGGAGATGTCCTTGACGACCTGTTCGGCGAGTGCACGGAGTTTGACGTTGTGTTGCTGGGACTGCCACCGAAGCAGGTCGAACGCACCGTGCTCGTCCAGGCCGTAGATGTACATCAACATGCCCTTGGCTTGTTCGATGAACGCGCGCTGCTCGGCGATGTCGCGCACCGCCTCGGAGATTCGCGCCTCGTCCTCTGGCCGCGGCGCGCCGGACGACCGGTGGCCGTCGGTCGCGGTACTCATTGATCCTCCCGTGCGAACGACTCCTACGTGCTGCCCAACATGGGGACGAGGCANGCGTATTCCGTCGTCGCCAGGATGTCGGGCAACGTCGTCAATTTTCCGCCGGGAGGCGGATCGTTTCAAGCGTCACCGCGTGATNACGCCCTCACCTGCGACGATCAGGCGCCGAGCGGATCTCCGGTGACGACGTCGGTGACGGTCACGTCGACCGGCCCTTGCCCGGCGGTCTGCCCGAGGAGGTCGGCGACGACGTCGAGGGTGGTCACCCGGATGTGGTCGGCGAGCTGACGAAGATCGGTCCCGTAACTGCCGGTGAGCTCGATGGTCACCCCCAGCAGGGTGTTGGTCCGGTCGTCCATGTCGAAGGTGATGCGCGTCGGAGCGCAGAGGTAGCGCTGCCGCAGCTCGACGGCCAAGGTACTGCGCAGCACGTGGTCGCTGACGAAGAGCCGACCGGGACCTCCCATGCCGGGCGGTGTCTGCGCGGCCAAGGGATGACCTCCGAGCCGGGCCGTGGTCCGGATCGAGGAGATCACGCGCCCGGCGATGGCATCCCACCCAGGCTCGGGTGCCGCGCGAAGGAATTCGATCGCGCGAAAGAGCGGGTCCGGAGGCGGGGGCGGAGAACTCATTGCCACCTTTCCAATCGGGCGCGCAGTGTCGCGGTGGCGCGAAAGTGGTGGCCGCGCGCCGCGTCGGGACTCATGTCCAGAGCCGTCCCGATCTCGGGGAACGTCATGGACTCTATTTCGCGGAGTACCCAGGATGCGCGCTGACGATACGGCAGCTCGGTGAGCGCCGCCTCCAAGGCGGCCAGGAATGCCGAGTTCGACGCCGCGGTGAACGGGTCGGAATTGCGCTGCGGAGCAGGGATCGCCTCCATGAGCTGGTCGTCGATCGGCTGGGCGCGCTTGAGCCGATAGTTGTCGGTGATCTTGTGGGAGCAAATCGAGAACAACCACGTCTTGAGCGACGACCGGCCCTGGAAGGTCTCGAGCTGCCGCCACGCGGCGATGAACGTGGCCTGCACGACGTCGGCGGCGTCGGCCTCGTTGGCGAGCAGCCTCCGTGCGTAGCGGTGCAGCGGCGGGCCGTACCGGTGGACGACCACCTCGAACGCCTCGCGGTCACCGAGCGCCGCGGCGTGGAGCAGGGCGGCGTCGCCCGCATCGGCGATCCGTCCGCCGGTGCCTGTCGTCACGCACGCTCCCAACACGTCCGCACCCGATCTCGGAGGGGGTCGGGATGGTGTTCGAGCAAATAGTAATGGCACACCGGCCGGCAGCCGCCCGGTTGGGCGCGGTTGCCGAGATCTCGCAGAGTGTGAGCCGGTTCACGTCGAGACGACGTTCGGTTTCGGCGATCGCACCCGACTCAACTTCCGACATCTCGAAACGAGTTGGCCCCGACCGGCATTCGGCGGGGCGACGACCTCTCAGGAAGGACGAGGCTGATGGCAGATTTCACGGACAAGGCTCAGGAGGCCGTCGGACGGGCCAAGGAGGCCGCGGGCGACCTGACGGGTAACGAGGACCTCAAGGCCGAAGGCGCGGCCGACACCGCCGAGGCCAAGGTCAAGCAGGGCGTCGACGCGGTGGCCGAGAAGGCTGGCGACGTCGTGGACGCGGTGNCCGACGCGAGTTCGTCGGCGCTGGACACGGCGTCGGAGAAGGCCGAGGACGTCAAGCAGTCCGTTGGACAGGCCGTCGACGGCGCCAAGCATCAGATGTCCGAGATCGCCGACGACCCAGCCGGCGCGCTCAGTGACAGCCGCGTCGTCATCAGCGCCATCGCCGCAGCGGTGGTGCTCCTGATCGTCGTGCGCCGGCGCCGCCAGCCGACGCATCGCGGCCGCCGGGCCGCCAAGCGCGCGGCGAAGGCAGGCATCGGGCGAGCGCTGTCGCGCTGAGTGAAGAGACTCCTTCGAGAGCCCCTCGAAGGCAAGGAAGATCGACACAACCAAACGAAGGGAATCACCATGGGCATCGTGGACAAGGCCAAGAACGCCGCCGAAGACGCCATCGGCAAGGCCAAGGAAGTCGTCGGTGACGTCACCAACAACGACGACCTCAAGGCCGAGGGCAAGAAGGACCAGGGTGTGTCCGGCGCGAAGAAGGTCGGCGAGAACATCAAGGACACCTTCAAGTAGCCAGCCACGGGGCCGCGTCACACCGCACCAGCGGTGGGGCGCGGCCCTCGTCGTCTCCCGGCGAGGACGATGTGAGGCAGCTCACCCACATCGCACGTTCGGATGGAGGCTCCGGCATCGACTACACCTCGTACGACNTCAACGAAGCGCGAAGTTCACCACCACCACCACCCACCACCCGACAAGGAGTTCTGAACGATGACCAGCACCCAGCCCGTCACCACCGCCACCGCGACCTCGGGCAAGGACATCACGTCCGCCACCAGCTCGACCCTGGTGAGCTCGCAGGGCAAGACCACCATCGCCGACACCGTCGTCTCCAAGATCGCCGGCATCGCCGCCCGTGAGGTCAACGGCGTCTACGCCCTCGGCGGGGGCGCCTCNCGCGTCGTCGGCGCCCTGCGCGAGCGCATCCCCGGCGCCAACGTCAACCACTCCCAGGGAGTCTCGGTGGAGGTCGGCGAGAAGCAGGCCGCCGTCGACCTCGACGTGGTCGCCGAGTACGGCGTCTCGATCGCCGACCTGGCCACCGGACTGCGCCGCAACGTCATCACGGCCATCGAGCGGATGACCGGCCTCGAGGTCACCGAGGTCAACGTCACCGTCCACGACATCCACCTCGCCGGTGACGACGACGACGCCGACGACGCCGTCACCCGGGTGCAGTGACCGGCACCGACATGGGCGACGCGACGGCGCCGACGAGCGAACCCGATCAGGCCGACCTCGTCGCCGCCGCCGTCACCTCGGTGCCGGGTGTGGTCGGGTTGCACGCCGGCATGTTCGGCGAAGTGGCGACCTACCTCCCCGGTCACCGGGTGGCGGGCNTCCGCACCGGCCCGGACGACGTGACCGAGGTGCACGTCACCCTGCGCTACGGCAGCCCGGTGCGGGAGACCGCGGCGCTGGTCCGCGACGCGGCCTCAGCCGTCACCGGAGGCGTCGTGGACGTCACGGTGGAGGACGTCGTCACCGAGGCGCCGTGACCGCGGCGCGGTGGGGCCGCTACCCGGACCGGGCCAGCGCCCGCCGCGCCGCCGCCCGCGAGTTGCATCCCGACCGCGGCGGCAGCGCGGTCGACTTCGCAGCCGCGCTGCTCGAGATCGACGCTCACTTCGCACCGCCGCCGGTACGTCTCACCGTCCGCCACACCCGGCGACTCCGACTCCTGCACCCCCGTCGTCTGCGCCGCCGACGGCGTCGCTACATCCAACTCTGACTCACCCCCGCAGTTCGGAAACGCCGCGCTGCACCATCTTTCGGAGGTAGACATGACCACATCCAGCTTGGGCTTGATCGCCGGGTTGCTGCTCGGCATCGCCGCGGCCGCAGGCGGACTGACCGGCTTCGTGATCGCCCTCATCCTGGGCGTCGCCGGGTACCTCGTCGGCGGCCAGCGCGACGGCGAATTCGATCTGTCCGCATTGTTCCCCGGGAGCCGTCGTGGCTGACGACGACACCGGCGTCGACCCGGCCGGGGACCCCGGTGCGCGCGGCGGCCTCGTCGTGCGCGACAAGGTCGCCCAGCGTCTGGCCGTGCACGCCGCCCGGCTGACCGAGGGCGTGCACCCGCACGCCGCGGGGCTGGACAAGATCACCGGCCGTGAGTTGCCCCGCGCCACCGTCGCCGTCGCCGGTGACCGGGCTAGCGTCCAGGTCAACATCGCCGTGGCGTGGCCCCAGCCCGCCGTCGCCGTCGGCGCCGCCGTGCAACGCAACGTCGTCGCCGCGCTCAAGGACTATGCCGCCCTGACCGTCGACCGCGTCGACGTCGCCGTCGATGCAGTGCTACCCCTGACCGAACCCTCGAGGACCGTGCAATGACCACCGCCCAAGAACACGCCGTCACCGCCCGGCCCGCGCCGGGCCGCCCGCCCGTGGCCGCACCGGCCGCCGGTTACGTCGGGGCGCTCCTCGCGCTCCTGATCCTGGCCGCCGGAGCCGTCGCGCTGCGCGACGCCGCCGTGCACTTCGGCTGGCTACGGGGTGCGGCGTGGATCGACACCGCGATCGCCGGCCTCGACGGGCTGTCGCCGCAGGGGTGGATGCTGCCCGCCGGCGTCGTGATCGCCCTCGTCGGGCTCTGGTGGATCGTCGCCGCCCTTCGGCCGCGCCGCCGCACGGCACTGGAGGTTCCCGCGCAGACAAGCGTCTGGATCGCGAAGGCCGACCTGGCCCGATTGGCCCGTGCCGCAGCCGATTCGGTGCCCGGTGTGCTCGACAGCCGTGCCTCGGCGAGCCTGCGGACCGTCAAGGTGACCGCCGACGTCACCGGCGACGACCCCGCTCGAGGCAGCCATCAGCACGGCCGTCGCCGACGCGATCGGCGGCTTCACCACCACCACGCCGCGCCTCAAGGTGCGCACTCGGACGGGAGCCCACTGACATGACCCGCACTGCCGTCACCTTCGACCGGATCGCCGCCGTCGTCGCCGGACTCGCGTTGGTCGCCCTGGGCGCCGCGCTGGTGGTGTGGACCACCAACTCCGTGCCCAACCTGCCCCGGCGGATCGCGATCTCCGGACTGCATTCGGCCACCGGGACCGGTTGGTGGCCCTTCGCGTTGGCCGGCGCCGGCGTCCTGCTCGTCGTCGTCGCCCTGCGATGGCTGTTCGCGCACACCCCGGCAGCCAAGGTCAAGGACCTGCCGCTGCGCCGCGACGACGCCGGGTCGATCACCGTCGACCTCGGTGAGGTCGCCACCGCCGCAGCGGAGGCGCTCAAGCAGAATCTCGACGTCGCATCCGCCAGCGGCAAGGCCGTGATCGACCGCGGCACGCGCACGGTCGACCTCACCGTGACCACCACGGCGACCCCACGATCCGACCGGCTCATCCCGACCATCGACGCCGTCTGCGCCCAAATCGCCGGCGTGCTGTCCGATCCGTCGGTCGCCACGCGCACCACCATCCACACCGGTAAGCGCGAGCGACGCCGGGTTCGGTGACGGCGCCCGCCGTCGACTCAGAAAGGACCGCTCATGCTCGCTCTCTTGGCCACCCCCGTCCGACGTTGGATTCTGGCCAGCTTGTTGCTCCCCGTGGTGGCCACGGTGCTGACCAAGCTCGGTCAGTACCTGCAGCGCCGCAACGGCGGNTCNCCCACTGCGGTCTCGCGNGCCCTGCTGGGNCTCTCGTCGGTGACTCGGCGCTTCACCAGGAGGCACGCGCCCGAGGTCGACCAGGCGTCGGCCAGCCCGGAGTCGACGCATACCAAGCANCTGCCCTAGAGGCGTTGTCTGGCAACANATTCGACGAATACGAGGAGGTTGACATGCAGATCGAAGCTGAGCGGTGCGAGCCCGATCAACCGGCCGTCGACCGTCGGCGGCCGCGCACCCACGACGAGACGCAGATGGACACGCTGCGGCGGTTACCCGCCCTGCGGGTGCTGGATCAGCTGCCGGTACCCGTCGTCGCCGTGACCGAGAAGGGCACCGTGCTCTTCGCCAACGACGCGATGGGCGAGATGCTCGGCATGACCCGTGACGAGCTGCAGGCCATGAACTTCACCGAGGTCTTCGAGACGCCGCTGGAAGCAGACGGCACCGTCACCGGGCTACAGAAGCACGCAAATTCACTGGTCCGGTTGTCGCACGTCGACGGGTCCACCGTCCGGGCCGTGATGAGCCGATCGGCGTTGCAGCGCGCGGACGACGACATCGCGTTGGTGACGTTCCAAGACCTGACCGAGCAACTGTGGGCGCAGGGCCGCTGATCGACCGCCGCCGCCACGAGGAATCACGCCGGCTGTCGGAGACGGCCATTCGACGAACGGGCGGGCAGAACCACGAGGGGTCTGCCCGCCCGTCTGAGCGGAGGTGAAAGTGCGCTATTCAGCTGCTTTTTGGCGCGCCTCGGCGGACTTCTCGGCGGCGCGCGCGGCCTCGGCCTCGGCCTCCTTCTTGGCGACGTCACGCTGGGCCTCGGCCTTGTCCTGCTGTGCCTTGCCCTCTTCTTGGAGGCCGTCGTTACCGGTGACGACGCCGACGACCTCCTTGGCCTTGCCCTTGACGTCTTCGACGACGCCCTTCGCTGCTTCCTCGGGTCCGCTGTCGCCCATGTGCGCGCTCCATTCCTTCGCGAGTGTCCTTCCGGTTCTCCGGAAACCGTGCGCGGAGTACCCGTTGTGGGCGAAGTCTGAACATCGACGTGTCTTCAGCTTGGATTCAGGTTCGAGCCGTAGCGTCGTGCCACGTTCCGGCCGGTGCCGGCCGGGCGTGTACGTTGCCCGGACGCCCCAATGACGAACCATCCGAACCGATTCGGCGAACTGAGAGCAATGAACCAACTGCCCGTGAAGAAGGCGGCCACGACGGCGCCCGCCACGAAGGTGGCCAAGAAGACGCCGGCGAAGAAGACGGCCAAGAAGGCGCCGGCCAAAAAGGCGCCCGCGAAGAAGGCGGCCAAGAAGGCGCCCGCGAAGAAGGCACTTGGAAAGAAGGCGGCCGCCAAGAAGGCCGCACCCCGCACCGCGTCTCCCAAGACCGCATCGACTCCGCCGCGTCTTGCACTGATGGCTCCGCCCACCGATCCGCTGACG
>Ga0055540_1001492_pt1 | contig 13904 bp, 10 predicted proteins | sample AraplaCvi_mMS_r2_2_FD_55040 | JGI IMG/M metagenome (GOLD analysis project Ga0055540, IMG submission 55040) | Arabidopsis root microbial communities from North Carolina, USA - plate scrape MF_Cvi_mMS_r2 | ecosystem: Host-associated > Plants > Roots > Endosphere | place: USA: North Carolina
CTACGTCCGCGAATGGCTCGGCAACCAGGGCGCCGGCGGATACGTGCAGTTCGACGCCTCATCCGGGCTGTGGTCTCTGAGCCCCGAGCAGGCGCTGTGCCTGACCGACCCGAACGGCCCGGTCGACATGCCCGGCGCCTACAACATCGTCGAGGCGACGTTCCACGCACTCGGGCACACGCTCGAGAACTTCACGTCCGGAAGCGGCATGGAGTGGGGCGAGCATCATCCCTGCCTGTTCGAGGGGACCGAGCGGTTCTTCCGTGCCGGCTACAACGCCCACCTGATCGAATCGTGGCTCCCTGCGCTGGACGGCGTCGTCGACAAGTTGCAGAGCGGCGCGAAGGTGGCCGACGTGGGCTGCGGACACGGTGCCAGCACCATCTTGATGGCGGGGACCTACCCGAACTCGGAGTTCATCGGTTACGACTACCACGCGGAGTCGGTCCGCGTCGCCTCCGAGAAGGCTGCGGCGGCGGGGGCCACCAACGCGCGGTTCGAGGTCGCGGACGCAAGCAGTTACGAGGGCGACGGGTTCGACCTAATCGCGTTCTTCGACTGCCTGCACGACATGGGTGATCCGATCGGCGTGTCCAGGCACGCCCGCCAAGCAATCACCGACGACGGCACGGCGATGATCGTGGAACCCTTCGCGAACGACCAGGTGCAGGACAACCTGAACCCGGTTGGCCGGGTGCTGTACGGCGCGTCGGCACAGATCTGCGTCCCCGTGTCCCTGGCCCGTAACGGGCCCGCGCTCGGAGCTCAGGCAGGTGAGGCGCGGCTGCGGAGCGTCGTCGTCGACGGAGGCGGTTTCACCCGGTTCCGCAGGGCTACCGAGACGCCGTTCAACCTCGTGCTCGAGGCCAGGCCCTGATTGAATGGGGTCATGGAGACCGACGACAAGGTGGCCAGCGCGACCCTGGAGGTCGCCGCGCCGGTCGACCGCATCTTCGAGTTGATCGCCGACCCGGCGCGGCAGCCGCAATGGGACGGCAACGACAACCTCGCCGAGGCAGCCGAGGGGCAACGCGTGCACGGCGTCGGGGACGTGTTCCTGACGACGATCTGCCAGGGCGGCGTCCGGGAGAACCACGTCGAGGAGTTCGAGGAGGACAGGCTGATCGCCTGGCGACCCTCCGAACCCGGCTCGCCGCCGCCCGGCCACCTCTGGCGCTGGGAGCTGAGCCCCGTGGACGACGCGCACACCCGTGTCACCCATACCTACGACTGGTCGCGATTGACCGACGAGAAGCGCATGGTGCGCGCCCGCGCGACGGGCTCGGACGCGTTGATGTCGTCGCTGACCCGGCTCCGCGATCTGGCGGAACGGCGCTGAGTCAGGCCCCCGAGCCGGCCATCGCCTCGGCGACCGCCGTCCGGATCGCTGGCTCGTCGAGCGGTCGTTCCCAGCCGGAGGTTCCCGCCAGGTCGGCGATTCCCAGCAGCGCGGCACCCACGACGGGTGGCTGGGTCGGTATGACGATCCGTACCGCCGGGCAGATCTGCTCGAGGCCGGCAGCGACCTCGGCCATCATCAGTGGATCGCGGGCGGCCAGGACGCCACCGCCCAGCACCACCTCGCAGTCACGGTCGGCCAGCTGAAGACCGAGGATGGCCACTCGGGCCATGGCGACCACCTCGGCCGCTTGCTTGCGCACCACGTCGGCCGCCACCCGGTCGCCCCGGGCGGCCACCTGGAGCAGCAGGGGAACCAGTTCGTGGAGGCGCGCCTGCGGAATGTCGTCCAGGTTCAGGGCAATTCCGGCGGCGACCGCGGTCGGCGTGTCGAAGTGCTCGGCGATCGCGGCACTGAGTTCGGTGCGCGCACCGCGCCCGTCCTCGCCTCGGCACGCCAGGTACATGGCCTCGACGGCGAGTGACCGACCGCCGCCCCAGTCGCCGGTCAACGGGCCCAGTGCCGGGAACCGCACCTGACGACCGTCGGCGCCGATCCCGATGCAGTTGATCCCGGCGCCGCATACGACCGCGACGCCGACCGTCGCGGAGGAGCCGGACCGCAGCAGCGCCACCATGTCGTTGCCGACCACCACGCGTTCGGCCAGCCCTGCGGCTTTGAGGTATTCGGCGTAGTGGGCTTCCTGCTCCGGGAAGTCCGCATTGGCCAGGTAGGCCTCGATCAGCGCGACCGGGGGCCCGCCGCACTGTTCGAGCAACGCCCGTATTCCGTCGGCGAGCTGGTCGAGTTGGGCGGCCACTCCGTCAGGGGTGGCGCTGAACTTGAACCCGCCCTGCCTTCGGTAACCGGCCACCGTGCCGTCGGGGCTGATCAGCAGGATGTCGGTCTTGGAGTTGCCGGCGTCCAGCGCGACCAAATGCCCGGGGTTCACCCGGCCCACGGGAGGTAGGCCTTGTTCTCGCCGATCAGCCTGTCCGCCAACGTATTCGCGGGATCCCACTGACCGATCAACGGGTGGGCGAGCAGTGCGCGCACCACTCGGTCGCGGCCGCCGTGGACGGCGGCCTCGAGGGCCAGCTGCTCGTAACCGGCAACGTCACCGATCAACCCGGCCAGGTCGGGGGCGACGGGATCGAGGGTGACGGGAGCGGCGCCGCTCGAGGTGATCGTCGCAGGCACTTCGATCACCATGTCGGGCGGCAGGAATGGCAGGGTGTCACCGTTGACGGTGTTGACCACCTGCACGTCGCCACGGTCGGTGACCAGCGAAGCGACCAGCCCCAGGGCGGCCTCCGAATAGTAGGCGCCGCCGCGCCTGGCCAGGATGTCCGGCTTGCGGTCGAGCGCGGGGTCGGCATACATGGCAAGCAGCTCGTCTTCGAGCGCGGCCACTTCCTTCGCCCGCGGCACACCGCCGCGCTGCTCGTCGACCACTCGGTCGTGTTGATAGAAGTAGCGCAGATAGTAGGACGGCACGTTGCCAAGAAGCGTCAGCAACTCGGCAGGCAGATTCATGTGTTCGGCGATCTCGTCGAGGTGATCGGACAGCAGGGCGGGCAGTACGTCGGGTCCGACACCGAACGGGGCGCCCGCCTCTGGAAGCACGCGAACCGCGCGTTCCCAGGTCAGGTGGTTGAGTCCGACGTGGTCCAGGCTCACCCGTTCCGGCGCGACGTCGAGGAGCTCGGAGAACTTGCGCTGCAGGCCGATGGCGACGTTGCACAGTCCGATGGCCTTGTGTTCGGCCTGCAGCAGCGCCCGGGTGACGATGCCGACCGGGTTGGTGAAGTCGACGATCCAGGCGTCGGGATTGACGGCCCGCACCTGGTCTGCGATGCCGAGCACCACCGGGACGGTGCGCAGCGCCTTCGCGAAACCTCCTGCGCCAGTGGTCTCTTGGCCGACGCAACCGCAGTCCAGCGGCCACGTCTCGTCTCGTTCCCGAGCCGCCTGCCCGCCGACGCGCAGCTGCATCAGCACCGCCGCCGCGCCGTCGGCGGCTTCGGTCACGTCGGTCGAACCGCGAACCGTGGCGGGGGTTCCGTATCTGGAGAGGATGCGCTGGGACACCCCGGCGAGAAGGTCGCGGCGCTCCTGCGCGGGGTCCACCAGGACGATCTCACTGACCGGCACCTCGCCGTGGAGCCGGGCGATGCCATCGATCAGTTCGGGGGTGTACGTCGAACCACCACCTACGACGACGATCTTCACGACGGACTCCCTTGTCTCAGTGGCACATTCTCGGATCGAGCACATCGATGCCGACACCAAGCGGCCCGCGAGTCCGACGCGAATTGGAAGACAATTTTCCTATGAAATTAATCGGAGGACCGCCCACGGTCAAGGGGAGGACCTCAGATGCGTGCGATGCGCGACCAGGCTTGGGTCACGCCAGCCGCCAGGCAGCCGTCGACCACGGCGTCGCCGCCGAGCGCGCTGACGCGCAAGTCGGGCATTGCCGGTGCGATACGGCCGAGTTCGGACCGCACCCGGTCGACGAACCCCGTGGCGCGACCGATGCCGCCGCCAATCACGATCAGCTCTGGATCGGCGACCGCCACGATCGAGCAGATCGCCTTCGCCACCATGACGGCCTCCGCCGTCACGACCGCTTCGGCCCGGGGATCGCCCTTGACCGCCGCTGCGAACACCCGCTCGGCGGTGACCGCGCCGCGCATCCCTGCCCGGCGGGCCGCCCTGACGACTCCGGCCGCCGACGCCGACGCTTCCAGTCGGCCCCGGCGCCGCGCGTCTCGCTCGTCGGTGCTCGCGTCGTCGTCCAGCGGCAGGTAGCCGATCTCGCCCGCGACCCGGTGCGCGCCGCGGAGCAGCTTGCCGTCGAGGATGAGGCCCATGCCGACGCCGGTCCCCACCGAGACGAAGGCGAAACTGTCCACCTCCTTCCCGAAGCCCAGCGCCTGTTCGGCCAGCGCCGCAGCGTTCACGTCGTTCTCGATCATCATGTTCTGTCCGAACGCATTTCGCAGTTCGCGCAACACCGACGGGTGTTCCCAGCCGGAGAGCGAGCCGGCCAGCCGAATCGTGTCGTCGGCGGCGTCGAACACACCTGGCGTGCCGATCACGGTTTGAGTGATCCCGCTGCGTGGGAGCTTCGCCATCTGGGTGAGCTTCTTGGCCAGTTCGACCATTTCGGGGATCGCCGCCCGACTACCGCCAGTGGGTGACTTGACCTCGAAACGGGCCAGTGCCTCGCCGCTGAGATCGCAGACCGCGCCGCGTAGATAGCGATGGCCGACGTCGAGCGCGAGCACGTGTCCGGCGTCGGGCGAGAACTCGTAGAGCGCAGCCGAGGGCCCGGGGACCCCGACCCGGTGGCCGCTCACTCGGACGAGACCGGCTCCCTTGAGGGCCGACACGGCTGCCGACACGGTCGGTTTGGACAACCCGGTGAGCTCGGCCAGCTCGGTACGGGACAGTCGTCCGCCGACCTTCAGGTGGTCCATCAACAGTTGCTCGTTCATCGCCTTGATCGAGCGGCGCCGCCCCGGTTCCTGAGCTACCTCCACCACGCCCCGGCTCCTTCTGCTGTTCGTGCCCGGTCGCCCCGGGCGTCCATCTCCACGCGGCCACGCGGCCACTCCACGGGACGGCCCAGCGTCCCGCCCCACCCCCGTCGGCACGGCTCGAGCTTCCTCTTGCGGGCCGGTAATTGGAAGAGTACTTTCCTTCCAATCACGACTCACCCTTCGGAGTATCCCGATGCAGACACCGGTGATCATTGCAGTTGACTTCGGCGGCACCAAGACTGCCGTCGCCGTGTGCGAGCTCGACGGCACGCAGTTGGACACCGCCACGGCGCCGGTCGCCAAGAGCGGCGGCGCGCGACGAAACCTCCGGTGTGGCATCGATCTAGCCCGGACCCTGCTGGCGCGGTGCGCGCCCGGTCGCCCGGTCGCCGCCGTGGGCGCCTGCACCTTTGGCGTCCCGTTGCCCACCGAGATCCAACTGGCGCCCAACGTCGACGGTTGGTCGGACCTGGCGCTGGCGAGCGAACTGCAGGATGCCTTCCCGGGAGCCGAGATCTCGGTCGGCAACGACGTCAAGGCCGCTGCGACAGCGGAATTCGCGTTCGGGCACCTGGCCTACTGCGATCCCGGGATCTACCTCAACCTGGGTACGGGACTGGCGGCGGCGGTGGTGGTCGGCGGCACGGTGGTCAACGGGTACCACGGCGCGTCCGGAGAGATCGGATACAACCTCCGATCACGCGCCGACGTGGACCACCCCGCCGGTCGAGCGATCCTCGAGGAGTTCGTGTCGGGTAACGCGGTGTCGGCCCGTGGCGAATCCGTCTGCGGACGGCCCGTATCGGCGGCCGACGTCTTCGCCGCGGCCGCCACCGATCCGCGAATGGCCGACCTCGTCAGCGATTTCGTCGGCGAACTCGCCTTTCATCTGGTCAACTTGACCAACGCCGTCGATCCGCAGCGGATCGTGGTCGGCGGTGGTATGACTGCGTCCTGGGCGCTGTTGCATCCCGCGCTGCGCGCCGCCCTCAACGCAGCCGTGCCCTATCCACCCGAGTTGGTTCGGTCGGCGTTTCCAGACCGGGCACCCCTGATCGGCGCCATCGCGCTGGGCGCCGCGGCGGCCGCAGCACGACCGGGCGATGTATTGAGCTGTCAGCGCACAGGATTCGTCGACTGAGAAAGGTAGGGAAACAATGTCCCCACTCCCCTCGAAAGGGACCCACCGTCGGTCGTCGGCGTCTCGACGCGTGATGGCACTCGCGACCGTCGGTCTCCTGCTGTCGGCGTGCTCGGGCGGTGGCACCTCGTCGACGTCGTCGTCGACGGAGGACACGACCGGGCCGACCGGGGTCCCCAGCGGCAACCATGAGAAGGGTGGCCAGGTCACCATCGTGAACGTGGCGGGCCAGACCTGGTCGTGCCAGTTCAATCCCTTCAACCCGGCGGTGTTCCAACAGTCCCAGGGCTTCGTCTACGAGCCGCTGGTGTTCGTCAACATCCTCAACGATCAGGCCGAGACGCCCCTGCTGGCAAGCAGCTACACCTGGTCGCCAGACGGCAAGTCCGTCGAGTTCACCATCCGCGACGGCGTGAAGTGGAGCGACGGGCAACCGATGACCGCCAAGGACGTCGAGTTCACCTTCAACCTGCTCAAGAAGACCCCGGCACTGGACACCTACGCGTTGTGGACCGGTGCCGGTCTGCAGAGTGTGACCGCGGCCGGCAACAAGGTCACGATGCAGTTCGCCGCGCCGGCCAAGGTCTACTTCTTCAACTTCGCCAATCAGGTGCCGATCGTCCCCGAACACGTCTGGTCCACCGGTGAGGCGGCCGCCCACCCGGACACCTGGGCAGACGACAAGCCGGTCGGAACCGGTGCGTTCACCGTCAACAACTGCAACCCCAACAACATCGAGTACACCGCCAACCCGACGTACTGGCAGCCCGGCAAGCCCTACATCCAGACCGTCGAGTACCCCGCCTACCTCGACAACGGCCCGGCCAACCTCGACCTGGCCACCGGCAAGGGTCAATGGGGCAGCCAGTTCATCCCCAACATCAAGGCGTTCTACCTCGACAAGTCGCCCGACAACCACACCTGGTCACCGCCGGTCACCAGTGTGACGCTGTACCCGAACCTCGATCCGTCGCACGCCGCGACCAGCAAGCTCGAGGTGCGCCAAGCCATCGCGATGGCCCTGGACCGGAGCAAGATCGCGTTGGTCGGCGAAGGTGGGCAGGAACCCGCAGCCAACCAGTCCGGTGTCGTCACCCCGACGTTCGACAAGTTCTTCGACTCCGCGGCCGTCGCCTCGGCCGGCTACGACAAGCCGAACACGGACAAGGCCAAGGAGTTGTTGGCCAAGGCCGGCTACGGTCCGGACCACCCGCTGGATCTGAGCGTCATCACGGTCACCGGCTACACCGACTGGGACGCGTCGCTGGCCGTGGTCAAGCAGCAGTTGGCCGCGGTCGGAATCAACCTGACGGTGCAGGATCTGGCGCAGCAGACCTATGACGACAAGCTCTACACCGGTGACTTCGACCTGGCGTACTACGCACCGCCCGGCGGACCGACGCCGTACTACGAGATGCGCCTCAACCTGTACTCGAAGAACAGCGCCCCGATCGGACAACCCGCCAGCTCCAACTACTCTCGCTACTCCAACCCCGAGGTCGACGCACTTCTGGACAAGTACCCCGTCGTCGACGGCGACGCCCAGGTGCAGATCGTCAAGCAGATCGGCGACGCGATGATGCGCGACGTGCCGGTCATCCCGGTCACCGAGATGGTGGACTGGTTCCAGTACAACACCAAGGACATCAGTGGCTGGCCCACCGAACACAACCCCTACGCCCAGCCGGCCGCCTTCAACATCCCCGACGTCGGCATCGTGCTGAGTTCCATCTGGTCCAAGTCTGCTCAAGGCTGATGCGAACGCAGGCCCGGGGAGTCGTCCCGTGAGATACCTGGTGCGTCGTCTCGGTTTCTTCGTGCTCACCCTCTGGGCGGCGTTGACGCTGAACTTCTTCATCCCCAGGCTGATGCCGGGAAGCCCGGTGGACGCGCTGCGCACCCGGACCCACAACCGGCTGTCGCAGGACGCGCTGGAGCAACTGCTGGCCTCGTTCGGATTCAAGCCGAACGCGAACTTGCTCCAGCAATACCTGGACTACCTGGGCGACATGTTCACCGGCCACTGGGGCGTCTCCATCGGCGCGTCCCTCGGCCAGCCCATCACCCAGATCATCGCTCAGGCACTGCCCTGGACGGTGGGCCTGGTCGGGGTGGCGACGGTGATCGCGTTCGTGCTCGGAACCCTGATCGGCGCGGTCGCCGGTTGGCGGCGTGGCGGCGTGTTGGACTCAATCCTGCCAACGGTATTCGTCATCACCTCGGCACTGCCCTACTTCTGGGTGGCGCTGCTGCTGATCCTGTTCTTCTCGGTGTGGACCGGGGGCTGGCTGCCGCACGACTTCAACTACGACTCCACGATCGTGCCCGGCTGGACCCCGGAGTTCATCGGCAGTGTCCTGGTGCACGCCATCCTGCCCGCCGCGACGATCATCGTCACCGCGGTCGGCGGCTGGATCCTCACGATGCGCAACAACATGATCGCGACCCTGTCCGAGGACTACGTCCGGATGGCCAGGGCGAAGGGACTCTCGGACTGGAAGATCATGACGGGTTACGCCGCCCGAAACGCGATCTTGCCCAACCTGTCCGGCTTTGCCATGTCGCTGGGATTCGTGGTCTCCGGGGCGATCCTGGTCGAATACGTCTTCAACTATCCGGGATTGGGCTACCTGCTCTACAACGCGGTCCAGAACACCGACTACCCGCTGATGCAGGTGCTGTTCCTGCTGTTCACCGCGGCCGTGCTCGTCGCGGTGCTGATCTGCGACTTCGCCATCGTGGCACTCGATCCGCGCGCCAGGGCCACGTCGTGAGGGGACCGCGATGAGCATCGTGACGGCGACGGTGACGGCCGAGACGGTCGCCGTTCCAGCCAGGCGCAGGGGCGGGTTCTGGCACTCGCTGGCCAGGAATCCCAAGGCCGTCGTCGGTGTGGTGATCTTCCTCCTCTTCACCGTGATGGCGGTGTGGCCAGGCCTGTTCACTTCGGTCAGCGACCCGAACGCATTGGAGTTCATGCCGTCCGAGCAGCCCAGCGGAGACCACCTCCTGGGGACGACGGCTCTCGGGCAGGACATTTGGGCTCAACTGGTGTTCGGCGCCAGGCAGTCGCTCGTCATCGCGGTGGTCGCAGGCGGCTGCGCCACCGTGTTGTCGGTGCTCGTCGGGGTCACCGCCGCCTACCTCGGCGGAATCGTCGACGACATCCTCTCGCTGCTGACCAATGCGATCCTGGTGATTCCGGCCTTCCCGTTGATCATCATCTTCGCCAAGTACGCCGGGCAGGGCGGGCTGCCGGTCATCCTGGCGGTGCTGGTCTTCACCGGCTGGTCCTACGGCGCCAATCAGCTTCGCGCGCAGGCACTGTCGCTGCGAAGCCGGGACTTCCTGGAGGCCGCCAGGGTGCGTGGCGAGCGGCGCTCGTACATCATCCTGGCCGAGGTGCTGCCGAACCTGGCCTCGCTGATCGTCGCGAACTTCCTAGGCGCGGCACTGTATTCGGTGCTCACGGCAGCCGGCTTGCAGTTTCTCGGCCTCGGCGATCCGAATTCGGTGAGCTGGGGCACGATGCTCTATTGGTCACAGAATCAGCAGGCCCTCCAAACCGGAATGCCGCTGTGGTCCATTGCACCCGGTCTCTGCGTGGCGTTGCTCGGGGCCTCGTTCGCCCTCGTCAACTACGCCTTCGACGAGATCAGCAGTCCGGCACTGCGGCCAGTGAGGAGGCACCGTGTACGACGCTCCCGCCAGCGGACCGACCGTGGCTGACACACCGCAGAAGGCGGAGCCCCTGCTGTCGGTCACGGGGTTGTCGGTGGCCTACGGCACGCCGTCGGGTCCGGTCACCGCGGTGGACGACGTCGACTTCGACGTCGNCCCTGGTGAGTTCCTGGGGCTGGTGGGCGAATCCGGGTGCGGCAAGTCGACGACGTTGTTCGCGATCGCCCGGCTGCTCTCGCCCCCGGCCGAGATCATCGGTGGCAGCGTGCTGTTTCGCGGGCACGACCTGGTCACGATGAGCCAGCGCCAGCTGAACGTGCTGCGCTGGAAGGACTATTCGGTGGTCATGCAGAGCGCCATGAACGCGCTCAACCCCGTCACCACCCTCGCAGCCCAATTCGGAGACGCACTGGACGCCCACGCGAAGATGTCGAAACGGGCCAAACACGAGCGCTCCCGCGAGGTGCTCGACCTGGTCGGCATCGACCCCGCCCACCTGACCAGCTATCCGCACCAACTCTCCGGCGGTATGCGACAGCGGGCGATGATCGCCATGGCGCTGCTGTTCACCCCGCAATTGGTGATCATGGACGAGCCGACCTCGGCTCTGGACGTGGTCGCCCAGCGGTCGCTGATGATGCAGATCAAGGATCTGCAACGGCAATTGGGCTTCGCAGTCGTCTTCGTCACCCACGACATGTCACTGGTCAGCCACTACTCCGACCGACTGCTGGTGATGTACGCCGGGCGCGTGGTCGAGAACGGTCCCACCCGCGAGGTGTTCGACCGACCGGCACATCCCTACAGCCGAGGGCTGCTGGAGGCGTTTCCCTCGATCCGTGGACCGAAGGTGCCGCTGGTCGGCATTCCGGGGAGCCCACCGTCGATGTCGAAGCTGCCCGACGGCTGCAGTTTCCAACCACGTTGCGTCGCAGCCGTCGACGACTGCACCGTCGTGGATCCGCCTGCGTTTCCCGCCGGCCTCTCGACCGCCCGGTGTCTGCTGCTCGATCCGGCCCGTCGCCCGGAGGGCGCTCGGTGACCGGATCCGACGTGCCACTTCTGCAGACCCGCGGGCTGACGAAGCACTTCAAGATAGGCGGTGGGTTCTCCCGCAAGATCCTGCACGCCGTCGACGACGTCGACCTCGAGATCAGGGACCGCGAGATCGTTGCCCTGGTGGGCGAGAGCGGCAGCGGGAAGAGCACCATCGCCCGGTTGCTGGCCAGGGTGCACCGACCCACGTCGGGGGACATCGTGTTCCAGGGGCGGCCGGTGTCGGAGATGACCGGCCGAAAGCTGGAGCTGGCCTATCACCGCGCCGTCCCGATGGTGTTCCAGGACCCGTTCTCGTCGTTGAACCCCGCCTACCGGGTGTCACACGGCATCACCCGTGGGCTGCTGCTGCACCGCCCCGAGCTGTCCGCGGCCGAGCGCCGCGCCGAAGCCGAGCGGGTGGTGGAGGCCGTCGGACTCAGTCCGGCTCCCGACGTCCTCGACCGCTTCCCACACGAGCTGTCGGGCGGGCAACGCCAGCGCATCGGCTTCGCCCAGGCGCTGTCCTATCGGCCAAAGCTGATCGTCGCCGACGAACCGGTGTCGATGCTGGACGTCTCGATCCGCATCGGGCTGCTCAACGTGATGGCCAAACTTCGCTCCGACGAGGGCGTCTCGATTCTCTACATCACCCACGACATCGCCAGCGCCCGTTACGTTTCCGACCGGATTCTGGTGATGTACGCCGGTCACGTCGTCGAGTCGGGACCGACCGAGCAGGTGCTCGCCGCCCCCGCGCATCCCTACACCCAACTGCTGCTCTCGGCGGTCCCCGACCCGCGAGCTCCGCTCCCGGAGGCCATCGGCGCGGACAAGGGCGAACCACCGAAGGTGATCGACCCCACGCCGGGCTGCCGATTCCGCCACCGCTGCCCGTTGGCCGTCGACCAGTGCGCGACCACCGAACCCGCGCTGCTGCCGGTATCCGGCGAGCAATCGGCCGCCTGCCACGTCACCGCCGCGGGCCGGGCCGGCCAGCCGGTGCCGTCGGGTTAGCGCTTCTCCGCGAACGCCCGCAGCGCGTCGACCTGCGCCGGGTCGAGTGACGGCCGCACCGAGGCCCTGGCGTTGGCGACGTCGGCGGCGGTGACGTCGGCGGCGTCGATCGACCGCCGCATCGCGGTCAGTGCCGACTCCCGCAGCAGCGCAACGCAATCGGCGGCGCTGTAGCCCTCGAGGGTGTCGGCGAGTTCGTCGAGGTCGACGTCGGCGCTCAACGGGATGTTCTTGCCGGCCGTGCGCAGGATCTCGCGGCGCGCGTCGGCATTCGGCGGCTCGACGAAGACCGACTTCTCCAGCCGTCCCGGTCGCAGCAGGGCGGGGTCGATCAGGTCGGGTCGGTTGGTCGCCCCGAGGACGACGACGTCGCGCAGCGGGTTGATGCCGTCGAGTTCGGTGAGCAGGGCGGCCACCACGCGGTCGGTGACGCCGGAGTCGAAGCTCTGCCCGCGCCGCGGGGCCAGTGCGTCGATCTCGTCGAGGAACACCAGTGACGGTGCGGAATCCCGTGCGCGGCGGAACAGTTCGCGGACGGCCTTCTCCGAGGACCCGACCCACTTGTCCATCAGCTCGGCGCCCTTGACGGCGTGGACCGACAGTCGGCCGCTACTGGCCAGGGCCCGGACGACGAACGTCTTACCGCACCCCGGCGGACCGTACAGCAGGACGCCCCGCGGCGGTTCGACGCCGAGTCGTTCGAAGGTGTCGGGGTGCTGCAACGGCCAGAGCACCGCCTCGGTGAGGGCCTGCTTGGTCTCGACCATGTCGCCGACGTCCTCGAGGGTGATCGAGCCGACCGCGACCTCCTCGGTCGCCGACCGCGACAGGGGCCGGATCACCGACAGCGCTCCGGTCAGATCGTCCTGGGTCAGCGCCGGCGTCCGACCGTCGGAACTGGCGCGGGCGGCTGCCCGCAGCGCAGCCTCCCGGACCACCGCGGCCAGATCGGCGACGACGAATCCCGGTGTGCGCTCACCGATCTCGTCCAGAGCGAGGTCATTGGCCGGGACACCGCGCAGGAGCACCTCGAGAAGTGCCTTGCGCGTGGACCCGTCGGGAAGACTCAGCCCCAGTTCGCGGTCGCACAGGTCGGGCGCGCGCAACCTGGCGTCCACGGCATCCGGCACCGCGGACGTCGCGACGAACGCCACGCCCGGCGTGGCCACCGCGGAGCGAAGTTCGGTGAGGATCAGGGTCGCGACGGGCTCGGGCGGCCGGTCCGCCGAGCCCGGCAGCAGGGCGTCGACGTCGGTGACGAGCAAGACGCCGCCGCCGTCGCGCAGCGTGGCCACCGCCGACGTCACCCGGGACAGTCGGTCCTCGGCGCGCAGCGACCCGACTTCCGGACCGTCGAGTTCGACGAGGCGTCGTTCCGCGCAGACCGCGCGCACCAGGGTGCTCTTGCCCACGCCCGCCGGGCCGGAGATCAGGACGCCCAGACGCGGTTTCGCGCCCAGGCTCTCGAGCAGTTCCGGTTGGTCGAGGGCGAGCTTCAACCACTCCGCGAGGCGACCGGCCTGGGTGTGGGCGCCCCGGAGGTCGTCGACCGACACCGGGGGAGGAGCGGGTTCGACGGTCGTCGGGCGGCGCGCCTCGGAGACCGTGTGCGCACCCGCGGGAGAGTCGGCACTCAGCGTCGTGCCGTCCCCCCATGCCACTACCGAATTGGGTTGCACGCTCACGGGTCCCGCGGGGTCGACGCCCGTCACCGTCAGCAGCTCCGAGGTCCAGGTGATGCCGACCGAGGCCGCCAGGGCCGACGACGCCTGCGACGTCGAGGTGCCGGGGCCGAGGTCGCGTGGCAGCAGCGAGACCGTGTCGCCGACCGTCATCACCTTGCCGAGCAGCGCCAGCCGCAGGGTGGCCGACGAGATGGACTGGGTGGCCAGCTTGGATCCGCTCACCGTCACCGAGCGGGCGCCGTAGACCGTCACGGGGGCNACCAGCACGACGGCGTTCTCGCGCAGGCCGGCNTTGGACAGCGTCACGTCGTCCAGCAGGGCGGTGCCCGCCGGGGTCTCGGGACCGGCGACGCCGACGACGGCCGACGTCGTGCGCGAACCCGTCAGGGACACCGCGT
>Ga0055540_1001498_pt1 | contig 13892 bp, 10 predicted proteins | sample AraplaCvi_mMS_r2_2_FD_55040 | JGI IMG/M metagenome (GOLD analysis project Ga0055540, IMG submission 55040) | Arabidopsis root microbial communities from North Carolina, USA - plate scrape MF_Cvi_mMS_r2 | ecosystem: Host-associated > Plants > Roots > Endosphere | place: USA: North Carolina
GCGTCCAGGACCGCGAGCGTCGACGTCGTGGCGGGCACCCCGGCGGCAGCCGACAGGGCGTCGCACAGGGCGCGGTCGCGGTCGACGCCGAGCCAGGAACCCGACGTGCCTGCCCACGCGACGACGTCGACCCGGGCCTCGGCCAGCAGGCGCGCGGCCGCGGTCATGCCGGCGACGTCGAACTGGTCGTCGGAGTCCGCGCCCAGGGCGATGTGGGTGACCCCGACCCGGGTGACGTGCATCGACGCGCGGTCGGCGAGCAGCGCCCAGGCGGCGGGCTCGAATGCGGTGTTCGACGACGGGCAGATGAAGCCGAGTCGCGTCACGTCGTGTGCCACCTCGACCTCCTCGCTCCGTGGCCCGTGATTTGGGATCCCAAAAGAGGGTGATCCGCNGCCGGCCGCGTGTCAACGTNCTGGCCGCGCACCGCCAGCTGCCGGTTCCTGGTCGTTCGCGCAGCTCACGACCCATGAGCCGACGACGACCCAGCCCGCGTCCCCGGTTTTGGGATCCCAAAGTTAACCCAGTCGTTGCATCGGAAACCTCGAGGCAGTCCAGCCGAAACCGGGCCCTAATCTTGCGGTCCGACGACCAGATGTGGGTATGCCACCCCCATGGCGAGCGAGACTGAATACGACCTCATCGTGATCGGCTCCGGCCCCGGTGGGCAGAAGGCGGCGCTGGCCGCCGCGAAACTCGGCAAGAAGGTGGCCGTCGTCGAACACGGCCACATGGTGGGCGGGGTGTGCACCAACACCGGAACCATCCCGTCGAAGACACTGCGCGAGGCCGTGCTGCATCTGACCGGGATGAACCAGCGCGAGCTCTACGGTGCGAGCTACCGCGTCAAGGAGCACATCACGCCCGCCGACCTGCACCAGCGCACCTCGCACGTCATCGACCGGGAGGTCGACGTGATTCGCAACCAGCTGATGCGCAACCACGTCGACCTCCACATCGGCAACGGCAGTTTCGTCGATGCCCACACCGTGAAGGTCGAGGGAACGCACGAGGCCGAACATCGCACGCTCACAGGCGATTTCATCGTCATCGCCACCGGCACCACACCCCGCCGACCCGACGGCGTCGACTTCGACGAGGAACGGGTGCTGGACTCCGACGAGATCGTCAACCTCGACTTCATCCCGACGTCGATGGTCGTGGTGGGCGCCGGGGTGATCGGCATCGAGTACGCGTCGATCTTCGCCGCGCTCGGCAGCCACGTCACCGTCGTCGAGAAGCGCGACACCATGCTCGACTTCTGCGACCCCGAGGTCGTCGAGGCCCTGCGCTTCCACCTGCGGGATTCCGCGGTGACGTTCCGCTTCGGCGAGGAGGTCACCGACGTCGACGTGTCCCCCACCGGCACGCTGACCACCCTGGCCAGCGGAAAGCAGATCGCGGCGGAGGCNGTGATGTACTCGGCCGGCCGCACCGGACGCACCGACGAGCTCGACCTGGAGGCCGCCGGGCTGGGCACCGACGACCGCGGCCGCATCGAGGTCGACGATCACTTCCGCACCAAGGTCGAGCACATCTACAGCGTCGGCGACGTCATCGGATTCCCCGCGCTGGCCGCCACGTCCATGGACCAGGGCCGGCTGGCCGCCTATCACGCGTTCGGCGAGCCCGCCAACGACATGACGGCGCTACAGCCGATCGGGATCTACACCATTCCGGAGGTGTCGTTCGTCGGCGCCACCGAGTCGGAGCTCACCAGGGACGCGATCCCCTACGAGTTCGGCGTGTCCCGCTACCGCGAGCTGGCGCGAGGCCAGATCGCCGGCGACTCCTACGGCATGCTCAAGCTGCTGGTGTCGACCGAGGACCGAAAGTTGCTCGGGGTCCACATCTTCGGCACCGCGGCCACCGAATTGGTGCACATCGGCCAAGCGGTGATGGGCTGTGGTGGCACGGTCGACTACCTCGTCGACGCCGTCCTGAACTACCCGACGTTCTCCGAGGCCTACAAGGTCGCCGCGCTCGACGTGATGAACAAGATCCGCGCCGTGCGCATCTTCCACGACGGCGGCACCACCAAGGAGGACGCAGAGGCACAGTCCGCCGCCGCCGCGGGCTGAGACGGGTGGCATCGGTCTCACAATCGCCGGTGCGACCACCCGGAGGCACCGGCGATGACAAGATCGTCCGGGTGGCCGAGTCCGTGAGTTTTCCCAGCAGCACCGGACCCACCCTCCGCGGCGTACTCGACGTTCCCGACGGCGAGATTCGCGGATGGGGTGTGTTCTCCCACGGCTTCACCCTCGGCAAGGACAGTCCCGCGGCGAGCCGGATGTGCAAACAGCTCGCCTCCGAGGGCATCGGCATGCTGCGGTTCGACAACCTGGGCCTCGGCGCCTCCGACGGCGACTGGGGCGACGGGTCGTTCTCCCACAAGGTGGCCGACACCGTGCAGGCGGTGAACTTCATGAACGGCACCGGCCGGGAGGTGCGGCTGCTGGTCGGGCATTCCTTCGGCGGCGCCGCGGTGATCGCCGGCGCCCACGAGTGCGAGACCGTCGCCGCGGTCGCCAGCGTCGGCGCGCCATACGAACCCGCTCACGTCGAACACAACTACGACGCGCTGGTACACCGCATCGAAGCCGAGGGCGAGGCGCCGTTCCTGGTCGGCGGCAAGGCCCTGACCCTGAAGCGACACTTCATCCACGACGTCCGCGCCGCCGATCTGCGGGAGCGCATCCGCACCCTGCGCCGGGCGCTGCTGGTCATGCACTCCCCCACCGACAACACGGTGGGCATCGCCAACGCCAGCGACATCTTCCGCACCGCGCGCCACCCCCGTAGCTTCGTCTCCCTCGAGGGCGCCGACCATCTGCTCACCGGCAAGAATCAGGCCGCCAGGGCGGCGCGCATCATCAGCGCGTGGGCCGACCCGTACCTGTAGCCCGGACTACCGTGGTGCCGGTGAAAGTGCTCGTACCCGACGATCTGGGCCTCGACCTGCCCGCCACCACCGACGGCACCACGATGGCGTTCTACCACCCCGGCGAACCGTGGCCGCCAGATCACCTCGACGCCGACGTGGTCGTGGTGGGCTTCGACAACGCCGCCGCCACCGGCGCTCGCTTCGCCGACCTGCCGAATCTGCGCCTCGTCCAGACCCTCAACGCCGGGTACGAGCAGTGGGTGCCCCACCTGCCGCCGGGCGTGGTGCTGTCCAACGGGCGAGGGGCACATGGTGGCTCAACCGCCGAGTGGGTGATGGCCGCCCTGCTGTCCATCTACCGCAAGCTGCCGCTGTTCCGCGACCTGCAGGCCGACGGCGTCTGGGGTTTTCAGGAGACCGAGACGCTGATCGGCAAGCGCATCGTGGTGCTCGGTGCCGGCGATCTGGCCGTCAACCTCGCCGCCCGGCTGGCCCCGTTCGAGGCGGACGTGACCCTCCTCGGGCGCACCGCCCGGCCGGGCGTCGCCGCCCTCGCCGACGTCGACGAACTCCTTCCCGACGCCGACGCCGTGGTCGCGATGTTGCCGGCGACCGAGGAGACCCACCACCTGCTCGACGCCGCGTTCCTGAGCCGGCTGCGCGACGGTGCGGTCGTCGTCAACGCCGGTCGCGGCAGCGCCGTGGACACCGACGCCCTGCTCGCGGAGCTGGCCTCGGGACGGTTGCGCGCCGCGCTGGACGTGACCGAACCCGAACCACTGCCGCCGGGACACCCACTGTGGTCAGCCCCCAATTTGCTCCTCACCCCGCACGTCGCCGGCAGCACCGAGGGGGCGTGGGGCCGGGCGTGGCGCGTCGCCCGCGAGCAGATCGCGGTCTACGCCGCGGGCGGGCGGCCGCCGAATGCGGTGGCCGGTCCGGACTAGGTTGGAGTCGTGACCCCACGAGTCGCCGTCGTCGGCGCCGGTATGTCCGGAGCGGTGTGCGCCACGGTCCTGCGCTCCCGCGGCATCTCCACCGAGCTGATCGAGCGGGGCCGTGCGCCAGGCGGGCGGATGGCGTCGCCGGAACTGCACGGCCGCCGGGTCGACCTCGGCGCGGCCTACTTCACCGCGAAGGAACCCGATTTCCTCGCCGCGGTCGAGGACTGGTCGGCCCGAAAGCTGGTGCGGGACTGGACCGACACGCTCGACGTCTATTCCGCCGACGGCCACCGCACCACCTCGGGTCCGATGCGCTACGCCACCGACGGCGGGCTGCGGTCCCTGGTGCGGGCGTCGCTGCCCGGGGAGCCGAACTGCGGCGCCGTGGTCGGCTCACTGGACGATCTCGACCATGACGCCGTCGTCCTGGCGATGCCCGATCCGCAGGCCGCCCGGCTGGCTCCCGACGCCGCCGACTGGGTGGACTACGAGCCGGTGATCACCGTGGTGGCGGGATGGTCGCAGCGCTGCTGGCCCATCGCGGACGCCGCCTTCGTCAACGACGACCCCGACGTCACCACCATCGCCGACGACGGGTCGCGGCGCGGGGACGGCGCAGCCGTGCTCGTCGTCCACACCACCGCCGACCGCGCCGCCGCGCACCTCGAGGCGCCCGACGACGCGGTGGCGCCCGTCCTGGAGGCGCTGCGACGGGTCCTCGACGTCACACCAGACCCGCTGTGGACCTACGCGCACCGGTGGACCTTCGCCAAACCCGTTGACACACATGGGGACGACGCGTACGGACTCACCACCCGCGGTGGTCGCCCGCTCGGGCTGTGTGGCGACTCGTGGTGCCCGTCGGGTGCACCCCGCATCGAGTCGGCCTGGCTGTCGGGCCACCGGCTCGGCGCGGCGCTCGCCACCGCGCTGGGGCACTGACGGCGTCGGCCCTCCCGATCAGTAGATGTTGGACGGCCGCACCATGCCCTCGGCGAGGTCACCGAAGCCGGGTGCCATGATCGCGCCTGGCTGAACGATGATCTCCTCGGTGATGGCGGTCTCCGTCGTAATCAGCAGAGCGGCAATGGATGCCGCGCTCTCGAGAGCGGCTCGCGTGACCTTGAACGGGTCGATGATGCCCTCGTCGAACATGTCGCCGTACTCACCGGTGAGCGCGTTGAAACCGTGCCCGAGAGGTAGGTCGACCACGACGTCGACGACGTCGTCACCCTCGAAGCCGGCGTTGATCGCGATCCAGCGCAGCGGCTCGGCCAGCGCGCGGCGCACGACGTCTCGGCCGACGGCCTCGTCGCCGACCAACTCGAGCATGCTCAGCGCACGGTGCGCCTGCGCGAGTGCGGTGCCTCCCCCGGAGACGACGCCGTCCTCGAGGGAAGCGCGGGTGGCCGCCAGGGCATCCTCCACGCGCAGCATGCGTTCCTTGAGCTCCACGCTGGTGGCACCGCCGACGCGAATGACCGCGACGCGACCGGTGAGTCGTGCGATGCGCACGTCGAGCATGTCCCGATCGGCGTCGAGCTTGGCCCGTTCCCGCTGAACCTCGAGCGCGGTGACCCGAGCGTCGACGAGGTGCTGGTCGCCGTGCGGTCCGACGAGGGTGGTGGCGTCCTCGGTGGCGGTGAAGCGGTCACACGATCCCAGATGGTCGCGGGTGATCTCCCCCAGTTCTATTCCGGTGTCCTTGGCGACGACGTGCCCGCCAAGGGCGACCGCGAGGTCCTCCAACTCGGCCACCCGCCGATGCCCGAACCCCGGTGCGCGCACCACGACCGATTGCATCGTCCGGTGCATGTTGCCCCCCACGAGCAGTTGCAGTGCGGGGCCGTCGATGTCCTCGGCGATGACCGCCAGGGGCCGGTCGGCGCGCTTGGCCACCTCGACGGCGGGCATGATCTCTTGAACCTGGCTGATCTTCTTGTTGGTCAGCAGGATGAGGGGAGAGTCCAGCACCGCCTCCATGCGTTCGTGATCGGTGACCATGTAGCCGGAGACGTAGCCGTGGTCGAACCCGATCCCGTCGACGACGGCGACGTCCATCCCGGGGGTCTCGTTCTCGTCGGTGGTGACCACCCCGGTGAGCCCGACGTGTTCCACGGCCCGGGAGATGACGTCGCCGATGGCGTCGTCGTCGCTGGCGGCGAGTGAGGCGATGCGGTACAGGTCGTCCCTGCCCTGCACCCGAACCGAGTTGTCGCGCAACGCCTCCACGACCACGGGCACGGCACGCTCGATGCCGCGACGCACCCTCATCGGGTTGGCACCGGCCTCCACCGAGCGCAAGCCCTCCCGAACCATCGCCTGGGCCAGGACCGTGGCGGTGGTGGTTCCGTCGCCGACCCGACCGTTGGTCTTCATCGCCACCTCCTTGACCAGTTGCGCGCCCATGTTGGCGAACGGGTCGCGCAGTTGGATCTCCCTGGCGATGGTCACGCCGTCGTTGGTGATGGTGGGGGGACCGGTCAGCTTCTCCAGGATCGCGTTGCGCCCCTTGGGTCCGAGGGTCACCTTGACGGCGTCGGCGAGGGCGTTGACACCGAGTTCCAGTCGTGCGCGGGCATCTGAGTTGAACCGCAATTCCTTGGCCATGGCGGGGAGTCCTTTCGGGACGGGTCGAGTGGCGGATTAGTTCGCGGTGAGGTCGAAGCCGATGTACTCGGCGGCGTCCTCCGGGCTGGCGAAGAGCATGGTCTTGTCGTCGAGGTGCACCATGCGCCCGTAGTGCGTCGAGCTGATCTCCTCGAAGATGGATCCGTCGAACTCCTCTCCGAGGGCATCGGAGAGTTCGTCGTAGTCGAAGCTCAGCAGTTTCACGCCGTCCACCCGGATCATCGACGGGTACTCGGTGAGTTCGACACCGTCCTTGGCGCCCATCACTTCGGCGACGACACGTCCGGTCGGGGTGTTCATCAACGTGACGCCGCACATGTTGGAGAACTCGGTGGCTGATCCGAATTGCATGGTCACTTGGTCAACTCCTCGGGGACGTCGAGCTCGATGTCGTGCAGCAGGGCGGTGAACTTGGCGATTGCCGCGTCCAGGCTGGAAACAAACGTGACCGCCTTGTCGGCCGGGGTCGACCAGATCGGTTGCAGCGCACGGGCAGCGTCCAGACAGCGCGGCACCCAGACGCCCATCCACTCGGCGAACAGGACCTTGTTCGCGGCACCGAACTGCTCGTCACGGGTGAGCAATCGGAACAGGTTCCGGGTGTAGTTGAGGTCACGGTCGTAGTCGTGCTCACCGGTGCCCACGATGGTCGGCGTGATGTAGTCGCCGTTGCGGGCTGCGATCTGCATGACCAACTCGCTGCGGAACAACGACCCGACCAGTTGCTCGAAGACGACGTTCGCGGCGAACAGGAGCTGGCACCAATCCCCCACTGCGGTCAGCTCTTCGACGACCTTGCGGACCGGCTGCCACTCGGGCGCTTCCTGCCACACCGTCTTGTGGGCACCGCCGTCGAAGGCGTCGGTGGCCTCGGAGAGGTCCAGGTTGAACAACGCGAGATCCTGCGCGAAGCGCATCTTGTGGGCCGCGTTGACGGCCACCGCGGTGTTGATCATGTTGGTCGGCCCGGAGCGCTGGATCGAGGTGAAGACGTGCAGCGCCAGACCGTTCTCGGCATGCATCCACGCCCCGACGTTGCGTTCGATGAACGTCAGCCACGCGGAGTTCCAGCCGTCGTACACCCGCGCCCGCTTGGCGTTCCCGAGGCACAACTCGACCTGACGCACGACCGCGGCGTTGTTGCGGAAGATCGTCTGATTCCATTCCTCGTTGGGGTCGAGGAAGGCGTGCCAGTTGGAGGACCTGGCGGTGGTCCACTCCTTGGGGTAGCCGCCGGGACCGTCGCCGAATCCGTAGATCCAGCCCTGGGTCAGGTGACGTTCGGGGTCGGGCTGCACGTCGACGGTGACGTCCTCGTACATGGTGGCCCGCAGCTTGGCTGGCCGGAAGTAGGAGTAGCTGCGGCTCTTGGAGCTCGGGAACACCTTGGCCCCGGCTTCGGAGTCGGTGAACTCGATCGCGGGAAAACTACGTTCCCTTGGCTTCTCGGGGGCTGACATCGGGATTCCTTTCGGGCGGAGCTGGGTGGGCTGGAGATCTACTGGTCGAAGAGCGGGCTGGTGAAGCTGTCGAAGAAGACTTGGTCCTTGGGCACGGAGTTGGCCTCGAGGAAGGCCAGCGCAGCGTCGACCATCGGCGGCGGCCCGCAGAGGTACACCTCGGTCTTGGCGATCGTCGCTTCGTGGCGGGCGACGACGTCGGTGACCATTCCCTCCTCCACGGTGACCGCGCTGGGCACGTCCCCGTCGGCGGACTCCGAGAGGCAGGCGATGAACCGAAATCCGTTGAGCCCCATGCCTAATTTCAGGATCTCGTCGAGATAGAACAGGTCGGCGGCGGTGCGAGCACCGTAGTAGAACCGCACCGGCCGGGTGTTATCGGTTTCTCGCATGTGGCGCAGCAGCGACAGGATGGGCGCCATGCCGGCACCGCCGCCGATGCACACCACCGGCAGGACGTGCCCGTCCTTGAGCGTGAACGAACCGTAGGGGCCGGTGATGGCGATTTCGTCGCCGACCTCGACGTCGCCGTCCAACAGCGCGGAGAACGTGCCACCGGGGTACTTCTTGATCAGGAACTCCACCTGATCGGTCGAGGTCTGCGTGGTGGCCATCGAGAACGATCGGTGCTCGTCGGTGCCTGGGATGTGGATGTCGGCGTACTGGCCGGGCTTGAAGTCGAACTTGCCGGGTTCGATTGGCCGCAGCCGCAGCGACACGATGTCGCGGGTCACCGGTTGCACGGCCAGCACCTCGGTGCGGACGTCCTGAATCGGGATTCCCCCGAGCAGCTCGTCTTCGTCGAAGTTGAGCAGTTCGATCGTGCAGTCGCTGAACGCACGAGAGCGACACAGCAACACGAAGCCGTCGTCGACCTCGGCATCGTTGCAGGCGAACGTGGAGTAGTCCTCCATCTGAATGTCGCCGTCGAGGACGTAGGACTTGCAGGCCGAGCAGCGACCTTCGCGACACCCGTGCATGAGGTGAATGCCTTGCCGGAAGGCGGCGTCGAGAATGTTCTCGTCCTCGCGCACGTCCATCTCGACGTCCACGGGTTCGAAGGTGATCTTGTGCGACTCCACGTGTTCCTCTCTGGCGATTTCGGCGTGATTGGCGGCGGTCAGCGCCGCCAATCACGCCGAAATCGGGTGGTGGGTTAGACCGTTGCGCCGGCGCGGTACGCCGCGACGTGGGCGTCGCGTTCGGCGTCCGACATCTGGTTCAGCAGCACGTTGGGGCTGTTGAACGTGTTGCCGCGCACGTCGTCGAGGGTCCACATCTTCGACGGATCCAGATTCAGGTGCGGCTGACCGACGAGTGTCTCGCCGTCGTCGCGGACGTACCCGAGATCGGAGACGATGTCGGCGAGGTCCTTGCCGTGGTGCAGCGTCTCCCACTCACGGAAACCAGTGAGGCGCCCCATGTTCGGGGTCTCGCGGCCTTCGTATTCGCTGCGGAAGGCCACGGCGTCGGTCCAGTAGCAGGTCTCCGAGCAGTACGTCTTCCACTGTCCGTCGACCTTCTCGACGATCATGTCCTCGCGGATCAGGGCGGGCACCATGCACGTCCAGCAGCGGTGCGGGTACTGGTAGCCGACCTCCTCGAAGGCAATCGGCTTGTTGCGGCCCGGGTAGGCGAGGCGGTTGTAGTTCTCCCACCACGTGCCGTACTTCGAGTACCAGCCCGGGTACTTGTGCTCGAACCACTCGAAGTCGGTGTCGGTCATCGTGTCGATGCGCCAGTAGTTGACCGGCCAGCCGGTGGCGAAGAACCGGGCGACCTCGTGCACATAGCCCTTCTCGGTGATGCGCTTCCACGCTTCCTCGACCAGGTCGTGCGGGATGGTCAGGCCGTACTTCTCCAGCGGCAGAAGGTAACTGCGGTAGTAGTCGTCGTAGATCCAGCGTCGCCACATCTCGGCGTAGCTCTCGCGGTCCTTGCGGCGGTCCTTGGTGCCGTACTCGATGAACGTGCCAATGGCGGCGTCCACCACGCAGTGGTTGTTCCACCAGGCGTAGCGCAGATCGCGCTCCAGCAGCGGGCGGTTGCGCTCGTCGGCCAACGCCATCAACAGGATCGAGTAGCCGTTGGAGATGTGCCGGGACTCGTCGGACTGCACCGAGTGGAACACCGTCGGCAGCAGNTAGTCGCCGTTGGCCGCCGCCTCGTCGGGCATGGCNACGAANAGGGTGTTGGTGAAGGCGGTTTCGGCGACGACNGTGAGGTAGANGTTCGCCGCGGTGATCGCGTCACCGGTGATGAAGCCCTCGCCGAACTGGCGGCCGATGGTGCCCGCGTAGTTGTTCGCGAACGCCTTCTCGGTCATGTCGAACCCGGCCGGGTCGATGTAGTTGTTCATGTACAGCTTCTTGAGGTTCATCTGAATCGTCGAGTGCCGTACCTCGTCGATCATCTGCACCGCGAGGCCGTTGTGGATCTCGGGGTTGGGTACGGCGTCGATCGCCATCGGCATCGCGCGGGCCGCCGAGATCTCCGGGAACGGAATGATCGACAGGAACAACTTCTGCCACTCCAGCCAGCGCTGCTGCACCTGCCGGAACATGTTCCCGCGGATCGCACCGTCCATGGCGCCGTAGACGCGGTTGTCCTTCTCCTCCTCCATCGAGAAGTAGGACCGCATGATCTGCTTGAGCGGATCCTTCTTCGGCGCCTTCTCGAAGGTGTAATCCGTGCCGAAACGGGTGGCCGGCGTGGCGAACGTCGGCTCCCAGGTCAGTTCACTGATCTTGGCGTGAGCCTTGGTCAGGCTTTGTCTGCTCAACTCGAGCCTCCTGATAGATGGGCCGGTCATCCGCCGGGCTGGGGACGCCGCGCCCCTGATAGAACCGTGTGGCGCAGACCACATGTGTCTCATCTTGAGACGAGATGCGCGCTCGCCGGTTTTGGCTCGACCAGGCGTCTAGATTCTCGAATTGAGACGCCCCGACCCCCGGGCGTCCTCAGGCTGCAGCCACAGCCGACGTGCATGACCGAGGACAGCCGTGATGGTCGAACCCGCCGCCACCGAACGCGCCCGCGATCAGTTCCTGTCTGCGGGCGCCCTGACCGCCGACGCGGTGTCGCCCGACGTGCTCAACTCCTGGCGGCGTTCTCGGGACCTGCAGGTACACCCCGATCGGGTCGACCTGCCCTACGTGCGCGATCCGGACACCGACACCCCACTCGTGCATGCTGCGGCACCCGTTCTGCGCCGCATGGCCGAGGACTTGTCCGCGCAGGCCGTGAGCGTGGTGCTCACCTCCGCGGACGGTCTGGTGCTGGACCGCATCGCCGCCGACACCGAGATCGAACGGATGCTCGACGACGTGCGACTGGCCCGCGGGTACAGCTATGCCGAGGAGTTCGCAGGCACCAACGGCATCGGCACGGCGCTGGAGACCGGTCAGCCGGCCTTCATCCAAGGCAGCGAGCACTACGTCGGCACCCTGGGGCAGTTGGCGTGCGCGGGTTCACTCATTCGCGAGCCCGTCACCCGGCGCATCCTCGGCGTCGTCGACTTGACCTGCTGGGCCCGGCAGGCCGATCCGCTGCTCTTCGTGCTCGCCAAGAGCGCGGGCAGTCAGATCGAGGACCGCATCCGGTCCATGAACTACGAGACCGAGACCGCACTACTGGAGGCGTACCTCAAGCAGAGCCGTCGTTACCCCGCCGGCGTGCTCGCGATCGGAGGTGACGTGGTACTGATGAACCGCTATCTGCGGCAAGTCCTGGATGCGGCCGATCAAACGGTGCTCCTGGACCACGCCGCCGAGCTGACGCGGTCCACCTTCACCTCGACGGCGGTGGCGGCGTTGCCCAGTGGAGCGTCGGTGAAGATCACGGCGGCCGAGCACATCGCGGTCGGGGTTCGCGTCAACGGCGTGGTCTTCCACGTGTCGGTCCACTTCGCCGAGAGCGATCGCGTTCACGGGACCTACGCCATCCCACGACTGGCGGGCCGGAGCAGTTCCTTCCGGCGCAGCTGCCAGCAGGTCGAGCGCTGCTACCGCGACCGGGAGTGGGTCGTCGTCGAGGGCGAGCACGGTTCGGGCCGAAAGCATCTCGTCCATTCGGTGGCGCACTTCGTCAGCCCGGAGCGGGACATTCCGGTGCTGCAACTCGACTCCTTCGACACCGCCCGGGAATTCATCGCACACTTCGACGCGGAGACCGAGGCGCCGGACTTCGCCGTGATCGTCGCCGATCTCGACGAACTTCCCGACGAGGTCCTCGACCCGCTGGCCGCAATCCTTCAGACGCGCGCCGGCCGAGGCTGGATCGCGGCGACCACCAGCAGCGAACGCAACTCGCCCCTGGTGGACATGCTCGTCTTGCCGTTCTTCACGCACACCGTCACCGTGCCCGCCCTGCGTCACCGAATCGAAGACCTCGAGGATCTGGTTCCGATGCTGCTCAACGACATGACGCGCGGGCAAGCCAAGATGAACGGCGAGGCGATGCGGCAGCTGAGCAAATTGCCGTGGCCCGGCAACATCTCCCAATTGCACGACGTGATCGCAGAGACCCTCACCCGTCAACGCTCGGGTCTCATCGGGATCGACAAGTTGCCCGACGAGTGTCGCTCGGTGTCCCGGCGCAAACTCACCCGGCTCGAGGCCTTGGAACGCGACGCCATCGTCCGCAGCCTGCAGGAGAACGACGGAAACAAGGTCGAGGCCGCGGAGGCCCTGGGGATGTCGCGCGCCACCATCTACCGCAAGATCAGGGACTTCGGGATCGTCTAGTCGCCTGCGTCCCAGGGGAGCTCGCCGCGGCTGACTACAGGCAGGCGTCCAGCGCGTCGGCCAGGATGTCCACCCCCGCGTCGAGGTCGGCGTCGGTGATGGTCAATGGCGGGGCGATGCGGAAGATGCCGCCCATGCCGGGCAATTGCACGATGTTCATGTGCAACCCGCGCTCGAGGCACTCGGCGGTGACCCGGGCTCCGAGGTCGTCGGCCGGAGCCTTCCTCACCTTGTCGGCCACCAACTCCACGCCGCGTAACAAGCCCCGCCCGCGCACGTCGCCCACCTGTTCGTGCTCGTCGCGCAGCGCGGCGAGCCTGGTGCCGAGATGNCGCCCGAGGCGGTCGGCCCGCTCGACGAGACCGTCGCGTTCGACGACCGTCAGCACCGTCGACGCGACCGAGGCGGCCAGCGGGTCCGACACGTGGGTGGTGAAGAACAGGAAACCCCGGTCGTGGCAGACGGATTCGATCTCGTCGGTGGTGACGACGGCGGCGACCGGCAATCCCGCACCGAGCGTCTTCGACAGTGTCAGCAGATCCGGGGCGACGCCGTCGCGCTGGAACGCGTACATCGTTCCCGTGCGGCCGATTCCGGTCTGCGCCTCGTCGAGGATCAGCAGCATGTCGCGCTCGACGCACAGTTCCTTCAGCCGGGCCAGGTATCCCGGCGGCGGGTCGATGATGCCGCCAGAGGACAGGATTGGCTCGACGAGGCACGCGGCGAGGCTGCCCGCGGACTGCGCGTCGACGATCGAGAAGCCGTACTCCAGTTCGGTGCGCCAGTCATGGCTGCCGTCGGAGTGCCGGAACGGCGACCGGTAGGCGTTGGGGGTCGGCAGGGTCAGGTTTCCCGGCATCGGCGGCCCGTAGCCGCGGCGGCCCGCGCTGAACGTCGCCGACGCCGCCCCGGAGGTCATGCCGTGCCACGATCGGTCGAACGACACGATCTCGTACCTGCCGGTGAACAGCTTGGCCATCTTGATTGCGGCCTCGTTGGACTCGGCGCCGGTGGTCAACAGCAGCACCTTGGTCAGCGCGGCGGGCAGGGTCGCGGCGAGCGCGCCCGCCAGTTCCACCACCGGCTCGCTGAGCATTCCGCTGTAGAGGTGGTCGAGGGTGGCCACCGCCGAGGTCACCGTGGCGACGACGTCGGGGTGGGAGTGCCCCAGCACCGAACTCATCTGCCCGGAGGTGAAGTCCAGAATGGCTCTTCCGCGTTCGTC
>Ga0055540_1001503_pt1 | contig 13855 bp, 15 predicted proteins | sample AraplaCvi_mMS_r2_2_FD_55040 | JGI IMG/M metagenome (GOLD analysis project Ga0055540, IMG submission 55040) | Arabidopsis root microbial communities from North Carolina, USA - plate scrape MF_Cvi_mMS_r2 | ecosystem: Host-associated > Plants > Roots > Endosphere | place: USA: North Carolina
AGACGGGCGGTCGACGCCGAGTGTAGGCCCGATGGCGACAGACGGGCGTCTCGTCGCCAGGAGGCCCACACTCGGCGTGGCTAGCGGCGGACGGCGTACGCGACCGCACCGATGAGAAGCACGCCGAGACCGGCCACGACCGACGTCACCGGCAGCGTGAACGCCAGGACGGCGCAGCCGACGACGCCCAGAACGGGAATCACCCTGTCGCGCAACGTCCATGCCGACGCATTGGCGATCGCGTAGTAGACGAGCACCGCGAACGACGAGAAACCGATTGCGCCTCGCAGGTCGAGGACGGCCGCGAGGACGGCGACGACGGCACCGACGACGAGCTCCGCGCGGTACGGGGTGGCGAACCGCGGATGGACGACGGCCAAAGCGGGCGGGAGGTGGCGGTCCCGCGCCATCGCCAGCGTCGTCCGCGACACCCCGAGGATCAGCGCCAGCAGCGAGCCGAGCGCGGCGATCGTCGCACCGACCCGCACCACCGGCACCAGCTCGGGGTGGCCCGCGGCGTGCACCGCCTCGGCCAGCGGCGCGGTCGCCGAAGCCATTCCCGCACCGCCCAATTCGGCCAGGACGGCGACCGCCACGGCGGCGTAGACGACGAGGACGAGGGCCAGCGCAATCCGGATTGCCCGCGGAATCGTCGTCGTCGGATCCCGGACCTCCTCGGCCAGGGTGGCGATTCGGGCGTACCCGGCGAAGGCGAAGAAGCACAACCCAGCGGCCTGCAGCACGCCGAGCACGCCCGCGCCGTGGAAGGCCAGGCGTGAGACGTCGGCGCCGTCGGAGGTGGCGATCGCGACGACCACGGCCGCCAGCACGACCAGCACGATCGCGACGATGGCCTTGGTCAGCCACGCCGACTTCTGCACCCCGACGGTGTTGACGACCGTCAGCACCACCACGGCGAGGACCGCCACCGCGTGGGCGTGGGCGGGCCACGCGTAGACCCCGACGGTCAGGGCCATCGCCGCGCACGACGCGGTCTTGCCGACCACGAAGCTCCACCCGGCGAGGTAGCCCCAGAACGGGCCGAGCCGTTCCCGGCCGTAGACGTAGGTGCCGCCGGATTGCGGGTACAGCACGGCGAGTCGTGCCGAGGAGGTCGCGTTGCAGTAGGCGACGACGGCGGCGAGGGCGAGCCCGATCAGCAGCGCAGATCCCGCGGCCGCCGCGGCGGGGGCCAGGGCGACGAAGACGCCGGCACCCAGCATCGATCCGAGACCGATGGTGACCGCGTCGGTGGTGCCGAGGGTGCGACGCAGGGCGGACGGATCAGGCGCGGCCACGCGTGGAGCGTAGCGGCCTCAGGCGGGGTAGGCGGAGGTGAGGCGGCTGGCCTCGGGCTTGGAGAAGACGTCGTTGAGCGTGACCGTGCGCAGGCGGCGGTCGTGGATGATGTCGACGAGTTCGTGGTAGACGCCCATGACGGGCGGATGGTTGAGGTGGCCGATGACGATCTTCTGCGGCACGTAGTACTTGTCGGCGTTGGCGACGATGTCGCGCGGCGCCAGGATCTGGTCGTCGCCGATGTTGCCGTCCCACAGGGCAGTCTGGGTGTACCCGAAGTCGGCGGCCACCGATTGCACGAGGTCGTTGTAGGCGCCGTAGGGCGGGCGGTAGTAGGGGGTGGCGTCGACGCCGAAGGTGTCCCTGATGAATTGGTCGGTGTGCCGCAGCTCGTCGGCGATCCGGCTGCCGGTCAACTTGGTCAGGTCGGGGTGCACCCAGGTGTGGTTGCCCAGCTGGATCTGACCGGACTCGACCAGGGGTGCCAGCAGATCGCGGTTGTCGGTCCAGGACGAGTACACCCCGGTGACGAACATCGTCAGGCGGATGCCGGTGTCCTTCGCCAGCTGCGCATAGGCGCGCACCACCGCAGTGTCGACGCCGTCGTCGAGGGTGAGCGACAGCAGGTCGCCGGGGCCGGGTAGCGCGCTCAACACACCGCCGCCAGGGAGCGGAATTCGGGCTTGCGGTGGTGGGGCAGGAAGCAATTCCGGCCAGGTGGGAACGGTCGGAAGCGCGGCGGGCGCCGGTGCGGGAGGCTGCGCGGCGTGGCTCGACGCTTCCGCGCCGCAGCGCACCAGCGCGATGCCTGCCGCCGACACGATGGCGCCTGCGAGCAGGTTGCGCCGGGACAGCATTGCCCCATTCGTCACTCTGGTCACATCAGGCACACTCAGCAGGGTAGCTGGCGTGAGACCGAGGGCCCGGGAAGCTGGGCTGACAGTCGCCTGAATGCCGGCGTCAGCGGTTGCGGATGACGTTCACCGCGAGGTACCCGCCGTAGCCGAGCAGCCCCACCAGCGCGAGCTTCCTGGTCTGGGGGAGTGCCACGCCNAGGCCNAGGGCCGTCTCGAGGCCGCCGTTGATCTTCAGAAACCGCGCCGTGTCGGTGGGGAACGCCGCCTNGGTGATGCCCTCGAACAGCTCCGGGCGGACGAAGTGCGCCACTCCGGTTCCGGCCAGGGCCAGTCCGGCGAGCGTGGCGGGCGTCGAATTCTTCTCCTGCGGCACTGCGGATCCTCTCGTCAGGCGATCTGGTAGTCGGTCAGCGGAAACTCCGAGGCTTCCTTGATGGCCGCCTCGGTCGAGGACGGCCGCAACAGGGTGGGCTCGCCCGCGGGGTTGAAGTAGTACGAATGGGCGCTGCCGCAGTTGCCGTTGGTGAACAGCGAGTCGCCGAGCAACTCGGTCATCCTGGCCAGGAATGTGGCGTTGGCCTCTTCGGTGACCTCGAAGGTGGTGGCGTCGCGCCGCTTGACCTCCGACAGCAGCCGGTCCATCAGCCGCATCTGGTACTCCATCGTGTTGAAGAAGTTCAGACCGAGGAACGCATACGGGCTCGCCAGGCTCAGGTAGTTCGGGAAGTANGGCATCGACACACCCTGGTAGGCCTGGAACCTGGTGTCGCGCCACCACTTTCCCAGATCGCGGCCNTCGCGCCCGATGACCTCGATGGCCGGGAAGTTGGCCTCCCACAGGTCGAAGCCGGTGGCGAGCACGAGGGTGTCGACGACGTTCTTGNTGCCGTCCTTGCCGACGATGCCGTCGGCGACGATGTGGTCGATGCCCGCGTCNTGCAGGTGCACGTGCGGTTTGGTGAACGCGCGGTAGTAGCCGTTGGAGAACGTNGGCCGCTTGCACCCGAAGTCGTAGTCGGGGGTCAACCGGCGTCGCAGATCGGCGTCNCGGATCACCGCGAAGCGATGCATGCGGGACAGGTCGGCGGCCGAGATGTTGAACCGCCCCCGGAAGGTGCGGTAGTGCCGCACGCCGACCGACACCATCACCTCGTAGATCGACGAGGTGAACCACCGCAGCAGACGCTGGGTCGCCGGTACGCGCGCGAACAACCGCTTGGCGCGCTCGCCGAAGCGCACGTCGATCTTGGGCACCACCCAGATCGGGGTGCGCTGGTAGACAGTCAGGTCGGCGGCCTGCTTCGCGAGCTCGGGAATGAGCTGCACGGCGGTCGCACCGGTGCCGATCACCGCGATCCGGCGCCCCGCGGGGTCGAAGTCGTCCTCCCACTCCGTGGTGTGGACGACCTTGCCCGCGAAGTCGGCGATGCCGGGGATGTCGGGGACAGCGGGCTGGGACAGGAATCCCGTCGCGGTGATGAGGTAGCGCGCCGTGATCGTGGCGCCGCCAGCCAGGGCGATGCGCCAGTTGCTGGCGTCGTCGTCCCAGCGCGCACCCTCGACCGTGGTGTTGAACCGCATGTACTTGCGGACGTCGTACTTGTCGGCGACGTCGTCGGCGTACTGCTTGATCTCCGGGCCGGGGGTGAACAGCCGCGACCAGTTCGGGTTGGGCTCGAAGAAGTAGGAGTAGGTGGTGGTGGGCACGTCGACGGCCAGGCCCGGGTAGTGGTTGACGTACCAGGTGCCGCCGAGGTCGTCCTCGCGATCCAGGATGACGAAGTCGTCGATGCCGTTGCGCTTGAGCGCGATGGCCGCGCCGATCCCGGCGAACCCCGCTCCGACGATGACCGCGTTGAAGTGCTCCGAAGTCATGNTGAGACGGTACCTCAGGTACCGAGCACGACCCGCTCCCCAGTCAGCCCTTCAGCGATCCGGTGCGCTTGTCCTCGGTGGTGGCGATGCACACGATGGCGCGGTCACCTTGGCCCCACGTCTCGGCGGTGGGATAGAGGACGAACACCCCGACCGAGGAGTCCTGCATCGCCTGGGGAGAGTAGGACTCCAACTCGGCGGGGCACTTGTTCTGCCAGTCGCTGATCGTCGCCTCGCCGGGGTAGGCGCCGTCGGGCATGGTCAGCACCGCGTAGGCCTCGCCGGCGTGTGGCTGACTGCAATCGGTCTTNGGGACCATCCGGATCAGCGTGGCGTCGGGAATCTCGGTCAGGCAGTCGCCGACGGCCAGATCGGTCGCGACGACCTTGTCCTTGGTGGCCATCACGAAGAACACCGCGGCACCCACCAGGCACGCGGCGAGCACGAAGGCGCCGACCGACAGTCCGATGATCAGACCCTTGCGCGACTTCTTCGGCGGTGGCGTCGGGTACGGGTAACCGGCGGGCGGTTGGCCGTACTGTCCCGGCGGGCCGTAGGCCCCCTGCTGATACGGCAGGGGCGGTGGGGGCGGGTACTGCGCCCCNGGCTGCTGGTAGGCGGGCGGCTGATTCGGGTCTCCCGACGGCCAGGTCATCACCGGAACTTAGCAGGGTTGGGGNCCNCATACCGGAGTGCCGCGTCGACGGCCAGCACCGGCACGTTCAGCGTCTTGGAGCCGAGGTCGTGACGGGCACCGGTCACCTCGACGAGTTCGGTCGGACCCGAGACGAGGGCGGCCGCCGACCTCAGTTCCTCGACGGTGCCGAACGGGTCGGAGGTGCCGTGGGTGAAGACCGTCGGCACCGTGATCCGGGGAAAGTGTTCGGTGCGTGCGCGTTCGGGCTTGCCCGGTGGATGCAGCGGATAGGAGAACAGGGTGAGGACGTCGACCGCGAGGCCGTCGGCGACCGCCATCGACGTCATCCGGCCGCCGTAGGAGTGTCCGCCGGCGAGCACCGGGCCGTCGGTCAGCGACCGGGCCATGGTCACCGCCTCGGCGATGCCGGCCTGATCGGCGGCGGCCGAACCCGACGGCGGGCCCTTGGGTCGCCGCCTGCGGTAGGGCAGGTCATAGCGCACCGCGAGCCAGCCGCGGCTCGCCCACTCGTCGCACAGCTTGACCAACATCGGCGAGTCGCGATTGCCGCCCGCGCCGTGGGTCAGCAGCACGATTCCGGTCGCGTCGCCGGCGGGCGCGTGTGCCACGCCCGCGATGGCGTCAAACGCCATCGGCGAGCCGGAACAACGGTGACACCGGACCATGGCCGGCGCCCAACGGGTATGCGCCGCGGACGCATTCGGTGACCCAGGCCTTTCCGAAGGCCACCGCCTCCGGCATCGACCGGCCGTGGGCAAGTGCGGCGGCCGTCGCCGACGCCAAGGTGTCACCGGCGCCGTGATCGTGCACGGTGTCGATGCGCTCGGCGACGAACTCGTGGAACTCGGCGCCGTCGAACAGCAGGTCGGTGCTGCGCGAGGACGAGCGCAGGTGGCCTCCCTTGACCAGCGACCACGCCGGTCCCATCGCGTGCAGCGCGCGGGCCGCGTCGCGCTGCGTGGCGTCGTCGACGACGTCGATGCCGGTGAGCAGTCTGACCTCGTCGAGGTTGGGGGTGACCAGCGCGGCGAGCGGGAAGAGCTCGTCACGCATCGTGGCCAGCGCCGAGGGGCGCAGCAGCGGATCACCGTGCATCGACGCGCAGACCGGATCCACCACCAGTGGTGGCGCCAAGCCCTCGGCGGACAGGTCCCGCCACGTGCCGGCGACGGCTCCAATGATCTCCGAGGAGGCCAACATGCCCGTCTTGGCGGCCTGGATGCCGATGTCCTCGGCGACGGCCCGGATCTGACCGGCCACGACGTCGACCGGTATCTCGTGAAACGCCTTCACGCCCAACGAGTTCTGGACGGTCACCGCGGCGATCGACACGCATCCGTGCACGCCGAGGAGGGCGAACGTCCGCAGATCGGCTTGGATGCCCGCGCCGCCACCGGAGTCGGTCCCGGCGATGGTCATCACGCGCAGCGGAGTCTGCCCCGGTGGGGTCAGCGGAAGGTAGTTCACGTGGTCAAGGGTAGATAGACCTTGTTGCCGCCGGCGCTGAACTCCCGCGACTTCTCCGCCATGCCCTGCTCCGCAAGGTCTCGGTCGAAGGCGTTGCGCACGTCGTGGCTGATGCGCATCGAGCAGAACTTGGGCCCGCACATCGAACAGAAGTGCGCCGTCTTGGCCGGTGCGGCGGGCAACGTCTCGTCGTGGAAGTCCCGGGCAGTGTCCGGATCGAGCGACAGCGCGAACTGGTCGTGCCAGCGAAACTCGAAGCGGGCCTTGGACAATGCGTCGTCACGCTGTTGCGCCCGGGGGTGCCCCTTGGCCAGGTCGGCCGCGTGCGCGGCGATCCGGTAGGCGATGACGCCGTCCTTCACGTCCTGGCGATTGGGCAGCCCGAGGTGCTCCTTGGGCGTGACGTAGCACAGCATCGCCGTGCCGGCCTGGGCGATGATCGCGGCCCCGATCGCCGAGGTGATGTGGTCATAGGCCGGTGCGATGTCGGTGGTCAGCGGGCCCAGGGTGTAGAACGGCGCTTCCTCGCAGAGCTCCTCCTCGAGGCGGACGTTCTCGACGATCTTCTGCATCGGCACGTGGCCCGGCCCCTCGATCATCACCTGGACGCCGTGTGCCTTCGCGATCTTGGTGAGTTCGCCGAGGGTTCTCAGCTCGGCGAACTGTGCCTCGTCATTTGCGTCGGCGATGGATCCGGGCCGCAACCCGTCGCCGAGGGAGAAGGTGACGTCGTAGCGGGCAAGGATCTCGCACAGGTCGGCGAAGTGGGTGTAGAGGAACGACTCGGTGTGCCGGGAGAGCATCCACGCCGCCATGATCGACCCGCCGCGGCTGACGATTCCGGTCACCCGGTTCACCGTCAGCGGGATGTGGCGCAGCAGCACGCCGGCGTGCACGGTCATGTAGTCGACGCCCTGCTCGCACTGCTCGATGATGGTGTCGCGGTAGATCTCCCACGTCAGCGCCGTCGGTTCGCCGTCGACCTTCTCGAGGGCCTGATACAGCGGCACGGTACCCACCGGCACCGGGGAGTTGCGCAGGATCCACTCCCGGGTGGCGTGAATGTCGCGGCCGGTGGACAGGTCCATGATGGTGTCGGCGCCCCAGCGGGTGGCCCACACCATCTTCTCGACCTCCTCGGCGATCGACGAGGTCACCGCGGAATTGCCGATGTTGGCGTTGACCTTGACCCCGAATGCCTTGCCGATGATCATCGGCTCGCTCTCGGGGTGGTTGTGGTTGGCGGGGATCACCGCGCGGCCACGGGCCACCTCGTCGCGCACCAATTCCGCTGGTACGCCTTCGCGTTCGGCGATGAAAGCCATTTCGGCGGTGATCTCGCCGGCGCGGGCGCGCTGCAGTTGCGTCCCGCGGTCACGCCGGATCCCCGGCCGGGGAGGCAGCCCCGCGGCGAGGTCGACCACCGCGGACGGATCGGTGTACGGACCGGAGGTGTCGTACAGGTCGAGGTGCTCGCCGTTGGTGAGATTCACCCGGCGCAACGGCACCCGGCCGCCGTCGGGCAGTTCGCGGTAGACCTTGGTGCTGCCGGTGATGGGGCCGGTGGTCACGGAAACGGGGTCGGAAACAGCAGTCATCGAATACTCCCTACGCCGGCATTACCCGGTCAGGTTCATACGGTCGACGGCGCTCGTTCCTAGCCGTCCTCTCAGCGCACTTGCGTGCGCTCCCGCGCGGACGAGGACGAACTTACCCCAGGAGGCGGTGTGCGCGCGAGGGGTCGCGGGGAATAGGAATTGCCACGAGATGTTTTGTATAGCTAACATATGTGTTTTGGGCAGCGCCGCCCCGCACACCCCGAGCTACGACACGCGAGACGAAGCCGATGACGACTGAGATCGAGATGACGAAGACCGACGACGCCCTCACCGACACCGCCACTCGTCGGCGGCGCGTGGACCACGACCATCCGCACTACAAGTGGGTCGTGTTGTCCAACACCACCCTTGGGACGCTGCTGGCCACCATCAACGCCTCCATCGTGCTGATCTCGCTGCCGGCCATCTTCCGCGGTATCGGGCTCAACCCGCTGGCCCCCGGCAACGTCAGCTACCTGCTGTGGATGCTGATGGGGTATCTGGTGGTCACCGCCGTGCTGGTGGTTCCCTTCGGCAGGCTCGGCGACATGCTCGGCCGGGTGCGGATCTACAACTGGGGCTTCGTGGTGTTCACCGTCGCCGCGGTCGCGCTGTCCTTCGACCCGTTTCACCTCGGCGGTGGCGCCCTGTGGCTGATCGGCTGGCGCGTGGTGCAGGGCGTGGGGGGCGCGATGCTGATGGCGTCGTCGTCGGCGATCCTCACCGACGCCTTCCCCGCCAACCAGCGGGGAATGGCCCTCGGGGTGAACATGGTCTCGGCCGTCGCCGGCTCGTTCCTGGGTCTGCTGATCGGCGGATTCCTCTCCGAATGGCATTGGAAGGCGATCTTCTGGGTCGGCGTGCCGATCGGCATCGCCGGCACCATCTGGAGCGTCCGGTCGCTGCGTGAACTCGGCTCGCGCACCCCGGGCAAGCTGGACTGGCCCGGAACGCTCACCTTCGGCCTGGGGCTGACGGTCTTGCTGGCCGGCATCACCTACGGCATTCAGCCCTACGGCGGTGCGTCGACCGGCTGGACCAACCCGATGGTGCTGGGCGCCATCGGCATTGGCCTGTTGCTCCTGGTGGCGTTCTGCTTCATCGAGCTGCACGTCGACTCGCCGATGGTCGACGTCCGGCTGTTCAAGTCCGCGTCGTTCGGCATGGGCAACCTCGCCGGGCTGATGTCCTCGATGGGTCGGGGCGGCCTGCAGTTCATGCTCATCATCTGGCTGCAGGGCATCTGGCTTCCGTTGCACGGCTACAGCTTCGAGTCCACGCCGCTGTGGGCCGGCATCTACCTGCTGCCGATCACCGTCGGCTTCCTGGTGGCCGGCCCCGTCGCGGGCTCCCTGTCCGACCGCTTCGGCGCGCGACCGTTCACCGTCGGCGGCATGCTGCTGATGGCGGCGACCTTCATCGCCCTGGTGCTGATCCCCGTCAACTTCGACTACTGGGTGTTCGCCCTGCTGGTGTTCCTGAACGGCCTCGGCGGCGGTATCTTCACCGCCCCCAACACCGCGGCCATCATGTCGAGCGTGCCCGCCGCGCAGCGCGGTGCGGCATCGGGTGTGCGCGCGACCTTCTTCAACGCCGGATCGTCGTTGTCGATCGGTGTGTTCTTCTCCCTGATGATCGTCGGGTTGGCCCACACCCTGCCCTCGGCGCTGAGCAGCGGGCTTCAGGCGCAAGGGGTTTCGTCGTCGGTTGCCAGTGACGTGGCCAATCTGCCACCGGTGGGCAGCCTGTTCGCCGCGTTCCTGGGGTACAACCCGATGGGCGAGTTGCTCGGCCCATCGGGTGCACTCACCCAACCCGGCGTCAACGCCGACGTGTTGACCGGCAAGACGTTCTTCCCGCAGCTGATCACCGAGCCGTTCCACTCCGGTTTGACGGTGGTGTTCATCGCCGCCGCGGTGATGATGCTGCTCGGGGCGGCGGCGTCGCTGTTCAACCCGGGCCGTTACGGCACGGAGGCCGGCGCAGACAACGCCGCCTGAGGCGGTTAGCCAAGCGGCGGCAGATTGCCCCAGGGTCCGTACGGCCCGTTCTGAGCGCCCGGTCCCGGGTCGACGTTGGGGGCGGTGCCGCCGTCGACGCCCTCCGGGCCCAGGCACCGCGACGTGGACACGGCGACGTCGCAGGGATCGTCGGCCAGGGCGGCGGGTGCGCCGGCCACCCCCAGGGCGATTCCGGCCGCGGCCAGCACGGGTACGAGCGCAATCTTCGTCGACGACATGATCTCTCCTTGGGTTGACGTTCTGGTGATGCGCGTTCTCGCGCTCACTCCCCGGCTACCCGGGTCGCGCCGGCCGGGAACGCCGCGAAAGGTCCTCATAGAGAACGCATATTCCGCAGCCGGCGTCAATTCTTCCCGTCAGATATGCGTTCTCGATGAACGCCGGCCCGCGGGCGGCGCCCGGTGGATCCAGCCGGTATCGGTGGAAGTGATCGTCTCTGCCCGACACCCCACCACATCTCGGAGGAAGACCTCATGCCGGACAAGGGATATCCCGCCGACTCCACCACGAGGAACCGATTCGCGGTCGCCCTCGCCGCGATCGCAGGCACTGCCGACGTCATCGGCTTCATGGAGTACTCGCAGCTGTTCCTGTCCTTCATGAGCGGCAACACGACCCGCCTTGGCGAGGCCGCCAGCTCGGCCGAGTGGGTCATGGTCGCCCGCTTCGGCGGGGTGATCGCCGTCTTCTGCTTCGGCGCCTTCCTCGGCACGCTGATCGCGGCGTGGTCGGGTCGNTGGCGGCTGGTGACGCTCCTGGGCATCCAGTCCAGTCTGCTGGTGGCCGGTGCGTTCTTGGCGCCCGCGTCCGATGCGATTCCGTGGCATGCCTACCCGGTCGTGCTGGCCCTGGGTCTACAGAACACCACGCTGCAGGACGAGGCGGGCCGGAGCATGGCCCTGACCTACGTCACCGGCACCATCGTCCGGTTNGGCGCGGGACTGGCCAACCTGCTGCTGCACAANCCCGCGCCGTCCTTCTGGATCCAGGGACCGCTCTGGGCCGGCTTGGCCTCTGGTGCGGTGCTCGGCGGTGTGCTGCAACACCTTTGGGGGCAGACGGCGTTCCTGGTTCCGGCCGGCATGCTGGCGGTGCTGGCCATCTGGGCCCTGATCAGGCTGCTCAGGGAGCCGGCAAGCCCGCTGGTGACCAGTGAGCATGCGCCNCAGCCCGACGCCCACCCGTCGGCGCCCCCGGCCGTCCTGGTGCGGCGCTAGNCGAGGTCCACCAGCACGGGGGCATGGTCACTCGGTGCCGGCGTGCCCTTCTTGCCGGGCTTGCGCTCGTCGCGGGCGATCGCGGCGTGGGTGACGCGGGCCGCCAAACCCGGTGAGCCGAGGATGAAGTCGATGCGCATGCCCTGGCGCTTGGGGAATCGCAACTGCGTGTAGTCCCAGTAGGTGAAGTTCTCCGGCGGCGGCGCGTACGGCCGCACCACGTCGGCGAACTCGGCCTCGATGGCGCGGAACGCCGCCCGCTCCGGTTCGGTGACGTGCGTACTTCCCTTGAAGACCTCGACGTCCCACACGTCGTCGTCGGTGGGTGCGATGTTCCAGTCGCCCACCAGGGCGATCGGGGCTGCCGGGTCGGCGGCCAGCCAGCCGGACGCGCTATCACGCAGCGCCGCAAGCCATTCCAACTTGTACGCGTAGTGCGGGTCCTCGACGGTGCGGCCGTTGGGCACGTAGAGGCTCCACACCCGGACCCCGCCGCAGGTGGCCCCGATGGCCCTGGCCTCGTCTGCGTCGTTGAACGCCGGCTGACCCGGGAAGCCGACGGCGACGTCCTGCAAACCGACGCGGGAGGCGATCGCGACGCCGTTCCACTGGTTGTGGCCGACGTGNGCCACCTCGTAGCCCAGTGCGGCGAAGGGCATGGTGGGGAANTGCGCGTCGGTGCACTTGGTCTCCTGCATGGCCAGCACGTCCACGTCGGCGCGTTCGAGCCAACCGGTGACCCGGTCGATGCGGGAGCGGATGGAGTTGACGTTCCAGGTGGCCAGTCGCACGCGGTTACCCTATCGACACGTAGCGGCTGCGATGGTGCTCGGCGAACCCCATGGCGGAGTAGAGCGTCTTCGCGGGTGCGTTGTCCGCCAATACCTGCACGTAGGCGCGGGTCGCACCCTGGTCGACGCCCCAACGCAGGAGCGCCTCGCACAGCGCACGTGCCAGACCGCGCCGCCGCGCGTGCTCGGCGACGTGGACCGAGGACAGGCCGACCCACCGGGTGCCGTCCGGCGCCGCGGTCACCGCCACCCGGCCCACCGCAGCGTCGTCCACCTGCCCGAAGCCCACGACACCGTCGACGACGGCGGTGAGCACGTCGACGGGCACCTGACGCGGATGCAGACGCAACCAGTCGTCGTCGGGCGTCGGCGTCACCGTCACGGGTGCCGCGTCGACGCCGTCGGTCAGATTGCGTGTCATCACGACGTTCTCGCCGTCGGTCGGACGGTCGGGGGAGGTGCGGAAGAGGCGGTCCGGAACGGCGAGTAGCGCCGGCAGGCCACGGGCGGCGTACCACTCGGCGATCTGCTCGGTGTGTTCGCCGGGGGTGGGCAGCAGCGGCACGGCCGAGTTCGCCCGCCTGGTGCTGCCGTGACCCGCCCGGAGCAGCCAGCCACCGAGCCACTCGTGCTCGACGCCGGGCCAGCCCAGCGCCGCCGCATGTTCGAGGTTGCGGATGTCGCGGTTGCGCACCGGTGCGTCCGACAGCGGCCGCAGCGACACCACGTCGGTCACCGAGACGTTCACCACGTCACCGGCCTTGGTCTCGACGCGCAGCGTCGGGCCGGTCTCGACGAGGTGGCCGACCACGTCGCTCATCGGCGGCACCGATCCCGCAGGCAACCGATAGCGCAGGCTGACCCGGGTGCCGACGTCGGGAAGTTCGGCGCCGCCGGTCATCAGTGTCCGAACGGGTCGGGATCCTCGCCGGGGGTCCACGTCAGCCCCGGCACGCCCCAGCCGTTCGACTTGACGGTTCGCTTCGCCGCACGGGCATGACGGCCGATCAGACCGTCGATGTAGAGGAAGCCGTCGAGGTGTCCGGTCTCGTGCTGCAGCATCCGGGCGAACAGACCGTTGCCCTCCAGGGTGATGGGGGTGCCGTCGGCGTCGAGTCCGGTCACGCGCGCCCAGCTGGCCCGGCCTCGGGGGAAGGACTCGCCGGGCACCGACAGGCAACCCTCGTCGTCGTTGTCCGGATCGGGCATCGTCTCGGGCACCTCGGAGGTCTCCAGCACCGGGTTGACGATGACGCCTCGGCGACGTGCGCTCATCCCGCGGTCGTCGGCGCAGTCGTAGACGAACACCCGCTTCGAGATCCCGATCTGGTTGGCGGCCAACCCGACACCGTTGGCGGCGTCCATCGTGTCGTAGAGGTCGGCGATGAGATCGGCGAGCTCCGCGGGCAGCGAACCGTCGTCGCCGACGGGGATCGGACTGGTCGCGGTGTGCAGGACGGGATCTCCCACGATGCGGATGGGTACGACGGCCATGAGGAGAAGATTAGTGGGCGACCTCTCGGCCGCCGACTCGCGGGCAAGGGTCACGGCTTGACTCGGTCCGCCGTGGTTGAATGTGGGCCGTCACCACCGGAATGTCATCAGTGTTTGGAAGGGTCCACAGAGCAAATGGACGGCGCCATTGCGCGGACTGGCAAGTCCGGGGACTCCGAGGACGACGGTGCCCTCGCCGACGGTCTGACCCGCCGCGAACACGACATCCTGGCCTTCGAACGGCAGTGGTGGAAGTACGCGGGCTCCAAGGAAGACGCCATCAAGGAGCTGTTCTCCATGTCGGCGACGCGGTACTACCAGGTGCTCAACGCCCTTGTCGACCGTCCCGAGGCGCTGGCGGCCGATCCGATGCTCGTCAAGCGTCTGCGTCGCCTGCGGGCCAGCCGCCAGAAGGCTCGCGCCGCGCGTCGCCTCGGCTTCGACGTGACGTGATCGGTACCTAGGGGTTTTCTTCCCACGGCACCGGCTCGATACAGTGAGTGCGATGAATCAACGAGACTCCTCCGGGTTGCCGCTGCGCGCCATGGTCATGGTGCTGCTGTTCCTCGGTGTCGTGT
>Ga0055540_1001508_pt1 | contig 13808 bp, 14 predicted proteins | sample AraplaCvi_mMS_r2_2_FD_55040 | JGI IMG/M metagenome (GOLD analysis project Ga0055540, IMG submission 55040) | Arabidopsis root microbial communities from North Carolina, USA - plate scrape MF_Cvi_mMS_r2 | ecosystem: Host-associated > Plants > Roots > Endosphere | place: USA: North Carolina
GTCGTGAAGAAGCCTTGGCCGAGCATGATCCGCACGATCTGGGGCGACCCCGAGCGCTTCAAGGCGAGCTACTACCCGCCCGAGCTCAAGGGGTACTACCTCGCGGGCGATGGCGCCATCCGCGATGCAGAAACGGGGTACTTCACCATCACCGGCCGCATCGACGACGTGCTCAATGTCTCTGGCCATCGCATGGGCACGATGGAGATCGAATCGGCGCTGGTGTCATGCACCGAACTCGTGGCGGAAGCCGCGGTGGTCGGGCGCCCCGACGACACCACGGGCGAGGCGATCTGCGCCTTCGTAGTGCTGAAGGGGCCGCGCCCCGGCGGCGAAGAGGCCCGCAAGATCGCCAACGAACTGCGCAGCTGGGTCGCCAGAGAGATCGGGCCCATCGCCAAGCCCAAGGACATCCGCTTCGGCGACAACTTGCCCAAGACGCGCAGCGGCAAGATCATGCGCAGGCTGCTGCGCTCCGTCGCCAGGGGCGAAGCCGTCACGCAGGACATATCGACGCTCGAGAACCCCGCGATCCTGGCGCAGCTCGCGCAAAGCAACTGAATCCTTCGACCCGGCGCCCGCAAGCCGACGTGGCTGCGGCGTCGCCATCTTCTGCGACATCTCACACGCGCAAAGACACCATGAGACTGATCCTGCTGGGTGCCCCCCCAGCGCATCCCTTCCATCTCGACCGGCGACATGCTGCACGCCGCCGTCAACTCGTCAGATCGGCCTTTGCGCTGCAGCAATGACCCCCACAAGAGCTTCGAGCAGTTTCACTTGCTGGTTGACTGCACCAGGCGTCACACACAGCTCTGATGCCGCATTGAAAACACTGAGATGACGCGCGGTGGCTTCCGAGGCCCGCAATCGAGCAAGGGGAAGCGGCTACGATTCATTGATTCAGATGCACGACAAAGATGGCGGCAAGGAACTGCCCCATTGCTTGGGGAGACAAGATGCATACGCCGGACTCTAGTCGCTCTTCATGGGCGTCGTCATGCACCGTGATGCATGGTTCCTAAGCGTGGCAGGTGGCACGACTATGTGAGGCCGTTCGAGCATGCGTTGCCATTGCGCCGTATGCCTTTTGGGACGAAAGGGCCGCGCTCTGGTCGAAAAGGGCACGCAGGAATCCAAGTCTGGTTGCGCCGTTGCACTGCGCACGGGCAAGGCGACTGCAGCCACAGGTTCAGTTCCCCCAGGACGCCTATTCGCGAAGAATGTGAAAGGCCCAGTGGCGCGAGCTGTTGCGCATATTCACCTTTGGCGGGACACATGACATCAAGTGTCGGCTTGCTGTGTGAATTCCAGTCTGTAGCCATGGCCATACACCGTGCGCAGGCTCAATCCATTCGTCGAGTCAAGCCCGAGCTTGGTACGCAATCGATAGATATGGCTGTCCAATGTACGAGACGGTAGCTCCTGGTCGTTGTATCCGGCGCTTTCCAACAGGTGCGTGCGTGACACGACATCGCCCATGTGCTCAAACAGCGTCAGCGCGAGCCGGAACTCGCGATCCGTCAGGACGTGTTGCCGTGTCGCCTCATCGCTTTTCGATGCAGGATGGATCAGAACGCTTTGCGAAGGACGGTCGAACTCGCATCGACCGAATCGCTCCCGACTCGACCGAACGACCGGTCGTCGGACCACCAGTCGTTGTATACGTGCCCCCAATTCCAATGGACGGAACGGCTTGGCGACGTAGTCATCGGCCCCCAGATTGAGCGCCTTCACGACATCCTCCTCCGAAGCACGGGAGCCCAGCATAAGCACTGGCACTTGGTCTGCTTGCCATCTGCGCAGCCACTGCAGCAACTCGATACAGGCCAGGCCCGAGACATCCCAGTCGAGCACCAGGAGATCGAAGCTCTCGCGCCGAAGCGCCTGCTGCAGCTTCGCGCCATTCGGAAAGGCCACGCTGGTCATTGTCGAATCCCCAACAGTCAGCGCCTGCTCCAGCACCCGCAACAGATCTGATTGCGAGGTGGATTCGTCTTCAAGGATGGCGATGCGCATGACTCGTGGAGATGGCCGCAGAAGATTCAGATGGCAGGTCGAGGTTGAACTGGAGATTTCTGCGCGAATATTTATTCGCCATTGTTTGTGAAAAACTCGGGGCTTAAAACAAACTAATGAAAAAAACAGCGAAATTTCGAAAAAAATGAATCGATCTTGCTACTTTAAGAGCCGAGCCTATGACGGGCCTCTCTCTTTTTCTCCGTCGCCGTCGCTGCACGACATTTTAGAAAAACTAAAAAAAACAGAGAGAATTTCTGCATTGTCATCTAGTGTGACAAAAGGAAAAATCCGCCTTCCTCTAGGAGAAGGATCTTTTGAAGTTGGATGCTGAAGGCATTCTTCAAATGACTTCAGGCAGCCTTTGATTGTGAATTTGACAGGAATCTGCTCTCTATCAAATTTCCACCCAAACCTTGATCGATGGATGCGCACCGCCCTCGAGTCTCTCGAAATACCTCGTAGCATGGCACTGCCTATCATTAGGCGTACTTTATTTAAAGTAGTTGAAATCTATCGAAAGGATAACTATGTCTCGCAAAGCGCTTGCGGCAATCGCAATTTTTGGTTCGCTCGCAATTGGAGGTCTTGCTACGGCTCAAGAGAGCAAAAGCCTGAACCATGAGCTGGCCAACCACCATGCCCAACAGGCGGCCCATCACCACCAACAGGCGGGCCATCATCATCAGCAGGCCGGCCATCATCACCAGCAAGCTAGCCATCACACCCAGCAAGCCGAGCACCATCACAAGCAGGCTCAGCACCATCGCAGTCAAATCGAACAAGCTGCGGCAAAGAAGTAACTCTCGCAGACTACTTTTTGAATTGCACCCGGGAGGTTCTCTGGGACTTTTTCAGGGCCTCCTAGGGCGCAGGGAGAGAAAATAAAAGAACATCCGCAGATACGGCACAGATAAAAACAACTCGGGCGTAGGAAGCGGATGGCTCCATCAATCCACAGGGAGAAAAAAGAATTTTCAAGGAAATTCCGGAGGACTGGGGAAAGAGAGTAAGCCTTCAAGGCGGCGCCGCTGCAATCATCAGCACCGGGCCGAACTCCATCAAAATTAAGGCGGCCGCACACTACGCGTGTGTATTATTTCTTCCTCAGACAATGCAGAGATTTGCGCTCGGCAGCGAAAACTTTTCCGCCGGATTTGCGCCAATCGGATCCATAGAAATATTCCCAAAGGACTCCGAACTCCTTGTGCAATGGGAAATGCAAAAAGAAAGCCTCCTAGTTGCCTTTGATGATGAGTTTCTATCGCGTCTGGCCGGATTTGATTTTGGAAAATCAAAATTCGAGTTCTATCCTCCTCGCATAGGATTCGTTGATGCGAAAGCCTTGGAAATTGCCAGAAACATCAGAAATGAAATGGAAACAGGAGAGATTGGCACTTCAGAATGCATCGAAGCATGGTTGAAGATCTTTGGGGCGCATCTCTTGCGAGAGTATTCAAGCTTGAGCGAAAAATCCATTTCCAAACCCAAGGGTGGTCTTTCTCCATGGACCTGGAGAAGAATTGAGGAATATATTCAAGGGAATATTTCCGAAAAAATCCATGTTGATAAGCTTGCTGAAATCGCCCAAATCTCCCCAAGCCACTTTGCAAGATCATTTCGTGAGACCACAGGGCAATCACCTCATCAGCACATCATAGGAATAAGGCTAGATGCGGCGCGCAAACTGGTGGCCGACACGCATTCCTCATTTGAGGAGATTGCGAAAGCCTGCGGTTTCTCCAGCAACAGCCATATGACTTCCACAATGAAGCGCTTCTGGGGGGTCAACCCCAAAGAGGTTCGGCGAAATTCAAGATGACGTGAATACAGAAAAATTCGGGAAATTCAATTGCCGAGTCTGCGAAATCACGGAACACTTTCTCTGGCGAAGCTTTCAGCGCCATTTGCCAGTCCCAGGGGGCCAGTCGCATGAGTAGGACTGTGCGGACCAACCGGAAGCGAAGGGTTGGCGCGGCGCTGGTGCTGGCTCTGCTGCTGGCGGCCTTCTTGTGGGTTGCTCTTGGCGACATCGAGTCTCCCTGGATCAATCAACCGCTCGCCATGCAAGCTGACGACGGCAATGCGGACCCGACCGCACAGGCTCGCTGGATCGCGGCCCGCGATTCAAGCTTGTTGGTTGCCGTCACGCTGTCTGGTGGTGGGGCACGCGCAGCGGCCTTTGGCTACGGTGTACTGCGTGAACTACAGGACAGCACCTTCGACTGGAATGGTCGACATACCAATCTGCTGGATGCCACCGACGTCATCGGCGGGGTCTCGGGCGGCAGCATCGTCGCTGCGTACTACGCGGCATTTGGTGCGCAGGGACTCGCCGGATTCGAGCAAGAGTTTCTCTACCGCAACTTTCAGAACAATCTGATCGTACAAAGCGCCAAACCTGCCAATTTGCGCCGATTGACCAGCCACCAGTTCGGGCGCAGCCATCTGCTCGAGCAGCGGTTGAACGCCTTGTTTCAAGGTCTGACATTCGGCGAGGTGATGCGGCGCCATCGGCATCCGCAGCTGTTGATCTCAGCCACCGACCTGGCACAGGGGGCAAGCTTTGAATTCACTGCCGACCAATTCAAGTTGCTGTGCTCCGATTTCGCCAGCGTTCCGCTGTCTTTTGCCGTCGCAGCCTCGTCTTCTGTCCCGGTGCTGCTCAGCCCGATGACGTTGCGCAACTATTCGTCGGAATGCCGCGAGCATGGGATCGATCAACGGCTTCTCCCGTCGCACGGCAGCGGTTTTCGGGCACGACTGTACGAGATGCAGCAGCGCAGCTACCTGGACGGCGCAAGGCGGCCCTATGTTCACTTGGTCGATGGTGGCGTTGCCGATAACCTGGGCATCCGTCGTCTGCTCGACCGTGCACTGGCGGGTGCCAGCCTGCGCGAGGGTTTTGAGGAGATCGGTATCGGGCCGGGCAGCGTGCATCGCCTGGTGCTGATCACGGTGAATGCCGAGCGCGACCCGAACGAACGCCTGGACGAGCGTGTCGACACCCCAGGCCCGCTGCAAGTACTCGACGCATTGCGCTTTGGCTCTGGTTCGAGAGCCACGCACGAGACACAGGAGTTCCTGACCGACCTTGCAGTCCAATGGCGCGAGGACATGCGGCGCACGGGCAAGCACGACATATTTGCGCCGGGTGCGCGCATTCATGTCGTTCAAGTGAACCTGCGCGATACCCCTGTGGATGCGAGCGCCCAGGCGCACCTGCTGCGCATCCCCACTGCGCTGAGCGTACCCGCCGACGAAGTCACCCGACTGATTGCTGCGGGCCGCACCGTACTTCGTCACTCGGCGGACTTTCAAGCCCTGCGCTCCGACCTCCAAGCGTATCCGACGCCAGTCCCGCGCTGATGCCTTCGCTGCGTCCAGATTGTTCAGACCGAAGAAAGCAAAAGGGAAAATACCGATGCATACCAGGCCATCGAACTTCGTCGGCATTGCCGCCATCGTCGCCATTGCGTACGGGATCGTGGGCGTGCTGTGCCGCGCCGTAGCGAGCGCGGACATGCAGACCGTGCCGCTATGGCTCGGCGCTGGAGTGGTTTTCGGTGCACTGCTGGTCGCACCAGCGGGAATGCGAGCCGCAGTATTGACGGGAGCGTTCGTTGCAAGCTACCTCTGGGGGGTGTTCGCACACCATCTTCACGCAGCGGCGGCACTGGCTTTCGCACTGATCGAGGTGGCATGCACCGCAGCCGGGGCCTTTGTGGCGCAGCGCGCCGGCCGTGAAGGAACGAACGACCTTGCAGAAGTGAGTTGGCTGATAGCCGGGGCACTGCTCACGGCGCTGCTGGGCGCTTCGCTGGCGGCGGAGTTTTGGCGTTGGCAGCGCACGGATGCCGTGTATGGCATCGAGTGGCGCGGCTGGGCTTTTTCCACGCTGGTCGGTGTTCTCTTGGCGGCGCCGGTGATTGCAGCCTTCCGAGGTTTTCGGGTGAGACGTTCTGGCGGCATGCCGATGAAACAGTTCTGCACCGGCGCAGTGGCGTTTGCTGCATTCCTGGCTATCGCCTGGATTGTTTTCGGTACTGGCGTGCAACAGCGCTTCGGCGCCGTGGCTGCGACACTGGGTTATCTGCCCATGCCGTTCCTGTTGCTCAGTGCCATGGTGTGGGGGCCGCGTGGCGGTGCGCTCGCCATGCTTGCGGGCTCGCTGTTGGTGATCGCAAAGACCGCCGCTGGTGGCGGTCCGTTCGCCGTCGCTGACACATTCGCTGGTGAAGCCGTCGTCGAGGTCCAGGCCTACGTGGCGGTCTGGGCCATGCTGGTGTTGCTGGCGCGGGGGCTGTCCGAGTCTCGACGTGAGGCAAAGGTGCAAGCCAGGGATTGGCAACTGCGCTACGAACGCATCCTGGGAGCCACCGGTACGGCCAGTGTCGAGTTCGATGCGGTCACTGGCAGCGCAATCTGGGGGGCGCAAGCGCCCGCGATGCTGGGAAGCGAAGTGCTCGCATTGCATGGCGTCGCGGACTGGCACGCATGCATCGACGCACCTGACCGTGCCTTAGCGCAAGCTGCTTGGAGCGCTGTGACGCTCGGCCGGCAGCCGTCGGCCATCAGTGTCTACGCGGTACGGCTCGGCGGACGGCTGCGGACCGTTCAGGCGCAGATCGCCGCGGTGTGTGGGCCTGATGGTACCGTGGAGCGTGTTGCGGGTCTGCTGCGTCCATTGGAAACAGCCGATGGCGGGAGCCATCATGGCTGAGCCCGGTGTTTTCCTGATTCACGGACTGGGTGGAACTCAGTACGACCTCGGCTCCATGCACAAGCGTCTGAAGAATGCGGGCTTCATCACCCATTCCCTGACGCTGCCCGGTCATGGTACGACGCCGGAAGATCTGGTAAATGTACGAGCGGAGGACTGGCTGGAGGCGGTGCGCGTGAAGTACCAGGAAGTCGCTGCGCAGCATGAAGTGCTTCACGTCATGGGGATGTGCATGGGCTCCCTGCTGGCGGTGGAGACCGTCAAGCGAGAGCAGCACAATAAGGGGCGGCTGGTCGCACTGGCCCCGCCCGTCTATATCGATGGCTGGGCAACGCCCTGGTATCGTGGTGCACGAGCTTTGCTCTATCACGTCCCAGGCGTTGCTGCCCGCATGAAGGTCGCAGAGGAAGATCCCTATGGCATAAAGAACGAGCAGTTGCGCGCCATCGTGAAAGCTAAGTTCGAGCGAGGCGAGAACTTTCACTACGGCTGGGTGCCGCTGGCCTGTGTGCGCGAAGTGGACCGCTTGCGGGCGATGGTCATGAAGGACCTTGGGAAGATCGATTGCCCGACGCTGGTGGTGCACGCGCGGGAGGACGAACTAACAAGCCTGCGTTCGGCGCACTACCTCGTGGAACACATCGGCGGTCGCAAACGCGCCGGCAAGGCGCGCATGGTGGTGCTGGAGGACAGCTATCACATGATATGCGTTGACAACGACCGCGAGATCGTCGCCAAGAACGTTCTGGAGTTCTTCGGCGCCACTGCCGAGGCTTCGCTGGGAATGTCCGCTGGCGACCCCGGCATGGCAGAAGTGGACATGCGTGCGCTGCTGGATGCGGCCCTCGGCGATCTTGAGCGAGGCGACTTCGCAGCGCTTTTTGCACGCGGCATCCCCGATGTCGCTTGGTCGCAACCCGGCGCCAACCGCGCGAGCGGCGTGTTCCGCGGAAGCAAAGGATTGACGCGCCTGCAGGACTGGACCCCCGGCGTCCACTTCAAGGCGTTCGGTGCACCAAGCTTCAACTCCGGCATGGCGGTCGTGCCCGCGACGCTGTGCGCCGAGGCCGGACTCGCGTCGCCGGGCATTCTCGCCACGGCCATGCGTGCCGGGCGCTTGCTCGAACTGCGATGGTTCCCAGATGTTGTGCAGACGGAAGACACGCATTTCGGCGGCGAGCCGCTCCCTGATGGCCCCAGTGCTGCTGAAAAGGCTTTCGAAGCAGCCGCAGTGGCATCCAAGACGCTGCGCAAGGCCCCGGACAACGACACACTGCTGGCGCTTTACTCGCTGTACAAGCAAGGCAGCATCGGCGACGTGGCTGGTGCCCGGCCGGGAGTCATGGACGTGATAGGGCGCGCCAAGTTCGACGCTTGGGACGCACGCAAGGGGACACAGCGTACGCAGGCAATGACTGACTACATCAAGCTGGTCGAATCGCTGCAGGCTGCCGAAAGCCAGCACGCGAGAGGGTGATTGAAAAACGGATGGCGAGGGTCACGAGACAAGCCCGCCGATCGAAGCACTTCTGCTTGACGGAGCTTGCGCCGGAACTGTGCAGGAGCCCCGCTCCTGCATCCGGAGCGCCCAGCAAGCCCGGTGAAGGCTGCTACTGGGCAACGACGCGCGCCGCTTCTCCGCTGCCCTCAACGTAGACCCGCTGCCGGACTCGCAGGCCCGAATTGACAGGCTGGGTGACGGCGACCAAAACGCCGCTGTCGGTGCGTACGATGATCTGCTGACCAGCGACTGGTTGGTCATATCGCCGCTGGACTTCGCTGCCTGCAATTGTCCCGCCGATCACACCGACCACCCGCGCGACATCTCGTCCGGTTCCGCGGCCAATCAGGCTCCCGATCCCTAAGCCAGCAACGCCACCCACAATGGCGCCGACGCCGAGATGGTGCGAGCTATGAATTTGTGCAGGCTCGATTTGCTCGATCACCCCCCGATTCACCATCATGTGCTCGGTCGACGGGCCGGCAGCGGTACAGCCTGACAAGGCTGTGGCGGCCGAGAGGATCAAAGTCCCGGCCATAGTTTGAAAGGACATCATTGCGAGGTATGAGATGGTGATGATAAGCGCATCAGGTTATCTGGAGAATCCCTTGGCCTGCATGCAGTGCTCAACGAGTTCTTTCTCATCCATTGCACGAACCACACCATCGGAGATGCCCGTAGATATGGCCTTGCCGAAAGTCTTTGGATGAGAGCCAGCTCCTATGCCAATCGTGGCCGCCTCGGCTTGGTAGTTGCACTCCGCCAGTGCCTGTTCAGCTGCCGTGTGTGGCGTGTTGTCCTTCACCCACGCCTTTTGTGGGCTGCCGCAGCCCACGACCGAGAGCACCGCGATCAATGCGGTGCAATACTTAAAAAATCCCATTTCGTGCCCTTTTCCGGTCTCTGACATGAGTAAAACCGAAGCCGTCTGCTAAGGTGATGGCGCGACGGATTCATTTTCTGATTGGATCTTATGGCGTCAAAAATCAAATGGTGGAAGTAAAAAAAATGCCCGACGGAAAATGATCGAATCTTGATGGGACTGGTTGAAATTTGATAAATCCAGATCCAAGGATGAGAGCGAAAGCGCACGCCCAACGCGAAATTGGTTGTCACGATGACACGACCTTGCATTCTCGCTGCTGACCGCGTGAGGGCGGCAGATTCAGGAAAAGGCGAGAGGACCATTTTCTTGCGGGTCTGCCGAGCCACGACTCGGTACGTGATGAGGAACGCAATGATTGAGATCTACTTCGGGGCCGAGCGAACCACGGGCTTGATGTTCGTTACCATCGGCGCCTTGGCCATCGGGGTCGCTGCCTGGGGCTGGCACCAAGCCGGGTTCTGGCGTGGCGTTGCATGGCCCCTGGCTGCGGTCGCACTGATCCAGATAGCTGTCGGCGTGACGATGCTGTGGCGAAGTCCGAAGGACAGCCTGCGCGTACAGCAGATGCTCTCCCAGGCACCAGCGCTCATTGGCGATGAAGAGATTCCACGCATGCAGACCGTCATGAAAGCCTTCGAGACCAACCGCAGGATCGAAATCGGGCTGCTCCTGACAGGACTGCTGCTTTTTGGGTTGGCATCGCGCGGCAGTGGTTGGCAGGGAGCGGGCGCTGGCCTTGCGATACAAGCCGGCTTGGTGCTGTTTCTGGATATTCTGGCGGCGCGGCGTGGACTGGTTTATCTGGATTGGCTGCGAACGCTGTGAATAGGTCTGGTCCTGATGGCCTAGCGTGTGAAAAGCGCTCGCGATGTCACCCCGCGCCAGGCCGCGCACTCAGCTCAGTCGGTTGAAGAGCCTGAAAATCCACGAAAGTTGATAGCTCAACGTGGCGGCGACGAAGACGATGTGAAAGCGTTGGCTGGCGGTTTTCGCTGCAACAACACACAGGGTCACGAGAATGGGCGTACGAACCAGGTATTCCCACGCAAAGAGAGCGAAATGTGCTTCGCCTTTGATCAGCGTGTCCACCACGTCCAGCAGATAGGTCGCAGCCAGAAGGCCAAAGAACCATGCGCGGCGGGCGTAGAAATAGTCTTCGTAGCTTACATAGTCCTGCATGCTGTCAGGAAAAAGCAACGCGCATATGAGGAACAACACAATCGCGTAGCTGACGATGAACGCATAGGTCCCGAAAGCCCATACCTCGACCTGGAAGAGGCCAAACTCCCACCACCAGAAATGCACCAAGGCCAAGAGGACGGAAGCAACCCAGGCCAGGTGTACGCCGTAGAGTCTGTACTGCGCCGGGTGCTGCACGATGCGCGCCAGGCCTGACAGCAGTCGCGTCACGCCAAGGCCGATGACCATACCCATGACAACACGAATGTGTGGAAAGATGTCGTGAGCGTAGAGAGCTTGCTGCTGCATTCGTAGATTTCAGAAGGGACAAGGCTATGACATCGCGGCGTGCCTATGCGACTTATGCACGACCAAGATAGTGCGGCGATCGCTTGATCCGCAGTTTATGGCAGGGAACATCTGCCCCTCGCCCAGCACCGCCACCAATTCTGCAATGAGGGCTGGTGCTTTCTCAGCTCGGTCGCGAGCTCCATTCCCCCGGGCATCATCGATGCGTGCGTCGAATGCGGCCCCTACGCTCATCGGGACAATCTCCTCAGCCCGCATCCCTCATTGGCAAGAAAAAGGAACTTCAAAGATCAGCCATGAAGCGAAGACGATTCTTCACTCTTCCTGCGGCGACCCTGCTGGGGGGCTCCTGTATGGGGAGCTTGGCGCAGGCCTATCCCAGCAGACCCATACGCGCCATCATTCCCTTCCCTGCCGGCGGCGGATCCGATCTGATCGGTCGGCTTGTACTCCAAGAGCTCGGCCAAGTACTGGGACAACCGATCCATGTGGAAAACAAGGTCGGTGGTGGCGGTACGATTGGGTTGGCCGAACTTGTCCGATCCAGGCCGGACGGGTACACGATCGGTATGGGTGGCAGCTCGGTGCAGTTCATGGGGGAGGTCTTCGACAGCCTGCGCTTCGATCCCATGACCGATCTCATTCCAGTGGCAGCACTCGCTTCGGCTCCGATTGCGGTGGTGGCAGGCCCCGCGCTGTCGGTCAGATCGATGCCCGAACTCCTCGAGTACGCGAAGATAAAAACCGCGACCGAACTGGCCTATGCGTCACCGGGAGTCGCCTCGCCGCATCACCTTGCTGGGATTTTGCTGGCCAAGGCTCTCAAAATTCCGATGCTCCATGTCCCTTACAAGGGGGCTGCACCCGCGTTGACCGATGTGCTCGGCGGTCACATTCCGATCGGGATCGTCGGCCTCCCAAGTGCCATGCAATATGCGAAGCATCCGCAGTTCAAGATCCTCGGCGTGGCCAGCGCCAAGCGGACCGAACTGGCACCAGAATTCCCCACCATTGCCGAAGCTGGCTTGCCCGGATATGAGGCAAGCTATTGGTGGGACATCTGCGTTCCTGCAGGAACACCGGCGCCCATCATCGACCGGCTACACAAGGAAATCGTGGGAATCTTGCGTGCTCCTGGCATGCTGGAGCTACTGCTCAAAAATGGGTTCGAACCAATCATCATGACACGCGCGGAAATGAGTGCCGCGCTCAAATTGGATACAGCAAAGTGGATCAAGGTGATTCGTGCATCGAACATTCACCCCTCCAGATAGGTCGACCTTCGGACTTTTTCGATGCACTGCAAACGGCGTTAGCGCAATACTCTACGGGAGTGGCCCTCGGTCGTGGTTGGACACCTAGAGAATGGATGAGGACGAGAAGTCGTCATGGAAACTCGCCCCGTGGCGGGTAAGAGGAGGCCTGCCCTGAATTCGGGTTAAGAGGGTGTAGACGAAATCAACTGAGGTAGGCGAGTCTGCTGAGCAGGATGCGCGCCTCGGCGAGCCAGACCCAGGCCGCAGAGATGGACGTCCTGCGGTCGTGGTGCATAGCCAAGCGTCTGCAGCGCTCGTTCCAGGCGTGAGTTCGCTCAAACACCAGCGCTTAGGCAGGACGATGAACCCCGCAGTAGGCAGCGGCCAGAGCGACTGCTGTGAGTCATGCAGCATGCCAGTCGAACGATTGCCGGGCCTGCGCGCTACTTCGACGCGGATGCCGTGAGCGTGCTCGATAGCTTGCGCGCACTTGCCGCCGTACGCCCCGTCGGTGTACAGCAGCTCCAGGGTGGGTGCCTTGCGACATGCCTGTTCCACGACTTCTTTGGCACCATCGCGGTCTTGCACACTGGCCACAGTTACCGTGACAGCCAGCAACAATCCGAGCGTGTCGACCACCATATGGCGCTTGCGCCCCTTGACCTTCTTGCCCGCATCGAAGCCGCTGTCTCCACCTTGCGGCGAGGATCGTGTCGACTGGGCATCGATCACCCCAGCGGTCGGTTCTGCGCTGCGCCCCATGCGTAAGCGCCACTGTTGGCGCAGTCGGTCTTGCATCCGCTCGAAGGCATCGGCTTGGACCCAGCGCACGAATGCCTTGTAGACCGCCTGCCACGGTGCAAAGCTCAATGGCAGCAGGCGCCAGGCGCAGCCGGTACGCAGAACGTAGCAGCAGGCATCGACCATGTGCGGCGCTCGTAGCGAGCTGGCGTTCCACGCCCTCGCGCTGGACGTTCGAAGAGATCGGCGACCAGCGCCCATTCAGCATCAGTCAGGTCGCTGCTGTAGTGCCGGCCTGCTTCGCGCCGATGGGCAGATATGTAGCCGTAGCGCTTGTGAATGGACCGACGGGGGCAGGCGTAGAGCGCTCTGCGTTCGGGCATCACGCGCACGATGCCCTGAGCGCGCAAGACTCTACAAATCGGCGCCGCGCACAATCGCACTGCACACCGGCACTCCAGTTCACCGACCAGTTCGTCGAGTGTTGCATGAGGCATCTGCGTGACGATGGCGCGCAGCAAGATCACTTGTTCAGATTTCAGTGCCGGTGGTCGGTCTCCTCGATCCACAACCTTCGATTCATCCCTCATTCGAGTTTGCTTTGCCATTGCCATCTCCTTCTGGATGGCAACATGGCATGCAATCTTCAAACCAATTGATTTCGTCTACACCCTCTAAATAGCCGCCTCAAAAACCATGAGACTGCCGATACGGAAGCAATGACGTACACAGAGCGGCCAGATGCGGCGCCGTTCAGTCCAGCAGCCGGTGGTGCACGGCGTACTGCACCAGCTGCGCGTTCGAGCCCAGCCCCATCTTCTCGAGCAGGCGCCGGCGGTAGGTGCTCACGGTCTTGACGTTGATCGCCAGGCGCTCGGCGATGGCCGTGAGGGAGTCGCCGCCCACGATCATGCGCAGGATCTCCGATTCGCGCGACGACAGCCGCTCGTGCGGACGCGGGTCGGGCGCGACGCCCAGCAGCGTGTCGGCCATCGCCCGCGTGATTGAAGGCGCGACGAACTGGCGGCCGCGGCTCACGATGCGGATCGCGGCGATCAGGTCGGCGGCCTCCATGTCCTTGGCCACATAGCCATGCGCGCCGTTGCGCAGCGCGCGCACCGCGTACTGCGGCTCCGAGTACATGCTCAGCATGATGATGCGCAGCGCCGCAAAGCGCTCGCGGATCGGGCCGAT
>Ga0055540_1001511_pt1 | contig 13782 bp, 10 predicted proteins | sample AraplaCvi_mMS_r2_2_FD_55040 | JGI IMG/M metagenome (GOLD analysis project Ga0055540, IMG submission 55040) | Arabidopsis root microbial communities from North Carolina, USA - plate scrape MF_Cvi_mMS_r2 | ecosystem: Host-associated > Plants > Roots > Endosphere | place: USA: North Carolina
GCTTCGCTCACCGCTTCCGTCGTGGTGCCGATATTGATGAAGAGCGAGGCATTGTCCGGGATGAGGTTGGCGGCCGCGACCCCGATCGCCTGTTTTTCCGCAGCGGCGATCTGCCGGCGCGCGTCATAGCGGACATTCTCGTTGCTGCGGGGAAGGGTGGCACCACCATGGATTCGCGTCAGAATCTGCTTGTCGCACAGATCGTTGAGATCCTTGCGGATGGTCTGCGAGGTTACCGAGAATTGCGCCGCCAGGTCGTCGACGAGCACGCGGCCCGCCGACTTCGCCAACTCGACAATCTTCGTCTGGCGGTCCGTAATAAACATCCGACCCCTCGGTTCGCTTTTCTTTCACTTTTAGCGAAAGTGCGCTTGAAGGCAAAGGGTACGAACAGATTTTTCGGTGTCTGCTACGGGGCCTGGCTGGGTGCTCAGGCGATGCCTATGCCTGAGACGCCTTCCAGTTCCGTCATCACCGCATCCGAAAGCTGCAGTTCAGCCGCGGCGAGATTCTCATGCAGGTGGGTGACGGATGAGGTTCCCGGGATGAGCAGAATGTTCGGTGCGCGCCGCAGCAGCCAGGCGAGTGCGACCTGCATCGGCGTCGCCCCCAGGCGCTGGGCAACGTCCGACAGGGTCGAGGACTGCAACGGGCTGAAGCCTCCGAGGGGGAAGAACGGCACATAGGCGGTGCCGTCGCGGGCGAGATCGTCGATCATGGCATCATCCTGCCGGTGGGCAAGATTATACTGGTTCTGCACGCACACGATCCTGGCGATCCGCCTACCCTCGGCGACCTGTGTCGGGGTGACGTTGCTGAGCCCGATATGGCGGACAAGTCCCTTGCGCTGCAGCTCGGCGAGCACCGCCAGAGGCTCCTCGATCGAGCCTTCGGCCGGGCCGTGGACGTCGAACATGATACGCAGGTTGACGACGTCCAGGACGTCGAGGTCGAGGTTGCGCAGGTTGTCATGAACAGCCTGTGCCAGCTGCTCGGCTGAAAATGCCGGGTTCCACGAGCCGTCCGCACCACGCATCGCGCCGATCTTGGTCACGATCACCAGTTCGTCCGGATAAGGATGGAGCGCTTCGCGGATAATCTGGTTGGTCACATGCGGACCGTAAAAGTCGCTGGTGTCGATATGGTTGACCCCGGCTTCGACCGCTGCGCGCAGGACGGCGACTGCCGCATCGCGATCCTTCGGCGGCCCGAAAACGCCTTTGCCCGCGAGCTGCATGGCGCCGTAGCCGAGCCGGTTCACGTTGCGGTCGCCGAGGATGAATGTGCCTGCCTTATCCAGATTCGACATGGGATATCTCCTTTTCAAGATGGCTTGAATATAGACATTGGGATTTCGCACGAAAATCGGGTACAGTCGGCACAGGCTGTGCGGAATTTTGAACAATGAAAATCGATCTGGGTGATCTGAGTGCGTTCGTGGCGGTGGCGCGCGCCGGCGGGTTTCGCGAGGGCGCGCGGGCCACGGGCAGCAGCGCATCGGGATTGAGCGAGGCGGTGCGGCGTGTGGAGATGCAGCTCGGCGTCAGGCTTCTCAACCGAACGACGCGCAGCGTGGTGCCGACNGAAGCNGGGGCCGGCCTGCTGGCCCGGTTGAGCCCGGCGCTCGGCGAGGTCGACGCCGCACTCGACGTGGTCAACGGGTTTCGCGACAAGCCCGCGGGCACGTTGCGTCTCAATGTCCCCGTCAGCGCCGCCCGGCTGGTGCTCCCGGCGATCATCCCGGGGTTTCTTGCCGCCTATCCCGACATTCGTCTTGAGATTGTCGCCGATGACAATTTCGTCGATGTGCTGGCTGCCGGATGCGATGCCGGCATCCGCTATGACGAACGGTTGGAGCAGGACATGATCGCCGTGCCGATCGGTCCCCGCGTGCAGCGTTTCGCGGCCGCCGCCGCCCCGGCCTATCTCGATCGCCATGGCCGCCCCGATCATCCCCGCGATCTTCTTGGCCANGCCTGTCTTCGCAGCCGTTTTGCAAGCGGNGCGATGACGCTTTGGGAATTCGAGCGGGANGGAGAAGTGGTGCGGATCGATCCGACGGGGCCGCTGATCGTNCAGGTGGGCGGAGCGACCGATCTCGCCGTNGACGCAGCAATTGCCGGCACCGGCATCATAACGTTGTTCGAGGGCTGGTTGCGGCCCCATCTGGACAGCGGCAAGCTCGAACCGGTGCTGGAGCCATGGTGGCAGCAGTTCTCTGGTCCGTTTCTCTACTATCCCGGACGGCGGCTCGTACCGGCGCCGCTGCGGGCCTTCATCGATTTCGTCAAAACGTCTGCCAGCCAATCGCGATGAACGCGGCGTCGGCGTCGTGNTCAAACGCGCGCTGTTTGGCAAACTCTCTTGCCCGATTGGGCCGGAACCCCGCTTCCGGCCAGGCGTTGAGGGCGCGGAGGATGAAATGACCGGCGACTGGGTTCATNTTTGTATCGATATGCAGCGGATGTTCGCCGAAGACACGCCATGGCATGTTCCCTGGATGCGTGAAGTCTCGCCACCGATCGAGGAGCTTTCCGGCCGCTATCCCGAGAAAACGATCTTCACCAGGTTCGTCACGCCGGTGCGGCCCGAAATGATGGAGGGGATGTGGCAGGTATATTATGAAAAGTGGTGGATGATGACGCGCGAGCACCTCGATCCCGGCCTCATCGACCTGATCCCCTCATTGAAAACACTGGTTCCGCCCGCCCGCATATTCGACAAGATGACCTANTCTCCCTGGGTGAGCGGGGAACTGCACGAAATNCTCTCGAAGCGGGGTATTGNAACCGTCGTTGTGACCGGGGGCGAGACCGACGTCTGCGTCCTCTCCGCCGCGCTGGGCGCCATTGATCTTGGCTACCGTGTCGTGGTGCTGAAGGATGCGGTNTGCAGCGGGGCGGACGACACCCATGACGCGTCGCTCGAACTTCTGGGCGACCGTTTTTCNGTTCAGCTCGACCTCCCGACTACCGAAGAATTCCTGCACAGACTTTAGAATTGTTCCAAGGAAATTGCGAACTTAACCGGTCGTTAACTTAATACTTTAGTGATTTTTAATATTCGTNCATGCTATCGGATGCATGCAGCGCAATGCGGACATGACGTCTCCTGCAGCCTTGGGCAACTCAACATAGCTGGAATCCGTCATGCTCGCACGCCGACCGAAGGAGAGCCGTGAAGGCAACTCCGTTCTCATCGCCACCTCGCTGTTCCTTCTTGTTGCCGTGATCCTGGGCGGGATGGGCGCTCATGTCGTCGACCGCATGCGCAACTCGGCGAANGCTCTCGACGATAACAGGGCCGTACTGGCGGCGGAGGCGGCGGTTTCCTCGTTCAAGGAGAAACTTGCTGCGACCGTGCGGGACAATGCTGTTTGGGATGATGCCTACAAGGCGATAACCCAGGGCGACAGCGAGGCTTGGGTTTACGAAAACTGGGGCAAGACCAGCGAGGACTACGCGCTCTATGACGGGATCGCGCTGACGGCCCCGGCGGGCGGCAAGAGCATCGCCTATCTCAAGGGCGGCATAGTGGATCCGGCCGAATATCTCGGTGCGAGATTCCCTGCACAGGTGCAGGCCGCGGCTCGCCCCGGCATGGATCCGACCGTCAACTTCTTCAGAAGCGGCAACGATATCATCGCAGTGGCGTCGGAGGCGATCCAGCCGTTCGGGTCACAGGTACAGGATCCGGAATATTTTGTTCTCAGCTTCTACAAAACCCTGAGCTCCGCGGTCGTTGCCGAAATGGCCAGAGACCACCAGCTGCCAAAACTTCACATTACCCGCGGCGCAGTGGGCGAGCTCTTGAACATGCCGCTGATGGATATCGATGGGATCGAGGTCGCGCGTTTGGCCTGGCCGAGTGCCGCCCCGGGGAATACGATTTTCGACGAAGTGCGCCCCTTTATNGCCGCCGCGATAGCAATCCTCGGCGTCTATNTGGTCGGGGTCCTGTTCGCCGGCTGGTCGGAAACGCGACGCCTGAAGAACCTGGCCGATCGCGCCCGATACGAGGCGACCCACGACAGTCTGAGCGGCCTGCTGAACAGGCTTGGCCTCCTCGAACGGTTGGACCGGNTGATGCAGGCGAGCCGTGGCCAAATGCTGACATTGCACCTGATCGATCTCGACGGCTTCAAGGCGGTCAACGATGCCTGGGGGCATGCGATCGGGGATGAACTGATCAGGCTGGTCGCGGAAGCCTTGCGCGATATTCATCCGGGCGTAGCTGGGGTTGCGAGGTTGGGCGGCGATGAATTCGCCCTCATCCAGCTTGGTTCGGCAAATTCCGCGGAACTTGACAATCCGCTTCTTGAACGTCTCAAGAAACCGTTTTTCATCGGAGGCCGCACGATCGAAATCGGGGCAAGCATCGGTGTTGCCTCCCACGACGATGCGGAAGATGCGCACGAGCTTCTTCGCCGGGCGGACATGGCCCTTTATGAAGCCAAGGAAACGGGCAGGGGATGCGCGGTCACCTATCATCCGGATCTTGACCGNCAGCGCGAGAAGATCGCCGNGTTGGAAAGCGAACTCCGGCGCGCGTTACAGAACGACGAGATCCAGCCGGTCTTCCAGCCTCTTGCTTCGGCGGCCTCGGGCGACATCACAGGCGTGGAGGCGCTGGCAAGATGGAGACGGTCTCAAGGAACAATCGGCCCGGATCTATTTATACCTCTGGCCGAAAAATGCGGATTGATCGATATCCTGGGCCTCCAGATGCTTCGCAAGTCCATCATGGCGTCGAAGGCGTGGTCTCCGCTCTCCCTGTCGGTCAATGTTTCTCCGATCCAGCTATGCAACCCCAATTTCGCCGGGGACGTGCTTGCCGTTTTGAAGGAGGAAGGTTTTGACCCCTCTCAACTGACGCTGGAGATCACCGAAGCCGTCCTGATGTCCAACCCCGAACAGGCGCGACGCTCCATCACCGCGCTGAAGTCCGCCGGGATCCGGTTTGCGCTGGATGATTTCGGTGCCGGTTATGCCAGCATCGGCACGCTCCGGGAATTCGGCTTCGACCGGATGAAGATCGATCGCTCCCTGGTTCAAGCCATGGATGACGGCAGTACCGGGCGGAGCGTTCTGGCGGCCACCATCTCGCTNGCCAAGGCTCTCGGNATTCCGGTNACGGCCGAGGGNATCGAATCCGCCGATCAGGCCGACGCACTTCGGGTTGCCGGTTGCGATCAGCTGCAAGGCTACCTGGTCGGCAAACCCATGGGGCGGGAGGAGCTCGCATCCTGGCTGGCTTCGTCGATAGCGGCATGAGGATCTTCTCGCGGCAATAATCCGCTANGCGGACTGTTGCCGTTTGACCTCCTCGAACGGCAGCTCGACGGTGAAGGTCGTGCCCTGTCCCAGAACGCTCTGGACCGAGATGGACCCTCCATGTAATTCGACAATCTCTTTCACGATATTGAGGCCGATGCCCGTTCCGGCGATGCCGGTGGCGCTTCGGGCGCGGAAATAGGGCTCGAACAGTTTCGGCAGGTCGTCCGCATCCATGCCGATACCCGAATCGGTGACGCTGACCAGCACCCGCCGGCCGTCCCTCCATCCATTGACACGGATCCTGGAGCCGGCGGGNGAATACTTGACCGCGTTTGACAGCAGGTTGGAGAAAACCCGCTCTATTGCTGCNCGGTCGACCATCTGCAGTGCTGGAAGGGCTTCGAGATCGTGGCTGATCGTGTGGGTCTTGCTGATCTCAGCGCGGCTTGCGATGCATTGACCAAGGATCTCGCTGAGCGAGCTCGCTTCCTTGTTGATCGCGATGGTCCCCGTCTCGAGCCTTCCGGCGGCAAGGATGCTTTCCATCAGCTCGACCATCCGGGCGACTGCGCCCTTGATCTGCAGAGCCTTGCCTTCCAGGAATTGCGGAGTGATGGCCGCCTTTGTCCGCGTCAGCCGCTGGGCTGCTCCGTCGATCACCGCCAAAGGCGTTCTGAATTCGTGGGAGATCATCCCCACGAAACGGCGCTGCAGCGCGTTGATCCCGCGTTCATGCTGGAGAAGACGATCCAGCTCGATATTCTTTTCCTGAACTTCCGCCGTTCGGGCCTGCACCACCTTTTCGAGCTCGTCCCGATGCTGGCGCAGCCTGCGCTCGCTGGATTGGAGCGCCTTGAGGGCAAGCTGGCGGTCGTGGACGTCCTCGAGAAGGCCATACCAGCGGACGACCCTGCCGCCGGCATCGACCCGAGGTGCCGCACGGTTGCGATACCACCGATACCGCCCTTTCGCCGTCCCGATCCTGTAGGTCATGTCGAAGGGAGCGCCCGTCCTGACCGCAGCATCCCATTTCTCGACCACCTCGGCCAGGTCCTTCGGATGCAAGGTCTTTTCCCAGCCGCGCCCCAGGGCTTCGCCGACCTCCCGTCCCGAAGCGTTCTGCCAGCCCGGACCGACTTCGATGACGTTCCCCTCCGCGTCGGCTACCCACGGTGTTTGCGGATGCAGTTCAACGAGGGAGCGGTAGTGTTCTTCGCTTGCCCGCAGGACCTCCTCGGCGTGGCGAAGTTCGGTGATGTCGGAAATGACGACCACGACGACCGGTTTCTTGCCGCCGGGCACGGGAACGAAAGACCGTCGCTTGTGCGTAAGAAGCGTCCGGGTCGTACCGTCCGGTCCGGTGACGTCCTCCTCGAACAGCCTTTCCTCGCCGGTAGCCAGCACCCCCGCATCCACCTCCTGGATCCGGTCCGCTTCGGCCGCAGGCAACAAGTCATGGTCCGTGAGGCCGAGCAGGTCGTCGAGATGGACGCCGAACATCTCGCATGCCTTGCTGTTGAGAAACAGGAACCGCGATTGTTCGTCCTTGATGATCGTCGGTCTGGGCGCGCCCTCGAACAGATCTTCCAGAAGTTCACGGTGGGGTATCTGCAGATCGGAGCCGATGGCGGAGTAATGGTTCATGTCGCTGGCGTCCCGCGGTGCTCGCGCAATTTGATGGAAGCCTAATGTACAATCAGAGCGTTACCGAATGCTGAAACCGGAGGTAGGTTTTGTCGCCGTTACCTGAATACGGGAAGTAGACCATCGAAGTCCTCGTCCACCATCGCGGCATGACGAGAGTAAGGCCGGGGCGGAAGCCGTCCGGCCTATTCCTTGATCCAGTACGAGGTCGTATTCTCGATGACCTTCTTGATCTTGCGGTTGTCTCTCCATTCTCTTCCGGTGTCGCGGATGACCGGCGTCTGCTCAGGAGAGAAAATGTAGTTCTTGTGCGGCGCCGCCAGCTCTTCCAGCTTTGCATTGACGCCGGAATAGAACTGCTTTTCCGGATCCCGGGCTTCGTCCATCAGGCTTGCAGCCTGCCGGGCGAAGGAACCGCGCAGAATGGACGGCGAGGTGGTGAATTTCGGAAAGGTTCGAAACAACGGGATCTTTATGCCGAGGAACCGCGCATATTCGTTTCTTTCGTGAATATGGCCATGTTTGGCGATATCCCAGTTCTGGTCGGCCGTGTGAAAGGATACCTGCATCACCCTTGGATCTGAAAACGGGCTGAAAATTTCCTCGCCGAGCTCCGTCAGCGNGACCCAGTCATCCTCCAGATGAAATACGTAATCCGAGCGGGTATTGGACCAGAGCCGCTTGACTGCCGCGCCAAATCCCGGCTGCCCGGGCCTGAAAAAAGAGGCTGAGGGCAGGTAGCTCTCGACGACCCGCATGCACTCGGCTTCATCCTCTTCCGTTCCGAATATCGGATCGATGTTCACGAGAACATTGGAAAGGGGGAAATGAGAAAAGCTGCGCCTTGAGAAGCTTTTCAAAGTCTCCTCAAGCAAGTCGGGCCTTCTGCCTGCGACTATACACAAATCCAGACTAAAATTCGCCAACGCAGCATATCCCGCTCAAATCCGGTACTCCATGCGGAGTGATCTCGCCCGGATATCACAGTGGCGGCAACGTCGCCATCCGTTTTGAGATATGCTGCCTTGTCGCGTCGCGGGCAGTTCGGCTCCAATGGCGGGTGCCTACCGTCTGAAGAAAGAAGCCAGATATGCGAGCGTGCCGCTGGCCCTGCGGGTCGCGATGGCGCGGACCTGATTGGCCACCGTGCTTGCGCTCACATGCGCTCCGAAGTGGCAGAAGCAGACCAGTTTGTGGAGCTGTCGATCGGACAGTTCAAAAAACCGCCTGGCTTCCCCATAGGTGTCGTCTCTCATCCCCGCTGCGCGAAGGACAGGATCCGAAAAGGCGACGGCGATCGCCGTGCTGTCGCCGCGCATGGCGGCCCGTATTTCATCAGGCTGATATTCGGTTTCCCGAAATGTCGAAAGGGCTCGGTCGGGGTTAAGCTCCAGGATTTCGGCCCACCGTTCGAGCCGTTCGCTGCTGGACATCTGGAAGTCGGGATAGCTGCGGTTTATCCTGGCGATAGTCTTGAGCTGATCGACTGCACGTTGCTCCATTACGGCCTCCTATTTGAACGAAATAGATGCCCGTCGCCCGAATTTATTCTGATCCAGNCCGCTTTTGATGTCCAATCACGATTAGGAAGAGGAATCGCGCCTTTGAAGGATCTCGCGGGGGTGCGCCACATGTTCCTTGGCAACCCGCTCGCTGCCATCAATCTCCTGCAGCATGACATCGTATCCCCATAGGTCCGCCAGATGCTGCAGAACCTGCCTGGTCTCGCTGTCCTCGAGAACCCAGTCNTTCGGTGCCCGATGCTGCAAAAGAAGACGNCGGTCGCCGGCGAGATCGACATCGACGATGTCGATCCTCGGATCGGTCCAGCCGATGTCGTATTCGCGCGCCAGCTGGCGGCGGACCCGCTTGTAGCCACGTTCGTCGTGGATCGCCGAAACCAGGATTCCTTCACTTATCTGCGGGTCGTCGTAAAGCTGGAAAAGGCGCCACTTGCGGATCAGGTGCGGGCTCAGGAACTGGCTGATGAAGCTCTCGTCGCGGTAATCGGCCCAGATGCCGCGCAGGACCTGCATCGGGTCGCCGCGGCCGGCGATATCGGGGAACCATTCGCGATCCTCGTCGGTCGGCTCCGTGACGATCCGCTCGATATCCTGCATCATCGCAAAGCCGAGCGCATAGGGATTGAAGCCTGAGAAGCGCCGGTCGTCGAANGTCGGCTGGAAGACGACATTGGTGTGGGATTTCAGGAATTCGAAATAGTTGCCGTCGCTGATCTGCCCGCGCGCGTGCAGCCGGTCCATGATCTGGTAGTGGACATAGGTCGCTGTTCCCTCGTTCATCACCTTGGTCTGGCGTTGCGGGTGGAAATACTGCGCGACATGGCGGACGATCCGCAGGATTTCCCGCTGCCACGGGTGNAGNCGGGGNGAGGACTTTTCGAGGAAATAGAGCAGGTTGTCCTGCGGCAAGCCGAGGGCTGCGCGCCGTCTCTCGAGGTCGACATCGGACGCATCGCGCTTTCGGCCAGCCGGCACCGTGCGCCANAGGTCGTTGAACATCTGTTCTTCGTGGGCGCGCCGTTCCTGCTGGCGTTTTTCCTCCTGGCGCAGGTCGACCCTCGTCTTGCCGGCATAACGGTGAACGCCATGCGACATCAGAGCATGCGCGGCATCGAGGGTCCGTTCCACGGCCGTTTCGCCGTACCGCTCCTCGCAGCGGGCAATATAACCCTTGGCGAAATCGAGGTAGTCGAGAATGCCTTCGGCATCCGTCCACAGCTTGAACANGTAGTTGTTCTTGAAGAAGTGATTATGGCCGAAAGCCGCGTGGGCGATGACCAGGGTCTGCATCGTCGCGGTGTTTTCCTCCATCAGATAGGAGATGCAGGGCGACGAATTGATGACGATCTCATAGGCNAGATCCCGCATGCCGCGGCGGTAGAAGGCTTCGTGATGCGCGAAATGTTTGCCGAACGACCAGTGCCGGTANAACAGCGGCATGCCCGTCGATGAATAGGCATCCAGCATCTGTTCGGCCGTGATCACCTCGATCTGGTTCGGGTAGACGTCGAGACCGAGTTCGCCGATCGCGATCTCCTCGCATGCATCGTGGATGCGCTGCAAGGTCGCGAAATCCCAATCCGCGCCCTGGAAAAGCAGTCGATCCTTCTGCATCGCCGCCTGGTTCATGGCACCGCCTTCGTCTGCGCCGTGCGCTTCTGGAAAAGGTCGTGGAAGACCGGGAAAATCTCGTTCTTGCGGCAGACCTTGCGCATTGCAAGGGTGGCCGAGCCGGACCGGATGCCTTCATAGAGGCGCCAGAGGGGGGAGTTCGACACCGAGGAATCGCCGCTCTCTTCGTCGACCTCGATATAGGCGAAATACTGGCAGAGCGGCAGGATCTCGTCCTTCAGCAGATGGCCGGCCGGACCCTCGTCCCGATAGGAATTGTCACCGTCCGAGGCCTGTGCCGCGTAGATGTTCCATTCCGTCGGGTCGAAGCGCGCGGCGATGATGGAGCGCATGGCGACCAGCGCGCTCGAGACCAGCGTGCCGCCGGTTGCCTGGCCGTAGAAGAAGGTCTCCTCGTCGACCTCCTCGGCTTTTTCCGTGTGCCGGATGAAGACGATTTCCACCTTCTCGTAGCGCTGCGAGAGAAACAGATAGAGCAGCAGGTAAAAGCGCTTGGCGAGATCCTTCATGTGTTCGGACATCGATCCGGACACGTCCATCAGGCAGAACATCACCGCCTTGGCAACCGGCTTTGGCTCGTTCTCGAAACGACGGTAGCGTACGTCCAGGGGGTCGACATAGGGGATGCGCCGGACCCTGTCCGTCAAGGCCTTGAGTTCGGCTTGCAGCAACAGGCGGGTTTCTTCGTTCTCGGCTTCGTCGATCTGGCGTTGCAGCGCCTCGATCTCCTCGGGCTTGGGACGTTTGAGAGCGATGCGCCGCATCATCGCAAGCCGCGTCGTCCGGTCGATGGAGAGATTGGAAGGGGAGCCGGAGATCGAATAGCCGGCCCGCACCGGGCTCATTTCCTCGGTTTCGCTGAGCCGCCGCTTGGCAAGTTCGGGCAGTTCCAGATCATCCAGGAAAACCGAGAGGAATTCTTCGCGCGTCAGCACGAAGCGGAAGCCGTCTTCACCGTCGCCCTGGCCGGCTTCCTTGGGTCTGCCGGCACCCTGGCCGGGAGGGCGGGGAATGATATCACCTTCGACGAAAGCCCGGTTGCCGGGCAGGACATTGTCCCTGATGCCGCCCTCGGCCCGGCGAAAACTCGGCTCATCCATGCCGCCGATCGGGAGGCTGACCTCGCCCCCATCCAGTACATCACGGATACTGCGGCTTTGCAGTGAGCGCCTGACTGCTTGCTGCACGGCGTCTTTTGCACGCCGAAGAAACCGCTGCCGATTTTCCAAACTTTTACCGCGCGGGTTCAGCCGCCGGTCGATGATGTGCATGTTGGCTCCTGCGTGAGCATTTAGGGTCTGTACTCAACTAGAGTTCGGGCGCCGCACAACTGAGTATGCCACAATCCTACGTCCTGTCGTCACACACAATGATGGAGATCAAATCCACCATTGTGTGCTTTAGAAACTCAACGGCTTTCGTACCTGCCGCGTTCCAAATCCTAATTGAGTACAGACGCTAACCTGCCTGTTTAACCCGCATGTACCACTCTACCAGACGGCGAACCTGTCTTTCGGTGTAGCCGCGCGCCGTCATGCGCGATACGAACTCGCTGTGCTTTTTCTCTGTTTCGCCGTCCTTCTTCGATCCGAAGGAGATGACCGGCAGAAGATCCTCCACCTGGGAGAACATTCTTTTCTCGATCACTTCCCGGATTTTCTCGTAGCTCGCCCATGACGGGTTCTTGCCGCCGTTGTTGGCGCGCGAGCGCAGGCAGAATTTGACGATCTCGTTGCGGAAATCCTTCGGATTGGCGATGCCCGCCGGCTTCTCGATCTTCGTCAGTTCCTGGTTGAGCAGATCGCGATCGAGAAGCTGCCCGGTGTCGGGATCCTTGAAATCGACGTCCTCGATCCAGGCGTCGGCATAATCGACGTAACGATCGAAGAGGTTCTGTCCGTAATCCGAATAGGATTCCAGATAGGCCTTCTGGATCTCGTTGCCGATGAATTCCGCATAACGCGGCGCAAGATCGGCCTTGATGAACTCGATGTAGCGTTTTTCGGTTTCCTCCTGGAACTGCTCGCGGCGGATGGCCTGTTCCAGCACGTACATCAGGTGGACCGGATCCGCGCCGATATCCGTGGTGTCGTGGTTGAATGTCGAAGCGAGAACCTTGAAGGCAAAACGTGTCGATATTCCGTCCATGCCTTCATCGACCCCGGCCGCGTCCCTGTATTCCTGGACGCTGCGGGCGCGGGGATCGGTTTCCTTGAGGCTTTCGCCGTCATAGGCCCGCATCTTGGAGTAAAAGGTCGAGTTCTCGTGCTTGCGCAGCCGTGAAAGCACCGAGAACCGGGCCAGCATTTCAAGCGTCGCCGGCGCGCAGGAAGCATCGGCAAGCTCCGAGCTTTCGATCAGCTTCTCATAGATATGCTGTTCTTCCGTCACCCGCAGGCAATAGGGAACCTTGATGACGCAGATACGGTCGATGAAGGCCTCGTTGTTCTTGTTGGCCTTGAAGCTCTGCCATTCGGCTTCGTTGGAGTGGGCCAGGATGACGCCGGAGAAGGGAATGGCGCCGATATTCTCGGTGCCCATGTAGTTGCCTTCCTGCGTCGCCGTCAGCAGCGGATGCAGCATCTTGATCGGCGCCTTGAACATTTCGACGAATTCGAGCACGCCCTGGTTGGCGCGGTTGAGCCCGCCGGAATAGCTGTAGGCATCCGAGTCGTTCTGGGAATAGTTTTCGAGTTTGCGGATATCGACCTTGCCGACCAGGGACGAGACGTCCTGGTTGTTCTCGTCGCCAGGTTCGGTCTTGGCGATGCCGATCTGGCGCAGCCGCGATGGCTGCAGCCTCACCACCCGGAAGCGGGATATGTCGCCGCCGAATTCATCGAGCCGCTTCAGGCACCACGGGCTCATCAGCCCGCTGAGACGCCGGGTCGGGACGCCGTACTGCTTGAGCAGCATCGGCCCCATGGTGACGGGGTCAAACAGGTTGAGGGGGCTTTCGAAGACAGGGCTGATGTCGTCGCCCGCCTTCAGCACATAGATGGGGTTGGCCTCCATCAAAAGTTTGAGCCGCTCGGCGAGCGACGACTTGCCGCCACCGACCGGGCCGAGCAGATAAAGAATCTGCTTTCGCTCTTCGAGGCCCTGCGCCGCATGCCGGAAAAATGAAACGATCCGCTCGATCGTCTCTTCCATGCCGAAGAAACCGGTAAAAGCCGGATAGGCCCGGATGGTGCGGTTCATGAAGATTCGGCCGAGCCGGGCGTCCTTCGCGGTATCGACCATCTGCGGCTCGCCGATCGCAGCCAGCAGCCGCTCGGCCGCGTTGGCATAAGCCATCGGATCTTTCTTGCAGAGCGCCAGGTACTCGGCGATCGACATGTCTGTCTCGCGCCGGGCTTCGTAGTTCCTGGTGAAGGCTTCGAACAAGGATTCACTCGGCATAGGCATCTCCAGTCAAGGTTGCGCTACTGCTCGACTGTCGCAAAGATTGAAAACGATGCGGCAATCCATTGAGAATCAATATGTTTCTAAACTTAATACGACACCCGGAGCGTTTTGATGGCAATGCACGAAAATGTGCGTCCACAAATCAGTGAAGACTTGGCAAACAGCAAGTGAACCGGGCCTCATCCGGCAACGCGTCCAATTCCGTCGATCTGGAGGCGGGAAGACAAGTCCGGGCTTGCCGTCTATGAATGTTATAACGCGCAGCCAGGATGAGCGTTTCTATGGACCAGCAGTTTTTT
>Ga0055540_1001522_pt1 | contig 13669 bp, 13 predicted proteins | sample AraplaCvi_mMS_r2_2_FD_55040 | JGI IMG/M metagenome (GOLD analysis project Ga0055540, IMG submission 55040) | Arabidopsis root microbial communities from North Carolina, USA - plate scrape MF_Cvi_mMS_r2 | ecosystem: Host-associated > Plants > Roots > Endosphere | place: USA: North Carolina
CCGTAGCCACACACCAGCGCGGCCTTGCCGCCGATGAGGACGTCGGTGCCGCGGTTGATGCCGTCGATCAGCGAGTGCCGGGTGCCGTACTTGTTGTCGAACTTGCTCTTGGTGACCGAGTCGTTGACGTTGATCGCCGGGAACGCGAGCTCACCGGCAGCGGCGAACTGGTACAGGCGCAGCACGCCGGTGGTGGTCTCCTCGGTGACGCCCTGGACCGACTCGGCGACCTTGGTCCACTTGGTCTTGTCGGCCTCTAGCGAACGGCGCAGGAGGTTCAGGAAGACCTTGTACTCGTCGGAGTGCTCGTCGTCCTCGGGCGGCACGACGCCGGCCTTCTCGAACTGGGCGCCACGCAGTACCAGCATGGTGGCGTCACCACCGTCGTCGAGGATCATGTTGGCGGGCTCACCCGGCCAGGTCAGCATCTGCTCGGCGGCCCACCAGTAGTCCTCGAGGCTTTCGCCCTTCCAGGCGAAGACCGGGACGCCCTTGGGCTCCTCGACGGTGCCGTGCGGCCCACGACGACGGCGGCAGCGGCGTGGTCCTGCGTGGAGAAGATGTTGCAGCTCGCCCAGCGCACTTCGGCGCCGAGGGAGACCAGCGTCTCGATCAGCACGGCGGTCTGGACGGTCATGTGCAGCGAGCCCGACACCCGGGCACCCTTGAGGGGGGCCACGTCGGCGTACTCGCGGCGCAGGGCCATCAGGCCGGGCATCTCGTGCTCGGCCAGCCGGATCTCCTTGCGGCCGAATTCGGCCAATGACAGGTCGGCGACCTTGTAGTCGATGCCGTTGCGGACGTCGGCGGTGAGTTCTGGTGCGGTCATGGGGTGCCCCTTTGATGGTGCGTCGTACGTCATGGAGTCAATGCCTGGACGCACCCGCGGGTGCGCTGGCGAACACCCCGGCCTGCGGACTCGCGGGACAGGCGCCCGTGCGATGCAGCAGTGACGGCGCTCTGACAGCCAGGAGGTGTCGTGGCGAGTCTAGCGTCTCGCGGCCCGTGGTAGTCCGGCGGGTGAGTCCGGCGCCGGCGTACGGGAAGAAAAGGCGGCCGTCGCGTAGTTCCCCTCCGCGACGGAAGGGACGACTGATGACGCAGTCCGAGACGCCTGGCGACGCCGACCTGGTGCTGGCCGCACAGCATGGCGACACCGCCGCATTGGGGTTGCTGTTGGCCCGGTACGAGCCGTCGATGCGGGCGGTGGCGCTCAGCATCCTGGGGTTTCGGCCCGAGGCCGACGACGTGGTGCAAGACGCCGCGCTGATTGCGTTGCGGCGTCTGGGCGACCTCCGCGATCCCGCGGCGGTGGGGTCCTGGCTGCGGTCGATCGTTCGCAACGGATGCCGGATGCAGTTGCGCGCGGCCACGCCGGTCCCGGTGCCCGACATCGGCGCGGTGCTGCCGCCCGACCTCGAGCGCGATCCAGCCGCCCTGGTGGACAGGCACGCGCATCGTGACTGGGTGTGGACCGCGCTCGAGGAACTGTCTCCCCCGTTGCGGCTCGTCGCGATCCTGCGGTACTTCACCGCCGTCACCAGCTACGAACAGCTGGCGCAGGTCTGCGGAATACCCGTGGGTACCGTGCGCAGCCGGCTGAGCCAGGCCCGCGGCAAACTGCACGCGGCGTTGCTCGCCACCGCCGAGCTGGCCCACGACGATGCGGCGGCCCTTGCCCGGCTGCGCCGCGCCGAGGCGCAGACGATTCTCGGCGCCGCCCAGGACGGCTCCTTCGGCGCGGCGCTGGCTGCGCACTGGCACCCGAGTGTGGAGACCACCTGGCCGCACGGAATTCGCACCACGGGATTCGACTACCTCATCCGGGCGATGGACGGCGACCTGGGCGACGGGGTGCGCCAACGTCTCACCAACGTCGTCGCCAGCCGGGACGTGGTGATCTGGGAGACCGATCTGATCAGTCCGCCCGATGATCCGTTCCACTGTCCGCCGGCGGTGACGTGGGTGCAATCGTTGCGCGAGGGGCGTACGCACCACGTGCGCCTGTTCCACCCCATCCCCAGGTCGGCTGCGAGTTGACCTGGACGGCAACGGGTTTCGCGCCGCGAAACCCGTGTGCTCAGAACAGCGGCATGCCGGGGTCCATCCCCAGTCGCACTCGGCCGGCTGCGGTGAGGAATTGAGGCGACTGGTTGGCGTGCTGCAGCGCGGCCATGCCGTCGCGGAAGATCCGCTCGACCGGGTTCCCGCGGTAGAGGGCAGCCGATCCCGCGAGCTGGTACATGTCGACCAGGCTCTGGCGGCTGACCTCGGCGGCATGCGACATCGCCGCGCGCAGTGCGGCCCGCTGCTGCAGGGTGACCGCGTCACCGGCGCCCTGCAGCTCCTCGGCGGCGTGCAGGAGCAGCAGGTACGCGGCGGTGACGGCGGCCTCGGATCGGGCGATGACCTGCTGGGTGTGGGCGGAGTCGGCGACGGTACCTCCAGTCATGGCCGCCTTGCCGGTCACGAGGGCGACGGTCTCGTCGACGGCGCGGCGGGCGACGCCTAGGCACACCGCGGTGCATCCCGGGAACACCAGCGACGGGATGAATCCGCGGTAGAGCGGTCGGTCGATCCGCGGCGGGACGTCGAGAGCGGCCGTCAGCTCCGCGGGCACGAACACCCCCTCGGCCGTGACGTCGTGGCTGCCGGTGGCCCGCATTCCGGTGACGTCCCAGGTGGTGCGCACGGTCACCTGCTCGCGACGGACCGCCATCAACCGGACGTCGGTCGACACACCGACCAGGACGATCCAGTCGGCGCCGTCGACGCCGCTGACGATCTTCCATTCGCCCGTCAGCCGGAACCCGCCGTCGACGGGCTCGGCCTGACCGGGCCGTCCGGAGTTCGCGAGCACCGGTTCGCGACCGGCGCCCCAGATCTGCTCCACCCCCGCCGGTGGCAGCAGCGCGCCGATGAAGCCGAAGTTGGCGTTCCACACCACCAGGCCGACGGAGGCGTCGAGATAGCCGAACCGTTCGTAGACCGTCAGCGCCGTCGGCAGCGGGGTCTCCCAGCCGCCCAGCTCGGCGGGCGTGAGCAGGCGAAACGCGCCCGCTTCTCGCAGTGCGTCGCGAAGGTCGGCGGGCAGTTCGCCCTGCTGCTCCGCGCGGGCGGCGTCAGCGGTGATCGCCGGTCGCAGCGATTCGGTCAGGGTGGTCGGGTCGAGGACGGGCAGAGTCGAAGGTGTCATGCCCATCCAGATGCAGCAGCCGCCCGATTAGTTCGATTCGCCGGGATCCATGACGCCGTACCGCTCGGCGAACGGGGTCATCAACCGGGCGAGATCGCGGGCGACGTCGTGGTCGGCCTCCGGGGGCATCGACACGTAGCTCATCGCGAGCCGCACGATGGCCCTGGCCAACACTCCGGCGTCCTCGTCACTTGCCCGGACCCAGCTGTCCATGAAGGTCGACGTGAGTCGTTGCGAGCACCTCGTGATGATGGGCGCGCTGTCGGTGGTGATGATCTGCAGCAGATCGGGTTTGGCCGCTCCGGTCAGCAGCGAGATCACCAGCGGATCGGACGCCGACTCCGCGAAGAAGGCCCGAAAGCCCTCCAAGAACGCGGCGTAGACGTCGCCGACGTTTCCCTCGATGGCGTCGTCGACGGCGTCGACCAGTCGGTCGGCCAGTCTCAACGCGTACCCCTCGGCGAGGCCTTGCCGCGAGCCGAACTCGTTGTAGATGGTCTGCCGGCTGATGCCTGCCGCCTTGGCGACGTCCGACAGCGTGATCGACGACCAGTCCCGCACCAGCAGCATGTCGCGCATGCCGTCGAGGATCGACCCGCGGAGCAGTACTCGCGACGCCTCGGCGTACGGCACGCGCGCCGCCGTACGCCGGTCGCTCGGACTGTTCATACGGGCGAGACTATCGGGTGAGGCGACGGTCAACCTCGCGCGACCTCGACCATCTCGAAGTCNGACTTCGCCGCACCGCAGTCGGGGCAGCTCCAGTCCTCGGGGATGTCGTCCCACCGGGTGCCCGGGGCGATGCCGTCCTCCGGCCAGCCCTTCTCCTCGTCGTACTCGAAACCGCACTGCACGCAGACGAACAGCTTGTAATCCACGTCGTCACTTCCCTTTCGTTGGTTGAGGCTCGAAGTCGATCTTCTCCCGCACCGCACAATCGGGGCAGGCCCAGTCGTCGGGCACGTCATCCCACGGGGTACCCGCCGNAAAGCCCTCTCGGGGCGCGCCCTTGGCTTCGTCGTANACGAAATCGCAGCCGGGACAGCGGTATGCGCTCATGGTCACGCCCCGTACTTGGCGAGNACCTTGTCCCGCACCCGCGGATGAATGTTGACCCGGCTGAGGTCGCCGTCGTAGTGGGCGAGCACGCGATGGTCCATCACCTTGCGCCACAGCGGCGGAAAGTAGGTCAGGCCGATCATCGACGCGTACCCGCTCGGCAGGTTCGGCGCGCCGTCCATGCTGCGCAGCGTCTGGTAGCGCCGCGTCGGGTTGGCGTGGTGATCGCTGTGTCGCTGCAGGTGGTACAGGAAGAGGTTGGTCACCAAATGGTCTGAATTCCAACTGTGTTGAGGCGCGCAGCGTTCGTAGCGCCCGCTGGACGTCTTCTGCCGGAGCAGACCGTAGTGCTCGAGGTAGTTCACCGTCTCCAACAACGCGAAGCCGAACACCGCCGAGATCACCACGTAGGGAACGAGTGCCACGCCGAAGTAGGCGATCAGCGCACCGTAGAGCACCACCGACATGGCCCAGGCGTTGAGCACGTCGTTGGACGGGTGCCAGGGGCTGCGGTCGAGCCTGCGCATCCGCTGGGCTTCGAGTTCCCACGAGGACTTCAGACTGCCCCAGACGCTGCGCGGCAAGAACTCCCAGAACGTCTCACCGAAGCGGGCCGACGCCGGATCCTCCGGAGTGGCGACGCGTACGTGATGCCCGCGGTTGTGCTCGATGAAGAAGTGGCCGTAGCAGGTCTGCGCCAGGGTGATCTTGCTCAGCCAGCGTTCCAGGGTGTCCTTCTTGTGCCCGAGTTCGTGGGCGGTGTTGATTCCGACGCCGCCCATCATGCCGACGGACAGGGCAAGACCGATCTTCGCCGGCCAGCCCAGGCCGCCGTCGAAACCCAGCCACCCAAGATCCGACGCCGTGAAGAGATAGGCCCCGAGGACGACGGTCAGGTATTGGAAGGGGATGAAGCTGTAGGTGCAGTAGCGGTAGTACTTGTCGTTCTCCAGCCGCTCCATGACGGCGTCGGGCGGGTTCTCACCGTCGGGGCCGAAGCGCCAATCCAACAGTGGCAGCACGACGTAGACCAGGATCGGCCCGATCCAGAACGGCACTTGGGCGGCCGCGTGCCACCCGATCTGGTTGAACGCCCACACCACCGGCAGCATCACCAGGACCGCCGTGGGCACGATGAGCCCCATCAGCCACAGGTATCGCTTCTTGTCGCGCCATCGGTCGACGGGCGTCGTGCCGTCCGCGGATTCCACGTGGGTCGTCACCGCTTCACCTCCATGTGAGTGCCATCACCAACTGAGGTTGACTATAGACGTCGATTTGTCCGGCGTCTAGACACGAAGCAATGCTTTGTAAAGCAATTGGCGATTAGGGCGTCGCCTCTGCCGCCTCCCGGCCGGCGAGGACCGACTTGCGGCGGCCGTAGGCCAGGTACACCGCCACGCCGATCAGCATCCACACCCCGAACCGGACCCAGGTCAGCCCGGTGAGGTTCACCATCAGCCACACGCACGCCAGGATCGAGAGGATCGGAAGCACCGGCACCCACGGAGCCCGGAACCCGCGATGCAAGTCCGGCCGCGTGCGGCGCAGCACGATCACCCCGGCTGAGACCAGCACGAACGCGAACAAGGTGCCCACGTTGACCATCTCCTCGAGGCGGTCGATCGGGAAGACCGACGCCGCGAGCGCGACCACCACCCCGACGAGCACCGTGATGCGCACCGGCGTCCCGTGCGACCCGGTCTTGGCGAGCTGGCGCGGCAGCAGCCCGTCCCTCGCCATCGCGAACAGCACCCGGATCTGGCCGAGCAACAACACCATCACCACGGTGGTCAGCCCGGCCAGTGCCCCGATGGAGATCACCGTCGCAGCCCAGTCGACGCCGTTCGCGCTGAAGGCCGACGCCAAGTTGGCCTGCCCGTCGGGNCCGGTCTTGAGATCGGTGTAGGACACCATCCCCGAGAGCACTACCGTCACCGCGACGTAGAGCAGCGTCACGATCCCCAGCGAGTACAGGATCCCGCGCGGCACGTCACGCTGCGGGTTCTTCGTCTCCTCGGCCGTGGTGGCGACGATGTCGAAGCCGATGAACGCGAAGAACACGATCGAGGCACCGGCCAGCAGCCCGTACCAGCCGTAGGTGCTGCCCTCGGCGCCGGTCAGCAACGAGAACACCGACTGGTCCAGGCCAGAACCCGTCTCGCCGCCGGACTCCGCGGGCGGCAGGTAGGGCGAGTAATTGGCCGCCTTGACGTAGAACGCCCCCACCACCACGACGAGCAGGACGACCGTGACCTTGACTGCGGTCACGACGGCGCTGACGTTGGAGGACAGCTTGGTGCCCCGTGCCAGGAGCAGACAGATCACGCCGATGATCAGCAGTGCGCCCCAGTCGAGGGTGACCGGGCCCAGGTCGACGGTGCCGCCGGAGAAGCCGAAGACCGTACCCAGATACGACGACCATCCCTTGGCCACGACCGCCCCCGCCACCGCGAACTCCAAGATCAGGTCCCAGCCGATGATCCACGCCGTGAATTCGCCAAAGGTCGCNTAGGAGAACGTGTACGCGCTACCCGCCACCGGGACCGTCGACGCGAACTCGGCGTAGCACAGGGCTGCCAGCCCACAGGTGACCGCAGCGATGACGAACGAGACCGAGATGGCCGGACCGGTCAGGTCCCCCGCCGTGGACGCGGTGATGGTGAAGATGCCCGCGCCGATGACGACGGAGACACCGAAGACGGTGAGATCACGCCAGGTCAGGTCCTTGCGGAGCCGTGTGCCCGGCTCGTCGGTATCCGCGATCGACTGCTCGACGGACTTGATGCGCCACCGATCCGTCATACTTTCTCACCCTTCTCCGGTCGTGTTCCCGGCAACTTACCCACTACCGTCCACACCATGGGCGAACACGCGATAGTCGTCGGCGGCAGCCTCGCCGGACTCTGCGCCGCCAGGGTGTTGTCGGACTTCTACGACCGGGTGACGGTCTACGAGCGCGACGAACTTCCCGACGGGGCCGTCGACCGGACGGCAGTGCCGCAGGGCAAGCACGTGCACCTGTTGATGGCGCGCGGCGCGGCGGAGTTCGAACGACTCTTCCCCGGACTGCTCGACGACATGGTGGCAGCGGGGGTTCCGAAGCTGGAGAACCGACCCGACTGCATCCACTTCGGCGCCGCCGGCCACGTCCTGGGCACCAACACGACCCTCAAGCGGGANTTCACGGCCTACGTGCCCAGCCGGCCGCACCTGGAATGGCAGATCCGCCAACGCGCGCTCGCCATCCTCAACGTCGAGTTGGTTCCCGGCCGGGTCGCCGAATTGCTCTACGACACCGCACGTGAACGGGTCACCGGCGTGCTGCTCGACGTCGGCGACGAGTCCACCCCCGTTCCGGCCGACCTGGTGGTCGACGCCACCGGTCGCGGCACCCGGCTGCCGGTCTGGCTCGAGCAGTGGGGCTTCGGCCGGCCAACCGAGGACACCGTCGACGTCGGCATCGACTACGCCACGCAGCGGGTACGCATCCCGTCGGACGCGTTGAAGGAGAAGGTGGTCGTCGCGGGTGCGTCTCACGAGCAGCCCGTCGGCCTGGGCATGCTGCTCTACGAGGACGGGCTGTGGAGCGCCACGTCGTACGGCACCGGGAAGGTGCCGCCGCCGCAGAACTTCGCCGAGATCTGCGAGGCGGCCGACGCCCTGCTGCCCGATCACCTCAGCGCCGCCCTGCGGGCCGGTGAACCCGTGGGTCCCATGGCCTTTCACAAGTACCCCGCCAGCAGGTGGCGCCGCTACGACCAGATGGAGCGCTTTCCCGCCGGGGTGATCCCGTTCGGTGACGCGGTCGTCAGCTTCAACCCGACCTACGGGCAGGGCATGACCATGACCTCCATCCAGGCAGGCAACCTCCAGACCGTGCTGAAGTCCGGGGATCCCGACCTCGCCGGCGCACTCTCGCAACTGACGAAGAAGACCACGTGGCCGGTGTGGACGATGAACGCGATCGGCGACGTGGCGCTGCACAACGCCCGTGCCGACGACGCGCCGTGGTGGTATCTGACCGTCGGGAATCTCTTCGAACAGTTCTTGGGTGCCGCCGAGACCGACCCCGACCTGGCCGAGTGGTTCCTGCGGCGGTTCAGCCTGCTCGACAGTCTCTACATGGTGCCCGACGCCAAGACCCTCGGCCGGACCGTGCGCCACAACATGGGCCTGTTGGCCGCCGAGAAGNTTGGCAGGGCAAGGACGTTCGTGCAGGCAANGCGGACTAGGCGCTCGCGGCGCGATCGAGATCCGGTTCCAAGTAGATGACCGTGGCCGCGGGAACCGCGGCACGGATCGCCGCCTCCGCGGCGTCGATGGTGTTGGCCACCGTCACGAGGTCCGTCCGGGGCTTGAGCGCGATCTTCGCCCCGACCAGCATGTCGTCGGGACCCATGTACTGAGTCCTCAGGTGGATCACCCGGTCGACGTGGGCGGTCTGCTCCAGCGCGGTCCGGATCACGGCGTCCTCCCGCGGCGTCGCGCCCTCCCCGATGAGTGCGCTGTGCATCTCGATCATCAGGACGACGGCGATGACCCCCAGGAGGGCGCCGATGCACAACGTGCCCACCCCGTCCCAGATCGGATTCCCGGTGAGGATCGTCAGGCCGACGCCGCCCAGCGCGAAGGCCAGGCCGATGAGTGCGCCGGTGTCCTCCANCAGCACCACCGGTAGCTCGGGGTTGCGCGAGCTACGAATGAAGTGCCACCAGCTCCCGTCGCCCTTGATNGGGCGTGATTCGGTCATCGCGGTGCGAAAGCTGTACCCCTCCAGGCAGATTGCCACGCCGAGGATGACGACGGCCACGACCGGGGACGTCAGCTCGTGGGGGTCGACGATCTTCTCGTAACCCTCGTACATCGCGAAGGCAGACCCGAGGGAGAACAGCACCAGCGCCACCACGAACGAATAGAAGTAGCGGCTGCGGCCGTAGCCGAACTGATGCAACGCATCGGGCTTCTTGCCTGCCTCGCGCTGACCCAGCAGCAGGAGTCCCTGATTGGAGGTGTCGGCGACCGAGTGCACTGCCTCGGCCAGCATCGACGAGCTGCCCGTGATGAGGAAGCCGACGAACTTGGCCGCAGCGATGCCGGCGTTGGCCATCAATGCTGCGATGATCGCGCGCTTGCTTCCCGACGCCGACACCTCAGATACCGACGGTGGCGCGGAACAGCGCCGCCGGTTGCTCGGCCACCAGCCGGATGGGTCCGTCGTCGGCGGCGACCCACGCGGCGGCACCCCGCTCGAGGGTCAACGCGCTCGACTTCGCGTGGACCTGGACCGACCCCTCAGTGCAGAACAACACCTGGGGACCGTCGTGCCGGGCCGGCGCGTCGATCTCGTGACCGAGGTCGTCACCGTCGAGCCGCAAGGACGACACCGCGAATTCCGGTGCGGGCGTGTCGTAGACGACCTCGATGCCGTCGCGCGTCGCCCGTGGGCGCAGGGCCGATTCGTCGGTCGGCGTGAAGTCCAGCACGCGCAGCAATTCGGGCACGTCGACGTGCTTGGGGGTCAAGCCGCCGCGCAAGACGTTGTCGGAGTTGGCCATCACCTCGAAGCCCATGCCGTGGAGGTAGGCGTGCAGGTTGCCGGCGGGAAGGAAGATGGCCTCCCCCGGCTGGAGGCTGATCCGGTTGAGCAGCAGTGCGGCCAGCACTCCGGCGTCCCCGGGGTACAGTTCGCCGAGTTGCAGGGCGGTCTTGGCTTCCCTGGCGAATCGAGTTGCACCGGAGCGCAAGTATGCGACCGCACCGTCCAGCACCTGAGGCACCAGCACGTCGAGGTCGGCCTGCGGCGCGGTGATCCAGGTGGTGAACAAGGCCCGCAGCCCGTTGGCATCGGCCTGGCCGGAGAGCAGGTTCACGAAGGGGTCGAGGTCGGCCACCGTCAGCGCGCGCAGCAGCTCGACGCTCTCGGCCACCGGGCGGAACCCCGCCAGGGCCTCGAAGGNGCCCAGCGCGACCAGCAGCTCGGGCTTGTGGCTCCGGTCGCGGTAATTGCGGGTGGGCGCCGAGATGGGGATGTGAAGCCGATCCTCCCGGGCGAAGCCCTCCGCGGCTTGATCGGCGCTCGGATGTGCTTGCAGCGACAGCGGTTCCTCGGCGGCGAGCACCTTGGCCAGGAATGGCAATGCGTCACCGAAGCGCTGGCGNGTGGCCGCTCCCAGCTGGCCGTCGGGATCGTCGGTGATGGTGTCGAGCAGCGACCGCTCGCCGCCNTCGCCGGCCAGCCAGGCCGGGTCGCCCGGATGCGCGCCCAGCCACAGCTCGGCCTCCGGGTGCGGGGTCGGACTGTGCCGTCCGGTGAATTCGGCGATGGCAGTGTGCGATCCCCACGCGTAGGTCCGCAGTGCACCACGAAGAAGGTCCACGGGCTAACCCCGGACCAGCCGCAGGTACACCGCGGCCATCTCGAATCGGACGGCGAGAACGGCGAGTTGCTGCTCGCGCCGACCCGCCGGTCGCGGCAGCGCGCCGTCGGGCACGTCGTCGGCGCTCACCACGTCGACGTCGTCGTAACCACCCAGTGCCGTCACCATCGCGGGCCGCTCCTCGTCGGTCGCGAACACGATGGCTCGGACCCTGCGGCCCAGCGGGCCGTCGATCTCGTCGTCGTGGAAGATCGAGCTCTCGTAGGTGCTCGCGCCGTTGGTCAATCCGCGACGAAGGGCCGCCATGGCGTCCCCGAGGCCCACCGCCGCCGCTGGTTGCTGGGCNACGCGAAGCAACGTCGAACCCGCGTGCCGCGCGAGCGCCAGNGTGGCCGAGGTACCGCCGGCCAGGACGACGTCGCGGTCGGACATCCGCTCGGCGAGCGACTTGGCCGCGTTGGTGAACACGTCACGGCNTGCGCTGTTGCGCAACGTCTCTGCGTCCAACGCGTCGGCCAGCTCACCGAGGTCCACGCTCGTGCCGGGCAGGACGACGTGCAGNACGGCCAACCCGACGGCGATGTAGCGGACGAAGCCNAACTCGTCGGAGACCTGCAGCCGNGGTGCCAGCACCACGGCCCGTCCCGCCGCGACCTCGCGNAGCGGGCCTTCGTCCGGGGCGGCCACGACGACCCTTGCNCCACGGCGGATTCCGCTCGCGGCGGCCCCCACCAGAACCGGATCGGCGGCGTCGTCTCCGGCGACGATCAAGACGTCGAGGGCACCGATCCACGGCGGCACCTCGGAGGTGACGACCACGGGGGCTCCCGTCGAGCCGCCGATGGCCGCGGCGAGCATGTCACCCGCCGACTGGGCAGCCCCCCGGGTGGCCACCCAGACGACGGTCCGCGGCAGATGGCCGCCGGCCAGGGAGGCCAGGGCGCCCTCGTCCAAGGCCGCCGCGGTCGCCCGCATCTGCGCACCCGCCATCGACGCCGCCCGCAACAGACCCTCGCGGTCGGCGGCGAGCAATCCCTCGACGTCGTCGAGGTCGACGGTCGCGTGCGGCGCGCTCACCTCGCGGACCCACCCTCGACAGTCTGCGCGGTGATCTGGGCGCCGATCTCGTCGACGAGCGCGGCGACGTCCTCGGCGGTCCTGGCCTCGACGTTGAGCCGCAGCAACGGTTCGGTGTTGGACGTGCGCAGGTTGAACCAGGTGCCCTCGCCGAGGTCGACGGTGACGCCGTCGAGGTGGTCGAGTGACTGCGTGCGACTGCCGAATGCCGTCAACACCGCGTCCACGCACGCCGGTGCGTCGGCCACGGTGAAGTTGAGTTCGCCGGATGCCTCGTACCGCTGGTAGTCGGCCATCATCTCCGAGAGCGGCCGGTCCTGCTCGCCGAGGGCCGCCAGAACGTGCAGCGCCGCGAGCATGCCGGAGTCGGCGCCCCAGAAGTCACGGAAGTAGTAGTGCGCGGAGTGCTCGCCCCCGAAGATCGCACCCGATTCGGCCATCAACGCCTTGATGTAGGAGTGCCCGACGCGCGAGCGCAGCGCGGTGCCACCCCGTTCGACGATCAGTTCGGGNACTGCCCGCGACGTGATCAGGTTGTGGATGACGGTGGCNCCGATCTCGCGGCCCAGTTCCCGNCCGGCGACCAGCGCGGTCACCGCCGACGGCGACACCGGCCGACCGCGTTCGTCGACGACGAAGCACCGGTCGGCGTCCCCGTCGAAGGCGAGCCCGATGTCGGCGCCGGAGTCGACGACGTGGCGTTGCAGGTCGACGAGATTGGCCGGGTCGAGGGGGTTGGCCTCGTGGTTGGGGAATGTCCCGTCGAGCTCGAAGAACAACGGCGCCAACGTGATCGACCCGAGCGGACCCAGGACCGCGGGGGTGGTGTGCCCACCCATGCCGTTGCCGGCGTCGACGGCGGCCCGCAATGGTCGCAGGGCCGAGATGTCGACCAGTGACCTCAGGAAGTGCCCGTAGTCGACGAGTACGTCGCGATCCTCGACGGTCCCTGCCGGGCCGTCATGGGTCGGCACGCCGTGGATCACCTCGTCGCTGATCGTGCTCAGGCCACTGTCCTTGCCGACGGGCTTGGCGCCGGCGCGACAGAGTTTGATGCCGTTGTAGGCGGCCGGGTTGTGGCTGGCGGTGAACATCGCGCCGGGGCAGTCGAGCAGACCGGAGGCGAAGTACAGCTGATCGGTCGACGCCAGTCCGATCCTGGTGACGTCGAGACCCTGGGCGACGACGCCCTCGGCGAAGGCCGCGGCCAGCGCCGGCGAGCTGTCGCGCATGTCGTAGCCGATCGCGACCCGATCGGCTCCCTCGTCGCGCACCAGCCGCGCGAACGCACCGCCGACCTCGGCGACGAAGGCCTCGTCGATTTCTTCGCCAACCAGTCCCCGCACGTCGTACGCCTTGATGACGCGGTTGACAGCCTCAGCAGGCCTCGACATTGATCTCCTCGCGCAGGGGACTCTTTGGGCCAAGCCTATCGGCTCGGCAACCGTCGTGTCGGAGGGTCATGCCGGTAGGTCACGCGTGCTCCCGCAAAACGTTCGGCGACGGGCACTGCGGGCGGCTCGATTCAGTCCAACGGGTCCGGCAGCACACGCAGGTGGCCACGTTTCCGACCACTCTGTTCGACGCGCTGGACTGGCGGGGCCATCAGCGCTGCCCCACGGACCCCGACACCGGGATCGGAGAACCCGACGGGGGCGGTCGCCACGGCGGCGTCCCTCCCCTCGCGCACGGCGTCGGCCAGTGCCACGAGGTCGTCGTCGTCGGTATGGGATGGCAGCGGACCCGCGTGCCTGACGAGTTCCCACCCGCGCGGCGCGGTGATGCGTCCGGCATGGATCACGCACAGATCCCAGGAGTGGGGCTCGGATGCGGTGGCCAGCGGTCCGACGACGGCGGTCGAGTCCTTGTAGACGAAGGTCAGCGTCGCCACGGCGTAGTGCGGGCACCCGGGCCTGCAGCAGCGACGGGGAACGTTCACGGACACGAGGCTATCGCG
>Ga0055540_1001532_pt1 | contig 13603 bp, 11 predicted proteins | sample AraplaCvi_mMS_r2_2_FD_55040 | JGI IMG/M metagenome (GOLD analysis project Ga0055540, IMG submission 55040) | Arabidopsis root microbial communities from North Carolina, USA - plate scrape MF_Cvi_mMS_r2 | ecosystem: Host-associated > Plants > Roots > Endosphere | place: USA: North Carolina
GGCGCGACGCTGTGGGGCGCCGGCCTCACCGTGGTGGGCTTCCAGCTGGGCACCGTGGCGTTCGTCGACGACCACCTCGAGCTGATGGTCGTCGTCATCGCGGGGTTGTCCACGCTGCCCGTCGCGGCGTCGGCGGTGCAGGCCTACCGTGCCCGGCGCAGGGCGNCGGNGCAGGCCTNCCGTGCCCGGCGCAGGGCGCCGGCGCNGGCCTGCCGTGCCCGGCGCAGGGCGCCGGTCAGCGGGCCAGCCAGCCCTTCACCGTGTTCAGATCCCGCGAGTACGTCTCCAGGTTGTCCTCCTGGAACCGCGACCCCCCACTGATGGCGTCGTCCCCGCGCCAGATGACGCGCACCCGGGTCTCCCCGCGCAGGTAGATGTCCACGCGGCCGTCGATGCGGCGGCTCCAGCCCGCGGCGGCGGTGGTCTCAGCCAGTTCTGACCGCAGGTCCGTCGTGGTCACCGCCACCTCCTCGTCCGATGAGCTCATGGGGACATCCTCCCGGTAGCGGTTCGGTCCCGTGCGGGCACCCCGACTTTCAGGAACCGTCCAGCGGGTCTCGGTAGCTTCGCCCGGATGTCGACCAAGGCCAACGCGTGGATGCGCCGCTACGGACCAGTCGTGCTCCTCGTGGCGTTCGTCGCCTACGTCGGGATGTACCTGCGGTGGCCGAGTCTGGCCACCCAGGTCGACCTGCTGGTCTACCGATTCGGCGCCCAGCGGGTGCTCGCGGGCGCGGACCTGTACTCGATCGGGCTGACCGGCAATCCGCGGACGCTGCTGTTCGACTACACGCCCTTCGCCGCCCTGTGCGCGGTNCCGCTGACCCTGATGACGACGGCGACGGCGCAGGTCGTCGGGCTCGCCGGGAACNTCGCGCTGCTCGTGTTCGTGGTCCAGCGGTCACTGCGGCGGCTCGGGGTGAGCACGGCGGCGGGGCTGTGGGGCCTTGGTGCGTTGCTGACGGGTCTGGTCTGCTGGCTCGACCCGGTGCGGTTGTCGCTGCAACTCGGGCAGGTCAACCTGTTGATCCTCGCGATCGTGGTCGCCGACCTGCTGGGCCCGGACACGCGCCGCTGGGCGGGCGTGGGCGTCGGGATCGTCGCCGGAATCAAGCTGACGCCGGCGCTGTTCGTCGTCTACCTGTTCCTCACCGGACGACGCCGCGCCGCGGTGACGGCGACGGCGACGTTCCTCGCCACCGTCGTCCTCGGGTTCCTGGTGCTGCCCCGCGATTCCACCTACTTCTGGCTGCGGGGCGGTTTCGACGACGTCGCGCGCATCACCAGCGACCCCGTCGCGAACACCAGCCTCAAGGGCCTGTTCGTCCGGCTGCACGTCGGCGGCGCCCCCGTGGTCGTCGCGGCGGTGGCGCTGGCCGCCGTCGGGTTGGCGGTGGCCGTGCTGGCGTGGCGACGGGGCCATGCGGTACTCGGCGTGGCGGTGGCGGGCATGACCTCGGCGGCGGTGTCACCCTTCAGCTGGAGCCACCACTGGGTGTGGTTGGTACCGCTGGTGATCCACCTCGTCCACCGCGCCTACGTGGCGTGCAACCGGGTGCTGCTGGTGGTGGCGTGGCTGTTCTGCGTGGTGTTCGCCGGCTGGGTCACCTCGGCCCCGGGTGACACGCCCGAGACGGGGCTGTTGTCACTGCGGCCCGGCGGGCGCGGGGACGTCGTGCTGCCTGCGGCCTATCTGGCGGTCTTCGTCGTGGTGCTGGTGGCGACCGCGTGGTGGCTGCGCCCGTGGCGGGGTCACGAGACCGGCACCACGACCGGTGCGGTGTTGTATCCGGTGACGCGCACCCAGTCGGCGGGCGCCGAACCGGCCGGTAGCGTCGCGCGGACGTCGACCGTCTCACCGGGAAACACCGTCACGTAGTTGTCGTCGTAGGTGATGGGGAGCACCTCGTCACCGTCGCGGGTCGCGGTGACCTCGGCACGCTCGAAGAAGGCGACCTGCTTGGTGGGGTTGCGCAGCGAGATCACNACGGCGCCATCGGCATTCGACGCCCGCGTCGCGGTGACCGCCAACGGCACCTTCGCCAGGTTGTTCAGCGGGGTCATGTCGGCCCACGTGTCCTGGTGCAGTTCGAAGGCGAAGTCGCCGTCGGGGTCGCCGACGTCGTCGTTGGCCTGGGATTGCCAGTAGACGTTCTCGTCGACGACCTTGCCGGCGGCGTCGAGGACCTCGCAACGGACGAAGAACACCCGGGAGTCACGCGCCTCCCTGGGCAGGGTCAGCGCACGTGCGGTGTCACCGGAACCCACCGTCAGGGCGGCGCTGGTCTGGTCGTCGCGCACCCGGCCCTGCAGGTCGTAGACGCGGACGCGGACGCGGAGGTCCTTCGCCTCGCGGGGTGTCTGGTTGACCAGGGTGACGTTGGCCCGGCTGCGGTCGCCCGTGGCATAGGAGTCGAACACCGCCGACAGTGGCCGCAAGCCCTGCTTGGCGCCGTAGTACGCACCGCCGGGCCGCAGGTAATAGTCGAAGAGGTTGCCGAAGAACGACGGCCAGTGGTTGTTGAGCATCCAGTAGATCGTCATCTTGTGCCCCGCCCAGCCCAGGGCTGCGTAGGACTCGAACTGCGCCCGGGTGGACTCGTAGTGCGCGAGCTGCGCCTTGCGGGCGAACTCGTAGGCGCTGCCGGACGGTCCGTAGCGCCGGTTGACGGCCAGCTGGGTGCTGGTCAGCGCGGTGTTGTCGGGGTTGGACCCGGCATGGAAGTACCAGAAGTCGTTGATGGGCCACAGTTTGTCGGGCGGGATGAACTCCTGCAGGCTCGCGAACGGCGGGATGTGCTCGTTGTCGCCCTGTTCGGCCGAGGCGCCCCGGGCCGCCCGGTACTTTCCGCTGAACCAGTACGACGGCGGGCGCCAGGTGTAGGGCCCGGCCATCTGGATGCCGTCCCACAATCGCTGGCCCGCGGCGTCGGTGACGTAGGACGACACGGTGTCGACGACGGCGTTCTGCCAGTGCAGATCGGTCAGAATCTGGTGGTAGTCCTCGCGAACCTCGTCCGGGGGCCGCCCGTCGCTGGCGTTGGCCCAGACGAAGGCCGAGGCGTGCGAGCGCAGCATCGTGATCTGCGAGCGCAGGCTGTCGCGGGCGACGCGGTTGTCCTCGTCGTCCCACTGCGGCCACTTCTCCCACTGGTTGCAGCACATCCACCCGACCATCAGCGGGATGCCCAGCTCGTCGGCCTTCTCGGCGAAGTTCTCGTCGGGAATCTTCGACTCCAGCCGCAGCATGTTCAGCCCAAGGTCGCGAACGTAGGACAGGATGGCGTCTTCGCGGCCCGGGTCATAGGCGTAGAGCAGGTCCGGGGTGTAGGTCGCACCGCGGACCAGGAAGTCGCGCCCGTTGACCTGCAGGTAGAAGTTGCCGCCGGTGCCCAGTTCCGGGAAGCGGTCGTCGTCGTCACGGAACTGGGTGACGGTGCGCACCCCGAAGCGCTGGTGCGTCTCGTCGACGGCGCTGCCGAACTGGCGGAACTCGAGGCGCAGGTCGTACAGGTTGGGTGCGCCCATCGTGTAGGGCCACCACAGATCCGGATGCGCGACGGTGAGCTGGGTGAAGTCGTCGGCGGAGAAGTCCACGTCGCGGCGTTCGCCGGGGCCCAGGCTCACTGCCTTCTCTACCTCGACGTCGGGCTTGCCGGCGCGGCTGATGGTGGCCCGGAGCACTCCGCGCATGCGATCGGAGGAGAAGTTGCGCAGCGTGGTGAAGACGGACAGCCGGGCGCTGTCGGTATTCGGCAGCGGCAGTTCGGTGTTCACGGTGGCCGCCGCGATCGCCACCGCGCCGGACATCCGCAGCGTGACCGGCTTCCAGACACCGGCGTTGCGGTCGGCGACGAAGGAGTTGCCGTTGGCGGGGTTCTTGTTGGGCCCCCGGTAGCCCAGGAAGTTCCAGTTGATCCAGTCGAACCAGCTGTCGGCGAGCTCGACGCCGTCGACGTCCTGCAGCGACCGCTCGGGGGTCACCTTNACGGCGAGGGTGTTGGACTGCCCGGGGCGGATCCACTTGGTGACGTCGAGGTCGTGGTCGACGTACATTCCGACGATCTCGCGGTCGTCGGCCACCAGTTGGCCGTTGAGCCAGATCTGGGCGCGGTAGTTGATGCCGGGAAAGTCGAGTTGGTAGGTGCGGTGGCCGGCATCGGCGCCGAAGGTGGTGCGGTACCACCAGTCCTGCTGCCACAGGTCCTGAGGCACCTCGTCGAGCAGGTTCTTGCCGTAGTACAGGTTCGGGTAGGTGCCGTCGGCTTGGAGGGCCTGCAGGACGGTGGCGGGCATCCGACGGACGTCGTGCCACGCAGGGTTGCGGTAGTCGGGAAGCGAGATGGCCGAGCCGTCGTCGGTGACGTCGCGCGCCGACGCCAGCTGCCAGCCGGTCGAGAGCGCGACGTCCTTGGCCGGCGGCTCGGGTCTGGCGAAGCGGGGAACGTCGCCGACGCCGAGGACGAGCACGCCGAGAAGGACCACCAAGCCCAGGACGGCGGTGCGGCGCATCGTGGGCGCGATGGGGCTACTCCGTCCTGGCATGGGGGCGCGTCACGGCGTCACGGTGACGTGGGGGTCCCCCATTGTGCACGGCGCCGGGCGCCGCGGCAGAACGCGTCGACGACGCACAGATCAGGCGACCGGTCGGGTCAGAAGAGATCCTTGTGGGGGACGTCGGTCACCAGACCACCGTCGACGACGAACTCCGATCCGGTGGCGAAGGACGACTCGTCGCTGGCGAGGAACACCACGAAGGTCGCCACCTCGTCGGACTCTCCGGGACGGCCCAGCGGGGAGGTCACCATGTCGTCGGGGAAGTGCTTGGTCATGGGGGTCCGGATGAACCCCGGATGCAGCGAGTTGATGCGGATGTTGAACTTGCCCAGTTCGATTGCCGCGGACTTGGCCAAACCGCGCACGGCCCACTTGGTCGCCACGTAGGGGTGCACCATCGGCGCCCCGCGCAGGCCCTCGATCGACGACACGTTGATGATGGACCCGCCGCCTGCGGTCTTCATCGCCTCGACCGAGGCCTGCATGCCGAGGAACGTGCCGGTGAGGTTGACGTCGACGACCTTCTGCCACTTGGCCATGTCGAAGCTGCCGATCTTGCCCAGCGCCACGATGCCGGCGTTGTTGACCAAGACGTTCAGCTTGCCGAATTCGGTGACCGCGGTCGCGACGGCGGCCTCCCACTGGTCGGCCTGGGTGACGTCGAGGTGCACGTAGCGCGCGGATTCACCGATCTCGTCGGCGAGTGCCTTGCCCTCGTCGTCGAGGATGTCGCCGATGACCACCTTGGCGCCTTCGGCTACCAGCATCCGAGCGTGCGCGGCGCCCATCCCCCGGGCCCCGCCGCTGATCAGTGCAACTTTTTCGTCCACGCGTCCCATGACGGGTCAGGCTACCGCATACCCCCATCCGACTAGAACGTGTTCCAATTCCGTGCCGGGAACCGCATACTGCTNGGCATCCGTTGGAAGGGGAACCCATGGCNATTCGTGTCGCAGTCATCGGCACCGGCAACTGCGGCAGCCTCGCGCTACGCCAGGTGATCACCGATGCGCGCTTCGAGTTGACCGGCGTGTGGGTGTCCTCGCCTGCCAAGGTCGGCAAGGACGCGGGTGACCTCGCCGGCCTCGACGTGGCGACGGGGGTCCGGGCCGTCTCCGATCTCGACGCGATCGTGGCGGGCAGACCGGACTGCGTCGTGTACTGCGCGATGGGCGACGTCCGCCTCAAGGAGGCGATGGCCGACGTCCGGCTGTTCCTCGCGGCGGGGGTCCACGTGGTGGGTTCGGCACCCGGGGTGCTGCAGTACCCCTGGCGGGTGGTGCCGGAGAAATTCATCGACGGCGTGGAAGCGGCTGCCAGGCAAGGTAATTCGAGCGTGTTCATCACCGGAGTCGACCCCGGCTTCGCCACCGATCTGCTGCCGTTGACGCTGGCGAGTACGTGCCAGAGCATCCAGCAGGTGCGCACGATGGAGATCGCCGACTACTCCACCTATGACGGCGTCACGGTGATGTTCGACGTGATGGGCTTCGGCAACCCGATGGGCGAGTTCCCCATGCTGTTCGCACCCGGCGTGCTGAGCATNGCCTGGGGCACCGCGATTCGTCAGCTCGCCGCGGGCCTGGGCGTCGAGGTCGACGAGATCCGGGATTCCGTCGAGCAGGAACCGGCACCGGAGGATCTGGAGGTCGCCGCGGGGCGCATCGGCAAGGGCACGGTCGCGGCACTGCGCTTCCAGATCGAGGGCATGGTCGGCGGCAAGCCCGTCATCGTGGTGGAGCACGTCACCCGGCTTCGGGCCGATCTGCGCCCGGATTGGGCACAGCCCGCGCATCCTGGCGGCTCCTACCGCGTCGAGATCACCGGCGAGCCGTCCTACTTCGTCGACGTCGTGCCGACCAGCACACACGGCGGGGCGCCGTACGCGGCCATTCTCGCGGCGGCGGGTCGCATCGTGAACTCGATCCCGGACGTGATCGCCGCGCCGCCNGGCATCCGCACGACGTTGGACTTGCCGTTGCCGACGGGCAAGGGTGTGGTCACCCCGTAGGAACGGACGGTCAGCGCCGATGGATGCCGACCCACTCCAGCCGCACCGTGGTGCCCGTGGTGGAGGTCTGAATCGACGCCCGGTCGGAGAGGGCCTTCATGAGTGCGATGCCCCGGCCACGGCTGCGGTCGGCGGGATGCGACGGCGCGGTGCGCCACCGGCCCCGATCGGCGACGGTCACCATCAGGGTCGCGTCGTGCGCGTCATGCGCCGCGCTTAGATCCATGGTGCCCACGTAACCGCTGGTCAGATAGGCGAACTCGGCGACGTTGGCCAGNGCCTCATAGATCGCCAAGACCAGGTCGCTGGCCTTGTCGGGGTCGAGGTCGAAGGTGTTCTCCAGCCACCGGGCGAAGTCGTCTCGGGCCCTGGTGGCGGCGTTCGCCTCCGCAGGGACGCCCGTCCGCTCGAAGCGTTCTGCGCTGGTGACTGTCTTGCTCATTGAGTCGATCATCGCAAGGTTCGTNATACCCAGTCGGTCGACTGACTATGCGCGCTCAGGCGCTGAAGGTGGCGAGCGCCTCGTCCAGCGTGGCATGCAGCGGCATGATGTCGGCGATCCCGACCAGCTTGAGTGGCCGGCTGGTGGCGGGCCCGTCGGCGACGATCAGGATGGCGACGCCCTCGGGCGCAGCGTCGTGGGCGGCGACCAGCACGCCCATGCCCGCCGACGCCAGGAACTCGACCTCGGTCAAATCCACGACGAGGCCGGCCGGCGACTTGGCCAGCGCTGCGTTGATGGCGTCCTCGAGCTGCGGCGCCGTGATCATGTCGACGACACCCGAGGTCGACACGACAGCAACCTGATCGATCAACCGTTCGTTGACTTCGCAGGTCGAGCCGGATGCCGTCGAGCTGCCATCGGTCGATTCCCGTTGTTCGTTCAAAACCCGTCTTCCATGTTCAACCGCGGCACCCCAGCGACGCGGCGTCGTGATTCTCATTCGCTGGAGCTCCGGCTGAACCCGGGCGAATTCGAAACCGCCGACCTCGAACCTATCCGATGGTTGCCCCAACGTCCCCATCAGCCGGTCGTTCGACCCGTCGCGCCCGTGAGGCCGCCCGCGTCCGGCGGTCACCATCTGCCTGTATACCTGGGGTGAGATGAACTCCGATTCAACCGTCGCGCTGCTGCTCGACGACATTGCCACGGCGCCGCCCAGCCGTCGGGTNGGCGCGTTCTTCGATCTGGACGGCACCCTGGTCTCGGGGTTCACCGCGACGGCGCACGCGGGGCATCGCGTCCAGGCCCGGCAAGCCAGCCTCGGTGAGGTGCTCGGCGTCCTGGAGGCGTCGGTGCGCTACCGGCTGGGCCGCATGGAGTTCGAGCGCCTCGTCGTGCGGGCGGCGGGTTATCTTCGCGGCGATTCGATCGCCGAACTCGAGGAGCTGGGCGAATACCTCTTCCGCCGCCACATCGAGCGCCGGATCTTCACGCAAATGCAGGCCGTGGTCCGCGCCCACCAGGACCGCGGTCACACCGTGGTGTTGAGTTCCTCGGCGTTGGCGATTCACGCCGAGCCGGTCGCGCGCTTCCTGGGCATCGACACCGTCATCTGCAACCACTTCGAGGTCGACGACGACGGGCGGTTGACCGGCGGCGTCGTCGCACCCATCGTCTGGGGACCCAACAAGGCCACGGCGGTGACGCGATTCGCCGACGGATGCGGCGTCGACGTGCCGAGCAGTTACTTCTACGCAGACGGCGACGAGGACGTGGCGCTCATGCGGGTGATCGGACATCCCCGTCCGGTCAACCCGCGGGCCGGTCTGGCTGCGGAGGCGCTTCGCCAGGGATGGCCGGTGCTGCGTGTCGGGATCGATCAGCGGCGACGCGGGTCGACCCGCACCAGACTGTGGAGACGGCCGACGAACACCGGCGGATAGGCGCCGACGCCCGCCTTGGTCAGCCATTCGGCGGCCAGGTCGGAGTGCCGCAACCAGTGGTGCGCGTGCGCCTCGTCGTGGATTTGCAGCAGCAGCATCACCTCGAGCGGGTCGTCGAGGGCACTGAAGGCCGACAGCCGGCGAACGCCCGCCCTGCGCAGCTCCGCGCTGGCCAGGACGTGCTCGCGCAAACCCGGGAGGTCGTCCACTGGCGTCACCATCGACACGACGACCTCGGGGACGGTGACCGGGTCCGAGGGGTCGACGGTCACCGCCTCGACGAGTTCCCCGGCGAACACGGCCGGGATGTCCTCCACGCCTACGGCGTCGAACCACTCGAAGACCGCACGGGAATGCAGGATGTCGAGGAGGGGCTCGCGGGCATGGACGGCGATGACGACCAGCACGCGCTCGGGATCGGTGATCGAGGCGTAGACGAGCACGTGATGGGCGCCGATCTCGGCGAGTGCGGCCTGTCGGCGGCGTAGCAGCAAGCCGACGCGTTCGGGATGGGCTGCACGGTGGTCCGACGCCAGCACCAGGGAGTGGTGGAGCCAATGCGTCACGGGGTGCCTCGCGATCGGAGAGCTCCGGCGTTCGAGTGCGCTCATCGTACGGCGGGCCGCCCGGTGGCCGCGGGATCCGCGGTGAGGTACTAAACTAGAACACGTTCCAGTTCGTCCCGTGACATTGCCCGCCACCTCGAGGAGCGACTCCCATGCACACTCCCCTTTGCGATCGACTCGGGATCGAGTTCCCGATCTTCGCCTTCACCCACTGCCGAGACGTCGTCGTCGCGGTCAGCAAGGCCGGCGGATTCGGCGTGCTGGGCGCGGTCGGCTTCAGCCCCGAACAGCTCGAAGTGGAGCTGAACTGGATCGACGAGCACATCGGCGACCACACCTATGGCGTCGACATCGTCATCCCCAACAAGTACGAGGGCATGGACTCCAACCTGTCGGCCGACGAACTGGCCAAGATGCTGGTCGACATGGTGCCCCAGGAGCATCTGGACTTCGCCAAGAAGATCTTGACCGACCACGGCGTCCCGCTGACCGCCGAGGACAACGAGAGCACGTTGCAGCTCCTGGGCTGGACCGAGGCGACGGCGACCCCGCAGGTCGAGGTGGCGCTCAAGCACCCCAAGATGACGCTGATCGCCAACGCCCTGGGCACCCCGCCCAAGGACATGATCGACCACATCCACGCCGAGGGTCGCACCGTCGCCGCGCTCTGCGGATCGCCGAGCCAGGCCCGCAAGCACGCCGACGCGGGGGTCGACGTGATCATCGCCCAGGGCGGCGAGGCGGGCGGGCACAGCGGCGAGATCGGCTCGATCGTGCTGTGGCCCCAGGTGGTCAAGGAGGTGGCGCCGGTACCCGTGCTGGCCGCGGGCGGCATCGGCAGCGGCCAGCAGATCGCGGCGGCGTTGGCCCTTGGCGCGCAGGGCGCCTGGACCGGCTCGCAGTGGCTGATGGTCGAGGAGGCCGAGAACACCCCGGTGCAGCAGGCCGCCTACGTGAAGGCCGGCAGCCGCGACACCGTCCGCAGCCGCTCGTTCACGGGCAAGCCCGCCCGGATGCTGAAGAACGACTGGACCGAGGCGTGGGAGAACCCCGAGAACCCCAAGCCGCTGGGCATGCCGTTGCAGTTCATGGTGTCCGGACTGGCGGTCGCCGCCACCAACAAGTACCCCAACGAATCCGTCGACGTGGCATTCAACCCCGTCGGCCAGGTGGTGGGTCAATTCTCCAAGGTGGAGAAGACCTCCGCGGTCATCGAACGCTGGGTGCAGGAGTACCTCGAGGCGACGGGCACCCTCAACGCGCTCAACGAGGCGGCGAGCGTCTAACGGCGACCAGTCCGCAAGCGGCTCCATGTTGGAGCCGCTTGCGGACTGTTCGCGGCCGTTGAAATATGTATGATGCTCTACATAATGGCGACTCCTCGCGAACGCATGATCATCTCGACGGCCCTGCTGATCCGGGAACGCGGCGCGCATTCGACCGCGATCTCCGACGTGCTCGAGCACAGCGGGGCGCCCCGCGGATCGGCCTATCACCACTTCCCCGGGGGCCGCACCCAGCTGCTCGGCGAGGCCGTCGACTATGCGGCCGAGCACGTGGCCACAACTGGCCGCCGCCACCGACGGAGCCGACCTGCTCGACGGCATCGTCGACCGGTTTCGCAGTGCGCTGGTCGAATCGAACTTTCGCGCCGGCTGCCCCGTGGCGGCGGTGGCCGTCGAGGCCGACAACGGCCCGGTGCTCGACCGCGCCGGTGCGGCCTTCACCCGATGGCACGACCTGATCACCGAACGCCTCGTCGCCGACGGCCTCGACGAGGACCGCGCCCGCGACCTGACGCCGTTCCTCACCTCCGCGATCGAAGGCGCCGTCGTGATCGCCCGGGCCACCCGTGACCTGGCGCCCCTGGATTCCACGCACCGCCACCTGGCGGCGCTGTTGCACGCCGAGATGGGGAGCACCCGAGATGACCGCTGACTGGCAACCGACCGCCTGCATCCTCTGCGAATGCAACTGCGGGGTCGTGGTTCGAATCGAGGACCGCACCCTGGTCAAGATCCGTGGCGACAAGGAGCACCCGGCGTCGCGCGGATACACGTGCAACAAGGCGCTACGGCTCGACCACTACCAGAACAGCGGCAACCGCCTGACTTCCCCGCTGCGCCGACGGCCCGACGGCAGCTACGAGGAGATCGACTGGGACACCGCGATCACCGAGATCGCCGAGGCGTTCGCGGGCATTCGCGACGAGCACGGCGGGGACAAGGTCTTCTACTACGGCGGCGGCGGTCAGGGCAATCATCTCGGCGGGGCCTACAGCGGCGCCTTTCTCAAGGCGATCGGGGCGCGTTACCGGTCGAATGCCTTGGCGCAGGAGAAGACCGGTGAGCACTGGGTCGACGCGCAGCTCTACGGCGGGCACACCCGTGGCGAGTTCGAGCACGCCGAGGTGTCGGTGTTCGTCGGCAAGAACCCGTGGATGTCGCAGAGCTTCCCGCGGGCCCGGGTGGTGCTCAACGACATCGCGAAGGATCCGGCCCGGTCGATGATCGTGATCGACCCGGTGGTCACCGACACCGCCAGACTGGCCGACTTCCATCTGCGCGTGCAGCCGGGCACCGATGCCTGGTGCTTGGCGGCGCTGGCCGCGGTGCTGGTGCAAGAAGGTCTTTGCGACGAGGCGTTCCTGGCCGAGCACGTGACCGGCGCCGACGCGGTACGGGAGGTGCTCGCGGAGGTGCCGGTCGGCGAGTACGCGCAACGCTGCGGCGTCGACGAGCAGCTGTTGCGTGCCGCCGCTCGCCGAATCGCTTCGGCGGCAAGCGTTTCGGTGTTCGAGGACCTCGGCGTCCAACAGGCGCCGAACAGCACGCTGAGCTCCTACCTGAACAAGATGCTGTGGATCCTCACCGGCAACTTCGCCAAACGCGGTGCGCAGCACCTGCATTCGTCCTTCGCGCCACTGTTCGCCACCTCGGGCGTCGGCCGCACGCCCGTCACCGGCGCCCCCATCATCGCGGGCCTGGTACCGAGCAACGTCGTGCCGCAGGAGATCCTGACCGATCACCCCGACCGCATCCGCGCCATGATCGTCGAGAGCAGCAACCCGGCACATTCGGTNGCCGACACCGCGGCGGTGGTCGAGGCGCTGCGCTCGCTGGAGCTGCTCGTCGTCGTCGACGTCGCCATGACCGAGACCGCCCGGCTCGCCCATTACGTGCTGCCCGCGGCNAGTCAGTTCGAGAAGCCCGAGGCGACGTTCTTCAACCTCGAGTTCCCGCACAACACCTTCCATCTTCGTCACCCCGTGCTGGAGCCGCTGCCCGGAACCCTGGCCGAACCGGAGATCTGGGCGCGGTTGGTCCGCGCGCTCGGCGTGGTCGACGACGCGGAGCTGGACCCGCTGCGCCGAGCGGCCGCCGACGGGTTGGACGCCTACGCGCAGGCGTTCCTGACCGCGGTCGGGGCCAACCCCGGNCTGGGCCGAGTGCTGCCGTACGTGCTCTACGAGACGTTGGGTCCGGTGCTGCCNGACGGGTTGGCCGGCGCGGCCGCGCTGTGGGGCTTGGCCCAGAAGGCGGCGATGACCTACCCAGAGGCGGTGCGGCGGGCGGGGCACGCCGACGGCAACGCCCTCTTCGAGGCCGTCCTGACCGAGAAGTCGGGCGTGACGTTCACGGTGCACGAGTACGCCGACGACTTCGCGTTGATCACCCACCCCGACCGGAAGATCGCCCTGGAGATCCCCGAATTGCTGGCCGACGTGCGGGCGCTGCGCTCGGCGCCGGCAGCGCTGACCTCCCCGGAGTTTCCGATGGTGCTCTCGGCCGGAGAACGCCGGGCGTTCACCGCCAACGACATCCTGCGCGACCCGCGCTGGCGTACCCGCGACGTCGACGGCGCGCTGCGGATCAGTCCGCAGGACGCCACCGCGATCGGGCTGGCCGCCGGCGCGCGGGCCAGGGTCACCACCGCGGCGGGTAGTGCCGAGGCGATCGTCGAGATCACCGACACCATGCTGGCCGGTCACGTGTCCCTGCCCAACGGGTACGGCGTCGACTACCGGGAGGCCGACGGGTCCTCGACCACACCCGGGGTGGCACCCAACGCCTTGACCTCGACCGACTGGCGCGACGCCTATGCCGGAACGCCGTGGCACAAGCACGTGCCCGCTCGGGTCGAGGCGTGCACACCGCAGGCTGACTTGCACCCGGCGCGACGGAACGACTTACATGGTCGGCATGCCCGAAATGGATCGACGCAGGATGCTGATGACGGGGATCGGTGTGCTCGGCGCCGCGGTCGCCCTACCCGGAGCCACCGCGCATGCGGCTCCCCCGCCGGTCAAGTACCTGTTCCGGGACGAATTCGACGGCCCGGCCGGTTCGGCACCGGACCCCACCAAGTGGGAGACGGCCACCGAGCGCGAGTCGATGGAGGACCCCACGTTCTGGGAGCTTCCCGGCAACGTCGGGCAGTACCGCGACGACCGCCGCAACGTGTACCTCGACGGCAAGTCCAACCTCGTCTTCCACGCGGCCAAGGACGGCAACACGTTCTACAGCGGCAAGTTGTTCGGCAAGTACCGCGGCCCGATCGGCACCACCTGGGAGGCGCGGAT
>Ga0055540_1001543_pt1 | contig 13496 bp, 12 predicted proteins | sample AraplaCvi_mMS_r2_2_FD_55040 | JGI IMG/M metagenome (GOLD analysis project Ga0055540, IMG submission 55040) | Arabidopsis root microbial communities from North Carolina, USA - plate scrape MF_Cvi_mMS_r2 | ecosystem: Host-associated > Plants > Roots > Endosphere | place: USA: North Carolina
CCAAGGTAGGACGCAAGCTCAGTCAGGGCTTCACTCATATTGCCTTGTCCTTAACCCTTAGCGTTCGATCGTGCCGGTACGCCGGATCTTCTTCTGCAGCAGAAGCACGCCGTAAAGCAGCGCCTCCGCCGTGGGGGGACAGCCCGGCACGTAGATGTCGATCGGCACGATGCGGTCGCAACCGCGCACCACCGAATAGGAATAGTGATAATAGCCGCCGCCATTGGCGCAGGAGCCCATCGAGATGACGTAGCGCGGCTCGGGCATCTGGTCATAGACCTTGCGCAGCGCCGGCGCCATCTTGTTGGTCAGCGTGCCGGCGACGATCATCACGTCGGACTGGCGCGGCGAGGCGCGTGGCGCAAAGCCGAAGCGCTCGACGTCGTAGCGCGGCATCGACAGCTGCATCATTTCGACGGCGCAGCAGGCCAGACCGAAGGTCATCCACATCAGCGAGCCGGTGCGGGCCCAGTTGATCAGCTCGTCGGTCGAGGTGACAAGGAAACCCTTGTCGGCGAGCTCATTGTTGATCTCGCCGAAGAAGGCGTCGTTGCTGCCGATCGGCTTGCCGGTCGAGGGATCGATGATCCCCTTCGGCTGCTGGGCGACGAGGGGCTGATTGCTCACAGGGGCTACTCCCATTCCAGGGCTCCCTTCTTCCATTCATAGATAAAGCCGATGGTCAGCACGAGAAGGAAGACCATCATAGACCAGAAGCCGAACCAGCCGATGGCGCCGAAGGAGACGGCCCAGGGGAAGAGGAAGGCGACTTCGAGGTCGAAGATGATGAAGAGGATCGACACGAGGTAGAAGCGGATGTCGAACTTCATGCGGGCGTCGTCGAACGCGTTGAAGCCGCATTCGTAAGCCGAGAGCTTTTCCGAATCGGGCGCTTTGAAAGCGACGGCGAACGGCGCAATGAGCAGCGCCAGGCCGATAACGAGAGCGATAGCGATGAAGATAGCGATCGGAATATAGGAACTGAGCAGTTCAGTCATCATGTTCATCCCTGCTTGCCGGAGGCGCCAGGCGGCGCATTTGGGCAAATGCCCGGCAAGCGAACGTGCGTTGCAACAAGCCGTGGTTAGCGCAGCCGACGCCCCGGCGCAAGAGATTTACAGAGGCAATTCGACGCGCCGCGCGCGGACATTATCAAGCAGATGCAACGATGTCGCGACAAATCCACACAAACCGATTCAAGCTGCATGCCTGACCCCTGGAAACTGCATGGCTTTCGAAAGAGAATGGCGCGAGTGACGGGGCTCGAACCCGCGACCTCCGGCGTGACAGGCCGGCACTCTAACCGACTGAGCTACACCCGCGCATTGATCGGCCTTTTGCGGCCGCTGGGATGAAGAAACCGGACAAACGACAAATCACATTTGCGTTCTACAAGACTTGAAATGGCGCGAGTGACGGGGCTCGAACCCGCGACCTCCGGCGTGACAGGCCGGCACTCTAACCAACTGAGCTACACCCGCAATTCATTTCAAGCAGTCCGGATGCCTTCGCACCCTCACCAAAACGGCTGCCCGTTTCGATGAGCGGCTAACTACGGGGTTCGTCTTTTAGTGTCAAGCAGGTTTGGAGACAAAACCATGACAGTCGTTTGAATTGTTTCGGCAAGGCCGGCAATTCCCCTACCCACTACGACACTGACGCCCGATCGAAGCCGGCAGCGCAGTCGACGTCGACAGGCCCCCTCCCCTTTATCCACAGCCCGGTGACGCCCGATCGCCATCACAAGGAGCGGGACCGCCACCAAAAAAATCAAAAAATCTTCACAAACACTCTTGCGGTTTTGCCGCGATCCGCATAGATCACGGCCACCAACGCGGCAGGCCGATCCGGCTTCGTCAGCGATGGGCGATTAGCTCAGTTGGTAGAGCGCCTCGTTTACACCGAGGATGTCGGGAGTTCGAGTCTCTCATCGCCCACCATTTTCTCCCTTACGTGCCAAATCGCAGCTTTCGCAGTGGGATGCCTCAGCTGTGTCGTGATGTATTTGGAATTCCAATTGGATCCATTGGCGCGTCCGGCAGGTCGCGATGCGGCGCGGCGTCTGAAATCAGCACTCCACCAGAACGGACTACTCCGGGCGCGGCGCCACCTCCTATTGGGCGAATGGATGGGCGCGGGCAAAAGTGTGAGAATTCACCGCCCGGAAAATCTCCGCGCTTGCTACACCTGGAGGTGTTCCATGAGGACTCTCTGCTCCGCACTGACGCTGTGCATCGCGGTCGCTCTTTATGCGCCAAGCGCCAGATATGTCAGCCTGCCCGGTTACGCCTTCAAAACGAATCCGCAATGCCAGCGCCACGAACCAAAGACGCGGTTTGACAGAAGGTGCGACTGGCCGAGGGTGGGCTTCAAGGACTTTACGCCCCCGCTTGTGACCGTGCTTGGGATCTGAAGCTCAGCTTCTTTACGAATCATCGCAGTCCTGGCGCGTTTTGCAGCCGAAGGGCATTCATGGCTCGGTGACTGCGACAGTGTTTCTGATCGTGGCGAAATGCCTTGGCTCAGACTTCCTACCAGACTCTATATAGCCCTTCGGAATCCCGACATTGGTTGCGGGATTGAAATCATTGCATGATTTTTTCTGTCGACACCGTGCGAAACGCTGCGGATTTCGGAATCCCGAAGCGGGGAATTTCGGGATTCCGAAGTGGCGTTCTGGAATCGTGACAGCCGGGCTCATCGCCGACCATTCACCCCTTCGCCAGTTCTTTATCCACCGCCGAGACCAGCCGCGAATCATCGGCCGTCACGTCAGGCGCGAATCGGGCGGCAACTTTACCGTCGCGGCCGATCAGGAATTTTTCGAAGTTCCAGAGAATGTCGTCCTCGTCGCCGCCCGATATGCCGTGGGATTTCAGGCGTTCGCGCATCGGGCCGTCACCTGTGGTCTTCACACCGGACTTGGTCAGTTGCCGGTAGAGCGGGTGCTGGGTCTCGCCCTTGACCGAAATCTTCGAGAAAATCGGGAAAGTGACATCGTAGGTGCTGGTGCAGAAGTCGAGGATCTCGGCGTCGGTGCCGGGCTCCTGACCCTTGAAGTCGTTGGCGGGGAAAGCGGCGATGACGAAGCCGCGCTCGCGCTTTTCGCCGTAGAGCTTTTCGAGACCCTCATATTGAACGGTCAGCCCGCATTTGGAGGCGACGTTGACGACCAGGAGCACGCGACCCTTGTATTCGCTGAGTGTGGTTTCACGACCATCTACTGATTTGACAGGGATATCCAGCACATTGCCCGCCATGGGAACCTCCAAATTGATAAGATATGTCTCGCCAACTTAGCGATATCGCCGCCGTTGTCATCAACGTCGGAATCAACTCGGCGTTAGCAGGACGCCGGTGCGGGCTACGGCCTGCACCGGCGGTCAGCACATCAGGCGGGGGATGTTTCCTTCACGTCGTCGAGCAGGAAGTGCACAACGATATAATCCGTCTTGTAATGGCGACCGCTGTCGGACACGGATTCGACGCTGCCGCCGTCCTTCGGGTGCCAGGAGTGGTAATGGGGGTTGGTGGTGATCAGTGTGATGGCCTTGCCTTCCAGGGCTTCCTCGCCAAGCCGGAAGCGCATCTCGGCCAGCGGCCAGATCCGCTCGTAATCCGCCATGCTGATGCGCGCCTTCAGCGCCTTGCGATTCAGCGGTGCTTCGCCGGCCTCTGCGGGTGCTTCCAACATCACCTCCTCGGCTCCGTTGATGATGGCGTTGAACTCTTCAGGCCACATGCGTCTCATGAAATCGCTCCTCCCGGGGCTCTCGTCAGTCCACAGGTGAAACTTAGCGATTTGTTCGAAAGAAGCAAATTCCCGTCATGTGGTTGTCATCGAGGTCGGCTGCTCCTACGTTCGCCGCAGACCGCATCAGGGCCGTCAGACGCCCGCAATCCCGAGATCAGAGATGAAGACACGTGAAGACAGGCAGGCACTCCGGGCGAGCATGCCGCGCACCCCGCTCAGCGCTCATCATATGGAAAATGCCCGCCTGCTGCCGGATCGCGGCGAGCTGCTCTACCGGATCCCGAACGGCGGCATCGGCGTCGAGGTCGGGGCTGCCTTCGGCGAATATACGGCGGAGATTCTGGAAAGGAATCGCCCGGCGCAGCTCTACCTCATCGATCCCTGGTCGATGGACCGCTACAGCTCCGGGCTCGATGCGATCCACACCAAGTTCGCGACCGAGATCGACGCCGGCCGGCTGCATCTGATGCAGGGTACGTCGCTGGAGAAGCTCGCCGAATTCGAGGACGATTTCCTCGATTGGGCCTATATCGATACCGATCATTCCTTCGAGCTCACCTGGCAGGAACTGCTGCTCTGCGAAAAGAAGGTGAAGCGGACGGGGCGCATCGCCGGGCACGACTTCTGCACCGGCAACACGGTCAAGCCGATCGTCTATGGCGTCGTCGAGGCGGTCACCAAGTTCTGCAAGGATTACGGCTGGCAATTCGAGTTTCTGACGGTCGAATCACATGCGCATTTTTCCTATTGCCTGAAACGGCTCTGATCAGCTTTTGCCGAAATATTGCGCGTCGCTGACCTGTTCCATCCAGTCGACATGCTTGCCGTCCAGCGCCTCGTGAATGGCGATGTGCGTCATCGCCGTATCCTCGCCAGCGCCGTGCCAATGTTTCTCGCCCGGCGAAAACCAGACCGTGTCGCCGGCGCGAATCTCGCGGATTTCCCCGCCCCAGCTCTGGGCGAGGCCCTTGCCAAAAGTGACGATCAGCGTCTGGCCGAGCGGATGCGTGTGCCAGGCGGTGCGGGCGCCGGGCTCGAAAGTAACCGAGGTTGCCTTCACCCGGGCCGGTGCCGGCGGCTCCATCAGCGGGTCCTGGCGAACGGCGCCGGTGAAATAGTCGGCCGGCGGCGTCATCGAGGGGCGAGAGCCGGCGGGTTTGATCTCCATGATCTTTCCTTTTCCATTCCATTGCAGCTGAAGCCTTGTAATCCGACGATATTTCATCGAGGCGACCAATCAAGGCCGGATCGACAATTGCCGCATCCTCGCCCGGCTGATAGGCCAATCTCTTTCATCACCTAAAGCGCGTCACATTGAACTTGGTTGATGCGACGCGCTTTAGTTCTCTGTTTTTACGCATGTCGCTATCCCGGAACCGCTGCACACTTCCGGGCAACATGCATTGGGAGAATTTCTCATGAAACACCATGCTTTCGGCCGCATGCCCTTCACGGTCACCAATGTCGGCTTCGGCGCCTGGCAGATCGGCGGCTCATGGGGCGATATCAGCGAAGCGGATGGACGCGCGGCGCTGAATGCCGCACTCGATGCCGGCATGACCTTCCTCGATACAGCCGACGTCTATGGCGACGGCCGCTCGGAAAAGATCATCGCCGACGTGCTCAAGACGCGTGGCGGCCAGCGCCCGATGGTCGCCACCAAGGCGGGCCGCCGGCTCAACCCGCATGTCGCCGAAGGTTATACCAAGGCCAATCTCGAAGGCTTCATCGACCGCAGCCTTGAGAATCTTGCCGTCGACAGCCTCGACCTCGTGCAGCTTCACTGCCCGCCGCGCGAGGTGTTTTACCAGCCGGAGGTCTTCGAAGGTCTCGACGCGCTGCAGAAGGCCGGCAAGATCAGGGGTTATGGCGTCAGCGTCGAAAAGGTCGAGGACGGGCTGAAGGCGATCGAATATCCCGGCGTCGTCAGCATCCAGATCATCTACAACATCTTCCGCCAGCGCCCCGACCACCTGTTTTTCCAGGAGGCGCGCCGCAGGAACGTGGCGATCATCGCCCGCGTGCCGTTGGCCAGCGGTCTGCTCTCCGGCAAGATCACCGGGGAAACGCACTTTGCCAGCGACGACCACCGCAATTTCAACCGTCACGGCGAGGCCTTCGACGTCGGCGAGACCTTTGCCGGCGTGCCCTTCGAGGTCGGCCTGCAGGCGGTGGAGGAGGTGCGCAAGCTGGTGCCCACAGGCGCCACCATGGCCGCCTTTGCACTTCGGTGGATCCTGATGGCCGACGCCGTCACCGTCGTCATCCCCGGTGCCCGCAATGGCGAACAGGCGAGAGCCAATGCGGCGGCAGCCGATCTTGCGCCGCTCTCGGCCGATGTCATGGCGGCGACACGCGAGCTCTACGAGCGGCTGATCGCCCCGCATGTGCATCAGCGCTGGTAGGGCTGGAGCTGCTTGTTTTTGAGGGTTGTGGGCTGCCGCTCTAGCCCTCTCCAACCGCTCCCCATAAGGGGGAGCGACTAGGCGCTGTTGTCCGGCAGCCACCAAAAGCAGAGGTCTTGCTGGCTGTTACCGTTCGACGAATTCATACGATGGAGTTTACGTGAAGCGGTGCGGCATCTTAGCCGCTCCCCTTGTGGCGGAGGGGTCTTGGATTCAACGACAGAGGCCGGGCTTTCGCCCGGCCTCTTCCTTTATCTCTTTATCCCAACTCAGTTCGTCGCGTTCAGCTCAACCGGGAAGAACAGCGTCTCGCCGGAAGAATCGCTGACGCCGTCATTGTCGGTGACGGCGTAGGGCTTGCCCGAGGCGTCGAAGGTGAAGCCTTCGAGCTTGTCGAGCACATAGCCGTTGGTCGCGGTCTTGAGTTCGCCGAGGAAGTCGTGAGCTTCGGTCTTCTTGACGATGGGCAGTTCGTCGCCGAGCTTGGCGGGCTTCAGCTCCGAGATCGCCACCTTGTAGAGCTTTTTCAGCTTGGCAGCGTCGCCGACGAGGTTGTCGCGTTCGATGATGTAGACGCTGTCGCCCTGCGCCGAGATTTCAGACAGGCCGACCCAGCCGCTGCCCGTCTTGTCGAGCGGATAGCGCACGGCACCCCATTCCTTCTTCTTCGGATTGTAGGAGACGAGCTTGACGAAGCCCTTCTCGTCGTCATCCCATTCGCGCTGGACAGCCATCCAGAGCGTGGCATCGTCGCCGGTGCCGACAATGGTGACGCCTTCGAAGCCGTAGCGGATTTCGTTGGCGGCGAGTTCCTTCGGCAGGGCGATCTCGGCCTTGATATCGCCCTTGGCGTTGACGTTGTAGAGGGCGTGTGGGACGAGACGCTCGCTGTAGCCTTCCGAGGCGAGCCAGAATGAGCCATCGGCGGCCACCGCGATGCCTTCGATGTCGAGCTTCTGGGCCGGGGCGCCGTCGCGCTTGACGATGAGCGCATCGGTGATCACCGCCGGCTTCTTGCTGGCATCGATCGTGTAGATCGTCGGCTGCGAGCCGAGAACGCTGTCGCTGACGGCATAGAGCATGCCCGGCTTGCCGGGAACGGCAGCGAGACCCGATAGGGCTGCGAAGCCGATCGGATTGCCGTCCTTTTCGGTTGACACGATCTGAGGATAGGCTTTCTCGCCTTCCGAACGCTGGTAGATCATCACATGCGAGCGCGTGCCGCCATCCTTGCCGAGGTCGAGCTCGTTGGCGGTGGCGAAGAGGTTGCGCTGGGGAATGGCGATCCCGCCTTCCGGCGAAATGCCCGATGGCAGCAGCTGCACGAGCTCGGGATCAGCGCCGGTATCTTTAAAGACGCCGACGACCGAGGCGCGCTCGGCGAGCAGGAAAAAATACTGGTCGTCGCCGAACTTGGCGGCTTCGAGGCCTTCCGGCTCGACGCCCTTCGATCCCGAACGGCTTTCCGGATAGTGGCCGATATGGGCGACGGCGCGTTCGAAGGATGCGCCCGATTCGTAGAGAAGCTTGCCCGTCTTGTCGAAGATGGTGAAACCGCGCGAGCCGCCCTGGTAATCGCCTTCGTTGGCGATGACGAGGCGGTTGTCGTCTAGCCACTTCACGGCGTCGGGCTCACGCGGAACGCCCTTCAATTCGCCGGTGAATTTCAGAGCGCCGTCACGCTTGGTGTCGATGCCGGTAAGATCGACGCTGCCGGCGGAGAAATGCGTTTTCACCTCAGCCGTAGTGGCGTCGATGATGACGATCTCGTTGTTTTCCTGCAGCGTCAGTGCGATCTCGTTCAAGCCGTTGAAGGCGACGAATTCCGGCTCCGGATCCTCAGGGGCGACGCCGGCAAGACCGGTCAGCGCCACGTGCTTGATGGTGGCGCAATCGACGGCACCTTTCTTGAGCTGGAAGACGACCAGATCGCCGGCCGGCATCTGCGGGATCTTGCCGTCATTGACCTCTTCGTCGCGCTCGTTTTCGATCGCGATGGCGCCGAGCGTCTTGTCCTTGTTGAGCGCGATCGAATCCGGCTGGCCGCCGAGATCGCAGGTGTTCTCGATCTTCTTCGTCGCCACGTCGACGATCGCCAGACGGCCCGAGGGCTTGGCCTTGCTTTCGGAGGTATTGACGGCGACTAGTGCCTTGCCGGCGCTCGAGGTGACCGAGGTCGGCTCGCCGTCCATCATCAGCGCGCCGCCTGATTTCGGGGCCTTGGCATCGGTGATGTCGATGAAGCCGATCGCACCGAGCGGGCTGTCGCTATAGATCAGCGTGTTGCCGTCGTCGGTCGCGGTGATGATTTCGGCTGAAGTCGCCGAGAGCTTGTCCTTGTCGGCAGGCAGGTTCTGGGCGACCGGGAAGGAGGCGATACGGTTGAAAACCGGCTCGGCGGCGGCCGCGAAGGCAACGGAAGCGAGAAGCACGGCAGCAAGTGCTGCCTTGCGCGATGAAATGGTCATGAAAATCCCCCATGTGTCGAATAGTCGAAACATAAGTTTTCTGCGGGACTGCCATGACAGAGGCATGACAGCCCCCGCCATTTCACGCGGTTTGCGTCGGGCCGCCCTTTTCCCGGCGCATCTCGTCGCGCATGATGAAAAGCGAGGCGGCAAGGATGAGAGCAGCTCCGAGCCAAAGATAACCGGCCGGCGCATAACCGAAGAACAGCCAGCCGGCCAGCACATTCAACGGCAGCTTCAGATCGTCGAAGGGCTGGACGTAGGCGGCGTCGGCGCTGGCATAGGCAAGGGTCAGCAGGTATTGCGCCACGACCGTCAGCAGGCCGGCCAGCAGGAAGAGAGCAAGCGCGGTGCCCGTCGGCACGGCAAAGCCCGCCGCGAGCGCCAGGCCGCCATTGATCGGCGTCAGCAGCACCAGCAGCCAGACGGTAATCGTCTCGGGCTTTTCGATGCCGGTCAGGCTCTTGGTGATCAGCGACGAGGCGCCCCAGAGCAGCGCCGAGAGCACCGGCAGCAGGGCTGCCCAGGTGAAGCTGTCGGACCATGGCTGCAGGATGATCATCGCGCCGGCAAAGCCGACACCGGTCGCCGCCCACCGGACAGGACCGACACGTTCGCCGAGGAACAGGCGGGCGCCGAGAATGATGAAGAAAGGCGAGGTCATGACGAGGGCGATCGCCTGCCAGATCGGCACCGACGCTAGGCCGGAAATCCAGGCCTCGACGCCGAGCGCGGCAAAGATGACGCGCACAATATGCCGCCAGGGATAATCGGTGCGCATTGCCGAAAGGCCTGATTTGCGCAGGAAGGGCAAGGAGAACAGAAATGCGAAGGCATATTGCCAGAAGGCCGCGGAAGCCGAGGGAAAGGCGAGCTTCATCGTCAGCCACTGGGTGACGACGTTGAGGAGCGAGAAGACTACGCCTCCAAGCACCATGAAAGCTGCGCCGGCAAAGGCGCGCGACTGCGAGACTGCAAGGGAATTCTGATTCATGTCTTTCATCCGAAACCAGGGACCAACATAAATCAGGACGCAACGAGCGACGGCACGCTGACGCTGGCAGTCCCCTGCCCCGCACGCGGCCATGCTCATTCTCTTCCATCCGGACTTTGACCGTCGGCTCCGGAATCGCACCGGATCTGCTGACCCTTCCCAAGCGACAGCTTGGGAAAGCGCTCGCGGGCTCGGGCCGAGACCCTTACCGCCGGTGGGGAGTTTCACCCCGCCCTGAGAACAGCTCTGTCGTAGAACAAAGGGCCGCATGCGGCAAGCGGCGAAAGCAAAAGGGGTCCGGCAAAGCCGAACCCCTCCTAAATCCTGCACAGCCGGTCTCGTTTACGGCTGGCGGATAATCTCAGATCAGCCGTTGACGGCGTCCTTCAGGCCCTTGCCGGGCGTGAACTTCGGCACGTTGCGAGCCGGAATGTCGACTTCAGCGCCCGTCGACGGGTTGCGGCCCTTCGATGCGGCACGATGAGAAACGGTGAAGCTGCCGAACCCTGCGAGGCGGATGTCGCCCTTGTTCTTGAGTTCACCCTGGACAACGTCAAAAACCGCGTCAACAGCGGAAGCCGCGTCAGACTTCGTCAGTCCTGCCTTTTCGGCGACTGCGGACACGAGTTCATTCTTGTTCATGTTTCCACCCCTTTCTAAATGGTACGAAACGACTCAAAAGTAAGCTAGGCGCAGAATAGGTTTCATCAGGCCCGCCGGGAACCCAAAAGCCCTGCAAATCAAGGAAAAGCAAGCGTCTACATGACGTTTTCACAAAAAAGGCTGGCGTTTTCGCCAGCCTTTTTCCGTCTTTTCAGCCAATGGGGCATAAATGTGGCCGAGGCCACTCAATGCGCTATGGTCGCGCCCGTCTCGTCGAGGCCTTCGACCGAGGTGATGACAGGCGTTTCCACCGTGCCGTCCCATTCGATCGGCTCCGGCCGCCGGACCAGCGCATGCTTGATCACCTCGCCCATGCGGGACACCGGGATGATCTCCATGCTGTTCTTCACGTTGTCCGGAATCTCCGCCAGGTCCTTGGCGTTTTCTTCCGGAATCAGCACCTTCTTGATGCCGCCACGAAGCGCTGCGAGCAGCTTTTCCTTGAGACCGCCGATCGGCAGCACACGGCCGCGAAGGGTGATTTCACCGGTCATGGCCACGTGTCTGTTCACCGGGATACCGGTCATGATCGAGACGATGGCGGTCGCCATAGCGACGCCGGCCGAGGGGCCATCCTTAGGCGTCGCGCCTTCCGGCACGTGCACGTGGATGTCGCTCTTGTCGAAGCGCGGCGGCTCGATGCCGAAATCGACAGCGCGCGAGCGGACGTAGGAGGCCGCCGCCGAGATCGATTCCTTCATGACTTCCTTCAGATTGCCGGTGACCGTCATGCGGCCCTTGCCCGGCATCATCACGCCTTCGATGGTCAGCAGTTCGCCGCCGACTTCCGTCCAGGCAAGGCCGGTGACAACGCCGACCTGATCCTCGCCCTCGGCTTCGCCATGGCGGAAGCGCGGAACACCCAGATAGTCGGAGATGTTGGCGGCCGTCACATGCACGGACTTCGTCTTGCCCTTGATGATCTCGGTGACCGCCTTGCGGGCGAGCTTCATCAGTTCACGTTCGAAGCTGCGCACACCGGCTTCACGGGTGTACTGCTGGCTGATCGCCATCAGAGCGTCGTCGCTGACCGAGAATTCTTCCGGCTGCAACGCATGTTCCTTGATGGCCTTCGGCAGCAGATGCCGCTTGGCGATCTCGCGCTTTTCATCTTCGGTGTAGCCGGCGATACGGATGATCTCCATGCGGTCCATCAGCGGCGCCGGGATGTTCAGCGTATTCGCCGTCGTGATGAACATCACGTCCGACAGGTCGTATTCGACTTCCAGGTAGTGGTCCATGAAGGTCGAGTTCTGCGCCGGATCGAGCACCTCGAGCAGGGCCGAAGACGGATCACCGCGATAGTCCTGGCCGAGCTTGTCGATTTCGTCGAGCAGGAACAGCGGGTTCGACTTCTTCGCCTTCTTCATCGACTGGATGACCTTGCCGGGCATCGAGCCGATATAGGTGCGGCGGTGGCCGCGGATTTCGGCTTCGTCACGAACGCCGCCGAGCGCCATGCGGACATACTCACGGCCGGTCGCCTTGGCGATCGACTGGGCGAGCGAGGTCTTGCCGACACCGGGAGGGCCGACGAGGCACAGGATCGGGCCCTTGATCTTGGTGGCGCGAGCCTGCACGGCCAGATATTCGACGATGCGCTCCTTGACCTTGTCGAGACCGAAGTGATCGGCTTCGAGGATCTTCTCGGCATTGTTGAGATCGGCCTTGATCTTCGACTTCTTGCCCCAGGGGATGCCGAGCAGCCAGTCCAGATAGTTGCGCACGACGGTGGCTTCCGCCGACATCGGGCTCATCTGGCGCAGCTTCTTCAGTTCCGCATCGGCCTTTTCACGGGCTTCCTTGGACAGCTTGGTCTTGGAGATGCGCTCTTCCAGCTCGCTCATCTCGTCGCGGCCTTCCTCGCCGTCGCCGAGTTCCTTCTGGATCGCCTTCATCTGCTCGTTAAGATAATATTCGCGCTGGGTCTTCTCCATCTGGCGCTTGACGCGCGAGCGGATACGCTTTTCGACCTGCAGGACCGAGATCTCGCCTTCCATGAAGCCGAGAGCTTTTTCGAGGCGCTGTTTGACGCTGGTCGTCTCCAGCATCTCCTGCTTCTCGGTGATCTTGATCGACAGATGCGAGGCGACCGTATCGGCGAGCTTGGAATAGTCGTCGATCTGGCTGGCGGCGCCGACCACTTCGGGCGAAATCTTCTTGTTGAGCTTCACATAGCTTTCGAATTCGGAGACGACCGAACGCGACAAGGCTTCCAGTTCGACCGGATCGTCATGCGGCTCCTCGAGCACATGGCCGAGCGCCTCATAGAAATCCTCGCGGCTGGTATAGGTNTCGATCTCGGCGCGGGCGCGGCCTTCGACCAGAACCTTGACGGTGCCGTCGGGCAGCTTCAGGAGCTGCAACACGTTCGCCACGGTGCCGACATTGTGAATCGCGGACGGATCCGGATCGTCGTCACTGGCGTTGATCTGCGTCACCAGCATGATCTGCTTGTCGGAACCCATGACCTCTTCGAGCGCACGGATCGACTTTTCCCGTCCGACGAACAGCGGCACGATCATATGCGGGAAAACCACGATGTCGCGCAGGGGCAGAACAGGGTAGGCAGTGCTGCTCGCTACAGACGTTTTCTTCGTCATTTTTATGTCCTTTCCATCGTCCCGTTACCGGGCTCTCTGCACGGCCGCTTGGGACCGGCCGGCACTCTCACTTGTTGCTACAAGTGGAGGTTCTGACTACGCTTTTCAAGCCACGCTAACGCCCGCGTTCCCCGGATGTGACGGCTTTGTTACAACGGAACGCCAACACTATGAAGCGCGTGGCTGGACCGGCGCTTACCACTTCCGACCCGGCTAAAATACAAACGCCAACAATAGGCTTACGGAATCACCGCATCATTGCCAAGCACTCCCCTTTGCGCAACATCGGCAAAGGCAATTCCGGTTCCCACCGGCAAAATACTAACAGCGCCTCGCATGGTTTTTCAAATAGAAAGGGGCCTGCCGATGGCAAGCCCCCAAAATAATCATAGGAAAGCAGCAAGATCACGCCGAAGCGTTGGCCTTTTCTTCCTGACGATCGGCATAGATGTAAAGCGGACGGGCCGAACCGCGCACCACTTCCTCCGAGATGACGACCTCGCGCACGCCTTCCAGCGTCGGCAGTTCGAACATCGTGTCGAGCAGGATCTTCTCCATGATCGAGCGAAGGCCGCGGGCGCCGGTCTTGCGCACGATCGCCTTGCGGGC
>Ga0055540_1001556_pt1 | contig 13426 bp, 8 predicted proteins | sample AraplaCvi_mMS_r2_2_FD_55040 | JGI IMG/M metagenome (GOLD analysis project Ga0055540, IMG submission 55040) | Arabidopsis root microbial communities from North Carolina, USA - plate scrape MF_Cvi_mMS_r2 | ecosystem: Host-associated > Plants > Roots > Endosphere | place: USA: North Carolina
AGGTTGCCGACGGTGCCGTCGATGATCGACTGCGTGGAGTCTCCCGCGAGCACCGGTCCGGTGACCGTGTAGCTGGAGGCGGTCATCGTGAGCTGGCCGAGCTTTTCGGCAAGCGTCATCCGGGCCATGAGGGAATCGATGCGGCTCATCAGGGATTTCGAATAGAACCCAGGGGCCTCAATGATGGCATGCTGCGGGGCAGGGCCATCGGCCATGTGGTGTGGTCGATGATTCGGTGAAACCAAACGTCACACCGAAGACGACAACGACGAAAGGATCCGTTCGTGTTGAAGGATGAGAGAACCCCGAAGGAACTGGCTGCGCTGCCCGACGAGGCCTTGATCGAGGCCGTGCAGCGGCAGACCTTCCGCTATTTCTGGGACGGCGCCGACGCCGCCAGCGGCCTTGCGCTCGACCGCCGCACGCTGGTCGCCGCCACGGGCGAGGACGTGGCCGACGAGCGCGTCGCGATCGGCGGCACGGGCTTCGGCATCATGGGGCTGATCGTCGCGGTGGAGCGCGGCTGGGTCTCGCGCGACGCGGCGCTGGAGCGGCTGGGCCGCATGCGAGACGCGCTCCTGCGCGCCAGGCGCTATCACGGCACCTTCCCGCACTTCATGGACGGGGCGAGCGGCGAGACGATCCCGATGAGCCCGAAGGACGACGCGGGCGACCTGGTCGAGACCTCGTTCCTCTGCATGGGCCTGCTCTGCGCGCGCCAGTATTTCAACGACGACACGGCCATGGCGCGCCGTCTTCGCGCCGACTTCGACATGCTCTGGCACGAGGTCGAGTGGGACTGGTTCACCCAGGGCGGACGGGACGTGCTGTACTGGCACTGGAGCCCGAACCACGGCTGGGCGATGAACCACGAGGTGCACGGCTGGAACGAGTGCCTCATCACCTATTTCATGGCCGCGGCGGCGCCGCGCCACGCGATCGACCCGCGGGTCTACCACCGCGGCTTCGCTTCGGGGCCCGACTTCCTCAACGGCCGTTCGTACCACGGCATCGAGCTGCCGCTGGGCCCGCCGAACGGCGGCCCGCTTTTCTTCGCGCACTACTCGTTCTGCGGTCTGGATCCACATGGCCTGAAGGACCGCTACGCCGACTACTGGAGCCTCAACACCCGCCACGTGCAGGTCAACCGCGCGCACTGCATCGCCAACCCCCGGGGCTTCGCGGGCTACGGCGAGTCGTGCTGGGGCCTGACCGCCAGCGACGACCCCGACGGCTACCTCGCGCATGACCCGAACAACGACAACGGCACCATCTCGCCGACGGCGGCGCTGGCCAGCCTGCCATATGCACCGGCCGAGGTGATGCGGGTGCTGCGGCACCTCCTCGACGTGCACGGCACGCGCGTTTGGCGGGACTACGGCTTCATCGATGCGTTCTGCGAGTCGCGTGGCTGGTTCGCCGACACCTTCCTGGCCATCGACCAGGGCCCCATCGTCGTGATGATGGAGAACCATCGCACGGGCCTGCTGTGGAAGCTGTTCATGAGCGCGCCGGAGGTGCAGGCCGGGCTGCGGCGGCTGGACTTCAGCAGTCCGCATCTGGGGGCGTCCGCGTCGTGAGTCCTGGCGCGGCGAATCGAAAAGACCCGGGCTTCGAGTCCTGGCTCGAAGGGCAGCTGCGCCATTCGGCGGGCGCGATGCTGTCGAGCATCTCGCCGGTGTCGATCGTCAAGCATCGCCCGGGCTTCGGGCAGACCGTGCGGCCGGTCGCCGGCGCCATCGTCGCCTCGCCCGTGCTCGGCGACTACAACCCCGACCCGGACTACTTCTTCCATTGGTTCCGCGATTCGGCCGTCGTCATCGACGCGTTGCGGCTGCTCTACATCGNCGGACACATCGGCGCCGAGGCACTGCGGCATCTGCGCGACTTCNCCCGCTTCAGCCTTGCCCTGAACGGGCTCGACGGCCGGGCGATTGCCGCCGTGCCGGACCGCAGGGCGCGCGTGGCTCCCGNGCTGCTGCAGTACCTGCGCGAGGACCATGACCTGGCAAGCGTCCACGGCGACGCGGTCGTCGCCGAGACGCGGGTGAANCCCNACGGCACGCTGGACATCCTGCGCTGGGCGCGACCCCAGCACGACGGACCGCCGCTGCGCGCGCTGGCGCTGCTGCGCTGGGTGGCCGGTGGGCATCTCGAGGATGCGGACCTGCTGGCCGAGGTCGCGTCGCTGATCCGCTTCGACCTCGAGTTCACGCTGCGCCACTGGCGCGAGCCGTCGTTCGACATCTGGGAGGAAGAAAGCGGGCATCACTACTACACGCTTCGAGTCTCGGCAGCGGCACTGGCCGAAGGCGCGGCATGGCTGGACGGCCTGGGGGAGACGGCTCAGGCATTGCACTGCAGTGAAGAATCGCNGGCCGTGCTGCGGCTGCTCGACGGCTATCGGGTCGATGACCGCGGCGCGACGNATGGCTACTACCGTTCGCGCGTGCTNGCGGACGGCGGGCCCGGCCCGAAGGCGCTGGACATCGCNGTGATCCTCTCGGCGATCCACTGCGCCGGCACCGGGGCCATGCACGGCCCGGCCGATCCGTGCATGCAGGCCACGCTGGCGCGGCTCGACGCGCTGTTCGACGCGGCCTATCCGATCAACCATGGCCGCTCCTCGAACCGTGGCGCCGCGATGGGCAGGTATGCCGGCGATGTGTACTGCTCAGGTGGTGCGTATTACTTCTCGACGCTCGGCGCCGCCGAGTTCTGCTTCCGCGCCGCGGCGGCGCATGGCGGCGACGAGCACCGGCGCGACCAGTGGGTCGGGCGCGGCGACGCCTATCTCGCCACCGTGCGCGCCTACACGCCGGCCAGCGGCGATCTGTCCGAGCAGTTCGACCAGCGCAGCGGCGAGCAGACTTCGGCGAAGCAGCTGGCCTGGAGCCACGCCGCGTTCATCTCGTGCGTGTCGGCGCGCCGCGCCGCGCTCGCCGCTTCCGGGCAGCCGCGCTGACGATGAGCGAGAGGGCAGAGACCCCCCGNGCCGAGCCCGTCGCAAGGGTCGGCGTCTTCCGCCAGGTCGGCGAGCTGATCGGCGCCCTGCGGGGNTCTCCGGTCTCGANGAAGCTGGTCGGGCTGATCGGNGCGATCGTCGTGGTCGTGGGGCTCACGGCCTACGGGCAGATCGANCTCAACAGCTGGAACAAGCCTTTCTACGATGCCATTTCGCGCCGCGACCTGAACGAGTTCATCGTGCAGGTCGGCGTGTTCGCNGTGATCGCGGGCGCGCTGCTGGTCCTGAACGTNGCNCAGCGGTGGCTGGGCGAGACTNTGCAGCTGAGGCTGCGCGAGGCCGTGGTCAATGACCTCGTGGGGCTGTGGCTGCAGCCGCGCCGCGCGTTCTGGCTGCAGGCCAGCGGCCCGATGGGCGCCCATCCGGACCAGCGCATGCACGAGGACACGCTGAAGCTGTGCGACCTGTCGGTCAACCTCGGCGTGGGCCTGCTGCAGGCCACGATGCTGTTCGGCAGCTTCGCGAGCGTGCTGTGGGTGCTCTCCAAGGACTTCAGCATCTTCTTCAACGGCCAGGACCACGTGCTGCCGGGCTTCATGCTGTGGGCAGCGATCGCGTACGCGGTGGCCGGCTCGCTGGTGACCTACTGGGTCGGCAACGGCCTGATCTCGCGCAACGCCGAGCGCTATGCGCGCGAGGGCGAGCTGCGCTTCTCGCTCACGCGCATCAACGAGCATCTCGACGGCATCTCCCTGGCCGGCGGCGAGGCCGACGAGAAGCGCCGCGTCGCCGTGCATTTCGGCGACGTGCTGCGCGCCACCTCGCGCGTGGTGCTCGGGCTGACCAACCTGACGTGGGCCACGGCGGGTTTCGGCTGGATCACCGTCATCGCGCCGACGCTGGTGGCAGCGCCGCTGTACTTCTCGGGCAAGGTGTCCTTCGGCGGCCTGATGATGGCCGCCGCCGCCTTCACGCAGGCGCAGTCGTCGCTGCGCTGGTTCGTCGACAACTTCAGCATCATCGCCGACTGGCGCGCCACGCTGCTGCGCGTGACCGACCTGCGCCGGATGCTGGCGTCCGACCTGGAGGCGCAGGCGGGCGGCAGCCGCATCGCCTACGAGGAGGGTGAAGCCGGGACGCTCGCGATGGAGGCGCTCGATGTCCGCTCCTGGAACGGCCACGACCGGCTGGACGTGCCGGCGCTCGTCGTGCGCCGCGGCCAGTGCGCGCTGATCCTCGGCACGCCGGGTACCGAGAAGACGCTTCTGTTCCGGGCGCTCGCAGGCCTGTGGCCCTGGGGCTCGGGCACGGTGCGCCGGCCGGACGGCGAGACCATCCACTACATGCCGCGCGGCACGCCCTACATTCCGCGCGGCACGCTGGCCGAGGTGCTGTCGTATGCAATGGAGCCGACGACCTATCCGAGGGAAGCGATGGTGGCCGCCCTGGAGCGCGTGGGCCTGCAGCGCCTCGAACCGCTGCTGGACAGGACGGGCCGCTGGGAGAGCGACCTCAGCATGGACGAGCAGCTGCGGCTGGGCTTCGCCCGCGTGGTGCTGCAGGAACCGCCCTGGCTGGTGATGGACGAGGCCTTCAGCGCGTTCGACGACGACACGCTCGAACTCATCATCGGTGCCTTGGGCAAACTCACGCGCACGGGCATCATTCACATCGGCTCGGCCGGCGGGGCGCACGACCGGCTGTTCACGCAAGTGGTTCATCTGGTCAAGGCGCCGCACGACGTGCCCGAGGAGCCGCGACCATGAGACGCAAAGAGTCGACCGTCAGCCGCGTGCGCCGCGCCCTCATGCGGCTGGGCGTCGCGCTGCCTGCCTTGCCCTCATGGGCCTGGGCGGCGGATTTCGGCTTCCGGCCGCCGCGCGATCCGGAGGATGCCGCGGCCGAGGGCCTGATGCGGGACCTGGCCGAGCGCATCCTGCCGGTGTATCAGGACGCGGACAAGGACGCCTTCCTGGCCAACGTAACGGCCCTGCAGATCGTCAGCGGCGCCTATCGTGCGGCCCAGGACAGCAGCCGCTCCCTGCGCGAGCGCCGCAAGGGCAAGCCCTTCGACGTGCTGGCCGAGCGCGCGACTCTCGACGGCATCTATGCGGGCGCGCGCATGCTCGAGGCGCAGGGGCGCGTCGGCTTCGCCGAAGCCTACGCGCGCTCTTTCGACGAGCTGGTATCGCCGCTGGACAACGCGCAGGCCCAGGCCGTCATGGCGCGGCTGGAGATTCCGGCGGCGGCGTTCAGGGAGCCGCTGCGCCAGGCCTTCGATCTCTGGCGCGCCAAGGGCAGCCTGCCGGAGGCCGAGGCCCTGGCGCTCGTGCGGACCTGGCTGTCGTACCAGTCGCGCCGCAGCTTCAGCGGGCTGCTGCCCGAGCTGTTCGCGGCGCAGAACGGCAGCCGCTACGTGGCGCAGGCCGACGTCAGGATTCCCGTGCGCGGGGGAGTCATCCATGCCAGCATGGTCCGGCCCGGCCGCGCGGAAGGGGCGCTGCCGGCGCTGCTGCGCTTCACGCTGGACCCCGCCGAGGACGACGCGCGGCGCAGCGCGGCCAGGGGCTATGTCGGCATCACGGCGTACGTGCGCGGCCGCACGCCCGACGGCAAGGGCGCCGTGTGGCCCTTCGTCCGCGACAGCGAGGACGCTGCCGCCGTCATCGACTGGATCGCCCGGCAGGCGTGGAGCGACGGACGCGTGGTCATGCTCGGCGAGGGCTATTCCGGCTACGCCGCCTGGGCGGCAGCCCGCAGGAGGCCGGCGGCGCTCAAGGCGATCGCCACCATCGCGCCGATGGCGCCGGGCATCGACTTTCCGATGGCCGGACAGATCTTCCGCAACGCCATGGTCCGATGGGCGCAGGAACATGCGCTGGCCGAGCCGCTGCACGCGAGCACCAACGGCGATGCCGACGCCGGCCCGGATGCCGTCTGGCAGGCGCTCGATGCTCGCTGGTATCGCGGCAATCGTCCCTATTGGGACATCGACCGCGTCCTGCTGGGCAAGCGCAGCAGGCTGATCCGCACGTGGCTGACGCACCCGAGCCACGACCGCTACTGGCAGAAGTTCCTGCCATCGGCGGATCAGTTCGCGCGCATCGACATCCCGGTGCTCAGCTTCGCGGGCTACTTCGGCGCCGACGCCGGCGCGCTCCACTTCCACCGCGAGCATCTGCGCAACCGGCCGCAGGCTGACACGACGCTGCTGCTCGGCCCCTACGACGCGAGCTCGATCCGGCGCGGCATGGCGACGACGCTGCGCGGCTATACGCCGGACCCCGTTGCGCATGTCGACCTGCCTGAGCTGCGCTACCAGTGGATCGACCACATCCTCAAGGGTGCGAACAAGCCTGCGCTGCTGTCGGATCGCGTCAACTACCAGGTGATGGGCACGGACCAGTGGCGCCATGCGCCGCTGCTGGACTCGCCGGAGCGCACGCTGCTGCGCCTCTACCTGGACACCAGCGGGCGCGGCGAATCGCATCGCCTGCTGCCTTCGCCGGCCGAAGGCGGCGGTAACGCGCGCCTGTCGGTCGACCTGGCCGACAGACGGGACGCGAGCACCCCGTGGCCCGACGCGTTGCGCATGAAGCAGGTGCCGACGCGCAACAGCATCAGCTTCGTCGGCGACCCGCTGCCCGAGGGCACCGAGATCATCGGCAGCCTGCGCGGCGTGTTCGACATCACGCCCTCGCGGCAGGACGTGGACTTCAGCGTCTCGCTGTACGAGCAGACGGCAAGCGGCGAATGCCAGTTGCTTTTCGATCCCTATGACTTCCGCGCGAGCTATGCGGGCCATCGCGTGCGTCGCCGGCTTCTGCGGGCGGGCGAGCGCCAACTGCTTGCCTTCACCGTCGAGCGCGTCACCGCCTGCAGGCTGGCGGCGGGCAGCCGCCTCGTGCTGGTGGTCGGCATCAACAAGCGGCCCGACCGGCAGATCGACTACGGCAGCGGCAAGGACGTGAACTCGGAGACCATCACCGACGCGAAATGGCCGCTGCGCGTGCGCTGGCATGCGCGCAGCTACGTCGAGATCCAGACCGGCAAATCGTCCTGATTCACTAAGCTTGCCCGGTGCCGATCACGACGCCTTCGCAGGGCGCCAGCACCAGCGGCTCTTCGATCGATCCGGCGCGCGCGGGATCGGTCGATGCCAGCACGACCGGCTGTCGCGGCAGCAGCGACGGCTGCACAGGCGCCGGAGTGCCGCCGAAGTTCAGAACAACCACCAGCCGCTGCCCGTCGCTCTCGCGCGCATAGGCGAGCACCTCGCTCCCGGCTTCGAGCGCTTCGTAGCTGCCCCGGTGCAGCGCGGGCCGCGCGCGGCGCAGCGCGATGAGACGCCGGTAGAGCGCCAGCATGGACCCGGCGTCGCGCGACTGCGCCTCGACGTTGCACGTGCGCCAGTCGGATGCCAGGCGCAGCCAGGGGCTGCCCGTCGTGAAGCCGGCGTGCGGGGCGGCGCTCCACTGCATCGGCGTTCTCTCCGGGTCGCGGCCCAGGCCCATGCCGGGCTTGTTCTTCTCGAACGGGTCCTGGACTTCGTCGGCGGGAATGGGAACGTCCGTCATGCCGATCTCGTCGCCGTAATAGAGCGTGGGCGTACCGCGCAGCGTGAGCAGCAGCATGGCCGCGAGCCGCGCCATCCGCGGGCCGACGCGGCTGGCGATGCGCGCCCTGTCGTGGTTGCCCAGCACCCAGTTCGGCGCGGCGCCGGGGGGCAGGGCGGCTTCGTAGTCGCGCACCAGCCGGTCGATGAGCGCGGCCTGCCATTCGGTCGCGATCAGCTGGAAGTTGAAGGGCAGCTGCACGCCCTCGAGCACGCCCCGGGCGTTGAGGCCGTAGTAGGCGACCAGGCGCGCGAGCGGCAGGTAGAGCTCGCCGATCAGCACGCGCGACGAGCGCGCGTCGCTGAACTCGTCGACCACGCGGCGCATCTCGGCCACGATGGGCTGCACCTCCGGCAGGTCGGTGTTGTAGAGCATCGTCAGGCGCAGGAAGGGGTCCTGGCCCTCGACGAAATCGGGGTTCGGCGGGTTGTCGCGGAACTGCGCGTCCTTGACGATCTGCGAGAGCACGTCGACGCGGAATCCGTCGACGCCTCGCCGCAGCCAGAAGCGCAGCACCTCGTACATCGCGGCGCGCACCTCGGGGTTGCGCCAGTTGAGATCGGGCTGCTCCTTCAGGAACGAATGGGCGTAATACTGGCCGGTGGCCTCGTCGAAGCTCCACGCCGGGCCGCCGAAATTGCCGAGCCAGTTGTTGGGNGGCCCGCCGTCGGGCGCCGGATCGCGCCAGATGTACCAGTCGCGCCGCGCATCGGTGCGNGCCCTGCGGCTGTGCACGAACCATGGATGACGGTCCGAGGTGTGGTTGGGCACGAAGTCCAGGATGAGCCTGAGGCCCTTCGCATGAGCCTCCCGCACCAGCGCATCGAAGTCGTCCAGCGTGCCGAAGCGCGGATCGATGTCGCAGAAGTCGGAGATGTCGTAGCCGAAGTCGGCCATCGGCGAGGGATAGATCGGCGATATCCAGACGGCGTCGACGCCGAGCGCGACCAGATGGTCGAGCCGGGCGCGGATGCCGTCGATATCTCCGATGCCGTCGCCGTTGCTGTCCTGGAACGAACGCGGGTAGACCTGATAGACGATTCCGTACTTCCACCAGTCGTCAGCTGACATCGTGATTCCCTTGCCCAGGCGTCGATCGGGCCATTGTCTCCAGAAAGCGCGCCGGGCATCCCCGGGGAGAGCCGGAATTTCCAGATATCCAAGTCGCCGCGTCTTTGCCGAGCCTGTCGGCGAAAAAAGTCAAGAGGCGGTTGCCTCGAATACAGGCACTCTGGCGACGGCCCGCACGGATGCTGGCAACGCCGATGTTGTCCCTGCGTTATCCACAAAGATTTCCACAGACTGGTGGAACAACTTTCTGCTGGAACACTGTCCCGGCGCGTCGCGCACCGTCTTCGTGAACGCACCTGCATTGCGCATCTCGACGCGAGATACGCCGATCTTCAATCCATATGAATCTTGCGTGGAAACCCGCAACGGCGAGGCGGGGTGTGGACGCGACCATCGCCTGCAGCCGAACCAGGCGAAGGAAAGCGACGCACCCCATGAGCACCAGCACCATCGCGCAGCCCTGCGAGGGCCGCTTCGACAGCACCTCCGATGCCGTCTACCGCAAGGTCGGATGGCGGCTGATTCCGCTGCTGTTCCTCTGCTACATCGTGGCGTACCTCGACCGCGTGAACGTCGGATTCGCCAAGCTGCAGGTGCAGGGCGACCTGCGGTTCAGCGACGCGGTCTACGGGCTGGGCGCGGGCATCTTCTTCATCGGCTACTTCCTGTTCGAGGTGCCGAGCAACGTGGTGCTGCACCGCGTGGGTGCGCGCCGCTGGATCGCGCGCATCATGATCACCTGGGGCCTGCTCTCGGCGGGCACCATGTTCGTGGGTTCGCCGTTGTCGTTCTACGTGATCCGCTTCCTGCTCGGAGCGGCCGAGGCGGGCTTCTTCCCCGGCATCATTCTCTACCTCACCTACTGGTATCCGGCCGCGCGGCGCGGCAAGGCGACCTCGCTGTTCCTCGCGGCGATCCCGTTCGCGGGCATTCTCGGCGGGCCGTTCTCGGGCTGGATCCTGCAGGGCATGGGCGGCGTGAACGGATGGGCGGGCTGGCAGTGGCTGTTCCTGCTGCAGGGGCTGCCGACGGTGGCGCTTGGCTTGATCGTGTGGCGCTACCTCGACGACCGCGTGAAGGACGCGCGCTGGCTCACGCCGGCCGAGCGCGAACTCATCGCCCGCGACATCGCCGCCGAGGCCGCGGGCAAGTCCGAGCCGCGCATCGCCGGCGTGCTGGGCAACGGCCGCGTGTGGCTGCTGGCGCTGGTGTACTTCGCCTACACCTCGGGGCTGTACGGCATATCGTTCTGGCTGCCCAGCATCATCAAGGCGGCGGGTGTCAAAGGGGCGCTCGACATCGGCCTGCTCAGCGCCATTCCATGGACATTCGGCGTGATCGCGATGTATTTCATGGCCCGCAGCGCGGACCGCCACCTCGAGTACCGCTGGCACAGTGCGACCGGCGCGGTGGTCGGCGCGATCGGGCTGGTGCTGAGCGTGGCCTCCCACGGCGACGTGACGCTCGCGATGGCCGGGCTCACGCTGGCGACGATGGGCATCATGTCGACCTTCCCGGTCTTCTGGGGCATGCCCACGGCTTTCCTCGGCGGCGCGGCGGCGGCCGCGGGCATCGCGCTCATCAACTCCTTCGGCAATCTCTCGGGCTTCAGCGCGCCGTACCTGATCGGGCTCATCAAGGATGCGACGCAGAGCACCGACGCGGGGCTGCACATGCTCGCGGCGCTGCTGGTGATCGGCGCCGTGCTGGTGCTGTTCGTCGGGCGGGGCGCCACCTCGCCGAAGCGCTGATCGGTACCTGGCCAGGAGACATCCATGGACTCCATCGTGAACATTCCCGTGCGCTCTAACACACGGCGTTCGCCATCGCCCGAGCTGCTCGCCCTGCTGGAGAGCAGGTTCGCCGAGCGCTTCTCCACCAGCAAGAGCGTGCTGCTGCAGCATGGTACGGACGAGTCGATCTATCCGCCCCGGCCGCCCGATGCGGTGGTGTATGTGCGCAGCACGGAAGAAGCGGCTTTCGTGGTGCGAGCCTGCGCGANGGAGCGGGTGCCGGTCATAGGCTTCGGTGTGGGCTCGTCGGTCGAAGGGCATCTGCTGGCNGTGGNGGGCGGCGTGTGCGTCGACTTCTCCCAGATGAACAAGGTGCTTGCGATCAGGCCCGGCGACCTCACGGCCACGGTGGAGGCGGGCGTCACGCGGGGGCAGTTGAACGCGGCGCTGCAGGGCACGGGTTTCTTCTTCTCGGTCGATCCCGGCGCCGATGCGTCCATCGGCGGCATGGTCGCGACGGCGGCTTCGGGCACCAACACCGTCCGCTACGGCACCATGCGAGACAACCTCGTGAGCCTCACGGTGGTCACGGCCGACGCAGAGGTCGTGCGCACCGCCTCGCGGGCTCGCAAGAGTTCGGCGGGCTACAACCTCACGCAGCTGTATTGCGGATCCGAGGGCACGCTGGGGCTGATCACCGAAGTCACCGTGCGGCTGCATCCGCATCCCGAAACCTATGCGGCCGCGGTGGTGCATTTTCCGTCGGTGCGCGCGGTGGTCGACTGCGTGATCGAGGCGATCCAGATGGGTGTGCCGCTGGCGCGCGCCGAACTGCTGGACGCACTGACCATCCGCGCCGTGAACGCGCACAGCCGCACCACGCTCGGCGAGCATCCGACACTGTTCCTGGAGTTCGGCGGCAGCCAGGCGCAGATCGACGAGCAGGCGGGCATCGTGCGCGAGATCGCGAGCGGTCATGGCGGCGGCGCTTTCCAGTGGGCGAAGCGGCCCGAGGAACGCTCGCGCCTGTGGACGCCGCGCCATCACGCCTACTTCGCCTGCCTGCAGCTGAAGGCAGGCTGCCGCAGCCTGAGCACGGATGCCTGCGTGCCGCTTTCCGCGCTCGCGCAATGCATCGAGGAGACGCAGGCCGACATCGCTGAACATGGGCTGCTGGTGCCGGTGCTGGGCCATGTCGGCGACGGCAACTTCCATTGCCTGGTGCTGGTGGACCCGGGAAATGCGGCGCAGAACGATGCCGCCGAGGCCTTCAGCCATCGGCTGGTGCAGCGCGCATTGCGCCACGGCGGGACTTCGACCGGAGAGCATGGCGTGGGGCTGCACAAGATGAGGTACCTGGTCGAGGAGCATGGCGAGCACACTGTGGCGCTGATGCGTGCAGTGAAGAAAGCGCTGGACCCGCATGACATCTTCAACCCCGGGAAGGTCGTCGCCCTGTCCCAGGGCTGAGCGCGGGTGTGCGATCTAGAATTTCCGGCCTTGCCCGCACCTCGCGGCGAGCGGCCGGAGGCCCCCTGATGGAGTTGCGCCAGTTCAAGTACTTCGTTGCCATCGTGGATTGCGGCAGCCTTTCGCGCGCCGCGCAGCAACTCTTCATAGCGCAGTCGGCCCTGAGCAAGCAGATGGCCGAGCTCGAATCCGAACTCGGCACGCAACTGCTTCTGCGCAGCCGCAACGGCGTTGCGATGACCGAGGCCGGCAAGGTCTTCTACGAATACGCGCAGGGCATCACCAAGCAGGTGCGCGACGCGAAGGCCGCGGTGCACGTCGCGGCCGAGTCCGTGGCGGGATCGGTGGTGGCGGCGCTGCCGCAGAGCGTGTCGCCGATGATCGCGCTGCCGCTGATGCGCGCTGCTGCGCGGCGCTATCCCGACGTGGTGCTGCATCTGAACGAGGAACTCACCGGCAACATGGCCGACCAGTTGCTGCGCGGCCGGGTCGACGTGGCGATGTTCTCGCCCACCATGCCCGAGGAGGACATCCGCTTCGTTCCGCTGGTGGAGGAAGACTTCGTTTTCCTCGACTCGCCCCAGAGCCCGCATGCGCTGCCGCCTGGTGACGTGAGCATCGCGCAGGCCACCGCGCGGCCGCTGGTGTGGCCGGCCCATGCCCACGGGCACTGCACGCGATGGCTCGTCGACACGGTGCTGGAGCAGGCGGGCCATCCGGCTGCGCGGGTGGCGGCGGAGATCAACTCCGTCTATACGCTGAAGGCGGCGGTGGAGGCAGGGCTGGGGCCGACGATCATGCCGTTCGGACTTGCGCAGCGCGAGGTGCAGGAGGGGCGGCTCGTGGCGCACCGCATCGATTCGCCTTCGATGCATCGCACGCTGGGGCTGTGCGTTTCGGTGCACCTGCCGACCACGAACGCCAAGCGCGCGGTGTGCACGCTGATCGGCGACGTGGTGCGCGACCTGTGCGAGAGCGGGCAGTGGGCCGGCGCGCGTGCGCTCGCGCCGGTGAAGAGCGCCGCGAAGACCGCCGCGAAGTAGGGCCGGCCCTTCGCTTCAGGCGCGGCGCTTGCGGGCCGCGGGCGCGGCCTTTGCAGCAGGGGTGAAGAGGCGCATGATGGCCTGGCGCACATCGGCCTGCATGTTCTCGACGGCCTTCGTGTCGCCGGACATGTGCTTCAGCAATGCCTGCTGGAAGAGCCCGTCGAACAGCGCATAGGTGGCCGATGGCGACATGCCGGGCTGCTCGCCGGAAAGCTCGGCGAAGCGGCTCATGATGCGCCAGATCATGTCTTCCAGGCTCTTGTCGATCTGCACGACGTCGGTGCGGAAGGCTTCCTCGAAAAGGGCCTGCGAGCGCAGGTCGTACCAGAGGCGGTGCACGTGGCCTTCGTCGCAGAGCGTGTCGCCCAGGCTCTTGAGGAAGCCGTCCATCAGTTCGTCGTAGGTGGTGGCGCTTTCCACCGCATGGTCGTAGCGCGTGACGCAGCGGGCCTTGTACTGCTTCACGCTGCAGATGATCAGGTCGACCTTGTCGCTGAAGTAGTAGTGCAGAACGCCGTGCGAGAA
>Ga0055540_1001557_pt1 | contig 13420 bp, 7 predicted proteins | sample AraplaCvi_mMS_r2_2_FD_55040 | JGI IMG/M metagenome (GOLD analysis project Ga0055540, IMG submission 55040) | Arabidopsis root microbial communities from North Carolina, USA - plate scrape MF_Cvi_mMS_r2 | ecosystem: Host-associated > Plants > Roots > Endosphere | place: USA: North Carolina
GTCGAGCACGCAGCGCACCAGGTTCAGGTGCAGGTTGCCCTCGCCGACGTGGCCGAACAGCACGGGAATGGCCTCCGGTGCATGTTCGGCCACCAATGCCGTAGCCGCCGAGGCGAATTCGCCAATCGCCGACAGTGGCAGGGACACGTCGAACTTCAGCGGCGGCCCGTAGACGCCGAGCACGTCGGCGATCGCCTCGCGGACCTGCCACAGCCTCGACTGCGTCGCGGCGTCGACGCCGACGGCGGGCTCGCCCGTCAGCTCTGCGCTCTCCAGCAGCTCGGCGAGCCGCTCGGTGAGGTCCACGTCGCCGGCGAGCTCGATCAACAGCTGCCATGCCCCGTCGACGGCAGGAGCGACACCGGCGTGTTCGGCGGTCAACGCGCTGGCCCTGGCGTCGACGAGCTCGAGCGCGGCGATCCCGTCGACGTCGCGGAACTCGCGTCCGACGGCGATCAGCGCGTCGAGGTCGTCGAACCCCGCCACGGCCGTCACGCGGTGGGCGGGGGCGGGGTACAGGCGCAGGTCCAGACTCGTGATCACCCCGAGGGTGCCCTCGGCGCCGACGAAGAGGGAGGCGAGGTCGTAACCCGTGTTGTCGCTGCGCACTTCGCTGTGGCGGCGCACCACCGACCCGTCGACGAGGGCCACTTCGAGGCCCAGGACCTGCTCGCCCATGTTGCCGTAGCGGACCGTGCGCAGCCCGCCTGCATTGGTCGAGGCCATGCCACCCACGGTGGCCGAGTCCCGGGCGGCGAGGTCGACGCCGAACACCAGGCCTGCGTCGGCGGCGGCGGCCTGCACGGCGGCCAGGGTGACGCCCGCGCCGACGCGGACGCGGCGCTCGACGACGTCGACCTCGCCGACGACGGTGAGGCGCTCGGTGGAGAGCAGCACGTCGTCGTGCTCGGGCACCGNGCCCGCGACCAGCGAGGTGCGCCCGCCCTGAACCGTCACGTACGCCCCGGCGTCGCGACAGGTCCGAAGGACCGCGGCCACCTCCGCGTCGGACCCGGGCCGCACCAGCGCGCTCGCCCGGCCCCGGTAGCGGCCCGTGTAGTCGACGCAGCGGCCGGACAGCACGTCGGGATCGGTGCTGACGTACTTGGCGCCGACGATCGCCGCGAGCTGGTCGGTCAGGTCGGTCAGGTCGTCACTCACTGCGTGGGTCTACCACACGCCGACGGCGCGGCCAGCGACAGGAACGCCCCGAGCTCGATCAGCCCGGCCGGGGTGGCAGGCAGGTAGTCCGTCAGCAACCGCGACCGCACGATCACCGCAGCGTACTTGGCGCGGCTCACCGCGACGTTGAGGCGATTGCGGTTGAGCAGGAACGAGATTCCGCGCGGCACGTCCTCGGCCGAGGATGCGGTCATCGACACGAACACCACCGGGGCCTGCCGGCCCTGGAACTTGTCGACCGTGCCGACCTGCACGTCACCCAGATCGGCGGCGTCCAGACGTCGCCGCAGCATCACCACCTGGGCGTTGTACGGGGTGACGACCAGCACGTGCTCCTGGCCCAGCGGGGTGGTGTCCGACCCGTCGGTCCACGACCGGCCGAGCAGCTGGCGGATCTCGGCGACGATCGCGTCGGCCTCCTCCGGACTGTCGGTGGAGTTGCCGTCGTGGTCGACGTCGAGCACGCGTACGCCGGGGGCCACGCCGTCGAGGTGACGCGCCGCGCTGACCGACTCCATCGCACGGAGGCGGCCGTCGTAGGACAGCCGCGACACGGGCCCGCACACGTCGGGGTGCATGCGATAGGAGAACTCGAGGAAGTAGCCCCGTTCGGGCGGCAACGTGTGGTGGCCGTCGACCAGCCAGCCCAGCGCAGAATGGTCGACGGGTGCGGGGTGGGTGCCCTGGCTGACCTGCGGCAGCTGCTGCGGGTCGCCGAGCAACAGCAGGTTGCGCGCGGCACTGGCGACCGCGATGGTGTTGGCCAGGCTGTACTGGCCGGCTTCCTCGACCACCAGGAGGTCGAGCGCGCCGCGGGGGATGCGGCCCGCATTGGCGAAATCCCATGCGGTGCCACCGATCACGCCGCCGGCAGGATCGGCGACGAACGCGGCGTAGTCCTTCTCGGCGACGTCTCTCCACCGGGCATTCGGACTCTTCTTCTTGCCCACCCGGTCGGGGTCGACGCCCGCGTCGACGACGCACCCGAGCAGGTTCTCCACCACGGCGTGCGACTGGGCGACCACCCCGACGCGCCAGTGGTGCTGCTCGACCAGTCGACTGATCACCTGAGCCGAGGTGAACGTCTTGCCGGTGCCCGGCGGCCCGTGCACGGCCAGGTACGAGGAGTCCAAGTCGAGCAGGGCGGCGGTGATGTCGGCGGCGACCACACCGGTGCGGGGGAGCGGGCGGCCGCTCGCGGTGCGCGGCGGACGGCGCAGCAACACGTCGACGACGGGGTCGGCGGGCAGGTTGGGCAGGCCCGCGCCGATAAGGGCGGCCGTGGCCTCGATGGACTCCTGCATGGGGCGGGTGTTGATCGGCGGCCCCGGTGTCAACGCAAACGGCACCTGGTCGAAGGTCTCACCGTCCTTGGGCTGCTTCTCCACGATTAGCGCCTCCGTGGGAGCCTCGGGATCGTCGCATTCGACGACCTCGACGCCGGCGAATCCACGGCGGTCCGGGTCGTCGGCGAATCCGGCCGGAGCGGGTGGCTCGTAGAGCGCGTACATGGTGCGCCCCAACTCGCCGTTGGCGATCTCGCCGAACAGGCGGACGTGGCGTTGCGGTTTGCGTGCCCGCGGCGGCTGATGCCAGTCGGCGACGATCTCGGTCCGGTCGGCGATGAACACGTCACCGTCGGAGGCCCATTCGTCGACGGGACTGTTGACGCGGTCGAAGTGTGCCCACCAGAAGGGCTTGTCCTCGCGTTTGTGATAGCCGCGCGCGGCGGCCACCATCGCGACGGCCGTCTGCTCGGGGGTGCGCGGCTCAGCCCCGTCACCGGCGAACCGCATCAGCCGGCGCTCGAGGGCGTCGAAGATCTCCACGGTCTCGTCGGCCGCCGCGCCACGGACGGGCTGCGGGCCGCGCGGCGGGACTTCGGATTCGATCGCGCGGGCCACCAGCCAGTCGCGCAACCGGTGCGTGGAGCGGCAGTCGTAGCGGTTGTAGTCCTCGATCTGCTTGAGCACCGCCGCGGCCTCGTCGGTCCAGCCCTCGTCGCGAAGCTCGCAGTACCGGGCGTACTGGGTGATGGAGTCGGTCGCGGTGGTCACCTCGCCGTCGCGCAGCTCGTTGCCCATGTACAACGGCTCGAGGTACTTGATCGAGTAGCTCTCGGCGCCCACGCGAATGCTCTTGCGCACCAACGGATACAGGTCCACGAGCACCCCGTTGCGCAACAGTTCGTCCACGGCGTTCTCGCCGACGCCGTACCGGCCGGCCAACCGCAGCAACGTGCTCTTCTCGTACGCCGCGTAGTGGTAGACGTGCATGCCCGGATACCTCTTGAGGCGCTTGGCGACCATGGCCAGGAAGTCCTCCAGCGCCGTGCGCTCGCTGAGGCGGTCGTGCGCCCAGTAGGGCGTGAACTCGTCCTGCGCCGTCAGCACGCCCCACAGGTATTCCAGGCCCCACTCTCGGCCGTCGAGCGTCCACAGCGGGTCGCCCTCGAAGTCGAAGAACAGATCGCCCTTGTTGGGGTCGGGCAGCACCATCAAGGGCTGGGCGTCGACCACCTCGAAGGGCGGTTTGGCGTTGCCGTTTTCGACGATTCGGTCGGCGACCTGCAGCCGCGCCTGTGCCACCAGCGCCTTGGTCGTGCGGGCGGACAGCTCGGGCACCGCGGCGTCGAGGTCGGCGAGGTCGTGCACGGTGGTGACGCCGGCGTCGAGGAGGCGGGCGCGTTGGCTGACGCGCATGCCGGCGACCAGCAGCAGATCGTCACGGGCACGAACCTCGACGCTGCACTCCGGGCAGCGAAAGCAGGCGCGGACGTCGGCGTCGTCCCAGCTGACCGGGCGGTCGCGGGCCAGATGCTCGTCGAGCAGCCGCTGCAGCGCCGCCCGCCGCGGCACGTAGACGGGGAGCAATTCGTCGACCCGGTAGGCCGACACGGCGCCGTCGCCGAGCACCAGCTCGACCTCGTCGGCGACCGGGACGCCGGCACGGGTCAGGGTGTCGGCGTAGGCGGCCAGTTGCAGCAGCGCCTCCACCTTGACCGAACGGGCCAGCTTGGTGTCGCGCAGGACGTATCGCTCGTCCTCGAGCACCAGGAAGTCGGCGAAGCCCACGAAGCGGCCGTCGAACATCGCGGCCTGGTAGACCACCGGCGCGCGGTCGGCGACCGCGCGCATCGTCTGCTCCGCCGCGGCGTGCAACCCGGCGGCGGAGTAGGACGGGCGACCAATGACGGTGACGTCGCCGAACTCGGCCCGCAGGGCCTCGAGCTGACGGCGCTCGTGGTCGTCGCCGAGGGCGGAGGTGCGGGCGAGTAGGTCGTCGCCGTCGTCGGTCCTGGGACTGCGCCCCAGCTTCTCGTCGAACGCGNGCAGCAGCGCGTACTCGCAGCGGGCGGCGGCCGCGAGATCGGATGCGCTGTAGACGACGCGGTCGACGCCTGCATCGGCTAGGACGAACACGGGGTCGACTGTAGGTCAGGCCCCCGACGCGACGACCCGCGAACTAGCCGGTGTTGCCGATCAATTCGACGCCGTTGCCGTTCCAGCGGAACCGCACGACGCTCTTGAGCTTGCTGGTCTCGTTGACATACGCCAGCGCCACCGTGTCACCGGTCGTGGCGGTCTCGTCGATGCCGTTGAAACCATAGGTGTCCGGAACGCCGGTGGGGATGACCTTGCCGAGGTGGAACANCACGGCGCGGGTGTTCGGGTTGTCGGCGTTGGTGTTGGCCTTGATGACGACGGCCGAGAGCTGCGCGCATTCGTTGAAGTTGCCGGCCAGCGGCTCGGGGCTCCACGGCTGGCCGCTGCGCGGGTCGCGCGGCAACTCCGAGACGGCCTTGGCGATCTCCGGNGCGGCGAGGTTGACCGCGCAGGGATCGGCGGGGGCCGGAGTCTGCGACGGTCCGGCGGCGACGGTGGGCGCGGGAGCCGGCGGGGCGGTCTGCGACGGGGGCACCGTCGCCTGCGGAGTCTTCGACACCGTCGAGTCACTCGCNCCGCAGCCGGCCAACGCCGCGACTGCCGCCAGAANCGCGAACCACCACNTCACCCTCACGCCGGGCCACCGTACCGGCTCCCGGCGTCATCCTGACTGCGACATGGGGGAGGGAGCAGCGATTACCCGTAGACTGCCAACTCGATGACCTNTGAAGAACCCGACGCGNCGAGCGCCGAATTGACCTTTTCTGACCTGCAGCTTCACCCGAAGGTGCTGCAGGCCCTCGCCGACGTCGGCTACGAGTCTCCGTCGGCCATTCAAGCCGCGACGATTCCCCCGATGCTGGCGGGCTCCGACGTGGTCGGGCTGGCGCAGACCGGCACCGGCAAGACCGCGGCGTTCGCCCTACCGATCCTCTCCCGCATCGACACCTCCAGCCGCACCACGCAGGCCTTGGTGCTCGCGCCGACCCGCGAACTCGCCCTGCAGGTCGCCGAGGCCTTCGGCCGCTACGGCGCGCATCTCAACGTCAACGTCCTGCCGGTGTACGGCGGCTCGTCCTACGGTCCGCAGCTGGCCGGTCTCAAGCGCGGCGCGCAGGTGGTCGTGGGTACGCCCGGCCGCGTGATCGACCACCTGGAGAAGGGCAGCCTCGACGTCTCGCACTTGGACTACATGGTGCTCGACGAGGCCGACGAGATGCTGCAGATGGGTTTCGCCGAGGACGTCGAACGCATCCTCGCCGACACGCCGGAGTACAAGCAGGTGGCGCTGTTCTCGGCCACCATGCCGCCGGCCATCCGCAAGATCACCTCCAAGTACCTGCACGATCCCGTCCAGGTCACCGTGAAGTCGAAGACCGCCACGGCGGAGAACATCACGCAGCGCTACATCCAGGTGGCCGGCCCGCGCAAGATGGACGCGCTGACCCGGCTGCTGGAGGTGGAGCCGTTCGAGGCGATGATCGTCTTCGTCCGCACCAAGCAGGCCACCGAGGAAGTCGCCGAGAAGCTCCGCGCCAGGGGGTTCGCGGCCGCGGCGATCAACGGCGACATCCCCCAGGCCGTCCGGGAGCGCACCATNTCCCACCTCAAGGACGGGACGATCGACATCCTGATCGCCACCGACGTGGCGGCACGCGGNTTGGACGTGGAGCGCATCTCCCACGTCCTGAACTACGACATCCCGCACGACCCGGAGTCCTACGTGCACCGCATCGGTCGTACCGGCCGGGCCGGCCGCTCCGGTGCGGCGGTGCTGTTCGTCACGCCGCGCGAGAAGCATCTGCTCAACTCCATCGAACGGGTGTCGCGGCAGAAGCTGGTCGAGGCCACGCTGCCCTCCGTCGACGACGTCAACGACAAGCGGGTGGAGAAGTTCCGCGAATCGATCACCGAGGCGCTCAGCGCACCGGGAATCGACTTGTTCCGCAAGCTAATCGAGGACTACGAGCGCGACCACGACGTGCCCACCGCGGAGATCGCCGCGGCGCTGGCGGTGCAGAGCCGCGGTGGCGGCGAGTTCTTGATGACCGAGCCGCCGCCGGAGAAGCGGCGCGAGCGCCCGGATCGCGAGGACGGCCCTCCCCGCAAGCGCCGGGACAACGCGCGCAGCGACTTGGCGACCTATCGCATCGCGGTCGGCAAGCGGCACAAGGTGGGCCCGGGGTCCATCGTCGGCGCGATCGCCAACGAGGGCGGATTGCACCGCAGCGACTTCGGCCACATCACCATCAAGATGGACCACTCGCTGGTGGAGTTGCCGGCGAAGCTGTCGCGGGAAACGATCAAGAAGCTCGAGCACACCCGCATCTCGGGCGTGCTCATCGACCTCACCCCTGATCGCGGACCGAGCCACCACAAGCACAAGTGACCCGGCGCGACACCGACGTCGGCGGCCTGGAGTCGGCGAGCCGGGGCAGGGTCGCCGCACTGACCGGTATTCGCGCGGTCGCCGCACTGCTCGTCATGCTGACCCATGCCGCGTACACCACGGGCAAGTACACCCACGGTTACGTGGGATTGATCTACTCCCGCATGGAGATTGGCGTGCCAATCTTCTTCGTGCTGTCCGGTTTCCTGTTGTTCGCCCCGTGGGTGCGCGCGGCTGCCGACGGGGACCCGCCGCCCTCGGTCCGGCGCTATGCCTGGCACCGGGTGCGGCGCATCATGCCGGCCTACGTCGTCACGGTGTTGGCCGCCTACCTGCTGTACCACTTCCGTACCGCGGGGCCCAATCCCGGCCACACGTGGATCGGCTTGTTCCGCAACCTGACGCTGACCCAGATCTACACCGACGACTACCTGTATTCCTATCTGCACCAAGGGCTTACGCAGATGTGGAGCCTGGCCGTGGAGGCCGCGTTCTACGTCGCGCTGCCGTTCCTGGCCTACCTGCTGCTGGTGGTGGTGTGTCGCAGGCAGTGGCATCCGGGGCGGCTGATCGCCGGGCTGCTGGCGTTGACGCTCGTCAGCCCGGCGTGGTTGACGTTGGTGCACACCACCGACGCCCTGCCCGACGGTGCACCGTTGTGGCTGCCGACGTATCTGACGTGGTTCCTGGGCGGCATGCTGCTGGCGGCCTTGCTGCCGCTGGGGCTCCGGGCGTATGCGGCGGTCTGCGTGCCGCTGGCGCTGGCGTGCTACTTCATCGTCTCGACGCCGATCGCCGGGGCGCCGACGACGTCGCCGGCCGAGTTGCGGGAGGGCTTGGCCAAGACCGTGTTCTACGCCGTCATCTCGACGCTGGTGGTGGCGCCGGTGGCGCTGCGCGGAGGCGACGACGTCCGGGGGTGGTACCTGCGATTCATGGCGAGCCGACCGATGGTGTTCCTTGGCGAGATCTCCTATGAGATCTTCCTGATCCATCTGGTCACCATGGAGCTGGTGATGGTCGAGATCCTGCGGTTCCCGATCTACACCGGGTCGACGTGGTGGCTGTTCGTCGTCACCCTCGTCGTCACCGTCCCGCTGGCCTGGCTGCTGCACCGGGTGACGAGGGTGCGAACCTAGCTCGACGCGACAGCAGGATCGGGACGACGAAGTCGTCGAGCATGGCCCGTTCGTCATCCTCGTCGCGACCGGGGAACGTCAACAGCGACACCATCGTTCGCACCAACCAGCGCGCTCGGCGGTCGTCGACGTCGTCGTCGCCCAGGGTGCGCAGGAACGACGCGGTCAGCGCGGTGATCACCTCCGATCGATCGGCCATCTCCCCGCCGATGGGGCGCTGGCTCGGCGCGAACCACGATGCCAGCGCCGGGTTCTCCCTGACCAGACGCAGCGCGGCGACGACCCCCTCGGTCAGCCGCTGGCGCGGATCGGTCATCCCGCCGAGGTGCTCGCCGAGTTGGCCGAAGACGCGGTGCGTCTCGCGGTGCACGTAGGCGGTGTAGAGCGCGTCGCGACCGTCGAAATAGCGGTACAGCGTGGCGCGCGAACACCCTGCCGCCGTCGCGACGTCGGCCATCGCGACGTCAGCGGCGCCGTGCCGGGTGAAGAGCTGCTCGGCGGCGTCGAGGATGCGGTCCGCGGCGACCTCGGAGCGGCGGTCGGCCAACCAGTCGCCGGCCATCAGAGCGCCCGTAGCGGCATCGACAGCGGCCGTCGCACGTAGGCGCCTGCCGCCCAGACGATGTCGTCCTCGTCGACCTCGAAGTTCGGGATCGCGGTCAGCAGTTCCTCCAGCGCGACGCGGGACTGCATGCGGGCCGCGGCGGCGCCGAGGCAGTGATGTGCGCCGTGGCTGAAGGTCAGGATGTTGCGGGGCCGGCGGGTGACGTCGAGGTCGCCCGCGTCGGGGCCGTAGTGGCGTTCGTCGCGGTTGGCCGACCCGTAGAGCAGCATCGCGCGCCGCCCTGCGGGGATGGTGGTGTGGCCGATCGTCACGTCGCGGGTGGCGGTGCGGCCCAGCATCTGCACCGGGGAGGTCAGGCGCAGGAATTCGTCGACGGCGTCACCGATCAGTTCGGGGTCATTAGTCAGCAGCTGGCGTTGATCGGGACGCTGATGCAGCAATTGCACCGTGCCGCCGAGCATTCCGGTCGTGGTGTCGTTGCCGCCCGTCACCATGGTGAAGGTGAAGGCCAGGATCGACAGCAAGCCGGCGAGGTCGCCGTCCACCCCGATTCCGGCGTCGACGAGGTGGGAGATGGTGTCGTCGCCCGGCTCGGTTCTGCGACGCTCGACCAGCGCGGTGAAGTAGGCCGTCATCTCGCCGAGTGCGTCGCCGAGAGTGTGCAGCGCGCCGGCGATGCCGTCGGCGGAGGTGTTGGCGGCGACGATGGCGTCGGTCCAGCCGTCGAACCGGCCGCGGTCGGCCTCCGGCACGCCCAGGTAGTGCGCCACCACCATCGAGGGCAGCGGCTTGAACAGCTCGGCGACCACGTCGCCACCTCCGTTGGCGCGCAACGAGTCGACCCGCTCACGGACGTAGCGACGCACCTCGGGTTCGACGGCCTCGACCTGCCGTGGCGTGAACCCTCGGGACACCAGTTTGCGAAATGCGGTGTGCGCGGGTGGGTCCTGCATCACCATCGGCGGGTTGTCCGCCATTCCGATCAGGTCGAGCTCGCCGTAGTTGACGGTCAGACCATCGGCGGAGGAGAAGGTCTGGTGGTCGCGCGCCGCGGCGAAGACGTCGGCGTGCCGGGACAGCACGTAGTAGTCGTGCTCCGGCGCATCCTCGGGAATGACGTGATGTACGGGGTCGTGGTCTCGCAGGGCGCGGTAGGTAGGCCAGGGATTGACCCAGGTCTGGGCGGTGGCCAGCTGGAAGCGGGTGTGGCGGGTGTGAGACACGAGACCTTCCATGTCTCATTGATACGACGCGACTGCGCCTGTGTCAACGGGGGGAAGTCTCGCGGCTCAGCGCGTCGGGCGCCGGAGGCTCACGTGTTCACTCGGCTGCCGAGTGCCTGAGGCCGCCGCGCTTTCGGCGTCATGCTTCCCGGGCGCATCGGCAACGTCGTTGCGGAAGAAGGCGACGGCTCCAGCTGCGGCAATGGCGAAGAGGGACAAGATGATCAGGCCCATCGTCACCGACCCGGTCTGTTCCTTGATGACCCCAAACCCGAACGGCGCCACGAACCCGCCGAGATTGCCGAGCGAATTGACGATCGCAATGGCCGGAGCCAACACGGCAGGATGCAACGTGCGCTGGGGAATGGACCAAAACAGCGGGCTCGCGCTCTTGAACCCCATTGTGGCCAGACATAACAACGGCAGGGCCAGCCACGGGCTGACGAATGCCGCCAGCATCGTGCCCAGAGCGCCGATCAGCAACGCGATGACGAGATAGAGCCTGTAGCGTCCGTTGCGGTCCGCTGCCCGGTTCGACAGGTACATCGCGAAGATGGCGCAGATCCACGGGAGCGACGACAGCAGGCCGACGGTGACGTCGGTGGTTCCGGGTATGCGTCGGATGATCGACGGGAGCCAGAACGTGTTGGCGTAGATGGCCATCGAGATGCAGAAGTAGATGCCGCAGCAGACGAGAATTCTCGGCTCGACCATGAGCCGCCACTTGGATCGTCTACTCTTCTCCGGCGTCAGCAGCGCCTCGCGGACGGCGTCTTCTCGATCGATGGTGGCTTGTAGTTCGGTCTTCTCCGAGGCGGTCAGCCAGGTGGCGTCTTGGACGCGCGAATCCAGCAAGCGATAGGCGATCAACCCGACCACCACGGACAGCAGGCCTTCGAGGGCGAACATCCATTGCCATCCGCGATGGCCCAGGACACCGTCCATTGACAGCAGGGGACCAGACAGTGGGCCCGAGATGGCGGCAGCGATCGAGGAGCCCGCAACGAAGAGGGCCGTTGCCCGACCGCGGTGGTGGTTCGGCAACCACCGCGTGAAGTAGAAGATGATGGCGGGAAAGAAGCCGGCCTCGGCGACACCCAGCAGAAATCGCAGTACGTAGAACATCACGGGACCGTTGACGAACATCATCGCCGCAGAGACGAGCCCCCACGACAGCATGATGCGGGTCAGCCACACCTTGGCGCCGAATTTCTCCATCAACATGTTGCTGGGCACTTCGAAGATGGCGTAGGCGACGAAGAACAAGCCGGCGCCGAACCCGTAGGCAGCAGCTCCGATGCCCACGTCGGCCTCGAGATGGGTTTGGGCGTATCCGATGTTCGATCTGTTGAGCTGGTTGCAGATCAACATCACGATGAAGAGCGGAACCACACGGCGGAAGATCTTCGAGACTGCGGCGTCGACGCCGGGCGTCCGGCCCTCCAGGGGCAGCGTCATCGTCTTGCGCCCACGGCCAAAGTGATGGAGGTCATGCTCGAACGGTAGAAGTGATCGTCAATCCCGTCCAAGTCAAATAAGTCCGCGATTGATACCNGATCGACATCGACCTTGACTCCAGNGAGTCCGCGCATCCGGTCCTGCCCGAGCACTCGGGTTGGCGGTCTTCAGATTTNTCTGCCGCTTNCTGGCTCGCTTCCNATTCCTGGATGCGGCGCGCGAGCGCATCATCGGGTGCGCGTCTTCTTGGGCTGATCGGCCGTCGTCTTCGTCTTGGTCGAACCGCCTGTCGTGGCGGAAACGCTGTGTGGACTGGTGGATCCGGTGGTGGTCCCACTGGCGGTGCCACTCGTCGTGCCGGTGGTGGTCGCACCGGCGGTGCCAGTCGTCGTGCCGGTGCCGCTCGTCGTGCTGGTGGCGGTGCCACTCGTCGTGCTGGTGGCGGTGCCGCTGGTCGTGCTGGTGACGGTCCCGCTGGCGGTGCCACTCGTCGTGCCACTGGTGGTGGACGGCGCCGTGAGCGTCGGGTTGGTGAGCGTCGGGGCCGGGATCGACGTGGGCTCGGTGGGGGCCAACGCAATCGTCGGCTCGGCGACGGCTGGCTCCGCGATGGTCGGCTGGGCGATGGTCGGGGTCACGAGGGTCGGCGCTGCCAACGTGGGCGACGTCGAGACCGGCTGGGTCATCGACGGAGCGGACTCAGTCGCCACCGTGGCAGGCTGCGTGATCGCCTGAGCGGGCTGCGTCGTCGCCGGTGTGACCACCGTCGGCTCGGCCGGCGTGGGCGTCGCGAGGACGGGCGTCGCCAGGACCGGCTCCGCGATGACGGGCGACGTCAGGGCTGGCTGCACCACTGCTGGCGCGGCCGGATCGGTCACGGTCGCCGTGGGGGCAGTCGCCGCCATCTGGGTGGTGGCCGAGGTCAGCCGTGTCGCCGTAGTCGCGTCGGTGGGGCCGGCGATCGTCTGCAGAGTCGCGAGATCCTCGGGGGCGGCGGTATCCGCCTGCGGCAGCGCCAGGGCCATCTGCGCCATCTGGGGCGTGGTCGTCTGCGATTGCGCCAGTTCCTGGATGACGTAGGCCGCCGGCTTCCAGGTGCCGTCACTGCGGATGAGGCCGAACGTGGCCTCCGGATCGGTGCTGCTGCTGTCGGTGTCCTGCAGGGTGTACACGAACGCTGGGCCGGTGTAGCCGATCGTGCGCCATGTGGTCAACATGTCCCTGAGGTAGTCCGCCTGCTGCGCCTCTGTGGCCACCGACGTGGGCTCACCGTACTCGCTGGCCCAAATCAGCTTGCCACCATCACCATTCGCCACCATCAGGTCGTGAATGTCGTCGAGCTGATTGATCGGCGAGGTTGGGTACGCGCCACCTTGAGAGAAGGGCATCGTGTACTGGTACGGATGGAACGACAGGGCGTCGAAGTAGCCCTGAGCACCCGCTGCGTACATTTGGTCGACGAACGTCACGGGGTCGAGCGTGAGGTTCTGGTAGGTGACGGTCGAGCCGAGCACCCCGCCGATGACGGTCGCGTTCGGGTCGGCCGCCTTGATCGTGGGATACGCCGCCTTGAGAAGCTCCGTATAACCGGCCGGATCGGGCGCCGGTCCGTAGAAGGGCGCCGCGTTGGGCTCGTTCCAGATCTCGTACGCGCCTACCTTTCCGGCGTACCGCTCGGCGGCGAGCCCGGCGAACTGTCCGAACGCTGCCGGGTCGTTCGGCGCGCTGTAGACCCCGGAGCCATTCTGCTGATACCCGGGAGTCGTCGTGATCACGGCGAGGATGCCCATGCCCCGCTGATCGGCCGCATTGATCAGATAATCGGACTGCGACCAGTCGTAGTAACCGGGAATCGGGTTGACGCCCGCCCACGGAATACCGATCCGGACGGTGTTCACACCCATGGCCTGCATCTCGTCGAGTGCTGCGTCGATCTCGGCGTGCGAGGCGAAGTAGATGTCCGAATCGGCGATGCCGACNGTGGTGTTCGACGGGTCGATTGCAGCCGTCTCGGCAACGTCCGTCGACACCGTGCGCAAACCGGGTGTCACCGACGCTGCGCCGAACGCCGACACGGC